>ERZ1106929.380-NODE-380-length-51834-cov-6.628247_pt1 | contig 51834 bp, 40 predicted proteins | sample MGYA00403662_ERZ1106929 | MGnify/ENA primary metagenome ERZ1106929 (study PRJEB35170, sample SAMEA104062442) | human gut metagenome | biome: human gut; feature: human-associated habitat; material: faeces | place: Denmark | collected 2013-02-20 ... | reverse complement strand
TCCCGTAAAAGGAGGATGGCACAGGTGGGGGAAACGTGTATTATGGTGACATTTGCGAACGGATGACCACCTGGCCGAGGAAGGGAAACTCAAATTACAAGTCAGGCCTCAACGGTAATTACGACCTGTGCGAAACGAGTCATCGGTCTTTCCACTCCGGCATCCTGAACCTCCAGATTCACCACGAAAATATCGCCCGCCTGAGCATCCTCGGGAACGGTGAACTGGGTAGTCAGGGCATTAGGGGCGGACAGCTTCCACTGAGGTGCGTTGTCCTCGATGGGAGCGCCCTGGTAGGTGCAGGCGCTGGCGGGCACCCACCAAGTGGTGGTGAGGGCGTCACCGTCGGGATCGCCGGCTGCGGCGGTGAGGGTCACGGTCTCACCGGCCTTGGCGGTGACATCCTGGGGCGCGGCGGTGATCACAGGGGCATGGTTGCAAACATCCGCGCTGCCCACGGCCCAGTCGGCCCGAGCGGCCAGATCCTCGAACATGGCCTCTACATAGCGGGTCTCCGAGTTCTTGACCCCTTGGCGCAGACCCAGGTCCACGAAGGACGCCATTCCAAACTGAGCGCAGCACCAGTCATAGGTGTCGTACTCGGAGCGCTGGCCCAGGGGGAAGAAGTCTAGCCCGCCCTCCTGACCGATCATCGGGTTGGCCCAGCCTTCCTTGGCACACTGCGGCCAGTCGATGTAGTTCACCAGGCCATACTGATAGCAGAAGGGTTCGCCGTAGATCACCTGGCCGTCGTTCATCAGCAGGAAATGCTCCATGAGCCGCCCGTGGTCGAACTTAAAGGCATCGGTAAGCCACTCGGCCTGATAGTAGGGGCGCAGGGCCTCAGGAGCATCATAGATGGCGAAGAAGTCGGTGAACCCGCCGAAGCCAGTCCAGTCGCTGTCCTTCAGGCCAGGATAGAGCTCGTCGATCTTGCTGTAGGCACGGCAGTTGTCCTCGCCGTTGCCGCTGATACGGACCTTATCCACCACTTTGGCCTGGATCTCAGGCCACTGCTCAGTCTCATGGTATTCCTCATAGATGCTCACCAAGGCGCGGACAGTGGTGTTGATGCCGCCCCAGTGCTGGATGTACAGAGGACGGGGATCATCGTCCAGGATGCAGGCCCGGATCAGGTCGGAGCCCTCGGTGTCCTCATGGTAATCGCCTTCGAAGGCGATGTTGCCGGTCTTGGTAATGCTCAGCAGGTAATCGGGGGTGGGGTAGTTGGGGTCGTTCTGGCTGAGGTGCTCGTAGTCGGCCCGGTACCACACGTCGATGGCCCGCTCTAGGAAGGTGGGATCGGCAGGGCGCATCTCCTTGGCCTGGCCGGGATTCTCGATGGTGCCGCCGGCCGTGGTGGCCTCGCAGGAGATCTCATAGCCAGGGTACCACAGGTCGATGGCCTCTTGGAGCGTGTGCTCCCCATCACCGGAGAAGTGGAACTTACCGGCGGTCCACACGATGCCCGCTAGGTCATAGTCGTTGGAGAACAACAGACTGAGCAGGATGCCGTTCATGTCATCGATCTCCAGGTCCGTGGTGATGATGACCCGGGGTTGGGTGCTCTTATCCACCTCGGGGGTGGGCACCACGGTGGAGCCGCCCTTGTCGGGCGCGGGCTTCGTCCCTTCATCAGGTGCCGTGGAGCTACCGCCGGGGATGCGTAGCTGCTGACCTACATAGATACTGTTTGGATCGGAGATGACATCCCGGTTGGCCTCGTAGATCTCCTTCCACCGGTCCGCCGAACCCAGATACCTCTGGGCCAGCGAAGACAGGCTGTCACCCGCTACCACCGTGTGGGTGGCGGGGGCGGCGCTGGCCACTGTCATGATGGACAGGCAGACCATCATGACGGCCAGCAAACCTGACAACAAACGTTTTTTCATATAGTATTCATCCTTTTTTATTTTGTCTACCTTCAGCCGCCTCATGGGTACAGTCCCTGCAAAAATCACAAAGCCGGAACATTTGCGAGCGGATGACCATATAAGCTGAGGAAGGGAAATCAACCTGCATTTTCCGCATTCATTGCGGCGAACAAATTATCCTCATGATGATAACGCATAGTGCTTTCATCCAGGTCAAAAACCATGATGCCGTCGCCATCGTTCGTCCATTCCGACCAGTCCAGCCCGTTTGCGCTGGGATCGCCCGTCCAGGCGAAAGCAGCCAAAGCACCGGCCATCTCATCAGAGATGCGGTTGAATGTGGCCTCATCACCGTTAACCCAACCGGGAATCATCTCTACATTGTGGAACCAAAGAGGAACATCGCCAGCAGTATGGATCGGTACAATCCCGTCAAACATGGGATACGGGGCAGCCTGGATGTACTGATAGACAATACCGCCATAGCTCTCCATAGCCTCTGCAAGAGGCATCGCAGACATACCAGCAGCGCGATTGTTGATATAAAGCACTTCACCGATCTCGTGTCCAGGATACGCTTCCTTAAATGCGGCTATAACCGAGGCGGCCTTGTCAGCATCTCCGCCATAATTCTGTGTCAGGCGTTCCAGCACATCGGCCTCAGTGATGTTGGGCAGCAAAGCGCTCTCAACGGCATTTCTGTTGGCTGTCATAGCCGGAATGATCAGGTTGCCAAAGTTGGTAGAGAACTCGCCCAGGACGTTTCCGCACATCAGCGGGATGTCCTTGGACATCTCATAGGTGCCGGTAGGATAGTAATCCCCATCTACTACAGGGCCGTAGTTCACTCCCGCTTCAGTGCAGGCATTGTACAGCACTTCATAGTCAATAGTCTCAATATCCTTGATGTTCTCAGCGGTGATCCCCAAGATATCCAGGACCTTTTCAGTTTCAGCTTGGGCCTGCTCGGTGGTGCGGGTGACCTTGGCCGATCCGCCGGACATGGCGACCGCCTTGTGGAACAGGCCACGGGCGGCGGGCATACCCATCAGAGTGGTGACTTTCGTGCCGCCACCGGACTGTCCGACAATGGTAACATTGTCAGGATCGCCGCCAAAGTTGGCGATATTGTCCTGGACCCATTCTAATGCGAACACGATGTCAGCCATACCCACATTGCCAGAGTACTTGTACTCCTCGCCGTAAGCAGACAGGTCAAGGAAGCCCAGGGCATTAAGGCGGTGGTTGATGGACACAAAGACTACATCGCCATAAGCGGCCAGGTTTCCACCGTCATAGAAGGTCTTTTCCATAGAGCCGCCAGTGGTCATACCACCGCCATGGAGCCAGACAACAACGGGTTTTTTCTCCGTTCCATTCAGGTTGGCCGTCATGACATTCAAGTTGAGCATGGTGTCCTCATTTTCAACCATCTCTTCCGAATAAGTAAACGCATCAAACATTTCCATCGTGGTCTTGTTCTGCGGCGCTACTTCACCATGCATCATGCAGGGCTTGATATTCGTCCAGGAATCCGCCGCTTCCGGCATATGGAATCGATCTGCCTTGGCATAGGGAATTCCATAAAAGTAACTCACGCCCCCCATCGTGTAGCCCATGATATCGCCGGAAGTGACGCTTGCGAACGCAAGAGAAGTTGCTTTTTCCTCAGCGCCAGTGCTCAGCTCCACCTGATTTTTAGCCGTGTTCCATTCTACGTCCATGCCCAGCGCTTCAGAGATGGCCCGGACCGGGAGATAGGTGGTACCATCGATGTAGATGGGGTCTACCTGCTTGCCGTTGACATCTTCCAGGGAGAGCTCTTTCCCGTCTAAGGTAACCGAAATGGACGGGTCCGCATTGGCCTGGATCGAGTAGACGGCGACAGCGCTGCCCATCGCGCCTATCGCAATCGCCAGAGCCATCAAAATCGACAAAATCCGTTTTTTCATTATTTTGCTTCCTCCTCTTTTCTGTGTGGCCAGAACTCACACCGAGCGAGCTCCTTCCTTAGATCAAAAAGCACGAAATTGGAGCTGTTTCACGGCCCGTTGTGCACATATTATACAACGCAGTTTGTGAAAGAGGCTATCGCCAAATCTGAGTTGGATTTTCAAAAATCGGTCATGGTCGTCAGGGCTCCTCCGGACAGCGGAAGGTGGAGTACCGCCGCCGGTATTCTGAGGGGGAACTGCCGGTGGCCAGCCGAAACGTACTGGAAAAGTGGGACAGGCGGTCAAATCCGGCCAGCTCCGCGATTTCTCCCATTGGGTCGTCCGTGCTGCGCAGCAGGCGCTTGGCCATCTCGATGCGCAGTTCCCGGATCAGGGCGGTGTAATTCTTGCCAGTATACGCCTTGATCTGTTTGCCCAGGTAGCTGGGGTCATAGTGGAACAGGGCGGCGGTCTCGTTCAGGGTCGTGGTTCGGTAGTTATCCTGGAGATACTTGAGCACCGCCAGCATGGGGGCCGTCCCGCCGGACGTAGTCTGCCAGCTGTACCGGGTATACTGTCCCCCACACCGGCGCAAAACGGTGGCAAAAAAGATCTCAATGTAGCTGGCGCAAACCGACTGGTAGTACTCCTCCCTAGCATAAAATTCATGGAAGATATTGCGCAGGAGAGTGCGAATATACCCTCCGGGGGCCAGAAAGAATACCAAGCAGCCGGATCCGACCCCCTCCAGGCCGGAGCGGAAGAAGTCGGACAGGATATTGTCTTGGCGCAGCAGCTGGTGGAGGGTGTTTTCCACCGTCTGCTCGGCCAGAGGGATGTAGATGGTGTGGCATCCCGGCCCTGCCACGATGTCGTGGGTCAGGTGGGGGCTGATGATGCCCAGGGCTCCCTCAGGCAAGGTCTGGCAGGAGTTCTCCTGGAACAGCTGGAGGGAGCCTTGGAGATTGTAGAACAGCTCGAAGCAGTCGTGTCGATGCAGCCCCAGCGCCTGGTCCTGGGCCAGCTTGGACGGCACGGTATCCAACCCCAGCAGCTGCTCGGCGGCCTTGGCCCCCGACGTACCGTGCTGGAAGGCCGGGTAGAATATATCCATACTAACTGGGATCTGTTCGATGCGGCGGTAGAAGCCGTCTAGGTCCTCCAGGTCCCAATCCAGGAAGGAAACCGTCGGCAGTTCCTCCCCTCGCTGGACCGCTCCGGAACGCCAGAGTTCGCTGGCCGCATCGAAAAAGCTGTAAGTTTTGTTGCTGGCCCGGGCGTGCTCAGTCAGCTTCTGCTGGACCTGTCCCCAGCGCAAATATTCTTTCAACCGCCTCAACTCCCCCATTTCTTTTTTTATATTTTAAGGGCATACTTAGACAAAAACAACATCATTTCTTGTGAAAAATGTTGTTTTTCTCTTTTTTATTTCCAGATTTTTCGTAAATAGCAAACGATTGCCCTGAAAATATTTTGTTTTTTCAGCTGGAATGCCCCCCATTGTGGTCTGGGGACACGTTTTTTACAAAACCTCTAATCCGCCCACAGCCGGTCCTGCCTGGACGCAGGCTTCGGCCTCCCCTTCCGGTGGCCTGCTGCCAAAAGCGCACCTCAACAAAAACGGCGCCGTGGGGGTATGCCCGCGGCGCCGCTGTTCTTTATTCTTCCGTTTTTACGCTCACATTTCCTCCCTGCTGACGGAAAAAACATAGCGGGTGGTGTGGTCATACCGCTCCCCCGCTCTCAAAATACAGGATGGAAACCGAGGCTGGTTGGGGGAGTCTGGGAAGAACTGCGTCTCCAGGCAAAAGGCATGGCGGGGACCGTACACTGTGCCCCCCTTGCCGGGACGGCCCTGCTCGATGAAATTGGCCGTGTAGAATTGAATGCCGGGCAGAGTGGTCTCCGTGCTCATGACAACGCCTGTCCTGGAGGAGCGGGCCCAAGCCGCAGGCCGCAGGGTACCCGGCTCCCCCTCCACCACGTAGTTGTGGTCATAGCCTCCGGCCTGGCGCAGTTGGGCAAAATCATCCTCGATGTGAGTACCGATAGCAGTTGGGGCGCGCAGGTCCATGGGGGTGCCCTCTACCGGCTCCACCGTGCCCAGGGGGATGCTGGTCCCATCGGTGGGGGTATAGCCCTGGGCGTGGATGCAGATTTCCTGGTCCAGCACCGGGCCGGAGGCATGCCCGGCCAGGTTAAAGTAGCTGTGGTTGGTGAGGCTGCAGGGGGTGTCCTTGTCGGATACGGCCTCATAGCGCAGCTCCAAGGCGGAGCCGTCCAGACGGTAGGTCACCCGGGCCGTCAGCGTCCCTGGGTACCCCTCCTCTCCGTCTGGGCTGGTAAGGGAGAGCACCGCCCGGTCGTCTGTCAGCTCCTCCACCTGCCACCCCCGGTGGGAAAAGCCCACCAGCCCCCCGTGGAGGTGGTTGGGCCCATCGTTCACCGCCAGGGTGTATTCTTTCCCGTTCAGGGAAAAGCGCCCCCTGGCGATGCGGTTGGCAAACCGGCCGACCACTGCACCCAGGTAGCCGCCATAGGTCAGATAGTCCTCCTGGGCGTCATAGCCCAGCACCACGTCCACCCGGCTTCCATTCCGACCGGGCACCTCCAGGGTACGCAGGGTGGCTCCCAGGGTCAAAAGCTCACAGCGCAGTGTGCCGTTGTCCAGGATCAGCAGTTCCACCGGCTGGCCGCCGGGGGTTGTTCCAAAGGGACGGCGGGAAGGTTGTGTCATAGTAAAAGCCTCCGTTTCCATTTATTTTCCCCAGTCTATCAGACTTCCTGGAAAAAGGCAAAGAAAAGCGTCTTTTTCCCTTGCCTAAGTTGCGCCCATATGGTATTTTATTTTTAGTAAAATTTGGAGGGATTTGCATGGCAACCTTAAAGGAGCTGGCGGACCGCACCGGGTATTCTCCCGCCACCATTTCCCGCATTTTAAACGGAGACCCCTCCCTGTCCGTGTCGGAGGAGGCCCGGCGGAAGGTGTTGGAGGAGGCGGGCCGGTTAAACTACACCGCCACCCGCAGCCGCCGGGGCCGCACTCTAAAAGGCCTGCTCCGGGTGGGGGTGGAGGAGATGCTCTCCCCGGCACAGCAGCTGGACGACCCCTACTACCTCTACCTCAGCGGCTTTGTCCGTCAGGGCTGCCTGGACCGGAAGTACACCTGCCTGCCTTTGGAACAGCGGGGAGAGGGCTTCGCCTCTCCCGAGGGAGCAGCCCTGGACGGCATCGTAGCCATCGGCCTGTTCTCCCCTGCCCAAATCGAGGCCATGGCCGCCCTCACCCCCAACGTGGTCTTTCTGGACTCCTCCCCCTGGGAGAGCCGGTTTGACTCGGTGACGCTGGGCTATGAGCTGGGCATCTCTCTGGCGTTGGAACACCTGACTGGCCTGGGCCACCAGCGCATCGGCTTCATAGGCCCGGCCTACAAGCTGGACGACCGGCGCCAGCCGGCCCCCGAGGTGCGGCGGTCGCTCTTTATCCGGCTGATGGAGGGTCGGGGGCTGCTGGACCGCAGGCTGCTGCTGGACTGTCCCATGGATGCGGAGGCCGCCGCCCGGGCCGTGGAGGAATTTCTGCGCTCCGGCATCCCCCTGCCCACCGCTTTTCTCTGCGCCAATGAGGACAGCGCCATTGGGGCCCTCCGGGCCCTGCGCCATGCAGAGATCTCCGTCCCCGGTCAGGTGTCGGTGGTGTCCTTCAACGACACCCCCCGTTCCGCCCTGGTGGACCCACCCCTCACCTCGGTGTCTACTCACGTAGATGAGATGGCCCGCACCGCCCTGCGCCTGCTGGTGGAACGGGCTGCTCTGCCTGGCAAGCAGCCGGTGCGCGCCATCCCCCTAAAGGCAGTGGTCCCCCCCTCTCTGACGGTACGGGAGAGCAGCGGCCCCGCCCCGGCCCGGTAAATATGCACAGAGGGCGCTCTCCGCGCCTGTGCACAGCGCCGAAGTTTTTCGGCTGTGCTATCTGCCTATTGAATTTTTACTAAAAATTAAATATACTAGCCGTGACACTGAAGAACGAGGTGATCCCCATGAGCTCCTGCGAGACCTTACTGGCATCCCTGCGCTCCGGCACCCATGACCAGACGCTGGCCGGCCTGTATGCCCTGGACGGCTCGGCGGACAGCCTGGACCGGGCCAGAGAGCGGGCCATCCGGGTGGCGGAGGGCTTTCAAACCGCCTTTGACCCGGACGGCCAAGCGGACGCGGCCCTGTTCAGCGGTCCCGGCCGCACTGAGATCGGCGGCAACCACACCGACCATCAGCACGGTCATGTGCTGTGTGGCAGCGTGGACCTGGATATGCTCGCCTGCGCCGCTCCCAACGGGCTAAATGTCATCCGCATCCTCTCCGAGGGCTATCCCGCTCTGGAGGTAGGGCTGGACGAACTGCTCCCCCACGTGGAGGAGCGCAACACCTCCGCAGCCCTGGTGCGGGGAGTGGCGGCCAAAATCCAGGAACAGGGCTATTCTCCCACAGGATTTGACGCATACATCGCCTCCGATGTGCTCTCCGGCTCCGGGCTGTCCTCCTCCGCCGCCTACGAGGTGCTGATCGGAAACATCCTCAACCGCTTCTGCTGCGGCGGGGCTCTCTCTCCGGTGGACATCGCCAAGATCGGCCAGTATGCGGAGAACGTCTACTTTGGCAAGCCCTGCGGCCTGATGGACCAGATGGGCTCGTCGGTAGGAGGTGCGGTGGCCATCGACTTTTCCGATCCCGCCGACCCCGTAGTGCGGCAGGTGGGGTACGACTTCTCCCAGTCCGGCCATGCCCTGTGCATTGTGGACACCGGCTCCTGCCACGCCGACCTCACCGACGACTACGCCGACATCACTCGGGAGATGGGGGCAGTGGCCGCCCACTTCGGCCGTCAGGTACTCCGGGATGTGCCGGAGGCAGACTTCCGCGCCGCCATACCGGAGCTGCGGAGGGAGTGCGGCGACCGGGCTGTGCTCCGAGCTCTGCACTTCTACGCCGACGACCGCAAGGCGTTGGATGAGGCGGACGCACTGGAGGCGAGGGACTTTAACCGGTTCCTGGCCCTGGTCAACGCCTCGGGGCTGTCCTCCGCCCTGCACCTGCAGAACACCTGGTCTGTCGCCGACCCCCGGCAGCAGGCCATCCCTCTGGCCCTGGCCATCGGGCGGGAGCTGCTGGAGGGCACTGGGGCCATCCGGGTCCACGGAGGTGGCTTTGCCGGCACCATCCAAGCCTTTGTCCCCGAGGAAAAGTTGGCCTCCTTCCAGACTGGCATGGAAAAACTTCTGGGGGCAGGTCGGTGCCACATCCTCCACATCCGCCCCCAGGGCGGCTGTGTGGTGTTGGACTGATCCCATCATTTTGCTGAGAGGAAAGGAAGGTCATACTCATGGCGATCTTAGTGCTGGGCGGGGCCGGGTATATCGGCTCCCATACCGTATACGAGCTCATCGACGCCGGCCGGGACGTGGTGGTGGCGGACAACCTGCTCACCGGCTTCCGGGCCGCCGTCCACCCCAAGGCCCGCTTCTACCATCTGGACATCCGGGACCGGGCGGCCCTGGACGTGCTGTTCCAGGCGGAAAAGATTGACGGTGTCATCCACTTCGCCGCCTCCTCCCAGGTGGGGGAGTCCATGTCCGACCCGCTGAAATATTATGACAATAACCTCCACGGCACTATGGTGCTGTTGAGCGCCATGGTGGCGCATGGGGTGGATAAGATCGTGTTTTCCTCCACCGCCGCCGCCTATGGCGAGCCGGAGCAGGTGCCTATCCTGGAGACGGACCGGACTGTGCCCACCAACTGCTACGGGGAAACCAAGCTGTCCATGGAGCGGATGATGGCCTGGGTGTCTCAGGCCCATGGCCTGCGGTATGTGGCCCTGCGGTACTTCAACGCCGCGGGCGCCCACCCCTCCGGCTCCATTGGAGAGGCCCACACCCCGGAAACCCACCTCATCCCCATCATCCTCCAGGTACCCAATGGCCAGAGGGATAAGGTGTCCATCTTCGGAGGCGACTACCCCACCCGGGACGGCACCTGCGTGCGGGACTATATCCACGTTACCGATCTGGCCCAGGCCCACATCCTGGCCCTGGATTACCTGCTGGCCGGTGGGGAGAACAACGTATTCAACCTGGGCAACGGCGTGGGCTTCACCAACAAAGAGGTGGTGGAGGTGGCCCGCTCCGTCACCGGCCACCCCATTCCGGCGGAGGTCGCTCCCCGGCGGGCGGGCGACCCGGCCCAGCTGGTGGCCTCCTCCGAGAAGGCCAAGGCGGTGCTGGGCTGGAAGCCGAAGTACGATGACCTGAACACCATCGTCGCCACCGCATGGAAGTGGCACCAGAGCCATCCCAACGGCTATGAGGAGGGCTGAGCATGATCGACGAAGCCATCTCCAAGCTGGCAACCTACGCCCTGCGCGCCGGGCTCATCGAGGAATGTGAGCGCACCTGGGCCGTCAACACCATCTTGGACGCCCTGAAGCTGGACAGCTACACCGAACCCGGGAAAGACTGGGAGGACATCCACCTGGCCGCTGTGCTGGACGAGTTGCTGGACGACGCCTACGCCCGGGGGGTGCTCACCGAAAACTCCGTGATCTACCGGGACTTGTTCGACACCGAACTCATGGGCCGGCTCACCCCCCGCCCCGCCCAGGTGATTGAAACATTCCAGGCCCTGTACCGGGAGAGCCCCAGGGCGGCCACTGACTGGTACTACAAATTCAGCCAGGACACCAACTACATCCGCCGGGACCGCATCGCCAGGGACATGCAGTGGAAGGTGGACACGGAGTATGGGGAGATCGACATCACCATCAACCTGTCCAAGCCGGAGAAAGACCCCAAGGCCATTGCCGCCGCCCGGGACCTGCCCGCCTCCAACTATCCCCGGTGCCAGCTGTGCGCCGAGAACGAGGGGTACGCCGGCCGGGTGAACCACCCCGCCCGGCAGAACCACCGCATCGTGCCCATCACCATCAATGGTTCCCCCTGGTTCCTCCAATACTCCCCCTATGTGTACTACAACGAGCACTGCATCTGCCTGAACAGCGTCCACACCCCCATGAAAATCGACCGGGCCTGCTTCGGCAAGCTGCTGGATTTTGTCCGCCAGTTCCCCCACTACTTCGTGGGCTCCAACGCCGACCTGCCCATCGTGGGCGGCTCCATCCTGGCCCATGACCACTTCCAGGGCGGACACTACACCTTCGCCATGGAGCAGACCCCGGTGGAGACCCCCTTCCCCTTCCCCGGCTATGAGGACGTGGAGGCGGGCATCGTCAAGTGGCCCTTGTCGGTGGTGCGCCTGGCCAGCGCCGACCCGGAGCGGCTGGTGGACCTGGCCGACCGGATTCTCACCGCCTGGCGGGGGTACACCGATGAGGCGGCGGTCATCTACGCCGAGACGGACGGGGTCCCCCACAACACCATCACCCCCATCGCCCGGATGCGGGAGGGCAAGTACGAGCTGGACCTAGTGCTGCGCAACAACCTGACCACGCCGGAACACCCTCTGGGCCTGTACCACCCCCATGAGGAGCTGCACCACATCAAGAAGGAGAACATCGGCCTGATTGAAGTCCTGGGGCTGGCGGTCCTCCCCGCCCGTCTGAAGCAGGAGCTGGCTGCCGTGGCTGAAGGGCTGGTTTCCGGCGCTGACCTGCGGGCCAATGAGCTCACCGCCAAGCACGCCGACTGGGCAGAGGGCTTCGCCCCCAAGTACACCATCACCGCGGACAACGCCCTGGACATCGTCCAGAGAGAGACCGGCCTGGTGTTCGCCCAGGTGCTGGAGCACGCTGGGGTATATAAGCGGGACAAGGCGGGCCGGGATGCCTTCCTCCGGTTTTTACACACCATTTGATCTCTATACTATTACAGCAACTGCTACACCACAGCATATGGCAGCCGTTTCTATGTTCTGAGAAACTACCTATATTGGCTGCAGCAGGCGCCGGCACCGACCCAGTGCATTTCCTCTCCACTTGATCCGTTCACGGTGGGCAAAACGGAGTTGGCAATCCGCCCGGGAAATCACACGGCGTAACAGGTGGCCGGGCAATCGTGCGGACCACCTCCTGAACTCGCCATATACATCAGTGAGCAAAAGCGTGCCTAACTGCACAATATTAATGCGCATTATGTCTCCATGTGTTTATAAATATTTTGTACAGCCATCAGGAGGCATAAAAATGGGAATCATAGGTGTTCCGTTGCACAAAAAGAGGGTTCCCCTTCGACATCTCCCCTACGCCTCTCAGCGGATACGGCAGAAAGCCACGGATACTATACATCAATCAGGTAATGTGAGATTCCATTAGAAGTACAGGCCCGGATGAAAACCGTCCGGGCCTACTTGTTTAGCCCCAACATTGTTTTAAATGAGTGAAAGCCGCGATGAGGTCATTGCTGACCAGCATATCGTATTTCGGTTTTATGTACCTACTTCATTATTGCTCGCTAATTTCGGCTAGATTGCTATTTTTCTATGTTTTTATTGACATTGGTATAGATATAGCTCACAATAAAAGAGTATCTAAATCCAGAATGGCAGAAAGGAGCGCAATATGGAGTTAACACAGTTAAAGTATTTTAAAGTCCTGGCAGAAACCGAAAACCTGACCAAAACGGCAGAAAAACTATATCTGTCAACCCCTGCGCTCAGCGGCAGCATCAACCGTTTGGAACATGAGCTAGGGATGACACTATTTGACCGTTCCAGTGGGAAAAATTTGAAATTAAATGACAAAGGCCGTGTGATGTTGCAAGCAGTAAATCAAATTCTGGATACTTTAAATAATGCGCAGCGTGTTATCCAGGAAATGAACAAAGCAGAGTCTGCCAGTCTGTCAATTGCCACCACGACACCAATGCTGTTCCAAGATCTATTTCTTGCATTCCGGCGTATGTACGCCGAAATCAAGGTTACTCACACCTATTTGAACTTACACCAGTTGACAGATGTTGAACTGCTGAAACAGTTTGATTTTCTGATCGCTGCACCGTCGGATCTATCCACCAATGCTATGGATTCAACTGTATTGTATAGGAACGACCGACCGGTTTTGATGGTTTATCCGGAGCACCCCTTTGCAAAGCGGGGCTCTGTGGCAGTCTCCGAACTGAAAGATGAGCCGTTCATCGCACTGGGAAATGAATTGTCCTCCCGAAAAATGTTTGATGAGGTGTTCAGGGATGCGGGATTCCGCCCGAATATCATCTTCGAGTGTGACCATATGATGCGGGGAAAGTTGGTCTCAGAGGGTCTGGGTATCGGACTGTCCACGTTATATACAAAATTGTGTTCGCCGTATTCGTCTCACGTGTTTGTGGACCTAAGAGGCTGCACCTACACCCGGACCCAGGCGTTATACTGGCACCGGCAGCGGGTCCAGACCAAAGCAGCCAAACTGTTTCGTCATTTTGCGGTAGCTTATTACCGCGATATCGATGCACAAAATTTTGAGGAAGAGCGGTACTATATGGACAATAATGGATAATATCTCGTGTATCAGACCATCCAATCAAGAACAATGAAAAGGAGCTGGACCTATGTAGGTTCAGCTCCTTTTCATTTTGGAGCGTATCCGCGAATTGAAAAAAGCTGGGATATCTACAGCAAAATATGATATAAAGCGTTCGTTTTTGCTTTAACGCTCTTTAAAGTTGTTGATAATTCTCATAAAACAGCAGATGTAATACAATGAAATTGGGCAAAACGCCCGATTCTATTGTACTGCCATTCAAAGGGCAAAAATAAAAATTTTAGGAGGGTCTCATGATGAAAAAATTGATTGTCACACTCGCGCCGACGGGGAATGTTCCAACAAGAGAAACCGCACCAGCCGCTCCGCTTACGCCGGATGAGATCGTCCGGGAGATCAAAGACGCGGAGGAGATGGGCGTGGCGGTCGCCCACATCCACGTTCGAGACGAGAACCTGAAACCGACAACAGACAGGAGCATCTATAAGACCGTTCTGGACAAGCTGGATGAGGCTGGGGTCAAGCTGATCCGCCAGTTGTCCACTGGTGCCCGGGGCGCTACCGGTCTGCAGCGCGGCGCCATGCTGGACCTGCCGGCTGAGATGGCCAGCCTGTCCACAGGTTCGTCCAATTTTGCAAAAGGCATCAATGCCAATGATTTTGAACTGATCGAAGCTCTGGCCGACAGAATGTATGCTAATAACATCAAGCCGGAGATCGAGGTTTTTGATGCCTCTATGATCACCAACGCCGTATTTCTCCAAAAGAAGGGCGTTCTGAAAGGTCCGCTTCAGTTCAACCTAGTCATGAATGTGCCCGGGTCTATCACCGGTACGCCCCGTAACCTCCAGTACCTGGTGGACTCGCTGCCGGAAGGCTCCACCTGGCAGGTCAGCGGTATCGGCTCGTCTCAGGTCACTTTGCTGACCATTGCCATTGCTATGGGCGGCAACGTGCGCACTGGCCTTGAGGATGTACTCACCATGAGCAAAGGAGTACCAGCAACAAACAAAATGCTGGTAGAGCGGGTGCTTCGCATTGCGGAAGCGGTGGGCCGGCCCATTGCCACCGCCGACGAGGCGAGAGAGTATCTCAGCCTGACCTGATTGCTCCCGGCCTTCTTGGTGTCGGAACTACGTATTGTGAGCGCTTCCTGGACCCGGCATATGGAAGCTTGTGATGTAAAGACTTAGAGAGAAAGGAGCAACGTAGAATGGCAGCTCAAATTATAAGTTTGATCGGTATCCTGATCGCATTAGCTTTGATCATCATCCTGTCCTACAAGGGTGTAAACCTTCTGATCGTCGGGCCATTGTGTGCCCTAGTTTGCTGCTTGTTTGCCTGGGGCAGCATCGACGTGGTGCAAGAAGGGATGTTGACCTCCTATGCCTCTGGATTTGGCGACTACGCGGCAGACTATTTCATCATGTTCGCGTTAGGCGCGATCTTCGGCAGGTTGACCGGCGACAGCGGTACCGGAAAGACCATCGCTCTGAAACTGGCAGGGCTTCTGAACAAGATCCATCTGAAAACGCGGTGGGCTCGTATCTGTATGACGATCCTGCTCATCGCACTGATCACCACCATTTTGACTTTGGGCGGAGTATCTTCTTTCGTGGTCATCTTTACGATGGTCGGTATTATGAAGCCGTTGTTCGAGGCGCAAGATATCCCTTGGCACATGTCTCTATGCGGTATCACCATTGGCTCGCAGGTGTTCACCGCCACTATGATTCCGGGGTCTCCCGCGATCCAGAATCTGATCCCTATTGACTACTTGGGCACGACTGCCACTGCAGCCCCTGTTTTAGGACTTGCCTCAGCTGCGGTCTCCATCATTTTCTGCGTCATTTACGTTGTGTACATCTCCAAAAAAGCCGAGCGGGAAAACGAGCGTTTTCTTCCCACCGGCGAGGTCATCAACCAGACACTGAAATCTGATATCGATGTCAGTGAGGGCGAAAAAATCACATGGGGCGCGTTTATCAAGGCACTGCTCCCCTCTGTGATCCTCCTGGTAGCCTTAAACGCTTTCGGGCTGGCTCCGGAAGTAGCCCTGTTCATCGGAATTTTGGCCAATGTCATCCTATATTTCAAGACGATCCCCGATGTAATGAAGTCTCTTGGGGAGGGTGCGTTCAGCGGAGCTAAGACACTAATGGGCGTGTGTGCTGTGGTGGGCTTTGGCAATGTGGTGAAAATCGTTCCTGGCTATGAGTTCGTCGTTGGCGCCATGGATGCCCTGCCCGGTCCTCCTATCGTGCAGCTGGTGGTCGCCACCAACATTATCGCAGGTATCACAGGCTCTGCGTCCGGCGGCTTGGCCATTGCTCTGGAGACGTTCGGACAGCGGTTCCTAGACATGGGGATCTCTCCGGAGATCATCCACCGTGTAGCGGCCATGTCCAGTTACGGTCTGGACTCCCTTCCGCACAATGGTTCTGTCATTAACATGATCAATACAGCTGGATTGACCCACAAGAACTCTTATAAGCACTTCCTGTGGTGTACTGTTATTATCCCTGTGTTTGTGTCTGTATTTAGCATTGTCTTTGTTCAGCTGGGACTCTGCTGAGCAAAAAGCAGCAGGTATGTCAGGAATTATTAGGGCCTGGCATACCTGCTGGGGTTAGTTACAGACTTCTGATCGTCCGGAGGTGGCAAATTGTCGAATATGAAATTAGAACAACTCAGAAAGAAAAAAGACGCGCTTTTGCTGGGCGGAGGACAAGCCGCTGTGGACAGACAGCATCAACTGGGAAAGCTGACTGCCCGGGAACGTATCCAGGCCTTACTGGATGCGGACAGCTTTGTGGAGATTGGAACTATGGTCCAGCACCGCTGTGAAAATTTCGGCATGGAGCGCAAGCGGGTGGACGGCGATGGCGTGGTGACTGGCTATGGAACGATAGACGGCCGTCTGGTATATGTCTTTGCCCAAGACTTTACTGTGATGGGTGGATCGCTGGGACAGGCGCATGCCGCAAAGATCGTCAGAGCCCAGCAGGCAGCGCTGAAGGTAGGCGCGCCGATCATCGGCATTAACGATTCTGGCGGAGCGCGCATCCAGGAGGGAGTAGATGCGTTAGCGGGGTTTGGAGACATCTTTTTCCAAAATACCATCGCTTCTGGTGTGATCCCGCAGATTTCAGTGATCCTTGGGCCCTGCGCCGGAGGAGCGACCTATTCTCCCGCATTGACTGATTTTATTTTCATGGTGCGGAATGTGGGGCAGATGTTTATCACCGGCCCCCAGGTGATCGAAACCGTCACGGGAGAAAAGGTAACCACAGAAGCATTGGGAGGCGCTATGACCCACAACAACACCAGCGGCGTGGCCCATTTTTATGACGAAACAGAGGAAGCCTGCTTTGCTCACATCCGAGAGCTGCTGCGCTACCTGCCCCAGAATAACTTGGAAGATCCCCCCCGGATAGAGGGCAATGACGATTCTGATCGCCTGGATGCGTCATTGAACACCCTGATTCCAGATAACCCCAGCAGAGCGTATGACATGCGTACCGTCATCCAGACGCTGGCCGACTGCGGGACATTTCTGGAATACCAGCCCCATTTTGCCAAAAACATGCTCACCGGGCTGATCCGACTCCATGGCAGGAGCATTGGCGTGATTGCGAATCAACCCCGCGAACAGGCAGGATGCATGGATATCAATGCCTCCGATAAAGCTGCCAGGTTCATCCGTACCTGTGACTGCTTCAATATCCCGCTGCTGACATTGGTGGATGTGCCGGGCTTCCTGCCAGGAACCGCCCAGGAATATGGGGGCATTATCCGCCATGGAGCAAAGGTGCTCTACGCATACAGCGAGGCCACCGTACCCAAGGTGACGGTGATCCTCCGCAAGGCCTATGGAGGCGCTTACATCGCCATGTGTTCGAAGCATCTGCACTCGGATGTTGTACTGTCTTGGCCGTCAGCTGAAATTGCCGTGATGGGACCGGATGGCGCAGCCAATATCATTTTCCGCAAAGATATTGAAGGTGCTGAGGATCGAGAGGCCAAGCGGAAAGAAAAAGTGGAAGAGTACCGGGCTATGGCCGCCAACCCTTACCTGGCTGCTGCCCACGGCTATCTGGACGATGTGATCGAACCTGCTGAGACGAGAAAACGGCTCATCAGCGCCTATGAGATGCTAGCTAGCAAACGGGAACAGCGTCCAGCGAAAAAGCATGGGAACATCCCGCTTTAGGAGGGGTGCAAATGGAATGGTATCATATGGCGTTGATCGCTGTAGTCGCTATCCTGCTGGTCGCTCTCTTTGTCCGGACAAGGTCTGGCCAGCGGGACGAAAAGGAGCCGTCGCAGGCTGCAGTTCCGATGCAGGCGGGCCTTGAAGATCAGGGGGAGGCAACTCAGGTGAGCGGAGCGGTCATAGCTGCGATCACTGCGGCGATCGCGGCCATGGAGGCTCCCTCACAACGGTTGGTCGTACGGACCATCCGCCGGGCCGATCGTCCTGAGAGCATTTGGGCGCAGGCGGGCCGGAGAGATTTAATGAATCGATAGATGGGAGGATACGTTTTTGAAATATTTTAATATTACAGTGAACGGCGTTTTATACCAGGTGAGCGCAGAAGAGGTATCCGCCCCTGGGGTCCCGGCTCCACAGGCACCGGGCGTGAACACTCCAGTCGACACAGCGGCTCCGGCCCCGCCCCCGGAAGCCGCCCCAGCGGCCGCCGCCCCGGCATCTGCGCATGTGCAGTCGGTGCCGACAGGAGGAGAGGGGCTGCTCAAGGCCCCCATGCCAGGGACGATCGTGGCGGTGGAAAAAGCCGTGGGACAGGTGGTCTCCGCTGGCGATGTGGTGATCGTTCTGGAGGCCATGAAAATGGAAAACGAGATCTATGCTCCAAGGAGCGGTACCATATCACAGATCTATATCAACAAGGGGGATACCGTCAGCGCAGGCGATCCGATGCTGCTGATCGAATGACGATGGAGGATGCCTATGGAATTTTTGCTAGAAGGACTTCTGGGAATCACCTGGAAAACCGTCGTCATGTGGGCCTTGGGCGCGCTGCTGATCTATTTGGCAATTCGTAAGGAGATGGAGCCCACCCTGCTGTTACCCATTGGGTTTGGCGCGATCCTCGTTAACATTCCCGGAGTAAACTTCGGGGCACTTCAGACCCTGTACGACGCAGGTATCGCCAATGAGCTGTTTCCCCTGCTGCTGTTTATCGGCATTGGCGCGATGATAGATTTTGGTCCGCTTTTGTCCAATCCCAAGCTGATGATCTTTGGAGCGGCGGCCCAGTTCGGTATCTTTATGACGCTGTGTCTGGCATCCATGTTCTTTGACATCAACGACGCGGCTTCCATCGCCATCATCGGGGCTGCGGACGGACCGTCGGCCATCGCGGTGGCCATTGCCCTGGGGAGCAAATATCTGGGGGCGATCATGGTGGCTGCATACTCTTACATGGCGTTGGTGCCCATTATTCAGCCGCCCATCATTAAGCTGCTCACCACCAAAAAAGAGCGCAGAATTCGCATGGAATATAAGCCCGCAACAGTGAGTAAGCGTACGAGGATCCTGTTCCCTATCGTGATCCTGATGATCGCGGCACTGGTGGCGCCGGGTTCCGCAGAGCTGATTTTCTTCCTGATGTTCGGCAATCTGATTCGGGAGTGTGGGGTACTCAACTCTCTGTCGGAAACAGCACAGAACGTGCTGGCCAACCTGGTGACCATTTTCCTGGGAATTTCCATTGCATCTCAGATGGAGGCGGAAAAGTTCTTGGCGCCAGAGACGCTGTTGATCCTGGGATTGGGACTGTTCGCCTTCGTGTTTGATACGGCAGGCGGGGTGCTGTTTGCTAAGTTTCTCAACCTGTTTTTGAAGAAGAAGATCAACCCAATGATCGGTGCGGCGGGTATCTCTGCTTTCCCCATGGCCGGGCGGATCGTTCACAAGCTGGGGCAGGAGGAGGACAAGTACAACTTCCTGCTGATGCACTCCATCGGGGTCAATGTGTCAGGGCAGATCGCGTCGGTGATTGCCAGCGGCTTAATCTTGGGCTTCTTCGGCTAAGGGAGGAAACACGATATGTTTGAACCGTACAATTTTGTCCGGAATCTAGAGTACATGGGAAAGGGCATGCTGGCCATTTTTGTCGTAATGATTATCATTTATCTTGTGGTTGTTCTGATGCAGAAAATTGGGCCTAAAGGCTCCCGGAAATAAGGAAGCAAGATACGCAGAGCCACAAGAGCCGTACCTGTGACCTTAGAAAGGGTGGATGAAATTGAAACAGACAGATCCAGCTCAGATTGAAAAGGCGTGGAACAGTTTGCGTGAAATGCGTCAGATTCGAGGCAGCGACCTGCCCCCGTTTTATTTTCAACTGGCCAATGATCCACAGCTGCTAGAAGCATTTAAGACGGTTTTTATGGCTTGTAATCGGGGAGAGCGGGTAATACCTGCGAAATACCGCGAATTGATGATCATGATCTTGGGCTGTGCCCGTGGCGTAGAAACGACTATCACAGTCCATGGCAGCAAAGCCCTGGAAGAAGGGGCCAGCATTGAAGAGGTGGGGGAGGCGCTGCGCATCGCCCTGATGATTTGCGGCATATCGGCGGTCCTGCCCGCGGCACCTCTGTTCGACATGCTGGAGCCCGATAGAAGCGGAAATTTTGAGGAATCGGAAGGCTTTAAGGGATAGAAAACGTCAAATTTGGAATGTGAGGGATAAGATAATGAAAATTGGTTTTATGGGGCTTGGACAAATGGGAAAAGGAATGGCGCTGAACCTGTCCAAGTGCGGCTGTGAATATGTGGTCAATGACATTAACAATACGATGTTCCCGGATTTTGAAGCCCGTGGAATCCATGCCACCACTCAGGTCGCAGAACTTTGGGACGCAGATATTGTATTTCTATGCCTACCTGGCACAAAAGTGGTGGAACAGGTAGTCCTAGGGGAAAACGGTCTGGCAGAACATATGGGTGCAGGAAAGCTTCTAGTAGACTGCAGTACAATCGCCTATCTGCCCACCTTGAGCATTGCGAAAGCAATGGAACAAAAAGGAATTGGTTTCATAGACGCGCCTGTATCTGGCCGACAGTCAAAGGCCGAGGACGGGACTCTGACCATTATGTGCGGTGGATCTCAGGAAAATTTTGATAAGGTGAAGCCTTACTTAGAGCTTATGGGCAGCGATATCTATTACATGGGCGTCAGTGGAAACGGGCAGATGACTAAAATGATCAACAACTGCATCTACGATATCAATGTCGCAGCATTCTGTGAACTGATGACAGTTGCTGTGAAGCTGGGGCTGGAACCTGAGCAAATCGGGAAGGTCATCAATACAGGTACGGCGCAGAGCGGTGCTTCCAAGTTCTTTATTCCCCAAATTCTGGAAGGGAATTTTGACTATGGCTTCACCATTGATGACGCCTATAAAGATATCGTCAGCTGTGTGGAAATCACCTCGCTAAAAGGGCTTCCTGTCCCTATTTTGGATGCAATGAATTCCATATATAAAACATCCATGCTAAAAGGGTATGGCGATAAGTACAAGGGAGCCCTGGTGTGTGTCTATGAGGACCTGATGGGAGTAAAATGCCGAAAGCACGGCTTTGAATGCAAATAATATCCTCCACTGTGATTTGGTTCCCTGCATCTATACGCTCGATATCGGGAAACACAAACTATACCACACAGGTAAACGTGTTGATGTGATTCTATTGAAGTAAAGCTCTATCTACTAAACAGCAAATAATGAGACTCCTGAGAGTACAAACACCTCGATCCCAGCGGTTCTACCTCCACGTACGAAACAGTAGCAGCCGCCCAGACTATGGGGCGTTTTGTGTGCGCCCCAGGGTATGTAAGAACAGAAAAAGCACCAAGAGCACCGGACTAAAGCCATGCTTTTATTCCGGTGCTCTTAGATTATTTCTGGCACTTCGCCTGTGTAGGTCCAACTTTCTGTCCTATATTTTAACTTGCTTACAGTCGTGCAGGCTTGTAGCTTAACGCATCACAATTAGAATTGGGTCCAAACCGCCTCAGAATGGAACAGAGGAAATACCGCAGAGCAATGCGGAGGAATTCAGGCAGCTATCCCCGCGTACTGCGGTACAAAAAGCCGATAATAGAGTCTGCATCAGGCGGATCCCCGCTGCTTCCCAGTACGGGGAGGCAACTTTAGAGTATCCTCTCACAATTATCAAAGGGAGCAGTGAAGGGATCTCTCAAAGGCTCTTTTTGAGAGTAACGCTGTGTGCAATCTTACGCCGGAATTAGTAGTTGTTCTGTTGTTCCCCCAAAAGATCGTCATCATACCCTATTGCCCTCCCTTCGGACGTGTAGCGATATATGCTTGACGCATTTTTCAATGAAATTGACTGCAGGCTAACGGTCCCCCAGCGCTTGGCAATAAACATAGAGACATTTGCTAAGCGGATATGGCACTACAGCCAGGGCACAGACTGCACAAAAATAAACATAAAAAACTGTAAAAAACAACACTTTTTCCACAGAGTATTGACTTTCAGTAGTTCTGATACTATTATTAGATTATACTTCTTACGGAATCCGTAAAAAGTATAGTTAGAAAGGATGGGCGCCTGTGGTAGAGAGATTTGATCTTCAAAACCGAAGGTTACTGCTCCTGCGCTTGTTGGACTATGGAAACGCCACCAAGCAAAACTTAGTGCAATGGACGGGGCTAAGCAATACGACCGTATCGGACACAATTAACGCCATGCTCAAGACAGGATTTGTGCGCACAGCCGGTATGCAGAGGTCTATCGGAGGCCGCCGTTCTGTGATCTATTCCATCAATGGGGAATATGGGCAGTTTGCCGGCGTGGAGGTGTGGGGCTCGGGTGTGCGCATCACCCTATGTGATGCGCGGGGACAGATCAAAAGTCATTTTCAAGTCCCACGCCGTCCTGATGAATTGTCTATCAATCTGCTCTACCGTTCCATCGACCTGCTGTTAGAGAAGCCGGAAGCGACGAACGTCCTTGCCGTGGGCATCGGAGTGGAAGGGCAAATCGATCACCTCACCCAGACTGTTTTGAAAAGCGATGTGCTCAGTTGGAAAAACGTACCGCTCAAGGAGATTGTTGAGCGGCGGATCTATGTACCTGTATTCATCGACAGTACGATTAATGGACAGATATCCCTTCGCAAATATACCCAGGGAGCCCAATGTCCAGAGCATTTTATGGTTCTGGACGAACGATTTCCTTATAAAGCGGCTATATGCCTGGATGGACATGTGTGCCGCGGGCGTGCTAACCAATGCGGCGCCGCAGTCAGCTTCGCCGCACTCGTCAAGCAGGTCAACGGGCTGTGGGGCCTGCTGGGCTTAGACCAGGTCTGGATCGCTTGCCAGTGTACAAGTCAAATGAAGGAGGTGGAACAGATCCTTGGCCCGATCGGTCGCGGACCGATCGAGGTATATCTGTCAGATCCGGCTGAGCTTGCCTGGGGGATGGCACTGGAGGCGGAGACGAAATGGTTCGGGACGATCTATTCCTGTACGAAAAATCGCGTCTATCCTCCGCAGTCTACTTCATGACTGTATGACGGTGGAAAGTATGGTAGCCGTATAGAGAATAGACAGGCCGACAACATCATCTTGACTGAAAGAGGAGGAATAAACATGACTGTGGCATTGATCGTCGTGGTGTTCATCGTATTATGTGCTTTGATGTATACAAAAAAGCTGAACGCAATGTTTGCCCTGCCCATCATGGCGCTGTTAATCGCCATCATAGCTGGAATCCCTTGGGCGGACACAGTGGATGGCGAGACGACTGTTTCCGGGATTCAGTCGTTGCTGTTCGTCAGCGGACCGTTGCGCCTGGGTTCCACCATCATCACCTTCATCTTCGGCGCGATTCTGTCCCAGCAGGTGAAGAACGCGGGCATTGCAGAGGCTGTGGTCCGGAAGGTATCTGAGATGGCCGGAGACCGCCCGCTTATCCTGAGCTTGGCTCTGTATATCGTGCTGGCCTTACTGTTTACGACCCTGGGCGGACTGGGTGCGATCATGATGCTGGGCAGCATCGTGCTTCCTATCATGATCAGCCTTGGGGTTACGCCCCTGGCGGCAGCGGGGATCCTGCTGTTTGCCACCAGCGTGGGCGGAGTGTTTAATCTGGCCAACTGGAGCCTATATATCGACACTCTGGGCCTCTCTGTCGAGACTGTGCGTGGCTTTGCTTGGTTTGCAGGCATTATTTTCGGCCTGGCCGGGGCGCTGTTCTGCATCATCGAGGTCAAGTTTGGCGGTCTGAAGAACCTATTCCGGAAACATCGCCGGGATACGGCGAAAAAAGTGGCCTGGCCCATGCCTGCCCAGGAAGAGGGAGCAAAGGCACCTAAAGTGCGCTGGTTTGCCATGCTCACCCCGCTGATCCCTCTCGTGGCTGTCCTCGGCTTTGGGCTGGACATTAACGTTGGATTCGTCATCGCTATTGTCTACTGCTTTATCACCACACTAGGGAAGGGCAGTATGCAGCGCATGAGCAAGGCTATTACGGAGGGCATCTCCAATTCCGCCGGCGCCATCTTCCTACTGATTGGGATCGGCATGCTCCTGGTGGTGGTGATGGACGCACGCGTCTCCGCCATTCTTGGCCCTGCTATGGCTGCAATTCTGCCCAGCACAGCGGTCACCTTTGTGATTTTCTTCTCCATCTTAGCCCCGCTATCTCTCTATCGTGGCCCGTTGAATATCTGGGGGCTCGGTCTTGGTCTAGCCGGTGTCATGCTCAGCGCTGGTAAGCTTGGTGCCACAAGTATCATGGCCGCGCTGATGACCACTGGTCAGATCCAAGGTGTGTGCGACCCCACCAACACACAAAATGTCTGGACGGCTTCCGCTACTGGCGTCGACGTCAACGATATCATGAAAAAGACCCTTCCCTATGTTTGGGTCGGTGTTGTCATTGGCCTGATCGTCGCAGCTGTTATGTACTTCTAACGACACTTCAGCCTGTCGATCCGGGGAAGCCAAAAATCGGCTTCCCCGGATGTCTGTACACGGGGTCATCGCTCCGGTCAGTGTGCTGAGAAAGGAACAAGTCATGCAAAACAGGAAAATACGGATCGGGATCGATGTTGGCGGGACTTTCACCCATGCGGTGGCATTGGACCATCAAAGCTACGAGGTAATCGCACACGCAGTGACTCCTACCACTCATTCTTCACGCTACTCAGTTTCAGAGGGGATTATCAAAACCTTCCAGGATGTTCTAGTACAGACTGGGGCCGCCCCGGAGGACGTGGTGTTCGTCGCGCACAGCACCACCCAGGCTACGAACGCCCTTCTGGAGGGCGATGTGGCAAAGGTTGGGGTCGTTGGGATGGGACGGGGCCTCGAAGCCATCAAGGCCAAGACCGACACCATGATTGCGGACATCCCCCTCAACGAGAGCAAAGCGCTCCATACGGCCCATAGTTTTTTGAACACCGATCCAAAGGAATTTACACAGGCGAAAATCAACCAGGTCATTGAAGAACTGCGCAAAAAGGGGTGTAGCGTGATCGTAGCTAGTGAAGCCTTTGGAGTGGACGACCCGCACCGGGAGGATATGGTCACCAGTTTGGCCCAGCAGTTGGGCCTTCCAGCCACCGCCAGCCATGAGATCAGCCAGCTGTACGGCTTGAAGGTCCGTACCCGCACTGCGGTAATTAATGCCAGTATCCTGCCGAAGATGACCCAGACCGCAGACATGACCAACGAGAGCATCCAGCGCAGCGGCATCACCGCGCCGCTGATGATCATGCGCAGCGACGGCGGCGTGATGGACATCCAGCAGATGCGCAAGCGCCCCATCCTGACACTGCTCTCTGGGCCCGCTGCTGGTATCGCCGCAGCGCTGATGTATGCCAATGTCTCCGATGGCATTTTCCTGGAGGTAGGCGGTACCAGCACCGATATCTCGGTCATTCACAACGGAAAGGCCATGGTCAAAAGCGCCAGCGTCGGTGGCCACAGCACCTTCCTAAAAACATTGGACTCCCGAACGGTGGGGATCGGCGGAGGCTCCATGATCCGCATCGACAGTGCCGGCCAGGTCCGGGACGTGGGGCCGCGTTCGGCTCATATTGCAGGACTAACTTATCTGGCTTTTGCCGAGCCTGAGGAACTGCAGGATGCCAGGCCCGTCCTTGCTGCTCCGATAGAGGGCGATCCTCCTGACCATCTGATGATGGAAAATCCAGCCGGGAAACGGTTTGCCGTGACCCTCACTGATGCGGCCATGATGGCGGGGGCCGTCCAGCCAAGCGACTATGCCTTTGGAAACCTGGAAAACGTCCGACTCTGCTTTGACAAGCTGAGCGAAGAATACGGCCAGCCGCCTCAGGCCTTCGCTGAAGCCGTGCTGGACAAGGCTATACAGCGGGTGGACGCCACGGTGCAAGCGCTCCTGCAGGACTACCAGCTCGACCCAAAGCTGCTCAGTCTCGTGGGGGGCGGGGGCGGCTGCACCACGGTGGTGCCCTGGCTGAGCCGCCATACCGGGATCCGCTATGTGATTGCCGACAAGGCAGAGGTCATCTCTGCTATCGGAGCGGCGATGGCTATGCTGCGTGATACGGTAGCCCGCACTGTGATCGATCCCACCCCGGAGGACATCGCCGCTATCCGTCGCCAGGCCGTGGACAGCCTCATCTCCATGGGGGCCGCACCTGACAGTATCGAGGTACAGATGGAGATCGACCAGCAGAAAAACATCGTCCAGGCCACCGCCACAGGAAGTCTGCAGATGGAGCAGCAGGACCTTGGCATGGGCAGAGCCAGCCAGGAGGAACTATCCCAGATCGCCGCAGACTCTCTGCGGGTCCAGCCTGGGCAGGAGACGCTGGCCGGGCAGACAGAGGGGCTATTTATCTTTTCCTCTGTACGCAGGGTCAGCCGGCTATTCGGTCTGTTCCACCGGGATGAGCAAGATTTCCGGGTGCTGGACAGACGTGGGGTGGTCAAATTGCAGGTCAACAACGGGCAGCTTCTGTGCACAAGCGGGGGGCGGTTCTCTGCCGACCTTGACGCCTTTTTGCAGGAGGTATCCAGCTATAACGATGCCGGGCAGATTTTACCTGAGGTGTTTGTCCTTCACGGCAGCCGCATCGTGGACCTGTCCTCCGTCCTGGTCCACGATCAGGTCATGCAGCTGGCAGCTTTAGAACTGGAGGGAGCCGCGCCGGATACACCGATCTGCGTCCTGACCCATCCGCGCAAGTAGAGGTACGGCCCGGACCGCAAAGCATAAACGCCTATCCGTAAATAGGAGGAACATACCATGGATCAATTCAAACAATTTCTGTTGGAAGGCCGCTTTCCACTGGTGATGAGCCTGCCGCGCAATGACCCAGCCCTGGCTGAGGCCGCATGGAAAAATGGGGCGGATGTGGTGAAAGTCCACGTCAACGTCAAGCACCACGCCAGTCAGACCCTGTTTGGCACGTTTGAAGAGGAGCGCAGCGCCATCGAGGCCATGCTGTCCGACGCAAAGGGACCCATGGGGATCGTGCTGGGGGCGGAGTGCGCCGCGGCAGAGCAGACGCTTCCGTTGGCAGTGGCCTGTGGGTTTGATTTCTTATCTCTATACGGACATCATACTGCACCTCGGGTTCTGGCAGCGGATGGCATTTCCAAGATGATCGCCCCTGACTACACTTGGGCGGACTGGGAGATCGAAGGGCTGCAGGCTGTGGGGGCAGATATCCTGGAGGCGTCCGTCATGCACCCAGACAGCTATGGACAACCCCTGTCCGCCCGGGAGTTAATCCGTTACCAGCACCTGTCCCGGCTGAGCCAGTTGCCCATCGTAATCCCCACCCAGCGTGCCATCCGGCCAGATGAAATAGCATCTCTGCGGTCCTGCGGTGTGAAAAGCCTGATGATTGGCGCGGTGGTGACGGGGAAAGATGCCCAGAGCATTGGAGATGCAGTCGCCGCCTTCCGCAGGAGCATCGACGAAATGAGGAAGCAGGTATGAAACTCGTCATTCTCCCCTTGGACAGCCGTCCCTGTACCTATGATTTTCCCATCCATTTGGCTCGTGGCGGAGGGCTTGAACCATGTGCGCCTCCGCTGGAGCTAATGGACTGGTACCGCCGTCCCTCTGACTTTCATAAGATATCCGCCTGGCTGGAGGAGTTCTGTGCAGGGGCTGACGCGCTTATATGCTCCATGGATCAGCTGACCTATGGGGGCCTGCTGGCCTCCCGTTCCATGGATACGTCAGAGAGCGAAGCCCTGCAGCGGGCGGAGTTCCTGAGGAGGCTGAAGCAGAGATACCCCACGCTGGACATCTATCTGTCCAGCGTGATCATGCGCACCACAGTGAGCACTCTGCGCCAAGAGGACGTGGTCTGGTGGGAAAAGGTGGCACAGTATTCCCAACTGTCCGCCCAGCCAGGCCAAGAGGCTAAGCGCCGTCTGGCCCAGCTGGAGCAGCAGATCCCAGACCGGGTGCTCCAGACCTTCTTATCCGCCCGCAGGCGGAACCATCGGATCAACCAAAAGGCTGTCGAGCTGCTGGCCGATGGGGTGGTGCGGGAGGTATGCTTCCTGCAGGAGGACTCATCCCCACTTGGGATGCACCGGGCTGAGCAGGAGCAGCTCTGGGCGCTGGCGGAGGCCCGCCGTGTCGCCCGGCATGTCAGCATCCACTGCGGAACTGACGAGTATGCCAGCGCGATGACAGGGCGGCTTGCGGCTCAGCAGGCCCAGCCTGAGGGAACGGTTCTCCGGCTGTATGTGGAGTGGCTGGCCGGTGATAAGCAGTTCACCGCAGAGTACGAAGACAGAGCGTTTGCCCAAAATCTGGATGCCTATTTGGAGACCTGCCGCATCCAGCGGGTCATGAGCCTGGAGGATGCCCAGGCCATCCTGGCAATCTATGCGCCGGAGGATGGACAGCGCGACTTGGCCATCGCCCCGGAGAAGGCGATATGCACCTATACTCCAGAGCGGCTCGACCAGATCCTACGGCGGCTCCGTGCCCTTTTGGATACCGGGATTCCTGTGGGACTGCTGGATATCTATTTTGCCGGTGGTGGGGAGGGCTGTCTGCTGCGCCTTGCCGCCCAACAAGGGCTGCTCCTGCGGCTGGCGGCCTATGCAGGGTGGAACACTGCCAGCAACTCTCTGGGCACCATCCTGGGCCAGCTCCTGGCCGGGAGCTCTTCCGGAGCGGGACGCCGTCTGGATCGCTTCACCAAAGAGCGCCTGCTGGACGATTGGATCTATCAGGCAATCGTGCGCCCCCAGTGGAACCAAGAACTGCGGGCTGCCGGTGTGGATGTCTGGAATCTTCCGGACGTCGATGCTGCCAACGCGCGGTTACAGCAGCTGATGGAGCTGGCCCCGGAGACCAAACAGGTGTGGCCAGGGCAGATGTGCGCCCAGCTCCGTTGGCCCAGGACCTTCGAGGCGCACGTCTCGATACAGGAGGAAAGCCAATGAAATATGATGTGATCATAGCGGGCGCCGGACCCAGCGGATGCATGGCCGCGCTGGCAGCTGCCCGTATGGGAGCAAAGGTCCTGCTGATCGAAAAAAATGCCTACCCGGGCGGGGCGAATACTGCCGCTATGGTGTGTCCTCTCATGACCTTTCATTCCGGAAGCAAGCAGATCGTGAAAGGCATCGCCCAGGAGGTGATTGACCGGTTGGCAGAAAAGGAAGCGACGCTGGGCCACATCCCGGATCCGCTGGGCGTCACCTCCACGATCACCCCCATTGAGCCAGCGGTCCTGCGTCTGGTGTATTTTGAATTGTTTGCCCAGCAGCCGAACATCACACTGCTGCTCCACAGCTTCCTGTGCGGGGCGGAGGTGGAGGCGGGAAACATCACTCGGGTCACAGTGGCAGGGAAGAACACCACCACATCCTATCAGGCCAAGACCTTCATCGATGCGACCGGGGATGGCGATTTGGCTGCATTGTGCCATGTGGGGTTTGACAAGGGCCGTCCCTCGGATGGCTATACACAGCCGATGTCCATGATCTTCAAGGTGGGCGGGATCGACTTTGGGAAAGTGATCTCATATATGAGACAAAACCCGGAACAATTCATCCTGCATAAGGATTACAAACAACTGGATCGATATCTTGCTGTATCTGGCTTTTTTGATATCGTACGGTTGGCCAAGGCCTGTGGAGACTTCAATATCCCCAGGGATCGTATTTTGTTTTTCCAAGGGCTGCACCCAGGCGAAGCATTCATCAACACCTCAAGGATCATCAAGCTATCCGGCCTTTCCTCCCACGATCAGACCATTGCAGAGACAGAGGCTGCCAGACAGGTGGAGGAGCTTCTGACGTTCTTCCGAAAATATCTGCCTGGGTTCGAGTCCAGTTATCTTGCAGCCATCGCTGATGTGACTGGGGTCCGAGAATCCCGTCGGATCCACGGGAGGTACACCCTTACAGTGGAGGATGTATATGAAGAGCGGACCTCCAGCGAGGGTGTGGCAGTGTGTGCCTTTCCGATCGACATCCATGACCCGACGGGAGCTGACCTGCAGTGGGTGCGCCGAAAGCAGGACTTCTGCTACGATATCCCCTATGGTGTCATGGTTCCCCAAAAAATCGGCAATCTCCTGGTTACGGGACGGTGTATCTCGGCTACCCACGAAGCCCTGGCCTCCGCACGCATCTCCGCCACGGCCATGGCCCTCGGGCAGGCGGCAGGCACCGCAGCCTGCCTTGCCCTCGACCAGAAGGTCGCCTTCGACCATCTGGATGTAGCCCACCTGCAGCAGGAACTGCGCAGGCAGGGTGCAATCCCCACCAAGGCCGACCTATCATGAGCGGTAGCATCCGTCGGGATTCGCTCCTGCGTCTGGTCGGTCGAGGTCCAGAGTGGTTGGACGAACAGTTCACGCTGCGCGGCTGCACGGCCCAAGTCCTCTCCCTCAGACCACAAGTTGCCCAGATCGGCTTCCAATGTGCCCAACGTGTCTGGGATAAGCGGCAGAGCACGGTAGACAACCTGGCGCGACTCGGGATTGCTCAGGTGCGCTGGATGAGCCCGATGGAAGAGTTGGCCTATCAGGCGCGTGCCATCTATGACCCGCAGTCCGCTCAGATCTTGGTCCATCGGTCCCATCTGGAAGAAATGGCCGAAGTCCAGCAGCTTTTAGGTGTAGAACTTTTCACGCAAGAGGGACTCCTGGACCGTCTGTTGGCCCACGAATGCTTCCACCATATTGAGGAGACCCAAGGCATGCGGCTCAATGAGCATCTCTGTGTTGATGTGGAGTTGCCCCTAGCCCTGCGTGATGTGGGGGCCCACGCCTTCTCCAATGGCATATTCGGCCTGCCCCCCTGTCAAGCGGTGGATCTTCTTTGGCTAGCTGTCTATAAACCCGAGGTCATATCATGCTTCTAGGCTATTATCGTATACAGTTGTTTCCTATTCCGTACAGGAGTTGTCAATGCATAAACTGCAAGTCGGCCAATATTTGAAGTAAAGTAGCCATTAAAAACAAGATGACTTTTGCGATAGTTTTATTGCCAGGGCAGGACAGTCACATCGGCTGTCCTGCCTTGTTTAATATTTTGATTGGAATCTACCTCTCTCTTTGCGTCTACCGTATCTTCTTTGTCAATCTGACTCGTAGGTTAGATACGATTTCCCATCCTGTCCGTTCCCCTCTGCGCTCCCATATGGGCCATAGTTTGGGTCAGAGGAAAACGGAAAAAACAAACTACTCGAAAAAGTGCTCAAAAGCAGAGAAAAGCCGTGCAGATCATGTGGATCCGCACGGCTGTGTATGAACGCTAATCAAAAATGGCTCGGATGCTAGATGCCTCAATGTCCCCTGGGTGTCATCACCGAAGGTGCCCCTAGATATCTGCTAAGTGACAGCCATTGCAGATCCCGCATCTCGTTACATTTTCATATGAAAATACTCCTCCGCGTTCTTCCAGAAAACACGGTCCAGATCTTCTTCTCCTAGCCCCAGAGATTCGATGAAGTCAACGTTTTCATTTAGGCTCTCCATCGGGTAATCGGTACCAAACAGAATGTGTTCGATCCCAAAGACATCCTTTGCACACTGAAATGCCGGGGCCAAGAAGTTCCCGCTGGAGGTAATCCAGATGTTCTCTTTGAAATACTCGCTGGGGAGTTTCTGATTCCTCGCCTTGCCTGTAATCTTTTGAACCCGCAGAGAGTCATCCATTCTCCGTAGTATCATGGGAAAGCACTCGCCCAGATGGCCGATGATAACCTTTAGAGTTGGAAGACGGTCAAAAATTCCCGCAAAGATCATCCGTGTGAGTGTGATCGTCACATCAACGGCAAATCCTAAGCCTGAAGTGACCATCGCGGGTCCATATCCATGAAGATCCGGGATTTGGGGAACACTGGGATGGATATATACCGGCATATTTAGTTGAACCGCTCTTTCCAACACCGGGAAACAAGCCTTATCGTCAAGTCTTTTATCTCCAAAGTTGGAAAATGCATTCCATCCAAAGTATCCTAACTCATCGTGACATCTGGTTAATTCTTTCACAGCAAACTCTGTGTCATGCATGGGCAGTACTGCGTAACCTCCAAATCTGTGTGGATACTTTGCAATCACTTGTGCTAACTCATCATGGTTGGCCATGGCCAACTTTTGACTAGTTTGGGCATCAAATTGACCAATCCCAAGAGAAATACTTAGGAAGCACTTATCCACCCCTGCCTCGTCCATATCCTTGAGCCGTTGTTCGCCAAGTTCCAGAAGGCGAGACAAGATCGCTCCGATAGGCAAAAAACCGTCATTGCCATGATACATGATTCCAGTTTTTTTGTCATAATGCGGAACCCCTGTATGCTCGGAGGCCGCATCTATATAAGAACGGACATAATAGTGAGATTCAAAGTCAATTTTCTTCATATTTCTCGACTCCTACTCAAAAATCCGCCCGTTCCGGGAACGATCCCGGAACGGGCGCTCGTAATATATTAGCCTTATTAAGAAATATCTGCTGCTGTGTACAGTATTATGGCAATATTCTCTGCTTTCTGTGCTAGTGTCCAGCGCTTAGAACTCCGCCTCATACTCGTCGACATTAGACGCGTCGATCACAGGGCACTCGATATGCTGATCATACTCAATGGTCTCGCCGGCCTCATTTGCAAGAATGCACTCAATGACTCGATCCGCCATCATTCCGGTAGAGGTAAATACGGACACCATCTTGCCTTCCTTGATTGCATCGTAGGAAGCCTCACAATAAACAATGGAATAGACCTGGACATCATCTCTATCAGCTTCGTCCAGGGCGGCAACAGCGCCAAGCGTCAAGTTGTCAGCAAAGCCCATGACAACATTGACTTGGTCTCCGTAAACAGTCAGGAAGTTCTCCATCGCAGTCTGCGCGTCCGCGCGGCTGGAATAAGCCCACGCAATATCGCCCAGCTGAGTCAGATTTTCATTTCCTGCAACCAAAGCGTTAAATGCCTCTGTACGCACGATGTAATCCGCCTGAGTAGGCACGCCGCCAATTTCCACAATGTTCAACTGGGTATCTGGATTGTGCTCAATCATGTAGTCATAGATGGCATTGATGATTTGTGTGTTATCCACGCCCACATAGCAAAGGGCATTGTCCTCTGTGCCTTCAGACAGGGCGATGTGTACAATGATCACAGGAACATCTGCCGCAGCAGCCTCTTCCAGCCAGTCAACCGCCAAAGTCGGGTCGCCCGGCATCAGAAGGAGGTAGTCCGGCTGCATGGAAATCAGCTGGGAAACCTGTTCTCCCTGGAGTTCCGTATCGCCCTCTGCGGTGAGCATATTGAAGGTCCACCCCTGGGCCTCCACCCGGTCCTGCAGATTATCCGCAAGGGCCTGGGTCAGCGGCGCCAAAGAATACGATACACAGGAATACGCAATCGTCAGCGGCTCGGTGGTATCCGGCGTATCAGAAGTTCCGGCGTTACTTGCATCAGCCGGAGAGTTGGTGGTATCTCCGTTGGAACCACAGGCAGAAAAAGCGAACATGAGGGATATTGCAAGGAGCAGCGCGATGATCTTTTTCACTTTCATTTTTTCCAATCCTTTCTTCTTATTTGTCAATAATACGTATCCACGCATCATTGCTCTTTTTTGATTGCCGTGAATTTGTCGATAATCAGGATAATGACTAGCAGCGCCCCTGACACAAAATCGACCCAAGCGGTGGGGATCAACATCTGATTCATGGCAGTGGAGATAAATCGCATGATCAATATACCGATCAAGACATTGACCATAGTTCCTTTCCCGCCGGCCATCTTGACCCCGCCGATCACGCAGGCAGAAATGGCCAGTACGTTCTTACCCTCGCCCTGGGAGTAAATCGCGGCCCCAGAGCGGGATGCCATAAACAGCCCGCCGATTGCACAGCACAGGCCGCAAATCAGGTACGCCAGCACCTTGGCGTGGTCAACACTGATACCAGCCAGCGCACCCGCTTCGCTGTTGTCGCCCGTGATATACAGGCTGATGCCGGTCCGTGTCCTTTTCATAAAGATGTATAATACGATCAGGGCTGCAACAAAAATCAAGACTGTTACGCTTAACGCCCGCATATCAAACAGCTGGTTATTGTACAGCACGTTCTGCAATGTCTTGCGGAGATCACCGTCTGGATAGAAGGCCCCGCTCCGCGTAAAATAGTAAACGATCCCTTGGTAGATGTAGTTGGCAGCAATCGTCGCGATTAACGGTGTAATACCTAGTTTTACAACAGTAAATGCGTTAAATAGGCCCATCGCAGCCCCCGCCACAAGGGTCGCAACACAAGCAAATAGAAAATTTCCATTCGTCATGTTGAATACAGAGACAGTGACGATGGAACAGGTGGCCGCCTGGAATCCAATGGAGAGGTCGATGTTGCCAGTCACCAGCACAACGCCCAGTCCAACTGCGAGAATGCCGTAGATGCTGGCTTCCAGGATGACGGTATCAAACTGCCTCGTCATGCCATCGACAAAAAAGGATGACAGGATCGCCATTAGCACCAAAATGATAATTGCGTTGTCGTTTTTTAAAAAGTTAATGACTTTGTTTCGGGATGCAAGCACGACTTAGCCCCCCTTTTTCTCTTTGGCTGCATCAATCGCCAGCGCTGCGATCAAAATCAGCCCCATCACGATCCACTGCATATAAGTGTTCAGTCCAAGGAAGGTAAATCCCGTCGATATGAACCCGATAAACAGGAAACCGATGATCGTCCCCCAAACAGAGCCCTTGCCGCCTTTGATCGTACATCCGCCAAGTACGACAGCCATGACCACCAGCATCTCATCACCGGATGTCAACTGAGGATTGGCCGCCACAGAGCGCGCAATATACAGGATAGAGGCAACGGAAACCGCCAGTCCCACCAGGCAGTAACACAGGAAGATATACAACTGTGAATGGATTCCAGAAAAGCATGCTGCCAGAGGATTCGAACCGATGGCCCTGAGTCTGCGGCCAAACACGGTCTTGCTCATGACGATCCCCAAGACGATGACAAATACGATCATGATAAAAACTGCAGTGGGAATAAAGCCCAGCACAAAGCCGCCGCCCAACATGTCAAATACCGGCTCCTGGACACGAGTGGTGGAACCCGGCGCAATAATCAGGGTAAGCGCCCCATAGACAGATCCCATGGCAATCGTCGTGATAAAGGCATTCAGCTTCATACCCGCGACAAACAGGCCATTGATTGCCCCGCATACAAGACCTAGAAGCAACGTAACGATGATGGCCACCCACGGCCCGTACTGTGTCAGCTGAGCGCAGATGACCGCCAATAACGTCAACAAGCTGCCCACCGAGAGGTCAATGTTTCCAGTCATGATCACAAAGGTCATCGCAGTGGCGATAATGCCAATGTAACTTTGCTGGCGAAGGACATTCATGATGTTGGTATAGGTCAAGAAAGTACCGCCGGTGACAAAAGGCGCGACCACACTGATTAAAATGATGTATACGATCATAGCAATCAGCACACCGCTGCCGTTGAGGGACGTATATTTGCTCCATACACGTCTCATTGCGCTTCCATTTTTATTTTCCATGACATACCGCCTCCTTTCTCACTGGTCAAGTTTGCCAATCGCAGCGGCAAGCACCTTTTGCCGGTCCAGATGTTCCACTGGGAACTCTGCAGTCAGCTTACCTTCACAAATAGTGATGACACGGTCACAGATCCCCATAATCTCTTCGATTTCAGATGAGACAACTATGATCGCCACTCCCTGTTGTGCGAGGTTGTTGAGCAGTCCGTAAATCTCGGCCTTAGACCCCACGTCGATGCCTCTGGTTGGTTCGTCCACGATCAGCACTTTCGGCGCAATCATTAGCCACTTGGCAAGGACCACTTTCTGTTGGTTCCCGCCGGAAAGATTGCCAACCAACTGATAGACCGAAGGTGTTTTGATGGACATGCTCTCCACATATTTCATTGCCACTTCTTCCTGTTTTCTTTTACTGACAAAGCCCATCTTGGCAAACTTTGAGATCTCTACCAATGTCATATTGAGCAGGATGGAGAGCCGCAGCATAAGGCCCTCTTTCTTTCTGTCCTCTGTACAAAACCCCATTCCGGCGTGGATGGCTCGGCTGGGAGAGTAGGCTTGCAGTTTTTTCCCATCCAAAGTGATCTCGCCTGAGTTGTATCTGTCCGCTCCGAAAATAGCTCGCATGATCTCTGATCTCCCTGCACCGACTAGCCCAAAGAAGCCGACGATCTCTCCCCTTCGAATGCTAAAGGAGATATCCTTGAATATGTCACTGCGCGATAAATGCTTGACTTCCAGAACCGTATCCCCAATCTCGGCTGGCGCTTTGTTATATAAATTCTCCAATGGCCGCCCGATCATGTGGGCAATCAGCTGCTCTTGCGTGGTTTCCTCCTTGGCTGTAGTGATGATGTTCTGCCCGTCTCGAATCACAGTGATGCGGTCAGAGAGATACATCACCTCATCCAGCTTATGGCTGATGTAGACGATACTAATCCCCTTGGCTTTCAGCTTCAGAATTATCTTGAATAGGGTATCTGTCTCCGCCTCTGATAATGACGATGTAGGTTCGTCCATGATGATTGCCCGGGCATTTCTGGTCAGGGCCCGCCCGATCTCAATCATTTGCTGCTGGCCGACGGACAGATATCCGCACAAGGTCTTTGGTGAAATGCTTTCCATTCCAAGTTCTTCTAATATCTCTCTTGAGTCCTTGTAGAGTGTTGGGTAGTCTATGAAGCCGCCCTTAACCGGGAGATTCCCTATGTAGAGATTTTGTGCAATATCCAGCTGAGGTGCGATGGACAACTCTTGATAGACACAGGAAATACCGGTCTCTATCGCCTCATGAGTAGACTTGAAAAAGACTTCCTTCCCATCCACCAGATATGCTCCGCTAGTGCGCTCGTGGGCACCGGTCATCACCTTGATTAATGTCGATTTTCCAGCGCCGTTCTCCCCGCAGAGGGAGTGTATTTCCCCGGGATAGAGATCAAAGTCGACTTCATTTAATGCCTTCACACCTGGAAATACTTTTGTGATCTTCTTGAGTTCTAACAGCTTCTCGCGCGGCCCCGTCATATCAAAACACCTCGCTTTTGATTGTCAACTGGTCGTTAAATTTGGATAACGCAAAGCACTCTTTTTGCCTTCTTTCACATATCCCTCGTATTTATTCTACATTTTTTGTTCATAAAGTAGAAATACCAATATCGCATTAAAGTAATAAAAGGGGATGTCTATCTATGTCATATGCGCATTAATAAAGGGGATAGTTAGGCAGGATCAAATTTCAGAGCTTTTAGCAAACATGGCCAAGACGTTTTGTGGCAGACACTACTTCTTCAATATAGTGATGGACAAAAGGACCTTTGTTTTGTACCCCCCAAACTAAACGTAGATCAGACTGGATATGGTAATCTTTGATTTTTACCGTCTTTAATTTGGAGAAATGTATTAAATATGGGTCAAGCATAGAGGATAAGATAGAGATGCCTCCCCCCCCCTGGACCGAGGTAAGTAACGAATCAATTGAAGACGGTAGGTTACTGAATTTTGGAGTATATCCGAAAATCGTGGCCATTTTTAATATTTCGTCTCTTAGATCATTTCCTTCATTGCCTAATGTAATAATCAATTCATTTTGAAGTTCCATGGCTGATACTTCATGGTGCTTTGCAAGGAAGTGATCTTGATCGACAACAACTTCCGCCTCACCGGTGAGCAGTTTCATATCTGTCAAATTCTCTATTCCCTCAAACTTCTCCAGATTCAGCACAAAAATAATATCTACCAACTTTTTTTTGAGCGCAGCGACCGAATTTTCTCTGGGCAAATCAAACGCCTGAATCTTTACATGGGGATATTTAGCACGGAAAGTATTCATAGCGTTTTCCCGGATGTCAAATGCGAATGGCCCAGCATACCCGATCCTGAGTACCTCTTCTTTGTCCTCATCGAGCCGTCTCATCTGTAAAATCAAATTATCATAGTCTGCTGCCAGTTTTCTCGCTCCGGCGAGAAAAACCTTGCCGTCTGGTGTCAACTCAACCTTACGGGTCGTTCTCTCAAACAAACGGGTCCCTAACGTCATCTCCAGTTCTGCGATATATCGGCTGAGCGCAGATTGACTAATGTGCATTAACTCTGCTGTTTTGGAATAATTCAGGTTTTCTGCTAATGCATTAAATAGTTTAATGCGTTCAAGATCCAATCGTTTCACCCCCAGATTTGCACCATATCATTGGACAAAATCAGTATTTTGTCCTACATACTCCGGCATGGCCGCCGCAAAAAAAGAAACCCTCCTACATATTTCATGCAGGAGAGTTACAAGAGCGTGTTTCATAAGCCTGATCTCACGAAATTAGGAACAGGCTTACTTTGTTATACGCAAAATATGATAGCACCTTGCCATTTGCGCCTTAATGTGTTAAAATTTCAGTATAATAAACAATATTGTTACTTGTAGGAAAGAAACAATCAGACAAAATACTGATTTTGTCCTATTCGTCTATAAAATCAATCTCATACTATCTAAGGTTCTGATATGCTCCAGTCCAGTAGATATGAGGTAGATGCGCGTCGTCTCGATACTCGAGTGCCCTAATATATCGGCTAGTTTGGCAATATCCTGACACACTTTGTAAAAACACCGGGCGAACAAATGCCTGAGATTATGAGGAAAAACTTTTGTGCTTGCAATCCCGGTCTCTCCACACAGTAATTTCATCTCTGCCCAGATCTGTTTTCGAGATAGGCTTCCGCCACTTCTTGTGCGAAATATCTCACCAGAAATGGACTTTTGTTTTCTTGCATATGCTAGCAGTTTTTTACATAATTTTTTAGGAATAAAGATCGTTCGGATTTTTCCTTTGAGTGCAATATCTGCCTTCCCGCAGCGTGCAGCTTCCACTGTAAGGTATTTGACTTCACTAACCCGAATACCCGTAGCGCAAATAGATTCAATCAACAGCGCGAGTCGCTGTTGTCCCGTTTTTTGGGCTGCAGCAACTAGACGCTGATACTCATCTCTGGACAATTCCCGATCTTCCGACCGAAAAAGTTTGCGCTGGATGCGTAAATACTTCATACGGCAGTCAGTTCGACCCAGAAATGTAAAAAATTTGTTTAACGCGGCTAATATCGTGTTTACTGTACTGAAACGGTACCCTGTATGGATCAAGTGAGTTTTCCATTCTACCGCTGTCTCTTTATCTAAATGCCTATTTTCATCATTGAGCCATTTCACAAATGTCCGAATCGCTCGCAGATAATTTTCAATTGTACCTGGGCTTCGCTCCTCATCCTGGAGCGTTTCTTGAAATTCGGTAAGCCAATTTTCGTTTATGCTCGAACTGCTCATAAGCAACCCCCATTTTCTTAGCAATATCTGTTATTGTACCTCATAATGCGACAGATATACAAATGTATAACGGTATTTAAATACGCCCCCCTCTTCACGACCCATGGGCCAAGTGGCAGAGGGGAAACGACCCACTATTGTCTCCAAAATTGCGCCACCTTGATCAAAGGCAGCACCATTTCAAGAGACCTAGGCGAAAATTGCTAGCCCCCCAACTGCGTCTTCGGTGGAAATATCCTGCTTTATTGCAGGATCATTTCCACCGGTTTTCGTTTCTCCTTTGGTTGCAGGCACTCTCACGCCATCTAGCACCAAGGACAGTGATAGGCCATTGTCGATAAAGCCTGTCACGAACGAGGCCAGGTGGTCACCTTCTCGATAATAAGCAACAGAGGGCAGGAAGATCCGAAACAAAGGCCGCAGGTCCGGGCTGAGCTATGCTCTTGGGAGCGAAATCTGAACCACCTGACGGCGCTAGACCACACAGGGCATATCCAAGCCGTGTATCTGCAAAAATTGATTGATTCTATGCCGCAGTGAATAGCCTGCTTACCGAGAAGGACGGGGCAATCGCCTATGGCGACGTGCAGCTTCATTCAAACGGCCAAGCAAACCGCTGACTCCATAGACTGCATCATCCGATATGTCCAAAGGACAAGAAGGCCCCTGGATACGGATGCAATCCAATCCCTCACCATACCCAGCATCGGCAGTATCAAGTTGGACAAGCTGGCTACGCTTCAAATTCAACGACTTTGCAACAAGCTGAAAGCCCATGGCCGAGTCCGGCGGTATAAGCCATATTCAGCGGAAGGACAAAGGCTCGAGCGACCGTCCGAGGGCTGAAGGTTGCCCAAAATTGAAAAAAGGCGATGAAGGTGCTCCTGCGGGAACAAATCGGGAACTATCTCCGGGAGGCCGGGAAACGGAGTCTCTTCCCTGCCTTTTACCTGAAACTTACCAGCGGTCTACGCCGGGGCGAACTGCTGATCCTGCTGTGGACAGACAAGGATCTAAAAAACTAAACCATCTCCGTGACCAAGCAGGTGAACCAGATCAACGGCGAGCTGAAAGTGAGCTGGCCTAAGACCCATAACCTCATCCCTACCATTCCCATCTCAAAGTAAGAGGTAAACCTGCTGGTACTAGAACACGAAAAATTCCCCGACAATTCCTACCTTTTCCCCTCCCCTGAGATCAGCATCATGTATGCTCCCGCTGCCTTCCGACACATCCATGAGAAGCCCTTGGCAACGGCAGGCATCAAACATATTCAATTTCACGACCTCAGGGACACTTTTGCAACTCTCTCCCTGCAAAACGGGGTGAATGTAAACAATGAGGTCTAGCACCTTGGGCTACTACTCCGCAGGCTCTCCCCGGGACAACCTATACCCACACCACCCAGCGGATGCGCCTTGGTGGTGGCAGATACCATCGACAGCGTCATCGGCCACGCGATGTGATAATCTGATAAAAAAACAGGCCCGGACGATAATCACCGTCCAGGCCTGTCTAGCCTAACTATCCTCAGTACACATTCCTGTCTTATGAAATTTTTTGGTTGGATCGCCCCAGCACCCCAATTCTCCTCCTGCCTATTCCGCTCTATGCTCCCATATGGATCACGGTTTGAATTAGGGGAAAGAGCGTAGTTTATTGTTACTTTCTGAATATTTTCAACACTTTTAGATAGAGGGACAGTGCCAGAAACTTTTTTCTGCTCCGTTGTTTTCGCTCCGAGCTTTTCGAGCTTTGATCAGGATATGGCTCAGGTAAATATAGATATCCGATTTCTACCCCCGCACAGGAGCATAAACACAGGAATCACTCATTCACCGTTACTTCATTATCTGCTTTTGGGCATGATCCAAAATTTCATGGTCGGATAACTCAACACTACTTGGAGCACAATGTTGACGATATTCGCCAACGTAGGAGCCAACCCCTGCGGAATGCCAATCCTAACAAATACTTCCTGACTATACGCCGGCAGAGCTGCCGAAATAATGACCAAAACAACTGCCAACAACACATACTTGGGCACTGCACGGCAAAAGCGCGCATCTGATTTGAACACCAGATTTTTTTGAACAAAGAAATTCACTGTTTGGGCGGCAGCAGTAGCTACAAGAAAGCTGAGGAAGCCACATAGACCCAGGTCACTCTCCATATTTGTGTAATGGAAAATGAAAAACTGAAAGGGCTGGTCTTTAAGCGGAGCGAACACGAAGCCGGTACACAGCCACATGACCACAAAGTTGGTAATGGTCGCGCAGTTAGACAAAATGTTGAACAGGATAAACTGCCATAAATTTGGGTGAGTTCCGATCCATCTTTTAATTGCGGTCATGCTTTTCCATCTCCTTGGGCCAGTTTCCTGGCCGTCTGTCTGGCTGCCCTCCCCTTTTGCTGCCAAGCGGCTACAAAGTGCCCCATTCCACGGAAGAAATGGCCGTTAAACACCTCTACCAATGCCGCCGCCATGGCCATGTCCACCGCCCCGCCCAGCATTTTTGCCAGACCCCGGAACGGCATATTCAGGCGGAACAGAGCGTTCAGGTCCGGCGCGCCTCTGGCCTTGGCCCGATCCACCTGTCCCTTGAGGATGCGGTAGGTCAGGCGGCCCACCCACCCGTGGGCATAGCTGAGTTGGGTAAAGGTATCATTCAGTTCCAGAGGCGCTGCTCGATTCCACCGCGCCTCGGGAAGCGGCCGGCCCAGAAGAGTGGAAAATTCCCGATCTGAAACCTCTGTGATCTGGCCGTCGGCATAGCTAGGCAGACCATCCAGGTCATAAGGAAGTGGAGCTGTACTGCCCTCCAATTGGACGGTTCCGGTCAGCCGAATATCCTGAGATGAGGCTCCCACCTGGACTTCATAAGCGCCGCCCTCCACCTCCCACCGCCCAGTCTTGACATTAAAGTAACGAAATGCCTTATCGTCCAGGAGAATAAAGACGGTCCGGCTCTCTCCCGGCTCCAGCCGTACCTTGACAAAGCCCTTCAGCTCCCGGAGCGGACGGAACACCTGGCCCTCCCGGCGGGAGACATACAGTTGGGCCACTTCCTCGCCGGCAACGCCCCCCGTGTTGGTGAGAGTAAAGCGTACCCCTTCCGACGAAGCAGACAGCTGAGAATAGGAAAAGCTGGTATAGCTCAGGCCGAAGCCAAAGGGAAAACACACAGGAATCTGAGCAGTTTCATAATAGCGGTAGCCGATGTATGGACCTTCCCTGTATTCCGCAGTCCGTTCCATGCCCGGATAATACCGATGGGCCGGGGTATCCTCATAGGACAGCGGCCAAGTTTCCGCCAATTTGCCCGAGGGGTTGACTTTTCCGGTGATCACATCTATCACAGCTCCCGCGCCTGCCTGTCCACCCAGTCCGCCGTAGACCATGGCCTGGCACTGGCTCAGCCAAGGGCACTCCACCGGAGTTCCGCCGGAAAACACCACCGCCACATGGGGATTGGCTTCACTCACCGCCTGAAGCAACCGGACCTGGTTGTCCCGCAGTTTCATCGTTATGCGGTCCATACCCTCGCTCTCGGCCAACTCATCCAAGCCCAGAAACAGCAAAACCACATCCGCCCGTCTGGACAATTCCACGGCTGCGGCCAGCTTCAACGCATCCTCCCCGCCATGGCGGAGGAACCCCGGCTCATAACCTACTACCTCCAAGCCGCTGGACTTCAGGCAGTTCAGGGCGTGATCTACACGAATCGAGTGCACATTGCTGGAGCCCGCGCCTTGGTAGCGAGGTGTTTCTGCAAAGTCGCCGATAACTGCCACTCTGGTCCCCTGGGCCAAGGGCAACAACTGTGCGTCATTTTTCAGCAGCACAATAGCTGCCTGCGCCGCCTTGCGGACAAATGCATGATGGGCCGCCTCGTCAAAGTGGTCCGGGGCATCGTCCGGTATGCCAATCTGGTCCAGAGTCCTAAGGTACTCCTCTACCAGTAGATCGACTACCTTCTCCTCCACTCGGCCTTCTCGCACGGCATCCGCAACCTCTCGGTCGCTGCTGCCACCAGTCGCCGGCATCTCCAGATGGTTGCCCGCCAGCACGCCCGCCAGCCGGTCGTTGCTTCCGCCCCAGTCGGTAACCACAAAGCCGTCAAATCCCCACTCATCTACCAAGATATCCCGCAATAGGTGCCGATCCTCACTGGCGTAGACACCGTTGATTCGATTGTAGGATGACATGATGGATCTGGGCTTTCCTTCTTTAACCGCAATCTCAAACGCAGTCAGGTAGATCTCCCGCAGCGTACGCTCATCTACCACACTGTCTGAGTGCATCCGCAGGGTCTCCTGGCTGTTGACGGCAAAGTGCTTGGGACAGGCGGAGATCCCATTGGATTGGACGCCCCGGATATACGCCGCGGCCAGTTTGCCCGCCAGATAGGGGTCCTCGGAATAATATTCAAAGTTGCGCCCGCATAGCGGGGACCGCTTCATGTTCACTCCAGGCCCCAGCAGTACGTTTACCCTCTGTGCCTTGGCCTCTTCCCCCAGATACCGTCCCATCTCCTCGTTCAGCTGGACATCCCACGAATTTGCCATGGTAGACGCGGTAGGATAGCAGGTCGCAGGCAGGCTTGGATTCAGGCCCAGATGATCTGCCGCTCCCGCCTGTCTCCGTACGCCATTTGGTCCATCAGCCAGGCGGATGGCAGGGATCCCAAGGCGCGGGATCGATTTGGTGGTAAACTGCGTCCCGCCGCTGAGCAGGGCGCACTTTTCCTCCAGAGACATCCGCTTGACCAATTTTTTGTATTCCATCTCTGCTGGGACTCCTTTCGCAAGCCGGGGGTATGGGGACGCCCCGCCGAAGGAGCTGCCCGGTGAAACACCGGGCAGCCCACAACGGGACCGATCGATCCCCGGCCAAGTCTTTGGGGCTGTCAGGGCTGTCCGCCTTCTGGCATGCCTTCGCCACCGGGCATGCCGCCCTTCTCTTCTTCCAAAGCTTCCTCAGGGTGTTCAGCGGCGTACTGCGCCGCCTGCCCCGTCAGCTCAGTGACGATGTCATAGTCTGTCTCCCTGGCGTTTTCATGGTCATAACTCAGGGTCAGGGTACCATCGGCGTTCTCAAAATAGACGCCGGTGCACTCCACGCCGGGCACATAGTACACCGCGGAGTTCATACGGTCGGTACTGATGTACTGGTACTCGATCTCCATGCGGAAGGTGCCGTCATCAAAGATGTCCATAGTGCCGAAAATGCGATCCGTGCTGCCGCTGCCTGGGGAAAGTTTAGGGCTGGCGGTGATGGCTCCTCCAGGGCTGGTGGCCATGATGTTGTAGGAGTACAGCGCGCCGTTCTCTGCCTGCTTGGGCGTGGCCTCAAAATAGACGCTCTTGTCCGTCTCCTCTTCCTCAGGCTCCTGAACCATGCCCGGAGGACCCCATCCGCCGCCGGACTCGGAGCCGTCGTTATACCACATGCCAGCCAGACCGCCCGCCACAGGGTCGAAGTCCTCCTGGACATGGGGAAAGTTGAAAGCCTTGAAGATGCTACTGGGGTAATAGAACTCACCGGAGATCAGGTTCTCCGTGCTGTCGGTCTCCGCCTGGCCGCCCTGGATGGAGAAGCTGGGGTTTGTCACATAATTCTCGTCCCAGGTGAAATCGGCGGTGATATCGTAGACCGTATCGGGAGATGCTTCTGTGGTGGTGGCTGTGACAGAGCTGCTGGAAATATCGGTCACATCAATGGTTACCACATCGCCGGTATCGGTGGTATTGGTCAGCGTGATCTTGATGTTGGTGGGATATGCGGTCTGACCGTAATCCATGTCGTCGATCTTGATGGCCAGCTCGCCGGAGGTGACCGTCCACATATAGCCGAAGGTAGGCTCACCGTACTCCACCGCACCGGAGACGGCATAGTCGCACTTGGCCTCCGGGGAGGCGGTGTAATCGCTGTTCTCATAGTCCGGGTAAGCTACCACCCGCACATTCCAGGTCTGGTAGGTCAGGTTTGCAAAATCGCTCAGGCTTCCGGAATAAGAAGCGCTTCCGTTCTCCGGGATCTGCTCGCTCTGGGCCACGGCCTCCACGCCGGTGGCGTCGGAATAGACATACACATAGTAGTACTGGGCATTTTCCACCCCGTCGAACGAGTAGTTGCCGTTTTCATCCACAGTGAAGTTGGCCGGAGCAGCCAGAGCATTGGCGTCCACAGTCTGGGTAGGACTGCTGTCGGCTTCCTTTTCCGCCCGGGCGCTGTCGATGGCGGTCCTGATGACGTTCCCCATCTGAGAGAAGTAGGTGTTGGCATGCTCTCCTACGGAGGTGCCGCAGCCGGCCAGCAGCAGGGCGCACGCCGCTGCGGTAAGGGGAAGCAGAAGTTTCTTTTTCCCGTTTTTCATTTTGTAGCCTCCTTTTTGCCGGTAAAGCAGGAGATGATGCCGCACACAGCGGCCAGCAGGCTGACCACGATGAGGGCGACAGCGGGGATGGGACCGCCCTGAGAGTTGAAGAAATTGAACGCACCCACGATGCTGCCGTACTGTTGCAGGTTGCCCCAGGTGTCCGCCCAGACATTGAAGCTGTTGGTGAGGAATAGGCCCATTCCAAAACCGATGGCAATTACACCCAGCAGGCAGGACCAGTCGGTGACGGGGTGGTCAATGAACGCGTATACGCCCAGCAGCACCGCCCCCGCCAGCAGGCACAGGACCACCACAAAATCGGCATACTGCTCATAGGCAGCGCCATAGATGATCTCCCCAACGGCGGCGACGACGGCAAGTGCCGCTCCCGCCAGCGCGATAGTTGCGCTGACGCCTTTTCCTTTGACTGTCAACTTCATATCACTTATCCCCCTTTCGGCCGGCGGAGACCGCCTTCCGGTTGCGGCTGCCCTCCACAATGGCCAGAACCAGGCACACCACGAACAGCGCACCCACAACGATGTTGGCAGCGAACACCGCCATTTCCCAGGCGGGGACAATGGCAATGACGCTGGCGCCGTTGCCCAGGCCGTTCATTCTGGCGGTTTGGGTCATGACGTACAGATTCCGCTTGGCGGCCTGGCGCATATGCTGGAGGATGTTGCCGTCGCCGCCCTCGATGGCGTTGAGGATCCGCTGGGCGTTGGCGCCGTTGGAGTCACAGCAGCTGTAATCCATGCCCGCCACCAGCTCCTCCAGAGTGTTGTTATAATAGCCGGTGTTCACATAGCCGTCGCTGGTGACGGTGCCCTTGAAGCCCCACTCGCCCCGCAGGACGGTGGTCATCATAGCCTCGTAATTCTTGCCCAGCGTGGGTCCCACCCGGCCAGTGGTAGCCATAACGCTCAGCGCGCCGCCGGCGAAGGAGCCTTCAAAGGCCCGCAGGTACGTCTCCCGCAGGGCCTGCTCGTCCACAAAGACAGACAGGCCGGTGCGCTGCGCCTCCTGGTCATTGCAGCACATGTGCTTGACGCACATGGTCACACCCACGCCCTGCATGGCCTGGGCCTCATAGTAGCCGTTGAAGTAGTCCAGAGTAGGGTCCTCCGACCAGTACTGGCCCGCACGGCCTCCATAGGGGTGGCGGTGCAGGTTGCCAGCGCCGTACCAGATTTCATCCTTGCCGATGAGCATGCAGATCAGGCCCTCGTAATAGCCCCGCAGGGTGTTCATCTCGGTGTTCCAGGTCCGGGCGGTAAGGGGATGGGATACCCAGTGGATGGCGCCGCCAGCGGCGGTGGTATCATCGTCCGCCCGGGTGACGCCGGGTACGTCCAGCTCAGAGATGGTGTTGACGGACTTTGAGTCGGTCATCAGGTTGCAAAGCTGCTCAATAGTCAGTTGGTCCAGGAACTTGTTCCAGGTTTCATCGTCGTCATAGTCCACATTCATCATGTCCGTGAGCTTCAGGCCGTTGTCCGCCCCCTGAGTAAAATTATCCACGCTGGGCGCGTCCTCCGGCGTCTCATAGTAGTAGTTGGACAGCGCCTCCATCATCTGCTGAGTGGCGTCCAGCTGGGTCTTCTGCGGCCAGGTGCCCTCCCAATCGCTTCGGGTCATGTAGGTGTACTCATAGCCGTCGTAATAGTTCAGGTCTGCGTCGTCAAAGACGTTGCCCACTTCGGCCCCGGTGTAGATGGAGGCGCTGTACGTCTCGGCGTCTAGGGTCTCCTGGTTCCAGGTGTAGGTCTTGGCTGTGTCGCCGTCGGCGGTCATGCCGTCGGCGGTGGTGTAGCCCTTGGCGGCCAGCACGTTGTTCAGCGCGTCGTGGGCATCGCTGCCGATGGACAGGTAATAGTCGCCGGCACTGAGGATATAGGTGCCCGCGCCGTAGGTGTCATAGCTGGCCAGGAAGTAGCGCATGACGGGAATCTCCAGGGTCTGGCTCTCGCCGGGCTGGAGCAGGTTGGTCTTGCCGTAGTTCACCAGCTGGATGGCCGACTTTTCCACCAGGTTCTCCCGCTCGTAGTCGCCATAGGGGGTCTGGGCGTACACTTGAACCACGTCCTTGCCGGCCACGTCGCCGGTGTTGGTGACGGTGACGGCCACGGTGTAAGTGTCCTCCGCCTCGTTATAGGTCACGGAGTCCAGCGTCTGCTCAAACGTGGTGTAGCTCAGGCCATAGCCGAAGGGGTAGCACATTTCCTCGGCGTAGTTCCAGCCGTTGGCGCTGTTGAAGGTCCCGGCCGTGCCGTCGGCACTTCCGGTGCCCATCACCGTGTCCTCATATCGGGTCTCGTAGTACTTGTAGCCCACGTAGATGCCCTCGGAATAGATAATGTAATAATCGATGTTCTCATCGCCGTTGATTTGGTCGTACTCATTGAGTTCATCGGCGTTGCCCCAGGTCATAACGCCCTCTACGCCGCCGTTGACCACAGAGGGGGCGGAGATGGAGCTGGAGGCGTAGGTATTCACCGTCTTGCCGGAGGGGTTGACCTCACCGGCCAGCACATCTGCGATGGCAGTGCAGCCGTAGGAGCCGGTCATGCCGGTGAGCAGGCAGGCGTCCACGCCGTACTCCTCCAGGAAGCCCAGTTCCATCTGGAACTCAGAGGAGAGGACCACTACGATCTTGCCGAACACACCGGCCGCTTTCTGGTCAGCCAAATAGGAAATCAAAGCCTCCTCATTGGTGGACAGGTCCAGCATCCGCCGGGGCGATCCATCGGGATAGGTGTCATCGCTGGCGTACTGGTACACATCGTTGCCCTCGCTTCCGTTGCGGGAGATGACCACCACGGCCGCGTCGTTATAGTCGCTCTGCCAGGTGCTCTCGTGGGCAACAACAGCGGCGATGTCCGCCTCGGCCACGCTGTTGGTCCCAGTGGAGCCTAGCTCTGGATAAACCTCATCGCACAGCACGGTGTTCACATTGTCCGCGCCGAACTGCGTCTGCATGGTGCTGACAAAGTCCACATAGGGGATGTAGTCCGGGCAACTGTTGCGGTAGATATTGGAGTTCACCGCGGCGTTGCCAAAGATGGTGAACCGGGTGCCGTCCGCCAGAGGCAGGGCAGCATTGTCATTTTTCAACAGGGTCATGCCTTCCTGGGCAATTTCTACGTTGGCGTCTGCCGCGTCGTAGTAGACTTCGATGAGAGCGGTGCTGTCATAGCCATAGTCATTTGCCCAGTATACGGCGAACTCGTCGGAGCCGCCGATGGTCTTGGTGTCCTGGATGTTCAGGTTGCTGTTGATCCAGGTGGTGTTGCCCAAGGTCAGTGTGGTGAGCGACATACAAATCAGCATGAGCACCGCCAGCGCCGCTGACAGGCCCCGAAACAAATGCTTTCCTTTTTTCATGTGTAACCTCCACGATACCATGATGTTTTCCGCCCGGGCCGACCGCTCCATTGGGCAGTCCACCCGCGGCGGAGCCGTTGAGCTGGTTCCTTTCTCTTCTCCGCGCTCTCACCCTCCTGACTGTTCAAATTCCATGGGCGACCTCCACCCATGGCACCGTTTTCAGCAGGGCGCTCTGCAAAAGGGAAACCGCCCCACCCTCTGTCCCGCATTGTATCAGATTCTCCGGGCAGCGGCACACAGCCTGCGCAAATTGTTGAATTCATCCCGTATTCTGTTTTCTCTTATCGTGTTTTTGTACAAGAAAAGCCCCCTGTTGTCCATCAACATGACAACAGGGGGCTGGTCACACCTCTTTCGGCTGGGCAGGACGGGGAAACAGCAGTTGGAGCACGAACCACTGCTTTTCCATCCGCGCCGTCACTGTGCCGCCATATTTTTTAGCTACATAGCGGATGCTTTTCAGCCCGTAACCGTGGAAGTTCCGATCCTCCTTGGTGGTCACCGGCAGGCCCTCTGAAAAGTTCAGCGAGCCTTCGCAGTAGTTCTCAAACCGGATGAACACAAAATCCCGCTGGGCGGAGACGGACACATGGATTAGCCTTTTTTCCGGGTCCGCAATACGTTCTTCACACTCAATGGCATTGTCCAGAGCGTTGCCGAACACTGCGCTCAGGTCCATCACCTCCATGAAATCCAGCAGCGCGCCATCCGCCACGCAGGTCAGGCCGATGCCGTGCTGAGCACAGTAGAGGCTCTTGCTGGTGAGCACCGTGTCCAGCACCTGGTTGCCGGTCTTGTTCTGAGCTTCATAGGTGCGGATCTCCGCCTCCATCTGATCCAGGTACGTCTCCCGCTGCTCCGCGTCCGGCTCTGCCCGGAGCACCATGATCTGGTGCTTTAGGTCATGATATTTCCGGTTGATGAGGTCGATGCTGTCTCTGGACATCTGATATTGCTGATACTGCTTTTGCAGCACGTTTTGAACCGCCTCCAGCTCTCGCAGCACCCTCAGCTCACGGCACTGAAGATGATGGGCGTACAGGATAGCTAGGCCGCCCAGGTCCATAATGGTGCGGACATTGTAGATCTCCGGGCCGTACTGGGAGCTGAAGGGTGTCCGAATGGTGAGAAAGCTCAGGTTACTCAGCGCAAACACCGCCACACCGATGATGGCAGCCGCGCTCAGCTCCCGCCAGGTGACTTCCAGTGCGCCGCCCTTGGCGGACAGCCGCCGCACCAGCCCGCCCATCAGCAGGAACACCGCCAGATACACCGCCACCAGCAGGCCGGCCCGCATCCATGCAGATGCCTCCCGGTTCAACAGCAGAAAGCAGTAGAGCTGCCATTCCAGCGATGCGGCGAACTCTGCCAGCACGAAGGCGTGAATACAGTAATAGGCCGCATCCCTTGGACTGATCCGGCAGCAACCGGCCAGCAGGCCCAGCATCAGTAGCACCGCAGCCGCCATGCAGGGCAGCCAAAATCCGATGGGCAAATCGCCGGTAAGGATGAGAAAGGCGGTGAGCGCCGCCAGCCCCGCTCCCGCCCAAAGTCCCATCCGCCAGCCATGAAACCGCCGGGGCAGGGCCTGGATATACACCATACATGCCAGCCATTCCGCCAGGGCGGTATACAGCCGGGGAATATCGGGCAGTGTGTTGCTCATTTCATCACCTCACCCATATAGTTGGACAGCGCCTCCAAAAAGGCGTTTTTCCGAGGACGGCTCAGCTTCAACTGCTCACCCTGGACTATAGCGCAGCCATCTTGGACGCCATCCACATGCTCCAGGTTGATGAGATAGCTGTTGTTGCCTCGGAAAAAATGCGCTCCAGACAGATGTTCTTCCGCCTGGCGCATGGTGAGGCCAGAACGGAAGCTGCCAGACCGTGTGTGAAACGTGAGATCATGGTCCTGGCTCTCCACATAGTAGATCTCGGAAGTGTCCAGCTTACGCACTCCGCCCTTCACTGGGAGGGCAATGTATTTGCGCTCCCTGCGCTTGAGCCGAGATATGGCCCGCTCCAGCCGCTGGCTAAACGCAAAATAACTCACTGGCTTTAGCACATAATCCAGCGCGTCCACAGCGTATCCCCGAATGGCATACTGGGCCATATTGGTAATAAAAATGATAACCACCTGGGGGTCTGTTCTCCGGATCAGCTCCGCTGCCATCATACCATCCAGAAAGGGCATCTCCACATCCATTAAAATGATGTCAAACTGGGCGTGAAAGCCCTCTACCAACCCATCCCCGTCAGAATATTCTGTGACATCAAAGGACTCCCCGAGCTGCTGGCTGAATCGATCCACGTATTCTCGCAGTTGCTTGGCATACTGCTGTTCATCTTCGACGATAGCCATACGAATCATTCAGGCACTCCCCCTTTACAGCCCCTTTATTTTCAGTATAGCATTTTTGGAAGGGCGTACACAATACCCCATCAAACTTTTTCCTCCACGTAGTAGTTCTTTATTCTATAATTGATAAAGGCATCACCGTTCCGCCGATAACGGCGGCAACACCGCTCACTCTATTTAGCTGCGGGAACCGATGTGTAAGCCTTTACCGCAGGAGCGGTTCTGTATGAGCGCCACCACTCCGCCGGGTTCACCCTGGATACCTACCCCCATGCCACCCAGCGGATGCGGCGGGAGACGGCAGACACCATCGGCTCCGCCATTGGCAAGGCGATGTAATAATCAGTCAGAAAAAGCGCAGGCCCGGACGGGAATCCCCGTCCGGGCCTGCTCAGTCTCAGCATTTCCAACGCACAGTCCTATATTACAGACTTTTCAGTAATAGTGCAAATATTTTTCGGTTGCGGACCATCTATGTCCCGATTTTCCGCCCGGTCCGTTCCGCTCCATATTCCCGTATGGGTCACGGTT
>ERZ1106929.377-NODE-377-length-51975-cov-24.603640_pt1 | contig 51975 bp, 60 predicted proteins | sample MGYA00403662_ERZ1106929 | MGnify/ENA primary metagenome ERZ1106929 (study PRJEB35170, sample SAMEA104062442) | human gut metagenome | biome: human gut; feature: human-associated habitat; material: faeces | place: Denmark | collected 2013-02-20 ... | reverse complement strand
AATATTGATTGCTCACTTTAAGCAAAATACTGGCTCAAAAAATCGGGAATAATCATTTAGATCAATTGGTGTTTTCTTAAGCCTTATTGGTAAGAAATATAAGCTTAAGGAAATAATTTTCTTTATTGTATCCTATCTTCCTAAAGCTACAGTTCAGGCCTCAATTGGAGTCATTGCTTTAAGTGAGGGCCTAGAATGTGGTCAGTTGGTTCTAGCAGCTAGTGTAATTGCTATTTTAGTTACTGCTCCGCTTGGTGCAATTTTAATAGATTTAACTAAAAGAAAAATACTAAATGATTCCATTTAATTAATTTTCCTTAAAATTAAATTTAACCATTTAGTATTACGATTTGCTCTTACATCCTCAGTAATTTTAGTATCAACAATTGAAAGATTAGTATCAATCAAATATTTTTTTATTGATTTTTCATCTAAATCTAAGAAAAAGCGACCATTTCTTTGGCCATCAAAGCTTCCATATTTAAATGAAGCATAGATAATTTCCTTACTTTTTAAAGCATCACTACATTTTTTTAAAGTATCATTTAATTCATTTGATGGAACGTGAAGTAATGAAGCACATGCCCAAATGCCATCAAAAATGTTTTTGAATTTCATATCATGAGCTTTCATTTTGACAAAATTCTAGTGTTGGGTCCAAAGAATATACCTCATAGCCATTATTTTTGAAATATAAGGAATCTCTTCCACTTCCAAAGCCTAGATCTAGAATTGTTCTTGCACATGTTAAATATTGCTCAAAAAAATGATATTCTAAGGACATATCGCAGGAGAATGTATCTTCAATAAATTCCTTTAAATTTTCATTATAATAGTTACTCATAGCTATATATTTTTGCTTCTTACCTGTATATAATCCATAGCTTCCAACTCCAAATATTTTTGGAAATGTATTTTTAGCTGAAACTAGAATTGCATCTCTATGCACAACAAAGAGTAAGTGCTTTGCATCATAATTTTTAGCATCAAATGCTGCAAGATAGGTCTTTCAGCCTCCTGTGACCATTGGCAGTATAAACAATCTTAACTATTTCGTTATTTCTTTCAGTATTATTCGTCCTTGAGCAGTAAGTGAATCAATTAGTCTATGTGTTTTTTTAACACCTGCATAGCCTTCATAAGCATCAATAATTTGAGTAATTTTTGATATTTGGTCTTGCAAAATTAAATTTCTTTTTTCTTCATCATATATATAATAATAGAAAATTAAAGTTGTTGTTTTTGTAATATTCGTTATATCTAAATAATCAAAAATTGGAAAAAAATAATTATAATCATGTTCATTTAAGGAATGTCCGAAAATAATTAATGTATCAAAATCTCGTTCAAATGTTTTAAACATATTACCTTTTTTTTCCATCAAGTTCAACATTCTACGAGCTACTTTTGTAAATAAAAATTTAGGTGATTTAACATCAACCTCGTTTGAATCAATACCAAAGATGGGATTGTTATAATCACCATTTATATTATTAATATTTTTCCAAACATATGCTTTTTTATTTGAATTATCAGTATAATTAAACGTTTCAACAGATCTTATTTTATTATATACCTCATCACTAATACAATCTAAAAATTTAGAAACATTTATTAATACTTTATCATTATAATTCTTCTCATATTCATTTTTTACGTATAAACCAAAATTTTTTTCAAATTTATTTAGTTCACATAATAAAAAAGAATAAAAATCATTTTCACTTAAAATATTAATATTTTTATTAATAATGTAGGCTACCATTAAAAGTTCTAAATTACTTCTCTTATAGTCAGGGTTTCTACTCATAAAAATTAAATAGACATTATCCCAACTTAAATTCAAATCTTTATTTATGAAAGTATTTAGCATAGACGTTTCTATATCACACCATTTATAATCTTCTTCACCTATTCCAAGCGCAAAAAATAAATCCCAAATATTAAATTCATTTGATAAAGGTAACCATAAATCTTTCCAATTATAAACTTTTCCTCCAACATAATGATATAAAATATCCTCTTTTTTTATAAAAGAACATCCCCAATTTTTTATTTCATCATATTTTTCCTTTTCATTTTCAAAAAAATCTATATATTTAGTTTTTAATTCACAAAATAAGTCAAAGCCGTTTCCTAAAACTAATTTTATATCAAAATCACTATTCATTAAAATTTCCTTCTTTCACTTCTTTTTAATTATAATTTCAATTAACTATATTTTACCATAATTCGACAATGCAAAAAAGATAATCATTGTTAAAACGATTACCTTTTAGTTAAGTTATTTATAATTCTTATTTCCTCTAGTTTTATTATAACCATATTTATATGCTTTAAATTTCCTAATAGTATATCTTTCAAAATCATTTAAATTTTTAAACCCACTATTTTCTAAAGGTATCATCCTTATTATAAATTTATCTCCATTTATATATGATTTATAAACATCAGGTGAGCCTTTTCCTTTAAAGTGATTAGTTACTCGATAAATCATTGTTTTAGATTGACCAATATAATATTTACTATTATTTTTATTATAAAGTATGTATACTCCAGGTACATTATAAACTGAAGTTCTAGTTGTAGAATGAATTCGTTGTTTAAATTCATTAAAATTAGTTGAAGAAATAGGATTAGCCTCATCCACTAAATACTCAATTTTTTTATCAATTTTAATTCTTCTTACAATATTAATTGTACTACCAATAGTAATTAATATTATAAAAACTAAAGAAATCAAAATAATGCCTTTTAACATATTAACCTCATTTTAAGTTATTCTTTTTATACAGTAATTCTTGTTTTTTCGCTAATATTAATTTTTTATTACTATATAGTAAAAAAGTTTCATCAACTAATAAGTATAAATTTTTTTCTTGAAATTATCTTACTATATAAGAAAACAGTTTTCATATTAATTTTTAATGTAATTTCATATGGATTAGAATCTGGTTGCACATTTAACCATAAATTTCTTTGATTGGAATCATCAAAAATAATTGTAAACGTAGTATTTCCCTTATATCTATTATAATCATCCTACATTATTTCTCCAATTATATATTTTCAAATAGGGTTTGAATCTAGTTTTGTTTTCTCATAGATATTGATGATAGCTTATTGTATTAATCTTAAGCTTACAAGAACAACTATACCTATATTAATTCCAGCGGTCCGAATTTTGTTGTATGATGGCACTAAGTAAAATGTGAACCTCTGAATCAATCTTTGATATAAATTTAATAAAATTCAAATAATAAGAAACAAGCAACATTTATTAAATGATTCTTTAATTTTATCTAAAAATGTTTTATCCGTATAATTAGTTAAGAATAAATCCTGCATTTTATCAACCTCATTGATTATAGTATACCAAAATTTATATCAATTTTATAGAAAAAAATGCTTAAGTGTTAACCTAAACAGTAAAAATCGATTCTATTTTTTAATATTTTTACAATAGCCATTCTTACTTTAAAAAATATATTTTATGTCATCCATATATTTTAAATGTCAAATTATTGTTGTTCTTGAAACACCTATACCATTAGCAATTTCATTAGTTGTAACTGTAATATTCATTTTTGATTGTGATAAAAATAAATTATTTAATTATTTAAAGCAATTTGGAAGGTATGTGACAGTAAAATCACCAGAACGTTTAAAAATCAAACTAAATAAATTTCAAAAAATTCAATCTTATTTTTTTAAAATTAAAGCATTTGAAGAAGAATTTTTATCTTTTTCCTTAAATTCAATCCTTCCTTCTTCAATTAATTCTATAATACAACTTCTAAACGTTTTAGATATATTACCTTTATATCCCATTTTTAAATATAAAGAACTCGCTGATAAAGATTCCTTTTTCAAACTATCTAATATTTCATTTTTTATTTCTTCTTTATTTCTTCTTTTAGATATATAATTATCCTCACTTGAAAAAAATGCTTTATTAATAGGCAAAATTACAGAAAAAAAACTTCTATCCACATCCGTAAGAAAAATTGGCATTGGTGAATTATTTTCTTTTATTGATTTTATTGCTGTAGGTATACCTGTATTTCTTCCCTCAATCAAATGTAATTCTTTTAAAAAATCACCTATTCTTCTATTTCTATATCTTCTTGATCTCATATTAAAACTTTTAATATCATCATCAGAAATAGATCTGTCTGGTCCAGGTAAACTAGTAATTTCAATTTTATCTTTTTCTATCCTAATTGTAATAGGCTCTGGTATTTGATAGGACTTATGATAAACCGCATTTGAAACAAATTCTTCTAATGCATCATAGCTATAATTTTTAACTCTTACAGCCTCAGCTTGACCAGAAATTTTATATACTTTTTCAGCAATGATATTATTTTTTAAATATGACAATGCATTTTTTAGTTGCTCATCTAAAGGTCCTGAAAATATTCTTTCTTCCATTCCTTGACCAGTCAAATCCGGAATATTAACCACTTCTATTCTACTATATGGGAAAAAGTTTTCCGGCTTTTCGTTAAAAAATAACAATCCAACGTTCAAAGGTTTAAAAAATTCACTTGGTCCATCAGCAATTCTTAAATCTTTTGATAAATCTACAACGCTCATGTTATCGATTCTATTTATTAAATTACTACCAATATTTTCTAAATAATTTCTTATTAATGGATATTTTAAATCTGTAATATTTGACTTCAAATTTACACGATCATCAAACGGTACATTATGTGAAAGAGAAATTAATTCATTAACATCAAGTATTGAAGCCTCTATAGTACTAGATAATTTTCTAATATAATATATTTTCTCAGAATTTCTATTATTTGGTTGTTTTGGACACTGATATGGTCTATCATAACCGCCAGGACACCAAACTAATAATAAATTTGCATTTTCATAAATAACAGGCTCTGTAATTGGAATATATATTGGTCTTAGAAAATTGCAGTATTTTAAAATTTCTTTTTGAATTCTATCAATTTCATGAATATTTAATCCAACAATTGGTCTTTTAATATTACCATTATCTTCTTCAATCCCAATAACAACATACCCTCCTCCCCAATTATCTATATCATTTGCAAAAGCACTGATTGTCTTTAAAGTTGTTTCAGGATTCCAATTCTTTTTAAATTCAATTCTTGCCCATTCAACAGTGTTACCCTCAAGAAGAGTATTTATAGAAACAGGTATAGCCATAAAATCACCTCATTTAAAATTTATTTTTAACTCACGACTAACTCACGACTAACTCACGACTTCATTATATCATAATCAAATAAATTTAACTAGAAAAAATCATAAATTTTAAATTCCATTTTGTTAGTGTACAATACATGTGAGACCATTAACCATATCTTGATTTAATAAACAAAAAGTGTTTTAAATCCTGTATAATGTAATTGAAGAAATAAACAAAAGAAAGGATTTAAAACACATGACTATTATATCAAAAAAAATTCGATATGTCTCTTTCAATTTAAATACTCGATTTCATGCTTGTAAAACATACTCTAATAAAACATTTTTTGTTAAAGATATTTGCGGACTTTATCACTGCTCTAAAGCTTCAGAGTTCACTTTAAATCCAACAGCAATAATCATTTGCAAATTATAATGATTGGTATTGTAATTTTTTCCATCTTCGTATCTAACTTCAACATTATGTATTTCTTCACCAACTGATGCAACATAATTAAGATATTCAGCTGCTGAACTTCTAATAGTCACTTCATTATTTTTATTTTTTGTCATTATAAGTGGCCTCCTATCCAAATAAAAATTTTATTAATTCTATAATTCCCCAAGCAACCACCTCTACAATAACAGCCGAAATGATTCCTAAAAAAATTTTCTTTGTTAAACGCAAATTTTATATTTTGTTTATGAACTGCTTTCTTATTATCTTTTTGCAAAACACCATTAACATGATCTCTATGAACAATCATTTGTGATTTTTCATTTTCTTTTGTTTCATAAAGTTTTGCCATTAACTCTTCTTGTATGTATTTAATTACTGGCTTTAAACATAATGATAAATCATTTATCATATCATCAAGCCTCAACATTATTACTATTTTCAAAATATATAATTATGCATTACCAATCAGTTCTAGAAGTTATTTCTGTTACTACTGATGAAGCTAATTCTAGCATTTCTTCATCAATTTTTTCACCAGCTTCTTTTGCTTGAGCAAGTGGAACCTCATAATTATCGATAATATAATCAACAATTTCTACAATATTATCATCAGAAATTGAATCATAGCCTAATTTTGATAGAACATAGTTATTAATAAAGCTTTCTGCTTTTTTTGAATATTTCTCCATTTTAATTATCTCCTTTCATTATTTGATTAAGTTTTTGTGTGAAGTCTATTAACAGAAATCACATTATTATTTAAATGATTAATAGCAGTAGTAATTTTATTTTTTACGTTCATCTATAATATTTACTTTCCAAATTTTTTGAATATTCATTGGTAATATTGTTACCATATCTCCATTTGTTCTTATAACACCGATGTTAACATTTCCATAATATCCAACTTTAACCTGAACATCAAGTTTTTTCACCTCTTGAAGCAACTTGTCCAGCTGTAAATATCAACTCTAAAAAAATGTCCGCATTCCCCAATCTATAATTTTATTTTACCATTATTTACTATATTTTACTAGGAATTATATTCTTATTTTTCATATAAAAAAACTTGTCCTATATTTTATCATAGAACAAGTTTTAATTACTTATTTAAAATATCATCTATAATAAGCTTAACTCCTTGGACCATCTTATCAATATCCATTGAAGGCTCGTTTAATACCTGTCCATCATAATATGGAAAATGAATAAATAATGCATTACCTTTCATTAAATCTAGGGCAGTGTAATAGGTTGTATTACAAATATACGCACCAGCACTTAAAGATAAATAACAAGGAATTATTTTATTAAGCTTAGCTACAATATCTTCAATATTTAAATTACACCTTAAAGCTAAAGAACCCCCTTCTTTAACAAAGCCTCGATCAAATAATACTCCATCATTATCAGGAATAGATCCCCTAGTATAATTTATTCCTAGCATTTCTATCCTTATTTTACTTTCTTTCCCGGCTTGACCTAGGCATAATACAAAATCAGGTTTTATATTTGAAACAGCTTTTACTAGTTCTTCTTTGGCTCTTTTATAAGAAACTGGAAGAATAATTTTATCTTTTATATCTAATCTTTTTAATACCTCTAAGCTAGAATTGCCTTTAACATTACCAAATTCTTCAAAGGCTGTAACTAATATTTTCATTTAAGCACCGTAATTGAATAGCCTGTTTCAAATTTATTTTGAGGGTCTAATTCAATAATCTCCTTCTTTTTACTAATTTCTTCTTCTGGTATATCATAATCAGGAAGTCCCCACCAGGGCTCTACACAAATAAAATTACCAGTTTTCTCCATTGACCAGATTGCTACAACTGGAGCATTCAAAACATCGAATATAAAACAATTATCATTTATATTAAGCTTTATTGACTTAACATTTCTAGCAGCATAAATAAGCGTATGATATGCTGTAATTTCTTCTTTTGAAAGCTTCTTATAGCCACTAATATTTATATTACGCTCTCCTACAATCTGACTTCCTTCTTCATTTAATAAATATTGCTTATGAAATACTCCATCTACTTCAATTGCAACATTTTCAAATTCGCCTTTTATCAAATTAACACCTAACGCAGGATGACCGCCAACTGAAAAATACATTGTTTTATCATTTTTATTTATAACATGATATTTAATAGAAATTTTATCATTCTCGAGTTTATAGGTTACCTCAAAATGAAATTTAAAAGGGTAAAGCTTAAGTGTTTCTTCATTATCATCAAACCCAAGTGTAATTTCTTCTTCAGTTTGATTTACAAGATAAACATCATTATATCTTATTAATCCATGATTTTTAAGACTATATGATTTACCATCAACCTTATATGAATGGTTTTTTAACGCTGCGATTACTGGAAAAATAACCACATCCTGACCACTCCATGAGTTTCCATCAGGCTGATATAATAATTCTTTATTTTTTCTTTTATCAAAAATACTTTTTAAGCATGCACCATGCTTATTTAGTTCTATTTTTAAAAAATCATTTTCAATTATTAGCATAAAAAACTCCTTTAAAGCTTAAAAGACAACGGATATCCGTTGTCAATTAATTATTTTTTATCTACAATAACACTAGCTGATGTAGTCCAGTTATATTGTAATTCTTTTGTTTTATTATAAAAATCACTACTATATGTTTTAGTATCACCAGATACTGTAGCAGTTAAAATTTCTGATTTAACGGGAATAAATACAAAGCTTAAAAGTTGAAGAGTACTATCTTCTTTTCCACTATAGTAACTAAATAATGCAGGAATATAAGCAGCATAGAAAGCTTGGTTTTCTTCTTTTTCTTTCACATCAAGAGAAGATGAATAATTCTCTTGAACTACAGCCTCAAATGATGATATTTTAGAAGTAATTGATGTCTTTACCTCATCTGTAATAGCAGCTGAAATTTGCGTTTTAAAGCTTAAAATAGCTGAACTCATAACACCATAATTACTTGAAATATGACCAGTTGCCGTTTGAGCCTTTGAAAGTTCAACTAAATGTGTACGAACCATGGAATCATAGCTTTCAGCACTAGGAAGTCTTAAAGTAAAATGAGCACCTGTTACTTCTTCATTATTTTTGTTAATAATATCTGCACCATATACCTTATCGACATTTGGTGAGCCATCATCATTATAGCCATCCTTTAAAGCCCATTCTTTAGCAAGAGTAGTTTTTAAAGCGGTATTATCAACTCCACTTGTATTATTTTTATTTGAGCAAGATGCCATACCTACAACAAGTAAAGCTCCTGCAGCTAATGTTAATATCTTTTTCATTTAGAATCATCCTTTCTTGGGATATACGCAAAATATTATAACATAGATTAAATAAATTGCAAAGTTTTTTTATGATTGTTTTTTTGCACGTGGATGAGCAGCCATATATTCACTTTTCATTTTTTCCACACTTACATGCGTATATATTTGGGTTGTCGATAAATTACTATGTCCAAGAAGCTCCTGCACACTTCTTAAATCTGCACCATTATCAAGCAAAGCGGTTGCAAAGCTATGTCTTAGCATATGAGGTGTAATTTTATAGGTTTCACCCATTTTATCAATTATTGTATTAAGAATAACCCTTACCCCTCGTGGTGTTAAATTACCACCGTGATTATTAATAAATAAATAACGGCTCTCTATATTATCGCCTTTTTTTAAAAGCTCTATTCTTTCAAAAGAAATATATTTAAGTAATTTTTCCTTAAGCTCATCATACATTATTACAATTCTATCCTTATCACCCTTACCATGAATATGAATTGTTTCGTTAGAAAAATCTAAATTACTAATTTCTAAAGCACACATTTCCGAAACACGTAGTCCACAACCATAAAGAATTGATACAATTAAATAATTCCTAAGACCCATGGGTGTTTTTTGATCAATCGAATTCATCATGTCCATAATTTCTTTATTTTTTAAAATTTCTGGTAATCTTTTAGGCTTTTTGATTGAAGCAATTTCTTCAAAGAAATTTTTTTCAACAACATGACGTTTCATTAAAAAATCATAAAACGTTCTTAAAGAAGATAAATGTCTATTAATGGTTGTAGCTGAATACTTTAAAGAATTCATATAAATTAAATAATTTTTCGCAGGAAGGGGATTCATAATTCTTGTTAAAGAAGGAGCCATCTTCTTTTTTTTAATAAAATCACTAAATTCTAAAATATCTGTTTTATAGCTTATAACTGTATTTTCACTGTAATTTCTTACCGAAGATAAATAATCAACAAAGTTCATTAAAGCTTCATCATCAGTCATTTAAATTTTCTACCTCTTTTTCCATTTGTTCAAGTGCTACTTTACCATATAAAGCCTTACGCTCTTTTTTCTTATGCTTAAAGTCTAAATCAGCCATAATTCCAAAATTAGCATTCATTGGCTCAAAGCCATTTGGATTAGCATTACAAATATAATAAGCCATCGCTCCGATAGCAGTTTTACGTGAAAACTCATGAAGAGGCTTTTCTTTTAAATATCTATCCATATTAATTCCTGCTACAATTCCTGAGGCAGCTGATTCTACATAACCCTCAACACCAGAAAGCTGACCAGCTATAAAAATGTTAGGATATTTTTTAGTTTGATAGGTTGGATTTAAAATACGAGGGGCATTAATAAATGAATTACGATGCATTACTCCATATTTAGTAAATGTTGCATGCTCAAGGCCTGGTATCATACTAAATACACGTTTTTGCTCAGGCCATTTAAGATGTGTTTGAAAGCCAACTAAATTATACATTGTCTTAGCCGCATCATCCTGACGAAGCTGAACAACGGCATAAGGTCTTACTCCCTGAGGTGTTTCAAGACCTACCGGCTTTAAAGGCCCAAATAATAAGGTTTGAGGACCTCTTTTAGCCATAATCTCAACTGGCATACATCCTTCAAAGACCTTAACCTCATCTTTATGAGATGATTCAGTTGGAATATCCTCAAAATCGTGAGGAACAACACCTTCAGCATTTATAAGCTCCGTATAGAAAGCATCAAACTCTTCTTTTGTCATCGGACAGTTAAGATAAGATGCTTCACCCTTATCATATCTTGATTTTAAATATACCTTATTATAATCAAGTGTATCAGCTAAAACAATCGGTGCAGCCGCGTCATAAAAATGGAAATTATCGCTTTCAAACATTTTAATAATATTATTTGCAAGCTCATCAGCTGTAAGTGGACCTGTAGCAATAATGGTTGGCTCATCAGGATTAATTGAAGTAACCTCATCATAGATTATTTCAATATTAGGATTTGACTTAATCTCATCCGTTACCCCCTGTGAAAACCCCTCTCTATCAACGGCAAGTGCTCCTCCAGCTTCTACCTTATGAAGACGAGCTTGTCTAATAATTAAAGAATCAAGCATTTCAATTTCACGCTTTAAAATACCAACAGCATTTTCAAGTGAGTCAGCTCTTAAAGAATTCGAGCAAACAAGCTCACCAAATTTCTCTGTTTTATGAGCTGGCGTCATTTTCTTAGGACGCATTTCATAAAGTTTTACCTTATAACCTTTTTTTGCCAAATAGGATGCTGCCTCACACCCCGCAAGACCAGCACCAATTACCTTTACTTCTTTCATATTATCACCTATACTTTATTATAGCATTTATTTAAAAAATTAGTTTCAATTTATTATATTTATATTTGATAATATATGCAAGTTAAAAATAAAAAAATGGCTATATTTAGCCAGCTATTTAATAATAATTGTTTCGCCTGGGCATAGCCATTTACCCTTATTAAGATTTAATAGCTCATATGGTGTAAGTCCTGTTCTTGACATAATAGAATCCAAAGAATCAGTATCCACAATTGTATACCGATTATTGGTTGGTTCTAATGTTTTAGTGTCAACCACCTCAATATTAAGGACCTCCTCTAAATAACCAGTTGTATCATAGCCATTCTTAATTAAATATTCCCTAAGTGTTATTTTTTTACACTCTTCTGTTTTAGTTTTATGTGGAATAAAAAGAATTTGATTAGGATAAATCATTGATGATGCTAAATTATTTAAAGATACTATATCCGCTACACTCACATTATATTTTTTAGCAATTTCATATAATGTGTCACCTTTTTCAACCACATGCTTAATCGTATCTCTTAAACTATCCCGATTAATAAACTTCTCAAAGCCATAATTTTGATACACTTTTTCACCCCATAAATATTTTATGAAAAGATAAAAAATATGTGAATCAATTACTATTTTAAAATATCAAAAACTAATTTAGCAAAAGGATATTCTCTTTTAGCAACAAGTCTTGCAATAGGCGTATCCTGCATTTTAGGATAAAGGTTTAAAAGCTCAAGAGGTTTTATCCAGCAAATCTCTGAAATTAAAGAGTCACCTTCTGATACATGATGAATATGCGTTTTATTTATAGTTTTACATAAAAAATAATGATTTTCATTTTGACGATTAATCAAATTATACTCATCATAAACGCAGCCTAAATATTTTATAATTTCACATTTAAAGCCGATTTCTTCATCAAGCTCTCTTAAAACCGCTTCTTCTTTAGTTTCACCTGCATCGACTCCTCCACCGGAGGTTTCGTAATAATCACGATGACCAAACATATCATCACCTTTAATATGTAAAATTGCAATTTTATTTTCTTCATTAATAACAAACGCTCTTGCGACTTGTCTTTTATGAGTATAACCATTATTAGGAAATTCATTATCATGAAGAAAAAAATTTAAAGTATCCATTTTATCACCTATATTTAAAAAAATAGGACACCCGAAGGTATCCTATCCTTAGTTTGAATTTAATCTTACTTAACGTTTTCAGCAAAGTACTTAATTGTTCTAACCATTTGGCTAGTGTATGAATTTTCATTATCGTACCAAGAAACAACCTCAACTTGGTAAGTATCTTCATCAATCTTAGATACCATAGTTTGAGTTGAATCGAATAATGAACCATAAGTCATACCGATAACATCTGAAGAAACGATTTGGTCAACATTATAACCGAAAGTTTCAGGATCAGAAGCAGCCTTCATAGCAGCATTAACGCTATCAACAGTAATATCCTTACCCTTAACAACAGCTACTAAAATAGTAGTTGAACCAGTAGGAACTGGAACACGTTGAGCAGCACCAATTAGCTTACCCTTTAATTCAGGAATAACTAGGCCGATTGCTTTAGCAGCACCTGTTGAGTTTGGAACGATGTTGCAAGCACCAGCACGGCTTCTTCTTAAATCACCCTTACGTTGAGGACCATCAAGAATCATTTGATCTCCTGTGTAAGCATGAATAGTAGTCATAATACCACTTTGAATAGGTGCATAGTCATTTAAAGCTTTAGCCATAGGAGCTAAGCAGTTAGTTGTACAAGATGCAGCAGAAATAATCTTATCTCCATCAGCTAAGATGTTGTGGTTTACATTATAAACAACAGTCTTAGGCATTGCAAAATGCTCAGGGTCCTTCTTGCAAGCAGCTGGGGCAGAAATAACAACCTTCTTAGCACCTGCTAAAATGTGCTTATTTGCATCAGCAACATCTGTATAGAAACCAGTACATTCAAGAACTACGTCTACATCTAGAGCCTTCCAAGGGCAGTTAATTGCATCCTTTTCAGCATAAATCTTGATTGTCTTACCTTTTACAGTAATTGTACCTGCTTCATCATCAGCAGTAACATCATTTTCATGACCCATCTCAACATATCTTCCTTGAGCTGTATCATACTTTAATAAGTGAGCTAACATTTTTGGGCTTGTTAAGTCGTTGATTGCAACAACTTCATAACCTTCAGCACCAAACATTTGTCTGAAAGCTAGACGTCCAATACGTCCAAAACCATTAATAGCAACTTTAACCATATTAATTAAATCCTCCTAAAAATATTTGATTTTCATCATTAATATTCTACCACTTTTTTAAAAATTATCAACTAGTATTATCTAAAAAAGTCAAGAATCATTTACAAAAATTTGCACTCTTTAAATAGATTGCTTATTAATCAAATTATTTAATTCTTAAATATTACAAAATGTGCCATGCATGTTGTTTATAATAATTATGAAAGGATGATTATATGAATTATATTCCCTATGTAGTTGACCAAAAAAATGAAAGAGGATATGATATCTTCTCTCGTCTTTTAAATGATAGAATCATTATGCTAAGTGGTGAAATTAACGATGATAGTGCCTCAATTATTGTTGCATCACTTTTATATCTTGATTCTATCTGTCATGATAAAATAAGTCTTTATATTAATTCCGGAGGTGGAAGTGTAACATCAGGAATGCAAATCATTGATACTATGAGCTTTATCGCCTCTCCCGTTGAAACAATTTGTCTTGGGTGTGCTATGTCAATGGCCGCAGTAATTCTTGCATGTGGTGAAAAAAGAATGCGTTATGCACTTGCAAATAGTGAAATAATGATTCATCAGCCTAGCGGTGGCTTTAATGGTACTGAGCTTGATGTTAAAATTTATGCCCAAAGATTGACCAAAATCAAAGACAAGCTTTATAAAATATTGGCCGAAAAAACGGGCAATCCTCTGGATTTAATTGAAGAAAAATCCCAAAGAGATTGCTTCTTAGATAGTGATGAAGCATTAAGCTTTGGGATAATTGATAAAATTATAAGCAAACGTCCTAGATAAAGTTTTTAATTAAACGCTTAATTAAGGTTATGCCATTTTTAGCATAACTTATTTTTTTATCTGATAGGGTTATAGCAATTGAATTAAAATTGTTAATGTTAATACTCTTTGAATCAACAGTAATCCAAATTGTAGAATTTCCTTCTGATTTAAATTCAACCTCATGACGCTTAGATAAAACAAGAGGAGATGATAGAGTGTGGAAAATTTTAGAATTAATCGATGCTATTTCCGTTACCTGAAATGCATCAAGGGAAGCGTCAATTACTGCTCCACCAAGAGACTTATTATAAGCCGTAGATCCGGCAGGAGTTGAAATGCAAACACCTGTTCCTCTAAAATGCTCTAATAAAACATTATCCATAAAAACATCAAGCATTAAGGTTCTTGTTAGGTTAATAATTGTCACCTCGTTGAGTGCTCTTCCTTCAATTATACCATCAGAGGTATTAATTTTATAGTCAAGCATCGAATATTGTGATACCTTATACTCATTACTATTAACCTGTTCAATCAACGCGTTAAGCGAATCATCATCATAATTTGAAAAATAACCAAGATGTCCTGTATTATAAATAAAAAAGACAATGTTATCTATATTTTTCTCAAACATATGCACCGCTTTTAAAAAAGTACCATCTCCTCCTACCGTAATTACTTTAGTTGGTTTTGTCTCATCATACTCATCCTTAATTTTATCAATTAAGAAATCTCTAATCTTATAGCTTTTTTCATCTTCTTTAGTTACAATTGCATAGCTCATATAAAATCCATCCTTATTGATTTTATTTTAGCATAATCCTTGCTTTTTTGCCACAAATAATAGATAATTTAACTATAGAAATGAGGAGATAATATGTCTGATCGTACAAGTCTTGAAATCGAATTTAAATGTTTAATAAATAAGGAACAATATGAAAGTCTTTTAAAAGAATTTAATATTACGCCTCAAGATATTAAAGAACAAATTAATTATTACTTTGATACAAAAGACCTTGAGCTTAGAAAAAAGCACATCATGTGCCGAATAAGACAAAAGGGTGAGCAATATAAAATTACTGTTAAAACCAAAAATGAAAATAATGACAATGTTGAAAATCATTATTTTTTAACTACAAATGAGGGAAAAGAAATGATTAAAAACGGAATGGATGGTAAATATGCAAATACCTCTTCTTTCTTATCTAATGTAGCTACCCTAAAAACAGAAAGAGTATCATTTCCTTATGAAGGAGGAAAATTATTTTTTGACAAATCAACCTACGGTAAAATTACAGATTATGAAATTGAATATGAAGTTACAGATAAAATAAAGGGTGAGGCTATCTTTAACACATTCTTAGATAATCACAAGATTACTCATAAGGATGCTATTTCAAAATCACAGCGTTGTTTTAAAGAAGCAGGTCTTATTTAGTGAATTAGATTTTTCTAATTCCTTTTTCATTTAAAAAAGGCGATCAATTTTAATCGCCTTTTATTCCATTCTTTTGTAAATATTCTTGAACTAAACGCTTATAATCACAATCGCCACATTCACAAGGAAGAATCTTCCTAAGCTCAGCCGGAATAAAAGCTCTTATTTCATCATCATTATAGCCAATTTGCATTTTTCTATCATCAACAATAATTGGTCTTCTTAAAACGCTCGGATTATTAATAATAAAATCAACAAGCTCATTATATGTCATATCATCAATGCTAACATTCAAATTTTGGAATGCCTTAGACCGCGTTGATATAATATCCTCAAAACCATTTTCAGTATTTTCAAGCATTATTTTAATATCTTGCTTAGTAATTGGTTCTGTAAATAAATTTTTTTCAGTAAATTTAATTTGATGGTCATTTAACCATTTAATTGCCTTCTTACAGGAAGAGCAGCTATTTGTTGTATAAACTGTAATCATTAAATACCACCTCGTAGTTTTATTATATAATGTATGATTTATACTTTCAAGAAAAAAATAATAAGAGTTTTAAAGCTCCTATTATTTTAAATCTTATTTAAGCTTTTTACCACAATTTTTGCAAAATGTATCTTCAGCACTAACAATTTCACCACAATTAGGACATTTAGCATCTAATGAAGTGCCACATTTCTTACAAAAATGTGAGTTAGTATCATTTAGTTCATTGCAGTTAGGGCAAACCTTTTTATCAACATTTTTGATTCCTTCATAAATATAGTTAGCACTTCCACTTATAACGGGAGTAGTCTCACCTGCAACATAACTTGAAACAGTTTTCATAAAACCATACATAAGACAAACTGCACCAATAAAAATAAAAGGCGCACCAATAAAATTCAAGAAAAATAATGACGTATCACCCATAAAAAAGAAAATATCGGCAATAATCATTAAAGCAAGTCCTACCGGCAAAACAATAAAGCCTATAATTCTAAGTGTTTTTCTAGCTTTAGGATGTTCCTTAATATAATTTCTATTCATATAAATCATCTCCATTTTCTTTTTCACCCATAAAAAGGAAGCACAATGGCTCCCTTTTTATTTATAATAAAATATCAACAGTACTAAAGAAATTGCAATATAAACTGTACCAACAATAATTAAATGTAAAACAGGTTTAGGATTTTCTAACTTTTGAGTTCGATATTCCGCATATGACCTTGAAATAGAACTATCCATTTTTTTAGAAAATAAAGAAATAAATCTTTTCATGCTATATCCTAGCATTGTAAAGGCACCTTTATTGGCTGAATAGGCAATAGCTCCCAAGCAAAAAATAACACATCCAACAGCAAAAAAGGCATCTACTAAGACATGAAAAACTTCTTTTGATGTTTCAAGCTTGAATACATTTTTCAAACAGCATATTAATATAACAAACATTAATCCTATTATAGTAGGAATAAAATAATCAAAAAACTTTTTCATGCTAACACCTATTTAATCATTCAAATTTTTTTTGTATAGTTCAAACTCAGTTTCATTACAATAAATTAAATGTCCTGGTTTAATTTCTCGCATTTGAGGCTTATCAATTGAATAATCATGATCAATCAACGGATTATAAATGATTCTCTTACGTTTCTTTTCATAATGAGGATCGGGAAGTGGAATAGCCGATAATAATGACTTAGTGTATGGATGTAATGGATTTTTAAATAACTCATCACTAGATGCCATTTCAACAATCTTTCCATAATACATTACTGCAATTCGATCTGAAAAATATTTAACAACTGAAAGGTCATGAGCAATAAACAAAGTCGTTAAGCCCATTTTATCTCTTAATTCATTTAAAAGATTGATAACCTGTGCTTGAATAGATACGTCAAGAGCAGAAATCGGTTCATCTGCAATAATAAGTTGCGGATTTAAAATTATAGCACGAGCTATACCAATACGTTGACGTTGCCCACCTGAAAATTCATGAGGATAACGAGATGCGTGTTCAGGCACTAAACCTACTAGTTCTAGAACACGATACACCTCTTGATCAATAAATTTCTTATCCCTAATACCTCTAACAACAAGTCCTTCAGCGATAATGTCATGAACAGTCATACGAGGATCAAGAGAAGCAATTGGATCTTGGAAAATCATTTGCATTTTATTCATAATACGGTCCTTTTTAGCAAGACGTATTTCTTCATTATATTTTTCCATAATTTCTGCCTTTTCTTCATCTGATTTAGAATCAAGGTTTTCAAGCAAAGGAGCATATTTTTCTTTGACAAGTTCAACCTGATGGGCAGCAAATTCCTTATCACAATTTTTATGATCGTATTTAGCCTTTTTAATTTCCTCAACATTCTTTGCTACAACATCATCACACTTACTTTTAGCATCAGCTAATTTATTAGATAATGATACTTTTTCATCCTCTGAAGCTGTTTTTAATTGTTGATTTATGTCTTTTGCGATTTTACGATATTCATTTTTTGCATTTGCAATAGCTTCTTTATATTCATTAATACCAGCTGCTATACGAGAGCCATCAAAATAAATTGATCCTCCCGTAATATCGTAAAGTTTAATGATTGAACGTCCAGTTGTTGTTTTTCCACAGCCAGACTCACCAACCAAACCAAACACTTCACCCTCATATATTTCAAAATTAACGTCATCAACAGCCTTAAGCGTTTTTTTACCAAGCTTAAAGTATTGCTCAAGGTGCTCTACTTTTAATAATACTTTTTTATTTTCATTATTCATGATGAGCTCCTTTCATACGTTCAATACGATCTGTAATAATTTTTGGTGGATTAACCTTCGGTGCATTTGGATGTAACAACCACGTTGCTGCATAATGAGTACTAGAAACCTCAAATAAAGGTGGTTCAACTTCAAAATCAATATCAAGAGCATATTTATTACGTTCTGCAAATGCATCACCCTTAGGAGGATAAATCATATTAGGTGGTGTGCCAGGAATCGCCTCAAGCTTTTCTTTTGTATCAAGGTCTGGCATACTACTTAATAATGCCCATGTATATGGGTGTCTAGGATCATAGAAAATATCATCCGCTGTACCATACTCAACAATTTTTCCAGCATACATTACAGCAATTCGGTCAGCCATATTGGCAACAACACCTAAATCGTGAGTAATAAATATAATTGATAATTTTCTTTCCACTTTTAGTTTGTTAATTAACTCCAAAATTTGTGATTGAATAGTAACATCCAAAGCAGTTGTTGGCTCATCACAAATAAGTACATCTGGATTTGAAGCAAGAGCGATTGCAATAACAATTCTTTGTCTCATTCCTCCTGAAAACTCAAATGGATACTGCTTATAACGTATAGCTGGTTCAGATATACCAACTTCCTCAAGAAGTTTAATTGCTTGTGCTTTGGCCATTTTCTTAGTAACTTTATATACAACCTTAGCAGCCTCAGCCTTAAATTCATCAACTAAGGCAATCGCAACCTCATTATAATTTTTCTTAGCACGAGTAAAATCATTTTCAAGGCTTTCAATTAAACGTTTAACTAAATTTATAATATTTTCTTGTGCAAGCTTTAAATCAACAAGCATAGCTGGTGTAACTTTCCAAGTAGGCTTTTTTCCATTTTCGACAAGTTTATTATATTTAGCTAATTGACGCTCATGCTTCTTCTCATTTTTAGGATTAGTTATAAGTGCTTCATAATATCGATGTAGTAAAGATTTACTTGCATCTCTAAAGGAATATTGTGCACTATCCTTCACAAGCTCAAGCTTATCGATAGCCGCATAAACGCTTTGATATAGTTCAATATCAGCTTCAAAAATTTCTTTTTTGTTTGTTAAATCTCCACTAACAAGCGTCAAGAATGATTTAGCCTTTTCTAAAGCATTTTTCTTTAATTCAAGAGCATTTGCATTACTATATTCCATAGCTTTAGCTGTTTTTTCAAGAAAATGTAGCATGAAATCATCATCGATGTACTTACGCGTCATTTTATTCAATTCTTCAATTGAATAGCTAGAAATATCACTTTCTTTATTTTTATAGCGATAATATCCTAGCGTAAAGAAATTAGGCTTTGTTGCATTTTCAACCTTCTCTAAATATTCCTTAATATTTGTCATCAAGTCAATAACAGCAGCATAATCATCATGTTCAGTATAAGTTTCACATAATGAATCAATAGCTAATGAATACTCATCAATTTTTTCTTCAGAAACTAAAAATTCATTTTTTGTTCCCTTTAACTGTTTTTTTATTGCCTTTAAGCTTTTAATAATATTAATTGGTTGTTTCTTATCGATTAAAAATAAATAGCCATCAATACTTGTAACAAGGCCAAGCAAATTTGAACATGCATTGTTATATGCTAATTCAATTCGAGTCGATTCAATACAAAAACCATCAAACGTTTTACACATCTTATTATTTTGTTCAATCTCTTCAGGTGAAGAAAAGACCTTATTTAAGTTTTCATTTAAATAATGTAGTGTTTTATTAAAAGATTTTCGTGAACTTTTAGCTGTTGACTTAGCATTATAAATCATCGCTTCCGTTAATTGACGACCAACTCTCATAATTGGATTTAAACTAGACATAGGATCTTGGAAAATCATTGAGATTTTGTTACCTCTAATCTTGTGGAAATCCTCTTCACTTATTTTAAGCAAATCATGACCATCGTAAATAATTTCTCCACCATCGACACTAGCATTAGGTGCTAAAATACCAATAATAGCTTTACTGGTTACTGATTTACCTGAGCCTGATTCGCCTACAATGGCAAGTGTTTCACCTTCATTCAAATCAAATGATATATTTCTAACAGCCTTTACGCTACCATTTTTGGTACGGAAGGAAATTTGTAAATTATTAACTTCAATTTTCTTATTCATAATTTTATTCCTCCGATCCTCTAAGTGATGGATTAAATGCATCTCTTAAGCCATTACCAAATAAATTAAAGCTTAGCATCAATAAACAAATAAATACAGCTGGGAAAACAATCATATATGGATATGAAGACAAGTATGGTTGAGCATTTGCAAGTAAGGTACCAATACTAGTTAAATTACCTGTATTCAAATTAATAATTCCTAAATAACTAAGACTTGTTTCTGAGAAAATTGTACTTGGAATAATTAATACACAGCTAGTAATAAGAGTACCAATAGCATTTGTAAATATATGCTTGAACATAATTCTTGCATCACTTGCTCCTAAAGTTCGTGCTGCTAAAACATATTCTTGATTTTTAAAACGATAAAACTGCATACGCGTTCTACTTGCCATACCAATCCATCCGGTTAAAAAGAATGCAATAAACAATACAAGAACCTGACTTGATGTTCCCATATGATATTTCAATAGTGTAATTACTACCATAAATGGAACTGCACTTAGAATTTCTACAATACGTTCCATTATTAAGTCAATCTTTCCTCCATAATATCCTTCGATTGCACCATAAATAGCACCTACAAAAAGGTTAACAACGGAAATACAAATAGCAAGTAAGAAGCTAAATCTTGCACCATGAGCTAAACAAGTGAAAATATCTTGTCCTGAATGAGTTGAACCAAATAAGAAAGAAGGTTCTGTTATACCATCCTTTAAAACATATGAATGATAATATACATAGTAATCATAGTAGCTTATTCTAACACTATAGCCAGTTTGATTTTTAGTTGCATAGGCATAAGTACCATCATCACCACTAATTCTTAAACTATTATAATCATCATCAGCATAATTTTTTAAATAAATATTAATATAGTTTCCATTAGAATCTAATACTGGTGCTGAATTTCCTGAAACATCCTTAGTCTTAAACCAATAATTAGCATTATTTTCATCTTTAATGTTTTGAGGTCTTAATTCTTCATCAGTCATTGGATAAATAACTTGTTTTTTAGTTTCATTTTGATAAGCTTGAATCTGCTTATATTCACTCTCACTTAAATCCATATAAACAACGCCTAATTTATAATATGAATCTAGACGATATACATAATGTGTTACTTCTTTTTTCGCTGGATTTAAAGTTGTATATGTTTCATATTCTTGATTTTTAACAGCATTGTGTCCTGTTTCTACACCAATTGCATAATTCAAATAAAAATCATATTGTAAAGTATCCTTTTTTGATGTACCATCCCAAATACCCATTTTAGAAAATAATTTACTTTTAGGAAGACAATAGCTCATTCTTGCATCATTATATGATACTGTGTATTTAGTAAATATTGGGCCAAACAAAGCAAATAAAATTAAGAAAACGATGATAAAGAAGGCTACTATAGAAGCTTTATTTTTAGTAAAACGATTAAGTGCATCCTTAAAATATCCTACAGGCTTTGTTGCAAGCTCTTTATCAGAAATTTTTCTATCAGGATCAGCAAAAACAAACTTATCTTTTTCAATTACATATTCTTCTGGTTTCATTTTTACTTTGCCCCCATTCTAATTCTTGGATCGATAATTCCATAACTCAAATCAATAACAATTGAAGCTACTAATCCAATTAAAATATAAAATCCCGAAAGTAACATGAAAAAATCATAATCCTGTGAATTAATTGCACTTAAATATAATCCACCAACTCCAGGAATTGAAAATATTTTTTCAATAATCAAAGAGCCACTTAATACTGATATGAATTCACCAACGATAGATGGGAAAATTGGAACCATCGCATTCCTTAATGCATGATGAACTGTAGCCTGAGCTTTTGTTAGACCCTTTGTTCTTGCAAGAAGCATATACTCACTAGTTAAAACTTCTGTTAATTCAGCTCTTGTGAATCTCGCATATCCTGCAATTGAACCAAATGATAAGCAAATAACTGCGGGAAGCATTGATTTAAACATTGACCATGAAAAATATTTTGTACCAGGATTCATTGTTATTGGAAACCAGCCCCATTTAAAGCACATAAAATATTGAATAATAAAGGCTGTAACAAAAGATGGTACTGAAATAACAAGCATAACCAAAGTACTTATGGTATGATCTTGCCATTTGTTCTTTTTCAAGGCTGCTAAAATTCCCAATCCAATACCAAGAGGAATTGCAAAAATTGAGGAATATACATTAATTAAAATTGTTGGAGGTAATTTTGAAATAAACACATCCCATACCGGCTTATTTCTATATTCCGCAAGGTTTACACCAACACCAAAATCTCCTTGAAAAACTCTTTTAACATAATGAATCAATTGAACTGGAATAGGATCATAATAGCCTCTTGCTTGTAGCTGAGCTTCCAATATTGCTCTATCCTGACCAGGTGCTAGGGATATTGTTATTGGCAGTAATTTAATTAAAACAAAGCATATTATTTCAATAATTACGAATGTCATTAATAATAGTCCTAGTCTCTTCATTATATATTTAAACATATACATAATATATCGTCTCCTTTCTTTTTAAAACAATATAGTGGAACAAGTATATTATACCTGCCCCACTAAGTAATATCAATTAATTTAAATAATTAATTAGCCTTTATAGTTAATTGAACCATTTTGGCTCTTTACATAATTATTCCATTCCATATCAGTATAATTATAAGTCATATATCTTACTCCACCATAACCCATAAATGTATTATAATTTCTTGACTTATATTCAATCTTATAAGAAATCATTGAAGCACTAAATTGATTTGCAACTGGAACTGTGTAATATTTTTCAAGAATTGCTTTTTCAAGTGCTGCAATTAATAATACACGTCCATCTGACTCCATGAAGCCATCTCCCCATTCACCATTAAGAAGATTATACCAGTCCATTAATGGCATTGTTGAAGTAAAGTCTTTACCAGCTTCTAAGCCCTTAATTGTAGTACTTGTTTCCTTAATATATTTACCAGGCATAGTGAATGTCATTGTTTCAGTTGAAGTATCCCATGCTTTTGAATACATATGATCTGGAGATAGATAAGCAAGTAAGAAATATCCTGGATCCCAAGCTGCACCAGTCCAACCACCGGCACAAATTTCATATGAACCAGCTTTAAATTCATCAGCCCATTTTGTACTATAACTTGCATCAAATTCAAGTGATAGTTTTCCTTCAAGACTAGTACCTTTTACAGCCTCTTTGAATGCATTATCAAAGAATTTAAACATTCTTTGTACTGCTTCAGTATCTGCAGAAGTACCATATTTAAGAACAATCTTATCTGTTGCTAAAATATCGCCATTTGCTAAAGCTTCTTTATAAGCCTTTTCAAATAACTTCTTCGCTTGATCTAAATCATATCCAGTTACAGTCTTATATTTAGCCTTAATATCTTCTTCATTTGATGCATCATAAGAAACGCCATATGAATCAAGTAAAGTCTTCATAGCAGGAATTGTATTTCTATAAACTCCACCATCTGCCTTTGTTGATCCATTTGCAACATCATAATAATGCATTGAGTTGAATAAACCATATCCAGCTTTTGAGCTTGTTGTGCAAGTTGCAGTATATGCTGCACGGTCAATTGATAATGACAATGCTTTACGGAAATCACTATAAGATAGTATATACTTATTTATACCGGCACTTTGATTATTCTTTAAAGCCTCAGCATTAGATTGTAATTGTAATGATTGTACGAAATCACCAGGTGTGAAAATTGCTTGTTCAGAATTCTTATAATCTGCAGCTACAGAAGAATCAATTCCGATATCATCAATTTCACCAGCATTAAACTTCATCAATTGTGAATTATAACTATCAAGTGTTTCACACTCAATTTTATTTGTTTGATATTGGCCATCATACTTTGAATCACTATAACCATACCAATTAGGATTCTTTTCAAGAACATAATTCTTTCCTGCTTGGAATGCTGTCAAAGTATAAGGACCCCAGCTTGCTGATGAAGATACTGATGAATTATATGTTGAAGTCCAAAGTGCATTTGCACCACTAGGTGCGACCTTATTTGCTTCATATAAATCCTTCTTTACAAGAGGTAAGCTATCAAAATTATAAGCAGCCTTATATGATAATGATCCATCATCGTTTAATAGGCTTAAAGCCTTATCAAGAACAACAACTAACTTGTAATCACCACTTGCAAAAATACCTACATTTTCAAAATTAACTTCTGGGAATGTATAGTCAACTACAGTAACATCAAGAATACCATCATTTCCTTCTTCCCACCAAGTAACATACTTATCAAGTTGTGCTTTCATTGTTGCATCAGCTTTAATCTCTGCAATTGTTTTTCCTTCCATATTTGTTAAAACAGTTGCATCAAAACCATAATTTGCTAAAGCTGCAACAGTTGCTGCAAGATCATACTTTGCAGATAAACCAAAACTACTTCTAAAGCTTCCAACACCTTCTTGGTTATCCTTTTTAGGCCCAAGTTGCCAAACAAGCTTAGAATCTAAATCCTCAGAATAAGTTCCATAAACAGTGTCTCCACCATATACACCTTTACTTCCTTGGTATGCATAGCCCTTTGCATTAGCAATTACAGTTGATCCATTATAGAATGAATCAGCTCGAAAATTTTTAAATAATGGATTAAGCTGTTCTTTCATTGAATAAACGAAATCTTCAGCCTTAATTGCTGTACCATCATTCCATTTCAAATCATTTCTTAGTGTTATCTCATATGCATAACCCTTGCTTGCAGTTGTTGGAACATTATATTTATTGTTTCCCGCATAGGTACTTGTTACATCCCTTAGCGCAGTTGCTGCACTATACTCAACAGTGTAACCATCAGTAACATTTCCATCCGAATCAAATTTATAATTAAACTCGAAAAATGAACTTTTCAAATAATTCATAATTTGTGTATCATTATTGTCCCGATATGTTAATTCATTCCAATTTGATGGAGATACAGTTGTAGATGTTCTATAAGTGTACTCTTTAGGATCCTCGGCATCTTTTTTACATGATGTAAATCCTAACGCTGCAGTTGCAACCAAACCTGCAGCTAAAAACTTTTTAACTAAAACTTTCTTCATGCTATCCGCTCCTTCTTTGTTTTTGTTGTCATTATAATACCACAAGGATTAATTCATTTCAACTATTATTTTATTTTTTCTTCTATGAAAACGTTATCACTGCATTTTATGTTGTTATTTTTTTGATATAATTGCATTAAATTCAGTATTGTGCCATTTTTAATAATTTTAATTTCAATTCAAGATACCTTGCTTTTAAAATTAAAAAATGAATTAGGTGTGCTTTGTATCGAATATAATTCATGTATAATATCATTATTTTGATTATTAATTTTATTTTTTCGAGATTAACATTGTGAATAAAATTTCATATACTATATTATAGGTGTAATTATGAATTATTTTAAATCAATTAAGGAAAGAGACCCCGCTTATCATAATTTTTTATTTGCAATTTTATTTTATCCAGGTATTAAAGCCTTATTCATTTATAAAATAGCTCATTTCTTTTATAAAATGCATTTCTTCTTTCTAGCCTTTTTACTTACCTCTTTTTGTAAGCATCACTATCAAATTGAAATTCATCCTGGTGCTAAAATTGGTAAAAATCTTTTTATTGATCATGGCTTTGGTGTTGTAATCGGTCAAACATCCATTATTGGCAATAACGTCACTATTTATCACGGAGTAACACTCGGAGCAAATAAAAACACTAAAGAAAAAAGACATCCAACCATTGAAGACAATGTCATAATCGGATGTCACGCAGTAATTCTTGGTAATATACGAGTTGGAAAAAATGCTAAAATCGGCGCCAACGCTACCGTTTTACATAATGTTAATGAAAATGAAATAATAAAAGGTCCCCAAGCTAATTAGAGTGAATTTCAATATTTGACAGGTCATGCACAACCTCACCATCAGCCTGCATCATTTGCTTTTCACTTAAAGAAACTTTTATATTTTTACCTCTTAGATGAACAACATTACTTCTTGCTATTTTATGAAGCCCTAAATAAATAAGCGGAAATACAGGAATAATTTTTTTATAGCTTTTAGCTTTAATAATATATATTTCTAAAATATCATCATTTCTGTTAGCCTCAGGAGCTATTTTCATTCCTCCTCCAATATACTTTCCGTTCATTGCGACAAAAAAGAAAACATCATTATAAATATATTCCTTTCCATCAACTATAATTTTAAGGACATAGGGCTTAAATGTTTTAAAAATATTAACAGCAGTTTTAAAGTAACTACCATCCTTATGAAGATTAACTGCATCACATACAGCCGCGTCGATGCCCATACCAACACCATTAATAAAATAGTGCTTGTTATCGTTTATAAGATAATAAGGGGCTTTTTTTAGCTCTTCTGTTATATCAACTAAAAAGCCCTTATGCTCTCTTGCAAAATCATTACCACTTCCAGCTTTATATAACAATATTTTAGCTTTAATTTTATCTCTTTTTTCTTCGGAAAGAAAATGATTGATTGTGCCGTCACCACCAGCTAAAACTAAAAAATCTTTTTCTGTTAAAACATCTATATCCTCAAAACTATAATCAAGATAATTTAACATCTTATAATTCAAATTTCTTTTTTTAAAATATTTTTCTAATCTTAATAAGCTTTTTTCTTTAACATTTCCTGATTTAGGATTAAATAAAACATAATACATATTTTCACCTGCATATAACTATTTCAAATTCACATATAGCTCGTACCTTGATTTGTTCTCTTTTTTCTCAAGTTCTTCGATCTTTAAATGAGGTCCTAAAAGCTCAACCTCATCTCCTACTTTTATTTTACCATCTATTTCAATAAAACTAAAGTCCATACATTTAATTCCAATCATTTTATAATAATTATTTTTTATAAATACCTTGTGATGCAAATAACTACTAAGTCCCGAATTATAGCCAACATCTACAATGCCAACTAAAATATCCTTTTTAGCAATATAAGAATCATTATATCCTAAGGATTCATTTGCTTTAAGTTTAAAGACCTTAACAATTTTTCCTAAAAGACTAATTGCACCATCGTAAATCGCCATTCCTACTCTTAAAGATATATTATCTAAAGTACCCTTAAGATGAGAACCTCCGAGATGAATAAGCTTATGATTAATATTAGTTATTTGATTAGAAAAAGCTTTTATTTCTTGTTTGATTTTATTCTTATCATAATAACCAATATGCGCATATATTCCCATACACAAATCATTTTTAACAATATTATCATCTATTTTATTACCAAACCGATTCATTTTACTTTTTATCTTATAATGAAAAGGCATATTATATTTTTTACAAAAAGAAAAATCAGACTCACCCTCTACTGTTAAAAAAACTCTTTTTGTTATAGATATTGTTTTTTCTTTTCCTAAAATGAGAACATATGAATCACTATATTTAGATACAATATAGTTTGCATCAATAGCATTTAAAACACAAAAAAAACGAAAGCCCATTTGATAAGAAATAGCTAAAACCTTTTTCAAGTCACATCCATAAGCATCATCCTTTAGAACAAGTAAGGTATTTAAAGAAAGACGGGCTAAATTATTTTTAATAATATCATAGTTAATCGTTTTTATAATTCTCACCAATTAATTTTATAAGAAAAGTATTTAAAATATGAAAAAAGAGGGAAATTAATCCCTCAATTAACATTTAATTAGTGCATATAGCTTCTTTCCACGACGGATAACAATGAATTTACCCTCAATTGCATCGGACGTACTTAAAATATGCTCAAGATCTTGGCATTTATCGCCATTAAGGCTTACAGCACCATTTTGAATAAATTCACGTGCTTCACGCTTACTTTTAGCAAGTGAAGCCTCAATTAAAGCGTCAACTAAAGTTAAATTATCATGTAAATTAATTGATGGCAAATCACCAAAGCCCATTTCAATTTCTTTTGCAGTTAAGGCTTTAATATCACCGCTAAATAAGGCATGTGAAATCTTTACAGCCTCATCATAAGCATCACGACCATGAATAAACGTAATTACTTCACGAGCTAAAGCTTGATGTGCTTCTCTTAAATGAGGTGCCTCTTGGTTCTTTTTATCTAGTTCTTCGATTTCCTCTTTAGAAAGAAATGTTAAGAACTTCAAATAATCTATTACCTTAGTATCTTCTGAATTGATAAAGAATTGATACATTTCGTAAGCAGAGGTTTTATTAATATCAAGCCAAATAGCCTTACCATTAGTTTTACCGAATTTAGTACCATCACTCTTAGTTAAAAGAGGCATTGTAAAGCCATAAGCCTCCTTACCCTCTTTACGACGAATTAACTCAATACCAGCTGTAATATTTCCCCATTGGTCTTGTCCTGCAACCTGAAGTTCAACATTTCGATGCTTATTCAAATACCAAAAATCCATTGCTTGCATAATCATATATGAAAATTCAGTATAAGTAATTCCTTCATCTAAACGACGAGCAATAATATCCTTTTGAAGCATATAATTAACATTAAAGAATTTACCATAATCTCTTAAAAAATCAATAAATGAAATATTCTTAAGCCAATCATAGTTATTTACCACCTCAAAGCCAAATAGCTTTTCTGCTTGAGCCTTTAAGCAATTAAAATTGTGGTTTACTTGTTCATAAGTAATCATCGGTCTTTCACTATCTGGTTTAGGGTCTCCTATAAGGCCAGTTCCTCCACCAACAAGTAAAATAGGATGATGACCAGCATCTTTTAATCTTTTACAAATTAAAAAGCTTGAAAAATGACCAATGTGAAGGGAATCACCGGTTGGGTCTGTACCAATATAAAAAGTCATTCCACCTTTATTAAGTTTTTCTTTTAATGAAGGATCAGATACATCCTTAATTAAACCACGCCATTCAAGTTCTTCATAAATACCCATATAATTTTTCCTCCTAAAAATAAAAAAAATTCGCCCTCAATCTAAGGACGAATATATCGCGGTACCACCTTAGTTCAGAATCAACGATTCTGCACCTCAAACCTTTAACGCAGGCATACGTCTAACCTCCAAGATTGTAATTCAAGCAACTAGTCCTCATCCTTTTCACCAGCCAGGATTTCTCTAATATAAATACTAGTTCTTTACTAAGTTCTTTTCATCAGTTAAGTTGCCTACATTATAAAGAAAAAAGCTAAGACTGTCAAGTCTTAAGCTGATTTTCTTCTAATTACTGTATAAGGAAGCTTAATTTTAGTATTATCTACTTCCTCATTTGTCATAATCTTTGTTAAAAGACGCATCGCAACCGCACCGATATCATATACTGGTGTATCAACACAAGTCAAAGTAGGTCTTGATAATTTAGCATACTTAGTATTTTGAAATCCTACAACTGCACAATCAGTTGGAACATTTAATCCTAAATCTTCAATAACATTCATGAATGATACCGCAATACTATCTCTTACAGCAATGGCTGCGTCAACCTTATTAGATTTAAAGTATTCTTCGAAATGAGCTGTATTAATTTGAATATCCCCGCTTGTTTTAAATACCTTTGGCTCACGGCCAGCTTCCTTCATAGCCTCAATATAACCTGCTTCCTTTTCCACATTAACAGAATATCTCCTTACAGTTGAAAGAAGATAGATATCATTTCTACCTGCATTAATAAGCTTTTTAGTAATATCATATGCTGCCTTTTTATAATCTACGGCTACACTAGGCACTTCAGGATTATCTAGTAAAACATTTGTTAAAACCATAGGAATGTTTGCATCACTAAATTGCTTACGAATATTTTCCATTTGTTCAGCAGCAAGCTCGTCATCTAAGAAAAGGATGCCATCAACCTGCTCAGAAACTACAGTTCTAATTGTTTCTTCCAAATCAAGCTCCCCAGTTATTGAAAATAATTTAACTGAATAATTATACTTTTTAGCAATATCAATAATACCACCTAAAAGTTGAGAGGTTGACGCTCTTGTAACATCAGATAAAACAATACCAACAGTAGTCGTTTTACGAGATGCTAAACCTCTCGCAATAGCGTTAGGACGATATCCCAATTCTTTTATAACGGCAAGCACCCTTTCTCTTGTTGATTCATTAACCTTGTCAGGATTATTCAAAACTCTTGATACAGTTGCAAGAGAAACCTGAGCTTTACCAGCAACATCATAAATTGTAGCATTTGACATTCTTATCACCTCATAAATTCAAAATCTATATCATTAGTATATCACGTATGAAAACGGTTTTCAACATTTTTTGAAAGCGTTTGCTGAAAATTGCTTTCATAAATGTTCTTTTGAAAAAAAGGATGAACTCAATCATCCTTTTTACTCTTCTTCTGGTGAATATTGCTTCAAAAGATTTTCAGAAGCATCCGAAATAGGCATTGAGAAGGCAATTGCTCCCAAATTATGTGCCTGATTTAGGTCATAAACACTTTTTAATATTTTATTTTTTATATTTGAATCAACGATAACTAAAATACAATCCTTTTCCTTATGAATAGAAATACCATAAAGCTTTTCAGCATTTGTAGAAACACTACTATTACCATTTATAATGGTACCACCTCTAGCACCATCAAGCTTAATAACCTCCATTATTTCATCAGCACATCCGCCATTTGCAACAATTACAACTAATGATAATTTCATAATAACCTCCTATAAATTAGCAAGCATTAGATAATTAGTATTACCAATCAAGGATTCAAACGGAATTGCAAAAGAAATTCCTTTTTCATGTTTAAAACTATTAAGCTTATCCTCAATGGCTAAAATACAATCGCCTACTTTATCTTCTCTTAAAATACTAACAATAACATCTCTTTGGTTATTAAGAAGACCTAGCAAATTAAGTAAATCATTTGAAGCTGTTCCTTTAGAATAAAAGCACATTTGAGCATTCGAATCAAATGATTCAATTAAATCCATAAATACTTCCTTTTTACCATGAGGAATAATTGTAAACAAAACCTTTAACCCCTTAGGTGCAATATTATCTACCATTTTCTTTTCCTCCTAAAAACTCAAATATAATATCATCATTTTCATTAACTATACGTTTTGTAGCTTTCTTAATACGATGCTTGTCCTTAATAATTGCAACAAGACCTAATGATTCAATGGCAATAAGCGGCACCATCGCAACCATCGCTACAATACCAAAACCATTTTGTAAAACAGACGCTTCTCCTCCTATGGCAACACAAGCACCAACTGAAAGAGGTAAAATAAAGCTTGAGGTTAAAGGACCAGATGCTACACCACCACTATCAAAAGCAATTGCCGTATAAATTTTAGGAACAAATAAAGTTAATCCCAAGCAAATTAAATAACCAGGAATTAAATAATATAACACACTAAAATTAAAAATAATACGAATCATTGAAAGTAAAATTGCCACTCCAACTCCAATAGTTAAAGCAACAAGCATTGATTTTTTCTTGACAAGGCCCTGTGTTATTTCTTCAACCTGATTATTTAAAACATGAATTGCAGGCTCAGCAAGCACTGTAAGAGCACCAATTAAAAAGCCAAATATTACAAGCCATACTTTAGAGTAAGAAGCAATCGATGTACCAATTTTAAAGCCTATCGGCATATATACAGTACTTACAGCACTAAGGAATAAAACTAGTCCAAAATAAGCATATAATAAGCCAACAGCTAGCTTCTTAAGTCGAGCTAAATTTAGATGTAGAACAAAGAAATTACAAATTAAAAAAAAGATAGAAATCATAAGAAGAGGAAGCCCAACCTCATATAAAGAATGAAGCATAGATACGCCAAAGGCTGATGCAAAGTTTTGAGAAACACTATAATCAGGAAGCTTATAGCTTAATTCTCCTTTAGTAAAAATAGATAATAATAAAACAACAATAATAGGGCCAATGGAAGCTAAAGCAATAAATCCAAATGATGCATCCTTATCACTTTTTTTAGATAGTAATGATGATACACCAACTCCTAAAGCCATTAAGAAGGGAACCGTAATAGGCCCGGTTGTTACACCACCACTATCAAAGGCTAAAGCTAAAATTGACTCGTTTCCGCTTAATATAACCATAATAACAATAGCAAACAAAACCATATAAAAATATGATAATAGTTTACCAACATCAAGTTTAAAAACAACTTTTAATGTTGCAAAAACCAAAAACAAACCAACACCAATGCCAATTGACATTGTAAGTAAGGTTGAATTTATAACCTCTTTTGTTTGATTAGCTAAGACTGTTAAATCCGGCTCAGCAATCGTTATTAAAAATCCCAGTACAAAAACTACAACAAGTAACACAACAAGCTTACCCTGCTTAGTAATACCAACACCAATCGCCTTACCCATTGGAGTCATCGCAATATCGGCGCCTAAATTAAAAAGGGCCATACCAATAATTAAAAAAATAGTACTAATAGACAAAATAGTAATTTCATAGGCAGATAATGTTACAAGTGGTGTAAAATTAATAATTAAAATTAATAAATAAATCGGCAAAACCGAAATAGCAGCTTCTTTTATTTTATTAATAATTTGCTTAATCATATAATTCCTCCTCATTATAAAATCATTAATGTTACATCCTTATTATACATTACCATTTAGAATAATTCTATAAACTTTTTCAAATTCTAAATCTATTTTCCCAGCACCTGCAAATATTATAATTTGCTTTTCATTTTTAATTTTTTTTATTATTTTTTTTACCGTATATTTAGAATATCTTAAATATTTATAATACTCCCTTTCTTTGCTACTTCTTTCTTCTCTAGCATAGTAAATAGGATATAAGTATACTTCATCAAACAGTCCTAACATTTCTTTATATTTTTCTTTAAAATAAAGGCTTCTAGACAAGGTATGTCCCTCATAAATAATCGTCTTCTTCATATTAGGATAGCTATTATTAACATATTCATATAACGCCTTAAGCTGTGTCGGATGATGAGCATAGTCCAAAACTAATATCTTACCTTTAATAACTCTTACATTCATTCTTCTTTTAGGTCTTTTAAAGCTTTTCAACCGTCCAACAATCTCCTCTAAATGCCTTCCTAGCAATAAAGATGCTAGGATTGCTCCTAACAAATTCTCATTTTCATATTTAGTAATAAAAGGAGATTTAAATTCCTTTGAAATTCCTTTGTAGGCTAATTTAATGATCGAGTATAAATTATTTTGAAATATAATATTTCCATATAGCTCTGCATTCTTATTAGATAAAGAAAAGGTATGCTTATTAGGATGATTTATGTCAATGTCAGCTTCAATAATTAAGGATGACGCATTTGCTGCAGCATTCTTAAATGCTTCAAAGTATTCTTCCCTTGTCTTAAAAAAATCGACGTGATCATAGTCAACATTTAAAATTATTAACATATTAGGATAATAACTTAAAAACGTATTTTGATATTCACACCCCTCGTATACAAATTCTAAATCATTTTGATATTTAGCAGTGCCATCACCAATAAGACAAGATGAGGCTAAAAGATGAGCCAAAAGACCTGTTGTAAACGTCTTACCATGAGAAGCTGATATTTGAATTTTAGTTTGAAAAGAAAGACTATTTACCATCTCTTTATAGCTTAAAATATCATAACCAAGGTTTTTAATTAGAATTGTTAAGGGATGATCCTTAAATGCATTACCATAAATATAGAAATATTTTTTTATAGGCTTAAAATAATTTATATCAAATACTTTTAATTTTCCTTTATAATCATTAATGGCTTCTTTTTTATCAACTCCACAAACCTTATTTCCCATTTGTATCAATAGTGAGGCTAAAGCCTTTGTTCCTGAGCCTAATATACCAATAATAAAATAATCCATTGTACCCACCTATAATTACTTTATGTTTGGCAATCTATAAATATACAAAAAAAGCTTACAATAGCCTTGTAAACCTTTTTTCCTATATTATATTCTCTATTCACTAAAGGAATACAAATCATATTGAAGATTACTTTTTTCAATCTTCGCAATTCCCTGATTAGTTTTTAAACTTTTCATAATATCATCTTCATGTGATTTATTATAATAAACAACTGCATAGCCATTTTTTTTAGAAAGATAATGAATCCGAATATCCTTTCTTAAATATTTAATTGTCGCATCATTATTATAGTATATTACTAAGCCTTGTCTTTCTACTGTCATATTTTCACCTAACCTATAATTTTTTTCTTCTTAAACTTATTAGACATTATATTTGCGATATCATTTGATAAAGAAATGAGCATTTTATTAATTTTTTCTTCTAATATTTTATATTCTATTACTTCTGGCATCGAATATAAAACATTTTTTGCATTACTTAAATTAAGACTTATCTTATCAAAATCCTTATAATAGTTTTTATTTGGTAATGCATCATTATAAATTGATTCTGCACGTTTAAAAGTCCAAATTTCTTTTTTATATTTTTCATCAATTATTTTTTTTAATTCTTTTAGCCTCAAAAAATCAGTAGAGGCTATAATTTCTGATATTAAGTTGTCTAAATCATCATATATAATATTATTCATATGCTAATTATACCACAATTTATTTTTTATCTAAATACGAATTTAGAGTTTTAAATAAACTTATGTTTCTTTTTAAGCCCTCAAGCTTATCCGTTAATTTATCATGAAGTTCAACTTTAGCTACCTTAATAAATTCATCATAATTATGCTCATAATATAAAATCTTATACCATTTAGGATGATATCGTAAATAATTTAAATATCCTTGATTATTATACAAAAATGCATAGAATTCGTATTCGTTAATACCAATCATCAAACTTTCTATCAAACAATGGATCCGTCGTATTCTTCTTTGATGCTGAAGCAGCCGTGGCACCTGCACCAAAGGAAGCTAAAAGCTCAAGAACCTTTTGAATTGAAGTAACATATTTAGTTATATTATCTGGATCAATTTTTTTAACATAACCAAGTACATTTTTTATCATATCTTCAGGTGAGTCTGTTTTGGCTTTTTCTTCTTTTTTTTCCTCTTGTTTTATTTCTTTTTCCAAGTCAAGCCTAATTTCCTTTTTCTTATAATCAGGAAATGGATCATCGCTAGATAATGTATAAGCTTCATAAATTTCTTGCCAAGTTCTTTTATGAGTTAACACCTCATCCTTAAGAAGCGGATGCTCCTTAATGTATTCTTTAAACTTATCGAGGTCCATTTAGTCACTTCCTACCATTAATATATGCAGAAATACTTACTTTTGACATAAACAATAAATTTCTTTTGCAATTTCATCAACGCTTTTTTGAGAAACATCCACAAGATAATTTGCATGTAATTTAACTTCATCATTAAAAATTTGTCTATCTATTTCGATTCTTTTTTTGGCATTTGAAGCACCATCATGACGCATGATCATTCTTTTAAATCTAACTTCTTCACTACAATCTAAATAAAAAATAGTTAAATCAAGTTTTGATGATAAATACCTTTTCATTCCATTTGGCTCCAAAATTAAATAACTATTGTCATTTAAGGAATTAATAGCTGTCCCATAATAATTCTCGTTATAGCAAACATATTCAAAGAAAAAATTTTCTTTTTCAAGACGTAAAAATTCATCTTTAGTAATAAAATGATAATCTATACCATTAACCTCACCTGATCGCATGCGTCTTGTTGTATATGTAACAACCTTCTCTAATCCGTATATTTTTTTGAGTGAATAACCAATTTGTGTTTTGCCTGAGGCTGATGGGCCTACTAAAATAATCATAATATCACTAACCTTTTAGTGACATTATAACATATAAAACTTTTTTTTAAACTTTTTTTCTTTATTTTATGGCAAAATCCTATTTTTCTCATAATCTAATGGTGGTGAGTATATGTTTAGAAAAAATATGGCTGAGCCAAATCCTTACTACTTTGAAGGACAAATGCTTGACCGTCTTTATTATGAAATTGATTCCTTAAATCGAAAAACAAAAAACCTGAACAACAGGCTCAAAAGGGTTGAATCATTCTTAGGATTAAGACCAGATGAAAGATATGAACCCGAAATTCAATATAATGATTAAAGTCTAGTCAAAACATATCAAAAAACATATGATATAGCGAAGGGGGTGAAGCAATTGTATTATTACGGAATGCCTCAAGGCTGTTGCGGAATGCAAACACCTTACCAAAATAATCGTGGTTATGGTTATGCTTTAATTCTTGTACTTTTCATTCTTCTTGTAATCATCGGAGCTTCAGCTTGGTACTAGTAGATTTTTCTAAAATTTATGATATAATGATTATCGGTGATAATTATGTTTTTAAATAAAGATATCGTAAAAGAAGGAAATCAAATTTTAAGAAATGTATCAAAGGAGGTTCAAATACCACTTTCATCAAGTGACTTAGAATTACTATCTGGACTTCATGAATACGTTGTTGTCTCACAAATAGATGACCTTGTTAAAAAATATAAAATTAGACCCGGGGTCGGAATTGCAGCACCTCAGGTTGGGCAGAATAAACGAATGTTTGCTATGGAATTTAATGACTTTCTTGATAACAATAAGCACTATTCTTTATCTGTTGTAAATCCTAAAATAATCTCAAGGTCAAAAGAATTAACCTATCTACCAGGTGGTGAAGGCTGCTTAAGTGTTGATCGCGAAACAACAGGGGTTACGCCAAGAAATTATAGAATAATTGCAAAAGGCTACTTCTACGACTTTATCAATAAAAAGCTTCAATTTAAAACAATTGAGCTTGAAGGCTATCCTGCAGTTGTATTCCAACACGAATATGATCATTTAGATGGTATTTTATTTACCGATAAAATGTATGATGAACTACCTAATGTAACTCCACTTTTTGAACTTGAAGAAGCTAATGAAGACGAATAATTTTCGTCTTTTTATTTTTGTTTAAGTTTTTTAATTAAGCTTGGAATATCTTCAAGTAAAATTTTTTCAAATTGAGATTTTTCAACGCTAATCGTTTTAATTTCATCATTTTCAATCAGGAGAAATCCGCGAGGTTCCATTTGGAAATTTCCACCAGAAATTCCTCCAAATGGTAAGGCCTCACTATTTTTAGAAGCGTATTCAGACCCACCACTTAAATGACATACCTTAACTGATGAATAAGGAATAATCATCCTTCCACCATCTAAACAAATGGGACTTCCTAGTACCTTATTTGTACTTGCTAATGTATTAGCCTCTTCTAGACTTACCTTTAAAAAATCTTCGGCTTTGCTCATATATTTTTCCTCCAATTATTACAAATATTTCCTGTAATAATATTTTTATCAATTTAAATAAATTTATACGAGCTTTTAAATTAAAAATAAGTCTTTTTTCATTAAAAGGATAATATAGGTAATTTCTTTTTTTTACTATAAAAAACAGTTCATTAATTAAATCATTAATTAAATAATATCCATTATAGGTTAAAAATGGACTAATTAGCTTAATATCTGTAAAATCATCAAAACGGATAATATCAATATAATCAATTGTAGCTCCCGCCATAATATGTTTTATTGGTTTAACTAAAGATAAATTTTTCTTAAAATTATCAACATTTTCTTTAGAGGTTTTATGTGATGCCTCTTCAATAAACCTATCAAAGCTTTTTAAATTTAATTTAATTTTAAGGCTTGAAATTAATAAATATATTTTAGTATTATTGTTATGCTCTATTTGAAGACCAACATCAAGAAAAAGGATTAAAAGAATAATACTAATGGTAATATAAGCCATTAAATCACCTTTTATTATTTTTTCCCTTATTAACGTAAATTATTCTTAAAAGAAATACCATAATTATAAATAACACTACTGATATTATTACAAAAATAAAACTTTTTGCACAAAAAGCACAATAAATCATTAGTATTAAAAAAATTATAATTTGAAATAAACATTTATCCGCTATTTTCATGTTATCATCTCCAGTTAGTTTTAACTAACTATAGTATATACTATAAAACTAAAATTTGCAAATAAAATAAAAAAATCAAGCAAATGCTTGATAATAATTATCTAAATGGTATAAAAAAATTATTAAAACCAGGTTCATTAAATCCTACTTGGTAAGGAACCTCAACGTCATAAACTCTAACTTCGCTTGATTGTGAACAAGTTGGAATTGTGAAATGTCTTTTATAAACATTCATTATATTATGTGTATGATAATTTACATAATGTGGAATATCAACAAATTGACAAGACTCTTCTACCTGATTACAGCATTTATAGTCTCCACAACCTGTATTTTCATTAAATGGGCATCCCATATTTTCTTGATAATAATTTTCTTTAAATGGATTTTCTAAATTACCATCATAATTACCTTGTTTTTGATTGTAATTCATGTATGGTGGAACATAATTCATTTTTATCCCTCCTCATTCTATTATATGCAAGAAAAAAATTAATGCTAAATTTTTAAGAACTTTAACCATAAAAAAAGGACCCGAAGGTCCATAGTGAATTAATTTCTATCACCAAATATTTGGAATAAAATTAAAAGCAATCTTAAAACTTCAATATAAATATAAAGAATACTAATAAGTAATCCAAATGCACAGCACCATTCATAGCTCTTATCACAACCGCCTTTTACCAGTTCTTGAGCTTCATTAAAGTTAGTAAGTAGCATTGCACAGGCATAAATTATAAATAACGCCTCTACTGCAATCATTACTCCAAGATTATTCATGATTGAATTAAATACAGGAAATATGCTCATTATTAGCATTACAAGAGCCATTAAAATAAGACTGATGCCTAAAGTTACAGTAAAACTATAAATCTTAGATTTATTTCTAATAATACCAGAAGCAAACACACCAAGCATTGCACAAAAAACAACAATTGTTGAAATAATAGCTACTAAAGCAATCCCTTCATATACAAGATTAAGCAATAAAGACAATGCCCCTAGAAATGCACCTTCACCAATTGCATATAAAATACCACAAACAGCACTAGCACGAGGCGACATTCGGCCAATTAAAACTGTAATAAAGCCTAAAATACCACTTCCAATTAAAACGCTAAGCAAAACACTTGTTCCAACGCCAGTGTACAAAGATGCAATCGCTGCAGCAGCTGATGCAATTGACACAAAAAGTAAAATTAAGGTTTTAATTGTAATACCCTTATATGATGCACAATCACTTTTAGAATATACGGCATCTTGATTTTCATTAATATTTGAAAACATTGGATTATTCATAATATCAAGCTCCTTTTCTTGAGTTTATTATACCATAAAGTTAACTATAGTAAACATTTCTTAGTTTGATTTTCCTATTTTTTTATAATTCACATTATTTTCACAAATTTTAAAGACAAAATAAGACAATTATTTATTTAAGCACTAAAGAAAAGCAAATAGCCCAACTTCTTCTTCTTTATCGGCCTCTGGAAGATCACCTAATGCACCCATTTGATCAAATAAATCAAATAATGTTTTATTAAGCTTTGTACGCTTAAGCATATCTTCTTTTGATGAAAATGGTCTTTCATCTCGAGCAATTTTTATTGATTCTGCAGCTGCAGGTCCAAGTCCATCAACTGCTGCGAATGGTAAACGTAAATTACCATTAACTAGATCTCCTTCAATTACAAAAGTTGATGAATCCGACTTATTAATGTCAACTGGTAAAAATTTGATTCCACGTGCAACTGCCTCAAGAGCTACACCTAACGCTGTTATTAAATCTTCATCCTTAGCTGTCTTACTCTTTATCGCCGATAATGTTTGAATTTTTTCACGAATAGCAAATGCTCCGCCTAAAAAAGCATTAACATCATAAGCTTTAGCACGCTTAGAAAAATAAGCACTATAAAACATCGCAGGCTTATAAACCTTAAACCATGCAATACGAAGGGCCATTAAAACATACGCCGTCGCATGAGCCTTAGGGAACATATATTTAATTTGCTCACAAGACCAAATATACCATTCAGGCACCTTCTTTTCAATCATAGCTTCTTTAAAGCCCTTCCATGTCTCAGGGTCTTTTGCAACCTTACCCTTACGCACAAATTCCATTATTTTAAAAGATTTTAATGGCTCAAGACCATCAAACATTAAATCGACCATAATATCATCACGACATCCGATAATCTTATCAAAGCCAATTGTACCATAATCAGTAGTTCCGTTTACAAGCTCTTTAGCATTTCCAAGCCATACATCTGTACCATGTGAAAGACCTGAAATTTTTACAAGCCCTGCAAATGTTGTTGGTTTAGTATCGATTAACATTTGACGAACAAAGGTAGTACCAAATTCTGGTACAGCATATGAGGCAACATCACTATCAATGTCTTCTGGCTTTACATTAATAGCCTCAGTTGAACCAAATAAGGAGAAAACCTTTTTATCATCAACAGGGATTTTTCTAGCATCACTAAACGGAAATTCGTCCTGATGTTCATGAACAATATCCATAAAGTATTTAATTAGAGTTGGGTCATCATGACCAAGAATATCAAGTTTAAGAAGATTATCTTCAAAGGCATGATAATCAAAGTGTGTTGTTCTCCATGCAACAGTATCGTCATTTGCTGGATATTGAATTGGTGTTACATCGAATATATCAATTCGCTTAGGTACAACAACGATTCCACCTGGGTGTTGACCCGTTGAGCGCTTAATTCCAATTAAATTAGTAGCGATTCTTCCAGTTTCTGACGATCTCATTTGAAGACCCTTCTTTTCCGCATAGGCCTTAACATAACCAAATCCATTTTTATCTGCAATTGTAGCTACAGTACCACCTCTAAATGAATTATCATACCCCATCAAATGCCTTACAAATAAATGGGCCCGAGGTTGATATTCACCTGAGAAGTTAAGATCGATATCTGGTACCTTATCACCATTAAAACCTAGGAATGTCTCAAACGGAATATCATGTCCATCCTTCTTTAAAGGCTCTCCACAGCACGGACAGGTCATATCAGGAAGGTCATATCCCGAACCAACACTTCTTAGCACATCCTGAAGTTTACGTTCCTCTTCGCTATTTATTTTTTCTTCCTCTTCTTCAGAGAACTTTATCGCCATAAATTTACATTTTGGGCATAAATAATGTGGAGGTAATGGATTAACCTCTGTAATATTCATCATTGTTGCAACAAAGGATGAACCAACAGAACCTCTTGATCCTACCAAGTAGCCATGATCTACTGAATCTTTAACCATTAGATATGCCATAAAGTATGTCGAATAATATCCTGAAGAAATAATTGATCTTAACTCACGATCAACACGAGCTCTAACAAATGGATGAGGATTTTCTCCATAATTTAATAAAACATTTTCCTCAACAACATGCTTCATTTCTTCAATCATTGAAGGATACCTGTATTTTGGATCAGGATGATCAGCAAATTCATCATCAGCAGGAACAAACATTTCCTTGTGGAAGCAATTAATTCTATCTATCATATCAGCAACTAAATTAGTATTAGTTACGACAATTTCATATGCCAAATCCTTATCTAAATAAGAAAACTCAGCAAGCATTTCATCAGTTGTACGAAGATGAGCATCTGGACTAACCTTATATCTTGAAAGTTCATGTACTCCACCACCAACCTGATTAGATGCAATTAATATATCACGATATTTTTGTTGCTCAGCTTCAATATAATAAGCATCACTTGTAGCAACAACAATTTTATTTAAGCTTTTTGCTGTATTAATAATCTTTTTTATTGTTTCTTTAATAATCATCTCACCATCATGCCCATCATTTAAAAAGTCAATTAAATGATTATAGCATTTAAGGGGCTGAACCTCAATTATATCAAGAGATTCCATTGCAACCTCTAAATCATGAGTTGAGCGATTTAACGCATTTTCAAAAACAGCGCCAAATGATCCTGATGATGTTGTAAGAACACCTTCATGATACTTATCTAAAACCGAATGCAATAATCTTGCATCACCGGCAAGATGAGTTGTAAGTGCATCAGATAAAAGCTTATACATGTTTTTATATCCAACTTGATTTTTAGCAATAACATTAATTCGTGATGGAATTATATGCTTATGCATTTTGCCATTATTAAGTAATGAATTTATATCCTTATAGTTAACAATACCAGTTTTTAAAACATCGTTAATAATTTGTAAAAAGCACTCAGCTGTAACTCTTGTATCATCAGTTGCACGGTGATGATGCTCCTGCTTAACCTTAAAAAACTTACATATAGCCTTAAGATTAAATTTACTTAAAACATCACCATATAAGGCACGACATAAATTTAGGGTATCAATTCCTGGCATCTTAGGATTAGGTAAGCCATTTTGTTCAAGCTTTGCATGAATCATACCAATATCGAAATCCGCATTATGAGCAACCCATATTGCTCCTTTACTAAATTCCATAAAGTTATTTAAAGCCTCAACAATCCCTGGTGCATCTTTAACCATTTCATCGGTGATTGATGTAAGTTCTGTTATTTTATTAGGAATAGACCTTCCTGGATTAATGAAAGTACTAAATGTTTCACTAATAATACCACCCTTAACCTTATGAGCACCAATTTCAATGATTTCATCATAGGTTTGACTAAAGCCTGTTGTTTCAATATCAAATACAACATAAGTTGCATCTTTAAGTACAATATCAGCCTCATCATAGGTAATATGCCAATTATAATCATCAATATAATCAAGCTCACAACCATATATTGGCTTAAAATCAGGATTTTTTTCTGTAGCATGATTAATATCAGGAATAGCATAAACACCATTTCTATCTGTAAATGCAATTGCTTTATGTCCCCAGCTAGTAACCGTTTTTACAATATCAGCAGCTTCATTTAAACCATCTAGGTTAGACATTTTAGTATGCATGTGTAGTTCTACACGCTTTACTTGTGCATTATCAGTTCGAGATGATTTATGATCCGCATGACTAACAAAGTTTAAAGAACTAGCTTGAATCGTAACCTCATGCTGAAAAGTATTATATTCGGCTTTACCCTGTACATTAACAATATCGCCAATCTTTAAAGCCTCAGCTGCTTGCAGTTCATTTTCCCTTACCCATTTATTTACACAAATACTATCAGTATCATCGAAAATCTCAATTTTCAATAAATAACTAACCTTTTTCTTAGATAAATCAAGTGAAAAAATTTCACCTTCAACCATAAAATTAGGCTCCCCTGATTGCTCTCTATAAGTAAAAATACCCTCCTGTGTCTGGGGAATTTCATTAATTTTAGATAAACTTGAAACCTCAACCTTTTTACGATAATCAGGTTTTAAATTTACAACCTCACGCTTATGCTGTTCTTCTTCAGCTTTACGTTCTTGATGTTCCATTAAAGAAATAGTTTGTTTCATTTCCTCTTGTTGAATCTCTGATAAAGTTTTTAATGATTCATCAACCTCAAGTTTAAAATCAACATTCAAAAAAGCTTTATTAAATGATTGCTTAATTTGTGGCAAATATTCATTTAAAAAAACTGACTCTCTATCAATTGTAACAGTAAATAATCCATCACTATAAATATGTTTTAAGTCTAAAAAGCATTTAAATACAAGATTTTTTTCACTTAAAGATAGCATAATTGCATTATAATACTCGTTTGCAAGACTATCATCAAGGTTTTTATTTTCATATTCAACATTTAAAATAACTGAATCAAGACCAAGAGGTGTTAAAATAGACATAACCTCATGATGAAGAGCTTTAAAATCATTAGGCCTTAAAATCGATTTAATTTTTAAAAAAAGTTCAATCGTCTTAGTTTTTTTATACAAATTTACATTTGTAACTATAAGCTCGTTTTCTGCAAAATCAAACGTTGTTCTTTCTTTCAAACAATCAATAAACTTCATATTATTCTCCTTTTCTAACCTCAATCTTAACTATCGCCTTAAGAGCTCTATTATATACAAAATAAGTATAAAGTAAGCCAATAACACTTAAAATTTCATAACCTAAAAAACCAGCAAAGGCGTTAAGTAATAAATAAGGAAACATTGCATATAATACAATCGTCCATTTAAAACGACCTTTTATCATCGGATTAATAAGATTTCCCAAAAAATAAAAAATAACTACAAATAAAATTACTTTCAAAATAAAAATAAAACAGTTAAGGATTATATATGCACTTATAATATTTAAGTCATTTTCATAAACAACCTCATATAGCTTGCTTGTAAGTAAACTAATTTCTTTACTACTTGCATTCTTATCAATTTTTAAGTCACCAAGCTCTATATTTCCACTTGCAACCCTTATACCATATGTATAAATATTGAAAGTTCCATCCTCAATAATAACATTAAATTTTTGAGTGTCATAATCATCATAGCTAAATGCATAATTATAAAGATTTGTCGAAATATAAAAATTATCATTTATAATCTTACCATTTTGTGAAATAAGACTTCCGTTACTATTTCTTATTGCTTCTTCCATTAAATAATATTCATTTTTAGAAATAACAACGCCATCTTTAAAAAGACAAATAGTGGGTGAAAATGCAATTATAAGCATAATAAAAAAATAAAATAATGTTTTATACATTTTTTCAGCAATATATTTTGCCGTAAAATGAGATTTAAATAAAACAATTGTAATACGCTCAAACACATTTTCACCTTCTAACGTTTTTATTATACCATAAATTAAGAAAAATAAATCCCTCTAACTTTCTTTTTCAAAAATAATATGTTATATTTTGCATGGTGATAAAAATGAATTTAACAAATGACGAAAAGCATTATAATACACTTGCAAATTATTATTTTAATAAATATCATGAAAAGGTAGCTAAAATCAGTCTTAATGCCGGTTTTAGTTGTCCTAACAAGGATGGAAAAAAGGGATATGGTGGCTGTACCTACTGTTCTAAATCAGGTTCCGGTGATTTTGCCGGAAGTCCTAACGATGACTTAAAAACGCAATTTTTGAGTATTAAAAAAGTAATAGCAAAAAAATGGCCTAAAACCTTATATATACCTTACCTTCAAGCAAACACAAATACCTATGGTGATATCGATCAACTTGAAAAAATATATAATGAATTGCTAAATCTTGATCCTAATGTTGTAGAAATATCAATTGCTACAAGAGCTGATTGTCTTGAAAATGAAAAAATAAATTTATTATCAGAAATAAACAAAAAAATACCAGTTCAAATTGAACTTGGGCTTCAAACATCAAACGAAAAAACAGCTAAAATTATCAATCGAGGTTCAACTAATAAGGAACTAATTGACGCTGTTAAAAGGCTTAGAGAAAAAAATATCGAGGTTGTTATTCATATAATGAATGGACTTCCAAGCGAAAATGAAGCTGATATGCTTAATACAATTGATTTTATTAATTCATTAGACATCCAAGGAATAAAAATTCATAGCCTTTGTATCCTTAAAAATACCAAAATGGGTGATGACTATTTAAAAAAACCTTGGCCTCTTTTAACATTAGACGAATATATTAAGATAACAGTTAATCAGATAAGACATTTAAGGAGTGATATTATAATTCATCGTCTTTCAGCTGATGCCGATTTAAGCGATTTAATTGCACCATTATGGACAAGAAAAAAGCTTGTCGTAATGAATGAAATTGACAAGCTTATGCGTAAATATAATTATTATCAAGGAGATCAATTTAAAAAAGGCCATTCCTCATAAACAAGAAAATAGTTTTCTTCAAATATCTCTTCAAAAAGTTTTTGTGATGTAAAAGGACAAACAATTGAAACAAGCTTTAAATAGATAAGTGCTTCTCTTTCACTCATTTTATTTGTTAGAAGCTCTTCAAATAAAAACCGATTAATTGATTCAATATATAAATCAAGTCTTTTATTCTTCAGTAATGAATTTAATTCACCTGTTAATTTATAAAGCCTTTCTTCAAAACAAAATGTATTTTCTGAAAACCCATCATGATACAATGACTCAAGTTCATCAATAAATTGCTCATATTTAGCAATATGAAGCTTTGTCATCTCAAAGTCATCACATGGCTCAGCACTTAATATATATAGGCGATATGCATCTTCTTTAGATTCTCTTAATATATCTCTTGTAAAATTAATATTTTGTGTGTTATATGCGAGTAAAGCTTGTTCACTAACCGGGTTTAACTTATAAAGAGAATATTCTACTTTAGGACTTTCATTTAATGCAAGTTTAATCAAATGAGGAATAATTAATTCTTCAATTATTTTATCTTCATTTATAAATGATAATTCCTTTGCATCAGGTTTTGAAATTTCAACATTAAGATTTGTATCAATTCTGCCTTCTAAGTAACGCATTAAAGAATAAACCAATTCTTCCGTCATTTCAAAGCCTGATATCTCATATTCACTTTCTAATTCTGCTTCATTATTTATAACTGGTCTCATTCGCTGATTATAATAAAAAGGCAAATATTTTAAATTAGAAGGTACAATTTCTCTTTCATTTTTGAGCATCATTGGAATAAGAATTCCATAGCCCTCTTTTTTAGAAATAATTAGTTTTGTTGACTCATATTGATATTCTATAAATGCCATTCCTTCAAAGACAAAGTTTTCTTCTAATGCTCTAGATGCCTCATTTATGTCTAATCCATTCAAAAAATCCGAATTTATCATTAAATCATTTTCAGTAATTTCCTTAACATCAAGACCAAATGAATCGGTGTATATTTTATCAAATTTCCTACACGCAGGAATAAGTGGATAAATGTCACATTCCGTATCATAGCTAATAAATAGCAACACATCTTCGCCTGTTAAAGGATTTAAAACTGTGGTTCCCGAAAAAACACCATCTTGATAACCATTTTGAAGATAATGATTAACCACCTCATATTCAGTACTACATACATATGGCATAACATCCATATATTTAGGATTAAGTAAAATTGCGACAACACCACCTAACCAATATGTTTTAGGAAGATTAACTTTAATCTCAATTTTTTCTTTATAGTTTGAAAATAAAAACTTAACGCATCTTTTTTTGCCAAGACGCTCATAAATTTTATCTTTTTTTTCGGCAGAAAGACTAAGACCATCAATTAATGTTTCCAATTCTTTAATATATGGCCTCATTTCAAAATAAAAATAATCATCATTTGTCTTGCATAGCAAAGCATCCGTTTTAGCATCGTAAAATGCCCCATTATTTTCTCTAGCTTCAAAATAATTATATATTTTAATACCCAATGAATCAGTTAAAACCGGTCCATTTTCAAAAAAAATATCTTTATTATAAAGACTTAAAAAAATCTTATCAATTTCTTTGAGAACAAAATCATTTTCTTGAGTTATAATCGACTCATAATCAAAACCAACTCCCATTATATTTAAAACATCAAGATATTCTTTAAGCATATTCTTCGAATCCAAATAATGATTTGATAGAAATGAATAGCTTACATATGATGCCGTATCAATGCCAATTATATAATAAATATTTTCTCCACACATTTTGAAGTAGCGATTAAATGTATCGGCTAAAAGATATGGATAAAGGCTTTTACTTGTCATGCTATAAGAATCTATTGGTGTAATTTCCGTAGATATAATTCTTTTTTGCTTAAACCTATCTTTTTCTAAATTAAAAACACGACTATCATGCCATCTTTTAATTAATGATTTATTGTATTCATCCATTCTTTCACCACCTTATAAACTTATAAAAAAAACTGCAAGGAGTTGCCTTACAGTGATTTTATTTATTGAGCATTTTTCTCAACATAGTCAACTAAATCGCCAACTGTTTTAAAGCTTTGAGCTGTATCATCATCAATTGTAATACCAAATTCATCCTCAAGAGCCATTATAACTTCGACAGCATCAAGGCTATCTGCACCTAAATCCTCACGAATATTCGCTTCTTTTGTAATTTTAGCTTGGTCAATATTTAATTCATCAGAAATAATACTTTTAATCTTATCAAAAATTTCCATTTTATCTGCTCCTTTTATTAAAATTATAACTTATATACATTCTAAAAGCAAGTCAATTATCTTAAATAAGCCGTCCATTATTAATTGTTTTAATAATATAACCTTTTTTTAAATTATCTGTTTTTTTAGTTAAAACCATAATAGCAACACCCATTTGATGTATTTTATCAAGAATATCATAAATAACCTTTGATCTTTCACTATCTAGTGATCCGGTTGGTTCATCCAAGATTAAAGCCTCGGGTTTAGACATTAAAAGCCCTGCCAAATAAACCTTAATTCTTTCAAGACCATTAAGGCTCATCATGTTTTTATAATTTATACCACTTGCATCAACAAGAAAAAGAGCTTCTGAAGGACTTATAGCCTTGTGATGGCATATCAATTCCATATTTTGCATAACATTTAGACTATCGTCAAAATAAATATTTGAAGGCATAAATGCAAGCTTAGTATCTAAGAGCTCTAAGCTTTTTTTAGAATATTCATTAATATCAATTCCATAAAGAGAAATTGTTCCTTCTGTCAACTCTCTTGACTTTGTTATCAAATTAAATATTGTTGTTTTTCCAGAACCAACAGAACCACAAATCACTAGATAATCACCTTTATTGAAGGATAAATTAATATGGTTAAGAATAGTTTTATCGTCATAGCATTTTGAAACATTTGTAATTTTTAAAATACTACTCAAGACAAAATTTAACCTTTCTTTCTTCTAAATCAATTTCTTCAATTTTTGCTAATGACTCAATTCTTATACCCTTACTTCTCAAACGCTTACCACCTTGTTGATAAGCTTTTTCAATTGCACAACCAATGCCTGCAACTGTAGCTCCTGCTTGAACACAAATATCATACAATCCTTCTGCAGCCCAGCCGTTTGCTACAACATCATCAATTATTAAAATATTATCATTTTCATCAATAAAATTATCTTTAATATATGCGTAATAAGATTTTTTCAATGTGTATGAATATATTTTAGAAATATAAGTGTTTTCAGGTAGTTTAGCTGAATACTCCTTTTTAGCATATACTACTGGAACATTAAACTTTAAAGCTGTTGCTGTTGCAAGTGCAATACCAGCAGATTCAATCGTTAATACCTTTGTAATCTTATCTTCCTTAAACCTATTATACCATTCATCTGACATTTTATTTAAAAGATCTATATCTAGCTTTTGATTTAAAAAAGAATCAACCTCTAACACATTATCATCATTAATTATTCCTTCTTTTACAATTATATCCTCTAAATACTTCATAATGTCACGTCCTAACCTTAAATGTCAAGTATATTATACCAAATCAAAGTAATATTTAAAAGTAAAAAAATCAAGTAAATTAAGTTTACTATAAACAAATATAAAATTAATTAGTAAATATTGTTAATTTTTAAAGCTCTTTTCTATGCTATTATATGACTAGGAGGTTATAAGTATGAAAAAAATACTAATATTTTTAAGCATTATTTTTATTGCATTTTCAATAAGCAAAAAAACAAATGCAACAACACTTGGTCTTGTTGATACAAACGGTTCTAATTTGAACATTAGACAAGAAGCATCAATCAATTCTAAAATTTTAGGCAAAATTCCCGATAATACTTATGTTGAAATATTAGATAATAAAGATAACTTTTTTTATATAAGCTATAATAATATTAAAGGATATAGTCATAAGGATTACATAAAATCATTGACATCAATTCAAATGGTTACAACTGATAATTTAAATCTTAGGAAGGCTAAATCAACTTCTGCAAGTATAATTCTTACCATTCCTAAAGGTAGTATTCTTACGGTTTTTAATAATGTTGGTAGTTGGTCTTACGTTTCATATGATGGTAAATATGGTTATGTTGCAAATGCCTATTTAAAAGATAGTGGTACCTATTTAAATGTCCCAAGCTATAAGCAATATGATTCAAGGTGGAAAGACACAAAAATTACATCATCAAAGACAATACATCAAATTGGTTGTCTTACAACTGCTATGGCAATGAGTGAATCATATAGACTAAATAAAACCATTTACCCAAATGAAATGGTAAAAAAGCTTTGTTATACTACATCAGGTGATATGTACTGGCCAAGCAATTACAAAACTTCTACTACAGGTAGTTATTTAAGTGTAATTAATACTAATTTAAAGAATAAAAAGCCAACTATAATTGGCGTAAAGAACTCTACAAGTACGCACTTTGTTATTGTTTATGGGTTTAGTGGCCAAGCATCAAGTTTAAGCTCTTATAAAATTCATGATCCAGGATCAAGCACTAGAACAACTCTAGCAGATCTATTTAAGGCTTATCCAACTTATATGAAAATTGCCTATTATAGTTAATAATTTAATGCTATAATATTTTTAGGTGATATTGTGACTATTTATGTTGATGGCGATGCTTGTCCAGTAAAAGATATTATTATTGAGGTTGCTTCTTTTTTTAGAGTTCCCGTTCATCTTTTTATTGACACATCCCATAGCTACTCAAATCCTAATATAAAAATAACAGTTGTAGATTCTGGACCTGATAGCGTTGATTTTGCAATCATGCGTTTAATTAAAGAAAATGATCTTTTAATTACCCAAGACTATGGTTTATCTTCTCTTGCAATCTCAAAAGGTGCTATAGTACTTCATCCATGTGGAAAAATAATTAATATTAATAATATTGATACTTTACTTGTAAATAGATATCTAAATAGAATTGAAAGAAAAGTTAGCAATCACATTAAAGGGCCTAAAAAAAGAACCAAAGCTAATGATGAAGACTTTAGAAAGGCTTTAATAAATATTTTAACTCAAAACTAATTTTAAATTATTGACTTTAAATGTAATTACTTTTAAAATTAATATATATATCAAATTGGAGGAAATATATGAAAGCATTATATTGGCTAAGAAAGCTTATGGGCTTTGTGCTTGTGGCTGCATGGATGGTTCTTTACCTAGTTTTATTCTTAAATGGTAAAACTAAATATTCTACTTTATTAATTATAATTTTACTTGTAATTGTTTTAATTTCGATGTCAATTTATCCCCGTTCATCAGAATATTGTAGCTGTGGTCATAGGTGGTATAAAAAATATACATTTAAGGAAACTACTTCTAGTTCAAAGACAAATAAAAAAGGAATTACTAAAGAAACATTTGTACATGTATTTAATTGTAATTGTGCTTGCAACAATTGCAAGAAAGTAAAAAATTATGAAATTAAAGCTGATGGTGGTTATAATATTACAACCCCTGATGGAAAGCATGAAAGTCACCGCATTAAACAAAATATTTATATGCAAAATAAAAACCTTTTAAATAAATAATTTGAGCATTATTCATGCTCTTTTATTTTACAAAAAGGGGCTGTAAAAAAATAAACAGCTTCTAAAAATAAAAAAGAGGTTCAAACTCAGATTAAAATCT
>ERZ1106929.376-NODE-376-length-51985-cov-25.761602_pt1 | contig 51985 bp, 40 predicted proteins | sample MGYA00403662_ERZ1106929 | MGnify/ENA primary metagenome ERZ1106929 (study PRJEB35170, sample SAMEA104062442) | human gut metagenome | biome: human gut; feature: human-associated habitat; material: faeces | place: Denmark | collected 2013-02-20 ... | reverse complement strand
TATCGGGAAAATAACCTAAAAAAATTTGTCTGAAAAAGTGTTGACAATCCAAAATATAGAACAGCAATTCTTGTCTGTAGCTAGTAGCAGACACACTCCTAGAAGATTTGTGTCGTATAATCAGGCTCATCTTGAGAAACTAAAGAATGCGAGTACTTGAAGAAGAATTTTGTTGTTATTGTAACTATTAAAGTAAGAGGTATCCCCCATGAAGATGAATCCTAAAGAGACGGGAAAAAGAATTCAGCTTCTTCGCAAGCAAAAGGGCTTGTCGCAAGAAGAACTTGCGGACAAACTTAATGTCAGTTCCAATACTGTAGCAAAGATTGAATGTGGCTTGCGTAGGCCATCAGTAGATTTTGTTGTAGATCCCGTTAATTTCTTTGACACAACAGTCGATTATATTATTCTGGGAGAAGAAATCAAAAAAGAAAGAAATTATGATTTTTTGATACGAGAAATTGACGATTAGGTTGAACAGCTTTTGGAACTCAAGGAAAATTTGCTGAAAGAGAAGAACGAAAAAATGAAATAATATCAAAAGCCGCTGTGATGAGCAAAACGCATCACAGCGGCTTTCTTGTGCTTGTCCATGGACAAATTGTGCGCATAACCATGCCTACCAGTCCATAGTTTTTTGCTCTATATAGATTAAAATCATAAGTATAGAGAATACGTATCACAGAAGTCTTCATGGATACAAGATTATAAAAAGTTGAAGCAAGCCAACTTCCCTTAGGAACTAAGGGCGCACTTCTATACCGATTATTCCATTCCGGTATGTGCGTTCTCCGAAGGTAAATGCTCCTGTGTCTGAACACATTCACATATTGCGGAATTGCATTCCGGTCAAGAGATAATTCTTGCGGCTGCCGCCTATCTCTTTTTACATACCTTGCTTTGGGCAAGGATGAATAAAAGACAAGGAGCGAAAGAAAAATGGAAAACAAAGAAAAAACTTTGGCGCAATTAGATGCCGCACGATTGAAGGTGAAACAGTATGAAAACAAGATTCAACTTCTGGAAAATCGCAAGCGGCATCTGGAAAAGAAAGCCGACTGCCAGCGCACGCACCATCTTTGCAATATGGGCGGCGCCATCCAAAGCATTTCCAAAGAGGCAGACTCCCTGACAAGGGTAGAGTTTTACTCTCTGATGGAACAGGTTTTTGCGCTGCCTGCGGTGCAGCAATTGGTGAACACCGCTGCGCAAAACCACAAGGCGGGAGGTGATCGCTAATGGCGTTGTATCACTTCCATGTAGAGCAGATCAAACGCAGCGAGGGGCGCACAGCTGTTGCCAGTGCTGCCTATCGTGCCGGTGAGAAACTGCATAATCTCTGGGATGGAGAAACCCATGATTATACCAAGAAAGGCGGCGTGATTCTTTCGGAAATTATTCTTCCGGAATATGCGCCTGAAAGATTTTCTGACAGGTACACCCTTTGGAATGAAGTGGAGCAAATTGAAAAGCATTACAAGGCACAGCTTGCCTACAGCTTTGACATGGCGCTGCAAAATGAATTTTCTTTAGATGAGAACATCGCACTGGCAAGAGAATTTGTACAGAAATACTTTGTTTCTGACGGCATGATTTGCGATCTTGCAGTACATTAGCCTGACCGTGGAGACGGCGGCATTCCCAACCCACATTTTCACGTTCTGGTTCCCATTCGTCCGCTGAACGCTGACGGAACCTGGGGAGCAAAACAGCACCGGGTTTATCAGTTGGACAAGGATGGCAACCGCATCAAAAAAGAAGATGGCAGCTGGGCTTTCGATGCTGTTCCAACTACAAATTGGGGCAAGCCGGAAACGCTGGACTTATGGCGTAAAGCCTGGGCAGATATGGTCAATGCCCGATTGGAAGAAAAAGGGCTGGACTGCCGCATTGATCATCGTTCTTATGTAGATCAGGGGCTGGATTTGATCCCGACTGTCCATGAAGGGCCGCACGTTCGCAAGATGGAGAAGAAAGGTATCCGTACCGAAAAAGGCGAATTGAACCGCTGGATCAAGGCCACCAACCGGATGATCCGCAACATACAAGCCACCCTTGCGGCACTGAAAAAATGGCTTGCGGAAGCAAAGGCAATTTTGAAAGAACCGCAGGAGGTTTACCTTGCTCAGCTGCTCAGTGATGCTCATGCTTTGCGCAATCAAACCGTAATGACGTATGCCAGAGGAAAAGCCAAAGCGAAGAAAAACAACCTAAAGCGTTTTATGAATGAGTGCGATTATCTGAAACAGCGAGGGGTTCTGACGCTCAGCGATTTTGAAAAACATCTTTCTTCTGTCAGCGATACGGTGGAAAGCAGAAAAGCTTCCATGCACCGGAAACAGACTCGTTTGAAAGAACTTCAGCAGCTGATGGAGGATGCAAAGACCCATACTGCGTTAAAGTCGGTCTTGGATGAAATGAAGAAAGAAAAATATCGTTTTACCAGAGCCAAGGAGAAGTATAAGGCGGAACACGAAGGTGAACTTCGCCGGTTTTATATGGTAAAGCGAAAACTGAAAGAGAGTGGTTTTGAAAAAGATCCTTTTCCTTTGGATGCCTGGCAGAAAGAATTTTCCGAACTGTCGGCACAGCGAGAAGCTGAATACCAGGAATATAAGCTGCTGCAAAAGGATCTGACGATGCTGTATCAGATTAAGGGCGATGTGGATCAGGCGATGCGTGAAACCCATCCCGAAATGCTGCATCACAATAAAACCCAAAAAACAGAAACTGTATTGTAAGCAGGAGGTGGAATATGAGTTATACGCAAGAACAGATCGACCGTGCCAACCAGGTTGATTTGAAAGAATTTTTATGCTCACACGGTGAGCAGGTCATAAAAAGCGGAAACGAGTACCGATGGAAACGGCATGACAGTTTGACCATTCAGGGAAACAAATGGTTCCGCCATAGCCAGAGCAAAGGAGGCTACCCTGTTGAATTTGTAATGGAGTTCTTTGGGAAAACCTTCTCGGAAGCAATGTTGATGCTGATTGGAGAAGCACCGGCAAATAACGGCGCAGCAGCTGCTCCTTCGGAAGATTTCAGACTTCCGCCAAGAAACCGATATGTTGCAAGAGCGATGGCCTATCTCCGTCAGCGAAACATCCCGGAAGAACTGGTTCAGGAGTTCTATAAGGAAGGACTGATTTATGAGGATGCCCGGCACCACAACATCGTGTTTGTAGGAAAGGATGAAACGGGGATTCCCCGTTATACCCACTGCAAAGGGACGGAAGGTTCTTTTCGTATGGATGTACAAGGTTCGGACAAGTCCCACAATTTTGCCTATCGCAGCGATGGAAAAAGCCTGTTTGTGTTTGAAGCGCCGATTGATCTGATGTCCTTTATCGCTCTGTACCCGAAGGACTGGAAACCCCGAAATTATCTATCCTTGGGCGGTGTGGGAGCGAAGGCGCTGGAAGGTTTTCTTTCTGAACGCAAGAATATAGAAACCGTTTATATCTGCACCGACTCGGATAAAGCCGGTAATGATGCCGTAAACCGTCTGTTAGAAAGTATTCCCGAATATATGACGGTTATTCGTCTGACCCCATGCGAGAAAGACTGGAACGAAGTTTTGAAGCAAAAGGACAAGCTTCCGGACGGAAAATATATTTCACGAAGGATCATGCTGCGTGGGGAATCGGAAAAGAAAGCGGTTCCCATGATTCGCATGAGCGAGGTTCAGCAAACAGAGGTGGAATGGTTTTGGCATCCCTACATCCCATTTGGAAAGCTGACGATTATTCATGGCAACCCCGGCGAGGGGAAAACCTTCTTTGCTATGCAGCTTGCGGCAGCCTGCACCAACCGAAAGTTTTTGCCTCAGATGGAGCCTTTTGAACCATTCAATATGATTTTTCAGACAGCCGAGGATGGTCTGGGGGATACGGTAAAGCCGAGGTTGCTTTCAGCTGAGGCGGATCTGGAGCGAGTGCTGGTTATTGACGATGCGAACAATCCGCTGACCTTGGCAGATGAGCGTATTGAAAATGCAATCAGAGAGAATCATGCCCGTCTGGTTATCATTGATCCATTACAGGCTTTTCTTGGAGCCAATGTGGATATGAACCGGGCAAATGAGGTACGCCCGATCTTCCGTAGGCTGGCCGATGTGGCACAAGCTACCAACTGCGCCATTGTGATGATCGGTCATCTGAATAAGGCAGCAGGCAGCCAAAGCACCTACCGTGGACTTGCTTCTATTGACATTACTGCTGTGGTGAGAAGCCTGTTGTTTATCGGCAAGGTAAAGACAGATCCGACCACCCGGGTGATTGTCCATGAGAAAAGTTCTCTGGCCCCGCCTGGGCAGTCCTTGGCATTTTCTCTGGGAGATGAAAAGGGCTTCCGTTGGATTGGAGCCTATGACATCAGCGCAGAAGATCTGCTTGCCGGTGGCGAGGGCAATAAAACAGAGCTGAAGCAGGAACAGGCGGTGAAGCTGATAGATGAGTTTTTGTCTGAGGGCAGAAAAGTTTCCATTGCAGAGATCAATAAGGAAGCAGCCGAACGAGGAATTTCTGAGCGCACGGTGCGTCTGGCAAGAAATTCTATGGGAGATAAAATCGCAAGTGAGCGTCAGGGAAAAGACTGGTGGATCTGGTTTAAACAATGAACCGGCATTCTGTGAAGCGGCAAAGGTCTTGTAGACCCCAAAACCTGCCACTTTGCCACTTGGATATAGAGATTGGAGACATTGTATGAAAGAAATTCCTATTTGGGAAAAAGCAAATTTGACATTGGAAGAAGCGGCAGCATATTCCGGCATTGGAACCGGTAAGCTGCGTGAGATTACCAACGACAAGAACTGCAATTTTGTTCTTTGGGTGGGCAATAAGCGGCTAATCAAAAAACACCTATTTGATAAATATATTGAGCAGGTGTTTTCCATCTAATATCTGCAGATCTGTAATAGAAAAAGAGAGCTTGGTATGATACAATGTAGGTGTCACATCGAGGCTCCTTTTGAAAGAAAGGAGATCGAAATTGAGCGAAAAACGAAAAGATCATAAAGGGCGTATCTTGAAAGCAGGAGAAAGCCAGAGAAAGGACGGGATCTATCAGTACAGGTACACAAATTGCCGAGGGAAAAGACAATGCGTTTATTCCCCTACCTTGCAGGAGCTTCGTCAGAAAGAGAAGGAAATTCAGAAGCAGATTGACGATGGAATTGACTATGAAGCAGGACAGATTACGGTCATTGAGCTATTGGAGAAGTACATCAGTTTGAAGAAAGGTGTGCGCTACAATACATAGGTTGGCTATCGGTTTGTTTTGAATCTGGTCAAAAAAGAAGATTTCGGCTACCGCAAAATCAGCACTGTCAAAGTATCGGATGCGAAACAGTGGTTTGCAAAGCTGCAAAAGGATGGCAGAGGCTTTAGTACCATCAGCAGTGTGCGAGGTGTTATCAAGCCCGCATTTCAGATGGCCTATGATGAGGATGCTGTCAGAAAGAATCCGTTTGTTTTCAAACTGACAGATGTAGTAGTCAATGATACGGTACCGAGAGTTGCACTCACCGAGGAACACTTGGGAATCTGGATGAATTTCATTGAGAAAGACAATACCTACTGCAAATACTACGATGAGTTCGTGGTACTTCTGGAAACTGGCATGAGAGTCAGCGAGTTCTGCGGTCTGACCCGAAAAGACCTGGATTTCAAAAATCGCAGAATCCGTGTGGATCACCAGCTGATTCGTGAGCGTGGCGGAAAATACTATGTTGAGGAAACCAAGACAAGCAGTGGCCGCCGCTTCCTGCCGATGAACGAAACGGTGTATGCTTCTTTGAAAAAGATGCTGGAGCGTCGCCCTAAGGTCAAGGCAGAGCCTATGGTAGACGGTTACAGCGGTTTCATCATGCTGGACAAGAACGGGAATCCCAAAGTAGCATTACACATCGAAAACGAGATGTGCTGGGCGATGAAGAAGTACAAGAAGCTTCATCCGGACAGCCCTCTGCCGCACATCACCCCTCATGTGTTCCAGCACACCTTCTGCACGAACTATGCAAATGACGGCATGGACATTAAAAACCTTCAGTACCTGATGGGTCACTCGGATGCGGGCGTGACACTGAATGTTTACACCCACGCAAGCTACGCACACGCTGCGGAGCAGATGGCGGAAATCTCACAGTTTCGCCATTCCCCTGAAGCAAAAAAAGACAGAGGTTTTGCTGTTGGATAAACAGCAAATATGGTGGTAGTATTTTAAGTTTACTACACTATTTACTACACCACTTGGTGGTGTAGTTACATAGATTTATAGAGACTTATGAAAAAATGAAGAAAAACCATGTAATATCAGTGTTTTTGAGGCTTATGGAGGAATATAGAGATTATGTTAAAAGTACTTTTTATTTGCCACGGCAACATCTGCCGTTCCCCAATGTCAGAATTCGTATTAAAAGACATGGTGGAACAGCGTGGCTTGACAGAACAATTTGAAATCGCTTCGGCGGCGACCAGCACAGAGGAAATCTGGAACGGCAAAGGGAATCCAATCTATCCGCCGGCGCAGGCAGAACTAAAAAAGCATGGGATTGGAAAGACCGCATACACCAACTTTGCGGGCAAGCGCGCCAGACAGGTGACAAAAGAAGATTATCATCACTATGACTACCTGCTTTGTGCGGATACCAACAACATCCGTAACACAGAGCGTATCACAGGCGCGGATACCGAAGGAAAAATTCATCTGTTGTTAGATTATGCAGACGAACTTCAAGAGGGTAGTCAGCTTCAGACTAAAAATAAAAGCAGCAATTCAATCAGCCAGACAATCAGCCGCCGCGGCAAATCAATCGCAGACCCGTGGTATTCCGGGGATTTTACACAGACATGGAATGACGTGGTGGCGGGTTGTACAGGCTTTTTAAATTATCTTGAAAATGAGCATAAGTTGTAAATGACGCATCAGTTTCTGCGTGCCTGCCGGAATTTGGACGGTGTCATATGATATTCGCGCAGGAATAAGCGGTTAAAATAAGATACATTTTCAAAACCGCATTCCAGGGAAATCGCAAGAATGTCATCATCTGATGCACACAGCAGGTGCGCGGCACGGATTAGGCGGTACTCATTTAAGTAAGCAATAAAGGGCTTTCCCATATACAGCTTGAAAAATTTCATAAAATGGGAGCTGCTGAAACCGCAGACTGCCGCAATCTGCTCAATACTGATTTTTTGTGGGTAGTAATTTGCAATATAATCGGTAATCAGGCACAGCTTTTCCTTCGTATTTTCTTTAAAATAACCGTTTTTCCGGGAGGAAACAGCACTGTTTTTTTGCTGTGGTAAATCACACGTTGTAATTTCACGCATTTTATCCGGTGCAAGAATTTCCGATTCCAGAATAAAAAACAACTGATACAGCCAGCCTTTAATGCCGAGATAATACCCGGCAGGATAGGTGGTACGCAAATCGTCAATCCGGTCAAGGCAGATTTGAACAGCGCGGTGCGCTTTCGGAACCCGGTCTATTAAAACCGGAAAATCTTCGGGGAAATTTTGCAGGCGGTGAAAAAAGTTAAAAGACATCGTATCCCCTTCTTTTGGGATTAACATCTGCATATCAAAAATGATATTTTCGTATGAAAATGCTTCCGATTCATACTGCGCAATGGAATGAAGCCTGCCCGGCAGAATAAAGACAATGCTGTCTTTGACAACCGGGTAGGAAATACCATCGACATTGACCATTCCCCTGCCGCTCTTTACATAAATAATTTCCGTTTCACGGTGCCAGTGCATCGGCACACACGGAAAATCCAGCGGAATCGAGCAAGGATAAGTATTATAGGAAAAATCCGTATCATAGTGTTTTTTCGTTTCTTCATAATTTTCATATTCTAATATGTGCATAGCCCCTCCAATCCGCAGATTTACTGCACAAACGCCAATTTCATATATTTTGTATATCATGATATGATGTTGGGGTCAAAAGCCTCAACTATGATATCTATGGATTGTTTCGTGCTAAACATGTGCCACTGGCACATAGCACCCGCCTATGAGCAAGCTCATGTGGGTTCAGATATTTTGACCCTGGTATCATGATATAAAAGTATGATAGTATTGTATTATTTTAAGCGGTAATTATGCAAGATAAAAAATCTTAGAAATATATAATAATAATCAGAATTATCGAAAAATAATCAGAAATAAAAATAGGAGTGGAGAGAAGTATGAGCATAGCAGAAATTTGTAACAAAATGTATGGAAAGACCATCAGAGAGTGCAGTAACGAACAGGTCTATACGGCACTGCTGGCATTGGTAAAGAAAGTCACGGAAGAAAGAAAAGAAGCGCAGGAGCGGCAGGAAAAAGAAAACGGCAAGAAAGTGTATTACATTTCCGCAGAATTCCTGATTGGAAAGCTGCTGTCAAACAACCTGATTAATCTGGGGCTGTATGAGCAGGTTTCGCAGGAATTAGAAGAAAACGGAAAGAACATTGCACAAATCGAAGAAGTCGAGCCGGAGCCGTCACTTGGAAATGGCGGACTGGGACGGCTGGCAGCGTGCTTTTTGGATTCCATTGCCACATTAAACTTAAACGGGGACGGCATTGGCATCAACTATCATCTGGGGCTGTTCCGTCAGGTGTTTGCACAGAATAAGCAGACAGAACAGCCGGATTACTGGATTCAAAAGGAAAGCTGGCTGACAAAGACGGAGGTGCAGTACCCGGTACAGTTTGGCAAATTGTCCGTCATGTCGAGAATGTATGACATTGATGTGACAGGTTACGAGGGCAGGGTCAACAAACTGCATTTATTTGATATCGACACGGTTGATGAAAAAATACCGATGCACGACGGCATTGATTTTGATAAAAATGCGATTGAGAAGAATCTCACGCTCTTTTTGTACCCGGACGACAGCGACAGAGCCGGACAGTTATTGCGCATTTACCAGCAGTATTTTATGGTAAGCAATGCCGCACAGCTGATTCTTTCAGAGTGCCGCAGGAAATGTGAAAAAGCGGGAAAGACGTTAAAGAATCTGAATGAATTTGCGGTGATTCAGATTAATGATACGCACCCGACAATGGTTATTCCTGAATTAATCCGCATTTTAACAACGCAGAAAGACATTGACGGCAGTGTGATGACGATGCAGGAGGCGGCAGAGGTGGTGACAAAGACGTGTGCATACACAAATCACACGATTCTTGCAGAAGCACTGGAAACATGGCCGCTGGACTATCTTGAGGAGGTTGTGCCGCAGTTAGTTCCGATTATCCGTTATCTTGATGAAAATGTACGCGCCCGTTATACGGATTCTTCCGTTTACATTATTGACGAAAATGACCGCGTGCATATGGCACATATTGATATTCATTATGGTTTCAGTGTAAATGGGGTGGCAAAGCTGCATACGGAGATTTTGATGCAGGAAGAATTGAAATCTTTTTACCGCATTTATCCTGAAAAATTTAACAATAAAACCAACGGCATTACGTTCAGAAGGTGGTTACTGCACTGCAATCAGGCACTGGTCGCCTATATTGAAGAACTGATTGGTGCAGATTTTAAAAAGGAAGCAGGGGAACTTTCACAGCTTATAAAATATGCAGATGATGAAAATGTGATTGCGCGCATGCTTGAAATTAAGGCGGAAAATAAGAAACGTCTTGCTGCATATATGCAGGAAAAATGCGGTGTAAAAATCAATCCGCAGTCGGTCTTTGACATTCAGGTAAAGCGCCTGCATGAGTACAAGCGCCAGCAGATGAACGCACTGTATGTCATTTACAAATATTTTGAGATTAAGGCCGGAAATATTCCGGATACTCCGGTTACGGTTATTTTCGGTGCGAAGGCGGCAAAAGCATATACGATTGCAAAAGATATTATTCACTTAATTTTGTGCCTAGGTGAATTGATTGCAAATGACCCGGATGTCAGTCCGTATTTAAAGGTTGTCATGGTGGAAAATTATAATGTGACGATGGCGGAAAAGCTGATTCCGGCGTGCGACATTTCAGAGCAGATTTCGCTGGCTTCCAAGGAAGCTTCCGGAACGGGCAATATGAAATTTATGTTAAACGGTGCACTGACACTCGGAACATTTGACGGTGCAAATGTCGAGATTGCACAGCTTGTCGGCAAAGACAATATCTATACCTTTGGTGCATCCAGTGACGAAGTCATCGCGCATTACAAAAATGCCGATTACTGTGCAAAGGACCTTTATGAAAATGATGAAATGATAAAAAAATGCGTTGATTTTATCGTTTCAGATGCGTTAAAGCAGTATGGTGATGAAGAAAACTTAGCCCGTCTGCACCATGAAATCATCAGCAAAGACTGGTTCATGACACTGTTGGATTTCAAGGAATATATAAAGGTAAAAGAACAGGCGCTTGCAGACTACAAAGACAGAGCCGCATGGGGCAGAAAAATGCTGATAAACACCGCGATGGCAGGCTTCTTCTCATCCGACCGCACCATCCGCCAGTACAACACCGACATCTGGAAACTGTAAGCCGGGCAAAAAGTAAACAGGCGGCAAAAAACACAAAACCTTTCCGTCCCCGCCAAGGCGAAATCACCCACAATCTTTTCGCCCGCCCCCTCCAAGGGCAAAAAACAACCCGTATTTTCCGTCAAACAGCGTGTGGAAAATGCGGGTTGTTTTTTTGCCTCCCACAGCGTGTGGAAAGTGAACGTATTTTTTTGCCTCCTACAGCATCACTCCGGAATTTTCCTTACTCCGTTCCATATAGTGATTGAGCTGTTCAAACGGCTTGCGAAGGACAAGACCGATGAGAATGGCAATGATAATATAGATAAAGAGTCTGCCGATACATTCCCAGTAATAATTGCCGTACATGCCGCCAATCGTTTCGCGCAGGGCATCCATGGCATATGGGAATGGCAGGTAGCGGTAAATCATCCGGTAAACCTTTGGCAGGACGTCAATCGGGAACGTACCGCCGCTTCCGGCAACCTGGACTACCATGAAAATAATTGCAAGGGCTTCACCGATATTGCCAAAGGCAACCGTCAGTGCATACATAAAAATCGTAAAGACCAGACTGGTGACAGAACATGCAAACCAGTATAAAACCGGGTGCGGACACTGAATCTGGATATAAAACAGATTTCCGAGTACAATCAGAAGTGTCTGCAACTGTCCGATACAGTAAAATGTCAGGTATCGTCCGAAAAACTTCTGATACGGCTTTACACCGGCTGGCAGGTGTTTGGATTTTTTCACCTGTGTATGAATGATAGCCACCATAATCAGACCGCCGACCCAGATGGAAAGGACCGTGTAAAACGGTGAAACGGCAGAACCGTAAGCTGAAATTTCGTAAATCTTTTTGGTCGTAATTTCTACCGGTGAGGCAATAAAGTCTGCCAGTGTCTGTGGGTCACTGCCTAAAATCTCATTCACAAAATCATATTCTGGGTCGGAAGCGATTTTATTGAGTAATTCAATAGAATCGGAAAGCTTAGTCATCAGTGTATTTAAAGTCTGCTGTGTTTGTGTCAGATTTTCCTGTCCCTGTGTAACCGCATCCGTAAAGGTGTTCATGTCGCCGTCCATATCCTGATATAAAGAAGAAATGGAAGACATTACACTGCGGATAGAGGACACATTTTCCGAAAGTGAAGCGGAAACCTCTGACAGGGAAGAAACTGAATTGGCATCCAGAAGCTTTTGCAGGGCGGCAAGTTCTCCCGCCTGTGTTTCCAGTGTTTCCGGCAGATCCGATGAAGAACTGCGCGCAAGAGAGGAAACATCGGAAGAAATCTGTGTAATGGAAATCAGGGAATCTAACATCACATTGTATGTCTGCAATTCATTGTAGGCATCGGTCAGTTTACCGGATATGACATCAATGAGTGAATTCCCTGTGGTATTATCCAGTGTCAGACTGTCAAAATCCACAGTGATAGCAGCGGAGCTGGCGCTTACAAGACTTTTTGTTAAAGTGTTCACAAAGGTGGAATTAGTCTGGGACTGAACTGCTTTTTTTGCCTTATCCGTAATTTTCGGCGCAATGGCATTTTTCTTCTGATTACAGTAATACTGAATCTGCGGATGTTCTAGGGAATCCGAGAGAAAACTTACCATATCGCTTGTAAAGTCAGACGGTAGAACCAGTGCGGCATAGTAGTCGCCGCTGTACACGCCGTCAATGGCTTCCTGCGTGGAATCCGTAAACACCCAGCCGATGGTTGTATTGGCTTTTAAATTAGAAATAATCTGGTCGCCGATATTTACAGTCACACCGTCAATAGTTACACCCGGATCATCAGAAGCCACAGCAACCTTGATGCGGGAAGTGGAATCTGTTCCGTATGGGTCCCAGTTTGACAGAGTGTTAAACCACGCATACAGGGATGGAATGACGGTAAGACCAATCAGTACAACAATGGCGACCACATTGGTACTGATACGTTTGAGGTCCTGTATAAAAACAAGAAAAATATTTTTCATAGTTTAATCTCCTTTGCAGCAGTGATAATAGACTGTAAGTTGTTATTGAGACGGGATGGTAAATCCTGTACAAGGTAGTCGTGTCCCTCTTTCAAATCCAGTCCGAGCTGTTTTAATTTTTTTTGCATCTGGTCATCAATGTAAGCGACCGTTACCAGATATGCAGAAATTAAAAAGAGTGAAATTACCCATAATAAAAGATACACAACCTTTGAACTCTCCATATGCAGCAGCAAAATAAGGAAAATCATCGGGATAATGGCAATACACCAGAGTCCCGCCTTAATACGCTTCTGATTGCGTTCATGCAGTGTATGGCTGAATTCCTGAATCTGCATTAAAGTCGCGTTAAAATCTTCATCACGTCCGTTCTTAGACGAAGACACGTCCGTAAAATCCGTATCCGGTGAACCGGAATCGGACAGGCTTCTGGCAGAAGTCCGTGCTATGGGTGTTGCCAGAAGGTCATCTGCCACAGGGCTGTTTTTTAAAGTCATAGTTCTACCTCACTAACAAATATGTATTGGTTACATCATTTTGGTTTCTTTCATCTTTTCCTCAAAGAAATGATTGAGCGGAATGAAAGGTTTGCGGATTACCAGTCCGAGTAAAAGGGAAGCTGCGGCAAAAATCAGCAGTTTTCCCATATAAACAAAGTAGTCCATTTCATACATGCCGCTGATGGCTTCGCGCATGGCGTTAATCGCATACGGGAACGGGAAGTACAGATATACGTTCTGGAAAAACTGCGGCAGCAGTTCAATCGGGAATGTACCGCTCGAACCGGCAATCTGGATAACAACCATAACAACGGCAATGGTCTTTCCGACATCGCCAAAGGAAAGTGTCAGCGTGTAAATCAGCAGGACAAATACAAAGCTTGCGACAGAAGCCGTCAAAATGAGCAGTCCCGGATGTTCACAGGAAACCTTTAATAAATATAAATCGCCGAGTACAATAATCAGGCTCTGAATCTGTCCCATCACAAAGAATAAAAGGAATCTGCCCAGATACAGTTCGTGCGGTTTTGCCATCAGTTCCATCTTCGGATTATTGTCAACGTGTACTTTCATCAGTGCCACGAGTACGATACCGCCGACCCACAGCGCCAGTGCTGTGTAAAACGGTGTAACTGCCGTACCGTAGTTGACTGCCGGGTAGACATCAATCTGTTCAACTTCCACAGGTGTTGCAATAAATTCGGCATAGGAGGCCGCATCGGCATGTAATAACTGTGAAAGCGTCTGATAAGCCGAAGAATCCGTAATATTATTTAAGGAAGTCAAAATCAGCTGGATTTTATCGGACATGCCCGAAATAATCGTTCCGGTATCGCCAAGGGTCTGGTTTGCCGTCAGGGCGATTTTGCTGGTTCCGAGTAAAATCTGTTCTAAGCTGTTTAGCTGGCTGCCTGAATTTTCAAGTGATTTATAGGCAGAATCCGCAGCTGCGTTCACGGTGATTTTTAATGAACTTAAACCGGATGAAGCAATGGTGTGATACTTCTGCTGGGTCTGTGTCATTTTATCAAGGCAGGAGGATAACAGGGTATGCAGCACTTCTGCCTTTGCAGCGGCAATTTCAGGTGTTTCCTTTACAATCGAAGAAGTCTGGTCAATCAGATTCTTTGCAAGGTCCTGTAAAGTAGAAATTGCTTCAAGTTGTCCGCGGATCTGTGCAATAATGTTATGGTCAATATATTCCAGATCATCTAATTTGTTTAAAAGGTCATCCAGTTTATGATTCTGCTCAAGCAGGGAGTTTAAGCCGTCTAATGCGGCAGAAAGTGCATCGGATGCCCCTTGTGTATCGCTTGTGATTTTATTCTGTGCCGTGTCTAAATGCTTCTGCACCTGCTCAGAAATGGTTTCCATGGCGGCAAGTGTTGTGTCAAGCTGGTCGGTCATGTTATCGACAGAGCGGGACAGTGCAGACTGTGTCAGCTTTGTTGTATCTTTTGAATTTTCTAAAATATCCTGTAATTCCGGAATCAATGCACTCATGGACTCCAGATTTTCCGATAAAGAAGCATTGCCGTTCTGGAAGGTGGCAATGGTATCGGCATAACCGGACAGATTATCCTGAATGGTCTTCATATCGTCAATAAGTTTGCCGGAAATGGAAGAATCCTTTTGGGTAATACTTTCAAGACCGCTTAATGCTGTCTGTGCGGCAACGTTAATAAATTCTGTGTTAATCGTCTGCTGCAGTGTAGAACTTGCCGTATCGGTAATCTTTGTGGCAACGGCATTTTTCTTTGAATTTTCGTAATATGTCACGCTTGGGTGATTCATGCCGTTATCCAGAAAATCAAACAGACTGCGGCTGAAATCATCACCGATAATAATGGCAGCATAATAACTGCCGTCATATACCCCTTTTAAAGCAGCATCTGTATCCTGTGGAAAAACCCAGCCTACACCGGTATTGTCATGGAGCTGCTCCACAACCTGATTTCCCATATTGACAGGGTCGCTTCCCTTTGAAGAAAATCCACTGTCTTCAGATACGACAGCAACCTTTAAGGAAGATGTGTTGGCATACGGGTCCCAGTTGGAATAAATGTTAAACCACGCATACAGGGACGGAATAATACACAATCCGCCCGCAATCACCAAAGCGAATAAATTGCGGCTAAGACCGGTAACGTCTTTGCGGAATATATGTAAGATATGTTTCATAAAGACCTCATTTCTGTGCCTGATATACAGCACACTGTTATCATCAGAAAGCGAGCAAAGGCACTTTCATAGCGACATTATAGTATATTGGCAGTTCAAAAGCCAGTTATTTTTTACATTAAATGGAAGGTGTGGTATACTGGCTATATAGTAAATGGACAGAATGGGGAATGGTATGTATACAATTTTAATAGTGGATGATGAAAAGATTGAACGTAACGGAATTAAATTTCTGTTAAAGAAGCAGGCAGAGCCGTTTGAAATCTATGAAGCACCAAACGGCAAAGCAGCACTCGAGCAGCTTTGTTCAATGCGCAATCAGGGGAAAAAGATAGATATATTGCTGACCGATGTAAAAATGCCGTTTATGGACGGCATAGAACTTATTGGAGCAGCCAAAGAAGAGGGGTTTACATTAAAAACCATTATATTCAGCGGGTATAATGAATTTGAGTATGCCAAGCTGGCAGTGCGTCTTGGCGTATCGGACTACATTTTAAAGCCGGTCAATCCACAGGAATTTGCACAGACCATAGAGAAGGTTACAGGGGAACTGCAAAAGCAGTATGTTGAAAATGAACAACGTCTGCAGCAGAGCAGCTATATGCGGGAATATCTTTTATATACCTTATTTAATGGGGGCGGTGCAGAACAGGTGCATACATTGGCAGGAAATCTTGCGGGAGAAAATTTCTGGAATCACTTCCACCGGATTGTATTTCTTGAGTTTGACCGAGAATTTTTTGGGAAAAAAGCGCTTGATTTTCAGGCGGAGATACTTGAAGAAAATATGAGTGAAGAATATCAGTATTTAAACTTAAACCCGCAGCAGGCAGTGCTTTTATTAAATGCCAGTCCGCATTACATGACCCTGCAGCAGACAGCACAAAAGCTGCATGATGCCGTTTTCAAAAAATACGGCGAACACTGTCATTTTGCAATTTCAGGCGAAATTGACGATTATGAAAAAATACCGCAGACAATGGATATGCTTGAAGCCCTGATGGAAAATAAGTTTTACCGCCCTGATGTGTATGTATATTCCGAGGACATCAGCGGGGAAACGCCGGTGCTGGTGCAGATTGATGACGACACGCTCATGAAGCAGATGAAACAGGATATTAAGATGAAAGATATCCGGGCACTCCGAGAGCATTTTGACAGAATGTGTGCCAAGTACCGCAAAAAATCATATTTTTCACAGATTTATATTAAATTTATTTTTTCTAATCTGTTAAAAGATTTCTATCAGAATCTGCCGGAGACGCGGGAAGAGGAATTTAATAAGGAAATTGATACATTGTATAAGTCCGGGGATTTTAACTGTATTGTGTCGATTGTCAACAGCCATATTGATAAGCTGGAAGCAGTATTTGCAAAAAATCCGCAGACACAGCATAAAGAAATTGAAACAGTCAAAAAGTATATTTATACGCATTTCGGGGATGAACTGGGCGTAGAACAGCTTGCAGACATGGTGTATCTGGCACCGAGTTATTTAAGTACGGTTTTTAAAAAAGAAACAGGACAGAATTTAAGTAAATTTATCAAGCAGTACCGCATGGAAAAGGCAAAGGATATGCTTGAAAATACAAATATGAAAATTGTAAATATCAGCGAAGCGTGCGGTTATCAGAATGTTTCGTACTTCTGCCAGAGTTTCCGCGAGTGCTACGGGGTGAGTCCTCAGAAATTCAGAAATGGAATTTAAGATGAATATAAAAAATATGAAGTTGAAATACAGGCTGGCAGGGATTTACCTGCTCACGGCAGTACTGCCGGTTATTGTTCTGTTTACATTTTCCTACGGGCAGATGAAGCATATTTTAATTGAGCGCGATACGAAAAGTATCCAGAATTTTGTCAATCAGGCGGGAGCGGGTATTGATGCCCAGTTAGAGGTGTATAACAACCTGTCCAATTACATCACCTTTAATGAAACGATTTCGCGGGTTGTCAGCTACGACTATAAAAGCGATTATGAAATGTACGACCAGCTTGTGCTGTTGTTTGACCCGATGCTATCGTCGCTTAAATATTTCCACGAAGACGTGAAACAGGTGACGATTTACGCTGAAGGCACGGTAAAGCACGATACCACGCTTGCACCGCTGTCAGAAATTGAAGCTGCACCGTGGTTTGATACGTCAAAGGAACATACAACGATTCAGTGGTTTGCGGACAGCTCGGCGCACACGCTGTCATCGGCACGAAAAATGTCACTGCTTTATCAGAAGAATAAACTCGGCATTTTATACATTTCAGTGGATTATGATAAGGTATTTGAAGCACTTGAAGAAAATACGCAGAAAAACTACGGGATTTATATTGTCGATTCTGCGGGCAGCGAGGTGTACGAATTCCACAGCTTTACCGGTGAAAATGTGGATAAGGCGTTAAATTTTGCAGACTTTTGTGGAATACGGGACGGCAGCGGCGATTACACGGTTATCAGTACACCGCTTGCGACAACGGACTGGACGATTTATATGTATGAACCGACAGAATTGATTATCCAGTCGGCAAAGCCGATGATGCGCATGATTTTTGTGGCAGTGACGGTGATTATAGCCGGTGCAGTGCTTGCACTGATATCGACCTCACGCTTTTTAATAGAGAGAATTGAGCTGTTACAGCACAATATGCAGAAGGTGGAGCAGGGCGATTTCACAGTACGTGTCCACAGTGACAGCAACGATGAAATCGGTGCATTAATTAACGGCTTTGATCATATGGTCAGCCGCATCAGCACCTTAATTACCGAGGTTTATGAGGGCAGAATCCATCAGAAGGAATATGAAATGCAGGCACTCCGGGCGCAGATAAATCCGCATTTTTTATACAATTCGCTGTCCCTGATTAACTGGAAAGCCATTGAGAGCGGGCAGGAGGACATCAGCCGGATTACACTTGAACTTTCCAATTATTACAGAACCTCATTAAACAAAGGAAGAAACACATTGACATTAGAGCAGGAATTAAGCAATGTACGCTCCTATCTGCAAATCCAGCAGCTTATGCATGACGGGGATTTTGATGTGGAAATAGATGTGGCAGCGGAAATTTTACAGTACGAATCCCTGAATCTGATTTTACAGCCGCTGGTTGAAAATGCGATTGATCACGGAATAGACTTAAAAACAGAGGGCAGAGGGCGGATTACAATCCGCGGCTGGCAGGAGCCTGCACAAAAGCCGCTCACACACCGGACAGATATGGAATCTGACACACAATCCGAAACGAAATCCGGTACAGAATCCCGTCGAGAACCAGATGTGGAATCCGGCACAGATTATCTGGTAGTATTGACGGTATCGGATAACGGTGTCGGCATGGATACGCAGACGGCGGCAGATTTTTTAACGGTGCAGTCCGGCGGATATGGTGCAAGAAATGTCAACGAGCGGTTAAAGCTGTATTACGGGGATCAGTATCCGTTAAAGGTGGACAGTAAACAGGGCGAAGGTACAACGATTACAATTACATTTCCAGCACGTGTCTATACCACACAGAAACAGGTTTAAAACGGCGGTAGACGGGCGTTTTATAAAATGATTTTACAACTGTCTTGTCACCTGTAAAGAAACGTGATATAATTACCAACAAAAAATTTAGCACTTATACAGGAAAATGAGGTAAATGATGAACGCGGTAACAGAGGAAATTAAGCAACTGAAAAAAGAGAAAAATGCAGTCATTCTTGCACATTACTATGTGGAAGATGCCGTGCAGGAAATTGCAGATTACATCGGGGACTCGTACTACTTAAGCCGTCTTGCAACGGAAACAACAGCAGATGTCGTTGTTTTCTGCGGTGTGGGATTTATGGGTGAGAGCGCAAAGGTATTAAATCCGGGGAAAAAGGTTTTAATGCCGGATATGAGTGCGGACTGTCCGATGGCACATATGGCAGATATCGCAGGAATTGAAAAGCTTCGTGCAGAGTATGAAGATTTAGCGGTTGTCTGTTATATCAACTCCACGGCAGAGTTAAAAGCACACGCGGATGTATGTGTGACTTCCTCAAATGCGTTAAAGATTGTAAAGGCACTCCCGAATAAACACATCTTATTTATTCCGGATGACAATCTCGGACATTTTATTGCAGAGCAGGTGCCTGAGAAAGAATTTTTATACCAGAACGGACACTGTCCGGTTCATAAGGCAATTGCACCGGAAGCTGTCAAAAAGGCAAAACAGGAGCATCCGCAGGCACTTGTGCTTGCACACCCGGAATGTCTTCCGGAAGTGTCGGCACTGGCAGATTATGTAGGCAGTACCTCGGGTATTATTGATTATGCAACAAAAAGCGATGCAGAGGAATTTGTGATTTGTACGGAAACAGGTGTATTTTACGAGTTGAAAAAGAAAAATCCTGGGAAAAAGTTTTATCCGGCATCGGCTCATCAGATCTGCCCGGATATGAAAAAGATTACATTAGAGAAAGTACGGGATGTCTTAAAAAATGAGAGCAATGCCGTAACGGTGGAAAAAGAGTTAAGTGAAAAGTCAGGCCGTCCGCTTGAGAGAATGTTAGAGCTTGCAAAATAGCCGGAAAGAATGTGTCAAGATGAATGAGAATAAGGTAAAGTTACATATTAATACGGACATTGTGATTGTAGGAACGGGAGTCGGCGGCTTGTTTACCGCACTGAATCTGCCACGCGATAAGCAGATTGTGATGATTACAAAGGCGGATTTGGAAAGCAGTGATTCGTTTCTTGCACAGGGTGGAATTTGTGTATTAAAAAATGAAGATGATTACGACAGTTATTTTGAAGATACTATGCGTGCAGGACATTATGAAAACAGAAAAGAGTCTGTGGATATCATGATTCGTTCTTCACGTGAGATTATTGATGATTTAATCGGATACGGTGTAGATTTTGAGCGGGATGATAACGGACACTTGCGTTTTACAAGAGAAGGTGCCCATTCCACACCGAGAATCCTCTTCCATGAAGATATTACGGGAAAAGAGATTACAAGCAAGCTGCTTGCACAGGTGCAGAAGCTGCCGAATGTTACAATCCTTGAAAATACGGAAATGGTAGATATTGTTGAACAGGACAATGTATGCTACGGTATTGTATGCCGTGTATCAAAGGAAGCGATGCCGCATCTGATTACAATTTCGGCAAAGGATACCGTATGGGCATGCGGCGGTATCGGCGGTTTATACACACATTCCACGAATTTTCCGCATCTGACGGGTGATGCACTGGCACTGTCCCTGCGCCATCATATCGAACTGGAAAATATTGATTATATCCAGATTCATCCGACAACACTGTATTCCGAAAAGCCGGGAAGAAGATTTTTAATATCTGAATCAGTACGTGGGGAAGGCGCTATTTTATTAAATAGGAAAGGCGAGCGGTTTGTTGATGAACTGCTTCCAAGAGATGTGGTTGCACGGGCAATTTATGAGCAGATGGAAAAAGACGATATGCCGTATGTGCATCTGTCACTTGAAAATATAGATAAAAAGACGATTATGGAACATTTTCCGAATATTTATCAGCATTGTCTGGAAGAAGGCTATGACATCACAAAGGAAAGTATTCCGGTTGTACCGGCACAGCACTATTTTATGGGCGGTGTCCATGTAGACTGCAACAGCAAAACGTCTATGGAACAGTTATATGCAGTCGGTGAAGCAAGCTGTAACGGTGTGCATGGCGCAAACCGTCTGGCAAGCAATTCCCTGCTTGAAAGTCTGGTCTTTGCGAAACGTGCGGCAAAGCATATTACAGACGGCTTTGATATGGCAGAGAGTTGTCCGGAGCTCGTGGAAGCGGCAGCACTCCGGAAGTACAACGGCTATGATGAATTGAAAAAACAGTACAAGACAGAAATTTTTGAAGAAATTGAAAGGGAGAAAAAGGTACATGAACAGTATATCAATGAAGTTAAATGCAGATAAATTAATTATGCAGGCACTGGAAGAAGATATTACAAGCGAAGATATTACGACAAATGCCGTAATGCGCCACCCGCAGCAGGGCGAGGTACAGCTTTTGTGCAAGCAGGACGGTGTGATTGCGGGCTTGGACGTATTTAAAAGAGTGTTTGAGCTTTTAGACGAAACAACAGAAGTCGTATTTTACGTAAAGGACGGAGATGCTGTAAAAAAAGGTGATTCGCTTGCAGTCGTAAAGGGTGATATCCGTGTCCTGCTTTCAGGAGAACGCACCGCCTTAAATTACTTACAGAGAATGAGCGGTATCGCAACGTATACCCGCTCGATAGCCGATTTGTTAAAGGGCAGTAAAACAAAGCTGCTTGATACAAGAAAGACAACACCGAACAACCGCATTTTTGAAAAATATGCCGTAAAGGTCGGCGGCGGTTATAATCACCGTTACAACTTATCGGACGGTGTTTTGTTAAAGGATAACCACATCGGAGCCGCAGGCGGTGTCAAAGAAGCCGTAACTATGGCAAAGGAATATGCGCCGTTTGTCAGAAAGATTGAAGTAGAAGTCGAAAATCTGGATATGGTACGCGAAGCGGTAGAAGCGGGCGCAGATATTATCATGCTGGATAATATGACACCGGAAATGATGAAAGAAGCAGTCCGTATTATTGACGGCAGGGCAGAAACAGAGTGTTCCGGCAACGTTACGTTAGAAAACGTGGCACGTCTGACAGATATCGGCGTGGATTATATTTCAAGCGGTGCGCTGACCCATTCCGCTCCGATTTTGGACGTTTCTTTAAAAAATTTACATGCAGTATAAAAAAACTTTTCAAAATAAAGAAAATCAGTAAAAAAATAGCTTTATTGCTTTAATTGGATAAATAATCTGCTTTTCTTTTTTATAATAGTGTGTTAACATAATAACACACTAAATTTTTGGAGGTTTCTAATGAAGAAAGACGAATTTAAGCCGTATATTCCGGCTGACAAAATTACGCCTGAGTTTACAGTGACATCTGTCATTATGGGTATTCTTCTGGCAATTATTTTCGGCGCAGCCAATGCGTATCTTGGTCTGCGTGTCGGAATGACTGTATCTGCTTCTATTCCGGCAGCAGTTATTTCCATGGGTGTTATCCGCGTCATTATGAAAAAGGATTCAATCCTTGAAAGTAACATGGTACAGACAATCGGTTCTGCCGGTGAATCCCTGGCAGCGGGAGCAATCTTTACACTTCCTGTATTGTTTTTATGGTCAAAGGAAGGTATTACAGAGGCTCCAAGCCTGATTACCATTTCATTAATCGCATTATTCGGCGGTATCTTAGGTGTGTTATTCATGGTGCCGTTAAGAAATGCACTGATTGTAAAAGAACATGGTGTGCTTCCGTATCCGGAAGGTACAGCCTGTGCAGAAGTTCTTTTAGCCGGTGAAGAAGGCGGTGCAAGTGCGAAGTCTGTATTTGCAGGTATGGGACTTGCTGCTTTATTTAAGTTTGTAGTCGATGGACTCAAAGTGATTCCAAGCGTTATTACAGTACCACTCAAGGCATTCAAGACAGAGCTTTCAGCAGAAGTATATCCGGCACTGCTTGGTGTAGGTTATATCTGTGGACCAAAGATCGCATCTTATATGTTTGCCGGCGGTTTAATCGGATGGTTTGTACTCATTCCGGCAATCATTACATTTGGCGGTTCCACAATCCTTTATCCGGGAACAAAGACGATTGCTGATATGTATGCTGCAGGCGGTGCTTCTGCAATCTGGAGCAGCTACATCCGATACATCGGTGCAGGTGCCGTTGCTGCGGGTGGTATCATCAGTTTAATTAAATCCCTTCCGTTAATTGTAAGAACATTTGCAGATGCAATTAAGGGCATGAAGGGTGCAGGAAACAGCAACAGCGCTGTTCGTACAGAAGTAGACCTTGATATGCGTGTAATCGGTATCGGTGTATTAATCATGATTATTGCAATCTGGCTGTTACCGGAAATTCCGGTATCTCCGCTCGGAGCAGTTATTATTGCATTATTCGGTTTCTTCTTTGCAACGGTTTCATCCAGAATGGTTGGTATCGTCGGAAGCAGTAACAATCCGGTATCCGGTATGGCAATTGCAACCCTGTTATTTTCTACACTCTGCTTAAAGGTGACAGGAGATACAGGTGTACACGGCATGAAGGGTGCTATTGCAATCGGTTCTGTTATCTGTATCATCGCAGCAATGGCCGGTGATACTTCACAGGATTTAAAGACAGGTTATATCCTTGGTGCAACCCCGAAGAAACAGCAGATCGGTGAATTAATCGGTGCAGTTGTTTCAGCAGTTACTATCGGAGGCGTTCTTGTATTACTGGATTCTGCATGGGGATTTGGTACAACAGAGCTTGCAGCACCACAGGCAACTTTAATGAAGATGATTATCGAAGGTGTTATGGAAGGAAATCTTCCTTGGGCGCTGGTATTCATCGGTGTATTTATTGCAATCGTTGTTGAAATTCTTGGAATTTCCGTACTTCCTGTAGCAATCGGTTTATATCTGCCACTGGAATTAAGCGCAACAATTATGATTGGTGGTGTTATCCGCTGGTTCGTTGACAAGAAGAAGGCTGATAGGGAAGAAAATAAAGATGCAAACAGTGGAATCTTATTCTGCTCTGGTATGATTGCCGGTGAGGGTCTTGTAGGTATCCTTCTTGCAATTCTCGCAGTTGTCAACGTAGCCGGTAAGATTGATTTATCAGGCAGCTTTACAACCGGAATTATTGGCGGCGTTGTATTAATGGTTGTTATGATTCTGTGCATCCTGAAGTTCTCACTTTGGAGTAAGAATGGCAAAGAAAACAAGTAAAAAAGATTTAAGAAATTATCTGGATTTTATACCGGTGCATCATGAGCAGTATTCCTATACGGTGTCAGATAATGGTGCAGTTACGGTTTACGTGGAAAATAAAGGCGTATTTAACAAAATTGCCCAGGTGGTTTTTAAAAAGCCGCGGATTTCCCAGATTCATCTGGATGAAATGGGGAATTTTATCTGGCCGTTAATGGACGGAAAGAATACGGTATACGATATTGCAGAACAGGTGAAAGCGCATTTTGGCGAAAAAGCAGAACCGCTTTACAACCGGCTGGTGCAGTATATGAGAAATCTGGAAAGCTACGGATTTATCCGTTTTAAAGAGTAATAGAAAGCGGCAGGCACATGGAATAGGGTGCCTGTCTTTTTTTATAAACGTCAATAAAAATCAACATGAATCTAAAATATCTGATATTTTAAAAAATTCCAACACCTAATATAATAAAACTATCAAAAATGTTTCTGCTGTTTTAAAGGAAAACAGCAGGGGAATGGAGGGTTTTATGAAAAAAAGAAGAATGACAGCCGCATTTTTAGCAGCGGCACTTGGGGTAACAGCATTGACAGGCTGTGGAGGCACAGGCGGCAGTACCGATACGGGGAAAAGCACAGAGGCTGAAAAAATCAGTACAACGATTACCGTATGGGGCTGCGCAGAAGATCAGGCAGACGAGAATGGCAAATGGCTTCAGACGATGTGTGAAAAATTCAACACAGAACATCCGGAATGGGATCTTACATTTGAATACGGTGTCTGCTCCGAACAGGATGCCGGAAAGACCGTTCCGCAGGATCCGAGTAATTCAGCCGACGTATATTTCTTTGCAAATGACCAGTTACAGACATTAATTGATGCGAAGGCAATAGCAAAGCTTGGCGGTGAAACGGCAGATTACGTAAAGAGTACAAACTCACAGGCAATTGTAGATTCCGTTACGGTAGACGGAGCAGTTTACGGTGTACCATTTACAACCAACACCTGGTTTATGTATTACGATAAGAGCAAATTTACAGACAGCGACGTGAAGAGTCTGGATACAATGCTTGCAAAGGACAAGGTTGCATTTAATATCACAGAAGGCTGGTATATGTCATCATTCTTCCTTGCAAATGACTGTGTATATTTTGGTAAAGACGGAAAAGATAATGCAGCAGGAATTGATATTTCAGGTGATAAGGGTACAAATGCAACGAAAGCAATGGTATCTATGGTCAACAATCCGAATTTTGTAAACGATGCAGGCGGTGTCGGAATCGCAGGTCTGCGTGACGGCAGTGTTGCAGCTTATTTTTCAGGTTCATGGGATTATAAGAATGTAAAAGAAATTCTGGGTGATAATTTTGGTGCCGTACAGCTTCCGAAAGTCAAGATTGGCGGTACGGATAAGCAGTTAAAGGCATTTGCAGGTTCTAAAGCAGTTGCCGTGAATCCAAACTGTAAATACCAGCAGATTGCCGTTGCACTTGCAAAGTATTTAGGTGGTAAGGAAGCACAGCAGTCCCATTATGATTTACGTAGTGTAATTCCTTGTAACACAGAACTGCTGGCAGTAGAGCCGGTTAAATCCGATGTGCTTGTAACTGCACAGAATAATACCTTTAACAATACTGCTGTTATCCAGCCGACGGTAACTGGTATGAATGATTACTGGACACCGGCACAGAATTTCAGTAAATCCATTGTTAACGGAGAAATTACACTGGATAATGCTGCAGAAAAGACAGAAGAGTTTTACAAACTGATTAATACATCAATTGTAAAATAGAAATAAAACGCACACAGCGTTTGGAGGTTGCGTATGGAATTGGTTAATGCGTTCAAAAAGGGAGATTGGCTCACAAGAAGTTCAGCAATTGTGATGGGACTTGGCAATATCCTCAGAAAACAATTTATCAAAGGAATCTTATTCCTTTTCACAGAAGCAGCTTTCCTATTCTTTATGGCAGCCTATGGCTGGCAGTGCCTTCTGGCACTGCCGGGCCTTGGTGAAAAAGAACAGGGAGAAGTGTGGAATGAAACACTGGGCGTCTATGAATATGTTCAGGGAGATAACTCCCTGTTAATTTTACTTTATGGCATTGCAGTTTTATTTATTTGTGCCGCATTTATCTGTGTGTGGGCAGGTGCAGTAAAAAGTGCGTATCAGGCACAGGTCTGTATTGAAAAAAATAAGCCGGTGACAACATTTGCAGAGGACATTAAGTCCCTGTTTGATAAAAATCTGCACAAACTGCTTCTGACACTGCCGGTTGGCGGCATTTTGATTTTTACGATTCTGCCGCTGATATTTATGATAGCCATGGCGTTTACAAATTACAGCAAAGTAAACAGCCATCTTGTTCTGTTTGACTGGGTGGGGCTGGAAAATTTCCGGCAGATGTTTGATGTGAGCGGAACGTTCGGAAAAACATTCTGGTCTGTGCTTGGCTGGACAATTGTCTGGGCGGTATTTGCAACAGGTTTAAACTACATCTTAGGCATGCTGCTGGCGCTGCTTATTAATAGGAAGGGAACAAAAATCAAAGGCTTTTGGCGGCTGATTTTTATTTTGTCGATTGCCATTCCACAGTTCGTGTCCCTGCTTGTTATGCGCAGTATGCTTAGTCAGGATGGCATTATCAATGTAATGTTAAAAAATGCGGGCTGGATTCAGAAGTCCCTGCCGTTTTTCTCTAACGTCGCATGGGCGAGAATAACGGTAATCGTTGTTAATCTGTGGATTGGTATTCCATATACGATGATGCAGGTTACGGGAATTCTACAGAATATCCCACTGGAGCTTTACGAAGCGGCAGAAGTGGATGGTGCCGGTCCGGTAATCCGTTTCTTTAAAATTACATTGCCGTATATGCTGTTTGTGACAACACCATATCTGATTACGACATTCACAGCAAATATCAATAATTTCAACATTGTTTATCTTTTAACAAAGGGCGACCCGGTGCTGTCAGGCAATACCGCGGGCAAAACAGACCTTTTGGTTACATGGCTGTATAAGATGACGGTGGATTACCAGTATTACAATCTGGGTGCCGTTATCGGAATTATGACCTTTGTATTTTTGGCAATCGGTTCGCTGCTTGTATACAGACGGACGAAATCCTATAAAGACGAGGAGGGATTTCAATGAAACGAAAAAAGAAAATCAACAATATACTGGTGCATCTGTTTTTAAGCGTGCTTGCAATTATCTGGGTCAGTCCGCTGTTCTGGATTATCCTTACAAGCTTCCGCGCACAGAAAGGTGCTTATACCTCGTCATTTTTTCCGAAAAAATATACGTTTGACAATTATATCAAATTATTTACGGATACCGGAATTTTAAATTTTCCGAGAATGTTTGGCAATACGCTGTTTATTGCAATCTGTTCCTGCATTATTTCAACATTTTTTGTATTGTCCGTGGCATATTGTATGTCGCGCCTGCGCTTTCGTTTAAGAAAGCCGATGATGAATATTGCAATGATACTCGGACTGTTTCCGGGATTTATGGCGATGATTGCGGTTTACTATATTTTAAAAGCAGTTGGACTTTCAGAAGGCTCCATGATTCGTGTGGCACTGATACTGGTATACTCCGGTTCGTCCGGAATCCAGTTTTATATTGCAAAAGGATTTTTTGACACAATTCCAAAAACGATTGATGAAGCGGCTATGTTGGATGGTGCTACCAAATGGCAGGTGTTTACAAAAATCACTATACCGCTTAGTAAGCCAATTATAGTATACACGGTGCTCACGACCTTTATCGCACCATGGGTGGATTTCATCTTTGCAAGAGTAATATGCCGTGCCAATGCCGATTATTATACGGTGGCAATTGGTCTGTGGCAGATGCTTGAAAAGGAATATGTAGACAGCTGGTACACCTGTTTTGCCGCAGGAGCAGTCTGCATCTCAATTCCGATTGCAGTGCTGTTCATTTTCATGCAGAAGTGTTATAATGAGAGCATGTCGGGCGCGGTCAAAGGGTAGTGTCAGGGCTTTTTGCAGAGAACGCCTCAACGTGTTACTTGACTTCGGCTTATCTCTGCAAAAAGCCTGTGACGGTTGCGGCGTGGGTGTTTCACAAAGAACGCCTCACCGCTGTCGCTTAACTTCGGCTTATCTTTGTGAAATAGCCTGTGTAGACGGAAGGCTTGGCGGCTGATTTCTGTGAAAAGCCTGCGAGAGAGTGACGTGGCAGGGCTTTTTGCAGAGGATGACTCGGTTTTGGAGTGTGTGGAATGATAAAAGGATTTAAAAAATTTTGTTTGTGTCTGCTGGCGGCGGGAGCTGCGGGCGGGATTTTAGCCGGGTGTAACAGCCCGGCTAATCGTGTTTTGTCCTCGCGGCAGGAATATGCAGAGCAGATGCAGGCTGCGGTATCGTCGCCGTTTGGCGCGTATCCCGAAACGGTTGTGTATACACTGGGAAAGATGATAAGCACGAATAATTCCAATATGCCGGCGGGGGATACGTATGAAGACAATGCGTATACGCGGTATATTAAGGAAGTGATTAATGTCCAGAACAGGGATGTTTTTGAAGAAGCCGATAAGCAGTATGATACCAACGTGAGCATGGCGATTGCAATGAATGAACTGCCGGATATTATGCTTGTGAGCAAGTATGAGGACTTGGAAACGCTTATCGAAAATGATATGATAGAAGACCTGACGGTAGCGTATCAGAACTGTATCAGTGACAGAATACGTGAAATGTATGCCAGCTACGGCGAAGACCTGATAGACAGCGTGACATTTGACGGTAAAATTATGGCATTGCCCGAAACGAATATTACGGACGGACCGAACCTTGTGTGGCTGCGGAAAGACTGGATGGATACGCTGGGACTTTCGGCACCGCAGACCATAGAAGATGTGGTTGAAATTGTACGTCAGTTTGTAGATAATCAAATGGGTGGGGAAGAAACCGTGGGACTGGTCTGTGATACACAGATTGCAGGCGAGTGCGGCTACAGCAGTGAATATCTGCTTGATTTGATTTTTGCTTCTTATGGAGCATACCCAAAGCAGTGGATTACAGGTGATGACGGCGAGGTGGTATACGGTTCGGTGACAGACGAAGCCAAAGCGGCGCTTTCATATGTGCATACACTTTATAATGAAGGAATTCTTGAAAAAAATTTTTTGATACATACAACATCGAATCTGATTGAAATGATAGAACAGGGAAAATGCGGCTCGTTTTTCGGACCGTGGTGGGCGGCAAATAATCCGCTGGCATCTGCGGTCAGTGCTGTAGCGCAGTCTGAAAAGCCGGACTGGCAGCCGTATCTGATAGCGACGGATGCGCAGGGCAATACCTCGTATCACAGCCAGAATCCGGCATATAAATATGTGGTTGTAAGGAAGGGTTACGAACACCCTGAAATTGCCGCGAAGATGATCAGTGTAATGTTTGACAAAATCCGCTATGAGTGTGATTCGTCCGAAGAATTTGAAAAATATTATCAGTTAAATGTAGAACCCACGGCAAGACCGCTGGCAATCAATGTGGATTATAACAATGCGCTGGAGCTGTGCTATGAGGATATTGCGGCAGTTTTTTCCGGCGAAAAGCAGGAAGACGATTTAAAGCTGCTTGAAAAGTCTTATTATACTGCGTGTAAAAATTATATGGAAAATAAAGAATCTGCAGGAACCGATGCGTGGGCGGCGTATATGACACGGATTAAAGCGTGTGAGGCAATCCGGGAAGGCTCAGTGATTACAGTACCGTCCTTGTATTTTAAAACCACTAAAACCATGAAGTCGGAGTGGTGGAAATTAAAGGAAAATGAAAAAGAAGCCTATTTAAAAATCATCTGCGGCGAAGAACCGCCGGAATATTTTGATATCTTTGTGCGGTCATGGCAGGAAAATGGCGGCGCACAGATTACAGACGAAGTAAAAGCCGCCCTTGCGGCAGAATGAGGAAGATTTTGGAAAAACTAGAAGTATTAAAGAAGGTATTTGGTTACGACAGTTTCAGGGAAGGCCAGGAAAAAATTATTGATGCGATTCTGCGGGGGCAGGACGTACTGGGCATTATGCCGACCGGCGCGGGAAAATCGATCTGCTATCAGGTTCCGGCGCTGATGTTTCCGGGAATTACGGTAGTGGTATCGCCGCTTATTTCCCTGATGATTGACCAGGTGAAAGCATTAAACGATGCCGGAATCCATGCGGCATATATAAACAGTGCCCTGACGGAAACACAGATTACAAAGGCACTCTACAATGCAATGTGCGGGCGGTATAAAATTGTATATGTTGCACCGGAACGCCTTGAAACCGACCGCTTTCTGGAATTTGTCATGAATGCCGATATTTCCATGATTACAGTCGATGAAGCGCACTGTATTTCCCAGTGGGGACAGGATTTCAGACCGAGCTATCTAAAAATTGTCAATCTGATAAAGCGATTTCCGAAACGTCCCGTTGTCAGTGCATTTACGGCAACGGCAACGCAGACGGTTAAAGAAGATATCCAGTGTATTTTAGGACTGCAGAATCCGGAAGTATTAATCACCGGATTTGACAGGAAAAATCTGTATTTTGAAGTGCGCAAAACAAAGCAGAAGGATGCCGAAATTCTGGATTATCTGGAAAAACACAAGGGCGAGAGCGGTATTATCTATTGTTCTACAAGAAAAAATGTGGACAATGTATATCTGATGCTGCGTAAAAACCGCATTGCTGCGGCGCGCTATCATGCGGGTCTGGACAATGACACCCGCAAAGAAAGCCAGGAGGATTTTATCTACGACAGGGCGCAGGTGATTGTGGCGACCAACGCATTCGGCATGGGCATTGACAAATCCAACGTGCGTTTTGTCCTGCATTACAATATGCCCGCGTGTATTGAGAATTATTATCAGGAGGCGGGGCGTGCCGGACGTGACGGTGAGCCTGCCGAGTGCATTTTGTTTTATTCGCCGCAGGATGTGGTTATTCATGAATTTCTGATTGAACAGAAAGGGCAGAATACTGAATTTACGCAGGACGATTTAGATGTTATCAGAGAAAATGATATCCGTCGTTTAAATAAAATGCGTTTTTACTGTGCAACTAAAGAATGTCTGCGGGAATATATGCTCAATTACTTCGGGGAGTATACAAACCGCAGGGAATGTGGTAACTGCGGCAACTGCAATGCTTCCTTTGAAGAAAAAGACGTTACGGTGCTTTGCAGGGATATGATTGCCTGTATCCGGGAGAGCGGACAGCGGTATGGAATGGGAGTCATTATGGGCATTTTAAGAGGTTCAAATACCGCAAAGTTAAAAAGCTACGGTGTCAGCCGCTATGAAACCTTCGGAATCCAGAGCAAAACAAGCGAAGCGCAGCTAAAGGCGGTTGCAGAAGAACTGCTTTTAAAAGGGTACTTGACAGAAACGCCGGACATCTATAGAATAATCAAGCTGGATAAAACATGCGAAGAACTTTTAGATGAGGGCGCTTCTTTTTTAATCCGCTGGTCAGAACGGACGGAAAAAATGGCAGAGGCAAAGGTCAAAACGGCAAAAAGCCGTGCAACCGATACGCTTTCGCCAAAGCAGCTTGCGCTTTTTGGTGCGTTAAAGCAGCTGCGTCTGACACTTGCAAGAGAAGAAAATTTACCGCCGTACATTATCTTTTCGGATAAGACACTGATTGACATGTGTCATAAAATGCCGCATACACAGCAGGAAATGCTTGATGTCAACGGTGTCGGTGAAAATAAATTTGCGCGGTATGGAGAAGCATTTATCCGGTGTATTGAACAAAACAGCTGATGATTCTGTACAGAATGTGTTTATCAAGTAATTACGGAGGTTTCTCATGACGAAGAATATGACAGAGGGTTCACCGATGAAGCTGATTCTGGGATTTTCCATACCGATGCTGTTTGGTATGCTGTTCCAGCAGTTTTATAATCTGGTGGATACGATGATTGTAGGAAAAACACTGGGGGTTGATGCGCTGGCAGGTGTCGGTGCAACAAGCAGTATCAACTTTATGATTATTGGTTTCTGCATGGGCGTGTGTGGTGGATTTGCCATTCCCGTGGCACAGCAGTTTGGTGCGCAGAAATATGAACAGCTCAGGCGCTATGTATACAACGGCTATTTATTAAGCGTTGTGTTTTCGATTGTGCTGACGGCGCTTTCCGTCTTTTTCTGCCGGAATATTCTGACGGTAATGCGCACGCCGGAGAGCATTTATGAATATGCGTATGCGTACATTGTCATTATTTTTGCCGGGATTCCGACCGTATTCTTATATAATATTGTATCCAGCATTATCCGTGCGCTGGGCGACAGCAAGACGCCGGTCATCTTTCTGGTGTTTTCGGCAGTGTTAAATATTATTCTGGATTTTGTATTGATTCAGGGACTTAAAATCGGTGTCGCGGGAGCAGCTGTGGCAACCGATATTTCACAGCTTGTATCGGGTGTTGCCTGTCTGATTTATATGAATAAACGCTACGAGGTTTTAAAGCTTTCGGCAAAGGACCGCAGGGCGGGAAAACGGTATATGATCAATCTCTGCATGAACGGGATTCCAATGGGGCTTCAGTATTCAATTACGGCAATCGGCAGTGTTATTTTGCAGACCGCCGTCAATACGCTCGGTGCAACGTATGTAGCAGCGATGACTGCCGGCAGTAAGATTTTTACATTTACGTGCTGTCCGTTTGATGCGCTCGGTTCCACTATGGCAACCTACGGCGGGCAGAATGTCGGTGCGGGCAAATTAAAGCGCCTTGGAAAAGGAATCCGTGCAGCAGGCATTATCGGTGCGGTTTACAGCGTGGGTGCGCTGATACTGCTGTATTTCTTTGCCGATTACATCGCCCTGCTGTTTGTCGATGCAAATGAAGTGGAAATCATTCATCTGACATATCAGTTTATTTTATATAGTGCGCTGTTTTATATTCCACTGACCTTTGTCAATGTTGTGCGTTTCTGCATACAGGGTATGGGCTTTTCGGTATTTGCGATTCTTGCAGGCGTATTTGAAATGGCGGCAAGAACCTTTGCTGCAGTCCTGCTTGTGCCGAAAACGGGCTACACCGGTGCATGTCTTGCCAATCCGTGTGCATGGATAGCCGCCGACATCTTTCTGATACCGGCATTTATTTACTGCTGTAAGCGGCTGGAAAAAAGCACGCGCAAAGGCAGAACGGCGATGAGCGTGTAAAAAGGATCTTCCTTACCGGGTAAAACCGGCAGGGAAGATATTTTTTTCGCCTTTTTACATACATTTTAAAAAAATTTACGGATATTTTACTGTAATAAGGTAGTAGATTTTACAAAGTCTGGGATAAACTAAATAATATAAAGAGCGAAAACAAACAACCCTGTTGGCAGATGAGAAATCGCCTGCGCGAGTTTCTCATCGCCACCTCGCAACAAGGTTGCTCGGAAAATCGGAATGGAGGAAATATGCCATCAACATATGCACATTACAGAATGGGGCAGGAGGTTTATCGTAATCTCACAGGAAAGCCCAAACAAATTATAGAAAAGTACAAGGAATTATATGATATCGGACTGCATGGACCGGATATTTTGTTTTATTACAAACCGCTCTTTGCAAATCCGGTCAATCAGGTCGGATATGCGATGCACGACCGTCCGGGCATTGAATTTTTCAGGCAGGCATCCTTGGTGATGCAGAAAGCGGAAAATAAGGAAGCGTGTGAATCGTATATTTACGGCTTCTGCTGTCATTTTGCACTGGACGTCAGCTGTCACGGCTACATTGATGAAAAAATTGCGGAAAGCGGGGTCAGCCATACGGAAATCGAAGTGGAATTCGACCGTAAATTAATGCTGACGGACGGGTTTAATCCGCTGACACACAATCTGACGGGGCATATTCATCCTACTTTGAAAAATGCCGAGGTTATCAGTCCGTTTTATAAAAATGTAACGCCACAGCAGGCAGAGCAGGCATTACAGGGCATGATTACCAATAATAAACTTTTAATAGCTCCATCCTATTTTAAGCGTTTTTTGATTTACGGTCTGTTAAAGGCAACGGGAAATTATAAGGAAATGCACGGTCTGTTAGTCAATTACAGCGAAAATCCGCAATGCACGGACAGCACCCAGATGCTGATGCAGCTCTACCGCGATGCCGAAAAGCTGGCGGAGCGGCTAATTGATGAGTATGAGGACAGCGCATCGGGAAAAATTCCGTTCGATAAGCGGTATGGTCTGACCTTTGGCGGTAAAGAAAAAGATGAGCCGCTGGAAATGTGCGGGTAAACAAACGGCAGAACGTATATCACTTAGAAATGGAGCAGAAAATGGGAAAGAAATTAACAAAAAATGAAAGAAACTGGATTTTGTATGACGTGGGAAACTCAGCGTTTACACTGCTGATTGCGACAATTTTACCGATTTATTTTAATTATCTGGCGGGCAATGCCGGGATTTCATCGGTGGACTATCTGGCATATTGGGGATATGCGGCATCGGTTGGCACGATTCTTGTAGCACTTGCAGGTCCGGTGCTCGGAACCATGGCGGATACCAAAGGGTTTAAAAAGCCGTTTTTTACGGCGGCGATTTTAACAGGCGTAGCTGGTTGTGCTTTGCTTGGACTTGCAAAAGGCTGGCTGTTATTTCTGGTTATTTACATTATTGCAAAAGTCGGATTTTCAAGCAGCCTGATTTTTTATGATTCCATGCTTGGTGATGTGACAGACGAAGACCGCGTGGACTATGTTTCTTCGGCAGGGTATGCATGGGGATATATCGGAAGCTGTGTGCCGTTTATTGTCTGTCTGGTGCTTGTGCTTGGCAGCGGAAAAATCGGTATCAGCATGGAAATGTCAATGATGATTGCATTTTTAATTATTGCCGCATGGTGGCTTGTGATGTCGCTTCCGCTGTTAAAAGGATATGAACAGAAATTTTATGTGGAAAAGCAGAAACACGCGGTAAAAGAAAGCTTCTGCCGTCTGGGACAGACCTTTGGCAATATCCGCAAAGAAAAACATATTTTTATGTTTCTGCTGGCATTTTTCTTTTACATAGACGGTGTATACACGATTATCGACATGGCAACGGCATACGGCTCTGCACTGGGGCTGGACAGCACAGGACTTTTACTGGCACTGCTTGTTACGCAGCTGGTTGCATTTCCGTGCGCAATACTTTTCGGAAAATTATCCGGTAAAATGGAAACCAGCCGCCTGATTACCGTGTGTATCTTTGCTTATCTTGGAATTGCAATCTTTGCCGTATTTTTAAAGAGCCAGATTCAGTTCTGGATACTTGCGGTACTGGTTGGAATGTTTCAGGGTGGAATTCAGGCGTTGTCCCGTTCATATTTTACAAAAATCATTCCTGCCGAAAAGTCCGGAGAATATTTCGGACTGATGGACATCTGCGGAAAAGGCGCATCATTTATGGGAACAACGATTGTAAGCCTTGTATCGCAGATAACCGGAAACATCAACGCCGGTGTAGGCATGATTGCGGTTTTATTTGTAGCAGGCATTATTTTGTTCCGTAAATCAGTGTCACTTTGCAATACAAAGTCCCATGTACAGGAAACGCCTCACCGTTCCCACTTGACTTCGGCTTATTCCTGTACATGGGACGGAGAGGGTGTGGCAGCTCCGGGGAGTGAACAGAAAGTGGTATAGAAATTAAAAGATGAAACTTTGCAAGAAATGTAGTGCAGAGTTTCATCTTTTTGTATTTTAAGGGGTAAAGCGATGCACAATATATAGAATGAAATTTATAAAAAAGTTGGAAAAGTTGCATTTTTTATTCAAAAAAGGTTGGAAAAGTTGCAAAAACAGGGCTATTTTGGGTTGGAAAAGTTGCAAAAATCCTCTTGACATTTCAAAAACTTGAATCTACAATTATTGCACATACAACAGTTGGAGGTGCAATAAATGTTAAAGAGAATCTTTTCTTATATGAAACAGTATAAGAAATATGCCTTTCTGGCATTGTTTTGCATCGCGGTGGAAGCGGTGCTGGAGTTAATGGTTCCGATGATTATGGCGGATCTGATTGACACCGGTGTTGCGACAGGCGATGAAAGATACATCTATCAAAAAGGATTTCAAATGGTACTCTGTGCGGCGGCGGCACTGGTGCTTGGAATCGGAAGCGCCCGTTTTGCGGCGCTTGCCGGTCAGGGACTGGGCGCAAACCTGCGTGAAGCCGAATACGAAAAATTGCAGTCGTATTCATTTGCCAATATCGACCATTTCAGGGTATCGTCGATTGTGACACGTTTAACAAGCGATGTCACGAATATTCAGAATGCCGTTTCAACCGGTATGCGCCCGTTTGGCAGAAGTCCGGTCATGCTGATTTTTGCAACGGGCGTGGCATTTTCCATTAATTCAACACTGGCGCTTGTATTTTTCGTGGCACTGCCGGTACTTGCCGTGTTACTCATTTGCATTATTGTAAATGTACGTCCGCTCTATTCCAAAATGCAGTTTGCGATAGACCGCATGAACCGCACGATTCAGGAAAATCTGACGGCAGTCCGTGTAGTCAAAGCCTATGTGCGGGGCGATTATGAAATCGCAAAATTTGAAGAAGCAAATCTTAATCTGAAAAAAGAATCCGAAAAAGCATTTGGCATTGCCGTGTTAAATATGCCTGCCATGCAGTTTGTCATGTACGCAACAATACTGTCCCTGCTGTTATTCGGCGGTTATCTGATTCATGAGGGCAGGCTCGGTATCGGTGAACTGACCGGATTTTTAAGCTACGTCCTGCTCATTTTAAATTCACTGATGATGATGTCCAACGTATTTTTAATGATGACACGTTCTCTGGCATCCGGCGCGCGTATCCTTGAGGTTATTGATGAAAAAATAGATTTAACCGATGAAAATGCAAAGGACATCAGCGTAGAGCGCGGCGAAATCGAATTTGACCATGTGTGGTTTAAATATAAGGAAGAAGCAAAAGAATATGTGCTTTCCGATGTATCATTTCATATTAAAGCCGGTCAGACAGTAGGAATTATCGGTCAGACCGGTGCGGCAAAAACCACGCTTGTCCAGCTGATTCCGCGTCTTTATGATACCGTGCGGGGAACGGTAAAGGTGGACGGCGTTGATGTCAGAAATTATCCGATGCAGCATTTAAGAGATGCGATTGCTATGGTACTTCAGAAAAATACACTGTTTTCGGGAACAATGCTTGATAACTTAAAATGGGGCGATGAAAACGCTTCGATGGCGGAAATTGAAGAAGCCTGCAAAATTGCCTGTGTCGATGAATTTATTGACCGCCTGCAGGACGGCTATCAGACCGAAATGGGACAGGGTGGTGTCAATGTGTCCGGCGGTCAGAAACAGCGCCTCTGCATTGCAAGAGCCATTTTAAAGAAGCCGAAGGTACTGATTTTAGACGATTCAACCAGCGCGGTTGATACGGCGACAGAAAGCAGAATCCGCGAAGGACTTGCAGAGAAACTGCCTGATATGACAAAAATTATTATTGCACAGCGCATATCTTCCGTGCGCCATGCGGATCAGATTATTATTTTGGACGGCGGAAGGGTAAGCGGTATCGGTACACATGAAAGACTGCTTGCTTCCAACCGCATTTATCAGGAAATTTACGAATCCCAGAAGGAAGGAGCGGATTTATAATGGCAAAATATGTAGGATATAAAAGACCGAAAGACACGAAAAAGACAATCCGGCATCTGCTGGTATATTTAGGCATGCACAAATGGTCCTTTTTGCTGGTTGCCCTGCTGGTACTTATCAGTGCCGGAGCCAATATTACGGGAACATATCTTTTAAAGCCGGTTATTAACCGCTTTATCGTTCCGGGAGATTTAAACGGACTGGTGCGTGCCGTTGCGGCAATGGGCGTGATGTATCTGTGCGGCGCGCTGGCAACGCTCGGATACAACCGTTTAATGGTGAAGACCTCGCAGAAAGTCATCCGTGAAATCCGAAGCGATTTATTTGCACACGTACAAAAACTGCCCCTGCGGTATTTTGATGCGCATACACACGGCGAATTAATGAGCCGTTTTACCAACGATGTAGATGCCGTACAGGAAGCGATGAACAACAGCTTTGCAATGATTATCCAGAGTTTCATGATGCTTTTCGGTACGGTGATAATGATGATGGTACTCAGTATCCGGCTGTCGCTGATTGTTGTGGTGTTTTTAATTGTTATGTTTGTGGTTATCCGCTTAAATGGAAAGCACAGCAAAAAATATTTTAACCGACAGCAGGAGGAACTCGGCAAAATTAACGGATTTGTACAGGAAATGGCAGAGGGACAGAAGGTAGAAAAGGTCTTCAATCACGAAGCAAAAGACTATGCGCGTTTTTGTGAACTCAGTGAAAATTTCAGAAAGCAGTCCACCAATGCTCTGTCCTTTGCTGGTATGATGATACCAACCATTGTCAGTCTTTCCTATCTGAATTATGCGGTGTCTGCCTGCGCGGGCGGCCTGCTTGCAATCCGGGGACTGATGGATTTGGGAAGTCTTTCGGCATATCTGGTATATGTACGCCAGAGTGCAATGCCGTTAAATCAGTTTACCCAGCAGGTCAATTTCCTGTTGTCTGCGCTTTCCGGTGCGGAACGCATTTTTGACATGATGGACGAACAGCCGGAAGTGGACGAAGGTAACGTGCATTTATGTCACGTTATAAAAAATGCGGACGGCACACTGACAGAATGTGAACAAAGCACACCGGATTACGCATGGAAAGTGCCGGAAAACGGCGGCTTCCGCTATGTTGAATTAAAAGGTGATGTGTGTTTTCAAAATGTAGTCTTTGGGTACACCGATAAAAAGCGCGTATTAAACGGCATTTCTCTTTTTGCAAAACCGGGACAGAAAATCGCATTTGTCGGTTCAACCGGTGCGGGAAAAACAACGATTGTCAACCTGATTAACCGTTTTTATGAAATCCAGTCGGGAACGATTACCTATGACGGTATCGACATTCAGCAGATTGCAAAAGACGATTTGCGCCGCTCACTGGCAATGGTTATTCAGGATACGCATTTATTTACGGGAACGATTGCGGACAATATCCGATACGGAAAGTTAGATGCGGCTGACGAGGAAGTTTATGAGGCGGCACGCATTGCCAATGCGGATTCCTTTATCCGCAGACTGCCGGACGGCTATGATACAATGCTGTATGCGGACGGCAGTAATCTTTCGCAGGGGCAGCGCCAGTTACTTGCGATTGCGAGAGCGGCAGTTGCCAAACCGCCGGTGCTTATTTTAGACGAAGCGACCAGTTCTGTAGATACCCGCACCGAGCGGCTGATTGAAAAGGGCATGGATGCGATTATGGAAGGCAGAACGGTATTTGTTATTGCACACCGCCTGTCAACCGTCCGTAATTCCAAGGCAATCATGGTACTGGAAAAGGGCGAAATCATAGAGCGCGGCAGTCATGAGGAATTGTTAGAACAGCAGGGCAGATACTATAGGCTGTATACGGGACAGTTTGAATTGGAATAATGTGAAAAATCCTTAAATCTAAGATTTTTCACACAGCGCTTTGTGCCTCAGGCGTCACAAAGCCGCTTTTTATCGCAGAACTGAATAGATTCAGTTCGCGATTCCTACGGCATTAAAATGCCTGTGGAATGAAGATTAGTATGAAGTATGAGCAATCCATATGCGAGAGATTGCTCATACGGCAATTTGCTTTCAGGTAAAGCAAATTGCCATTATCGTAGATTGACAGTAAACTCGTCCATACAGATATTTGCGCCGCAGGGGTCGCAAATATCTATAGAAAAGAGGAAAGTATGAAAAAAGAACAGATTCGGAATGAATTATTTAAGATAGAAGTGCTGCGGCAGAGATTAATGCGGCCGCAGTTTATCGCATTGGGGCTTACAGTGGGGCAGGGACAGCCGCGCATTTTAAAAGAACTGCTTTTTGAAGGCAGTATGACACAGAAAAAACTTGCGGATGCCTGCCTTTTAGATGTAACCACGATGTCAAGGACACTTGACCGAATGGAGCAGGCAGGACTGCTTGTACGGGAAAGTAATCCCGACTGCCGCCGTTCATGGCTGATTGCCCTGACAGACAAGGGAACGGACATCGCAAAAAAAGTACAGCAGATATTTGAAGAAACCGATAAAATTTATTGCAGTAATCTTTCAGAGAAAGAAGCGGAGCAGCTTTTCGTATTGCTTCAAAAAGTGGAAAACAATATTTCACAGAACTGTAAATAAGAACTTCTTTTGTGGCTGTCCTCATTTTTGTGGCTGGCAGGCTTTAAGAATAAGTCATATATTCCCCGTTGTCCGAATAGGATATACAAACAAACTTTAGGATATTGCATGAAAGGATATATCGAAGAACGGGCAGTAAAGACGGCGGAATATATTATCGAAACCAAAGCAACCGTGCGCCAGACCGCGCGTAAATTCGGTGTCAGCAAAAGCACCGTACATAAAGATGTGACGGCGCGTCTGACACGAATCAATCCGGCGCTTGCAAATGAAGCGCGCAAGGTGCTTGATGTCAACAAAAAAGAGCGCCATATCCGCGGCGGATTGGCAACGCGCGAAAAATACCTGCACGAACAATAACCGTGCAAAAGCAGATTCTCATAAACGGCTGATACGACCGCCTGCGCGCAGTGTTTATCGCCGTTTTACGGAAAATGAATATAAAAATAAGCCGGTACGGTCTATTGTTAATAACATCAGACTGTACCAGCTTGTTTGATTTAGAAAAAATGTTACTGTAATACTGCAACAATCTCTAAATTGCGTTCTTTTGATAAATCTACAAATTCATTGCCTTCACACTTTACAATCGGGCGTGACAGGGCATGTCCGTTAATTAAAACGACTTCGCCGGTGCGGCCATCAGAAAGTTTGACATTATTTCCGATATAAGAAGTGGCGACATTCTTTAAGAACGGAAGGCTGAACTTCGGGTCAAATTTTGTAAAAGCATCCTGTTCCATATCCCGTACAACGTGGAATGGACAGAGGGCTTTTCTGTATATGCGGGAAGAGGTCATTGCATCGTAGATATCTGCAATTGTAATAATCTTTGCAAAATCAGGAATGTCTTCTGACTTTAAACCCATTGGATATCCGGAGCCGTCGCATTTTTCATGGTGTAGTAAAATTGCAGATTTAACACGCTCATCAATATCGGCATCCTTTACAATCTGATAGCCTAAGTTGACATGCTCTTTAATAATGGCATATTCGTTAGCGGTCAGCCGGTCCGGTTTGCTTAAAATTTCATTTGGAACTAAAAGCTTTCCGATATCGTGTAAAATACCGCATAAAGTCAGCACCTTTACATCTTCCTCAGAATAGCCGAGCCATTTTCCAAGAATGGAGGCAATAATGGCAACATTAATGCAGTGGACATATGTTAAATCGTCCATATCACGCATACAGTGGAGCATATCGAAAATCTGGAGAGTATTCGTATATTCTGCAAGAATTTTTTCGGTATTCTTTAACAGCGCAGTCGTATCAATTGTTTCGTGGTTAATGACAATGTCATTTAATTCTGTCTTCAAATCATTAATACCATCAATAAAAGTTTCGTTAAAATGTTCGAAATTCTGGCTCTGCTTAATTTTTTCATAGTAAGTCATCTGTTCCAGAACTTCCGGCTGCTCAGGCTGTGCGGCAGCTTCCTCATATACATTAATTTTTAAGACATTGTACTCAGAGATTTTTGCAATCATATCTAAAGTCAAAACGGTATCTTTTGCAGCAATAAGATGACCGGTGGAAGTCATAATATCCTGTGATAAAACCATGCCTTCAGCGGCATCAAAAATAAAAATATTTTTCTTCTGTGTATTGTCGATCATCCTTGAAATCTCCTTTACAAAAATATAAATTTTCCGGTAGCTTCATTATATGGTTGAGGGGATAAAAAGTCAATAAAAAGTACTTGACCAATGCCCATAGATTGTGTAATATACATACGTATGAATGATTAACTGAATAATTTAAGATGTCCCTTATTTAGAGCGGTGGAGATACATAGGATCGATGAAGCCCGGCAACCCCATATGGTAAGATATGGAAGGTGCCAACCTGAGCGACTATCCTGCTTTTGCGGCAGGTCGAACAATAAGAGGATTACGGATCTTACATAGATTACGAGTCCTGTCTGAGGGGCTCGTTTTTCAGTTTCAGGAGAAGTACCAGAAGCAGCGTTTAACAGTTTACAGGGACATAAAAAGCCCGAGGAAAGAAAGGAAGAAAGAATTCATGGAGAAAAGATTATTTACTTCAGAATCAGTAACAGAAGGACATCCGGACAAAATCTGCGATCAGGTTTCTGATGCAGTACTGGATGCATTATATGCACAGGACCCATATTCAAGAGTTGCCTGCGAAACATTAACCAATACAGGATTTGTGATGGTTATGGGTGAAATTACAACAAAGGCCAATGTAGATATTGCACAGATCGTAAGAGATACCGTAGTAGAAATCGGTTATGACAGCTCTGAAAAAGGCTTCGATGGTAATACCTGTGCCGTTATGGTGGCACTTGACAAGCAGTCACCGGATATTGCAATGGGTGTTGACAAGGCACTTGAAGCAAAAGAAGGCATTGATCCGGATGCAGATGATATTGGTGCAGGCGATCAGGGTATGATGTTTGGCTATGCAACCAATGAAACAGAAGAATATATGCCATATTCTGCAGCACTTGCACAGAAGCTTGCAAGACAGCTGACAAAGGTCAGAAAAGACGGCACACTGTCTTATTTAAGACCGGACGGAAAGACACAGGTTACAGTGGAATATGATGAAAACAACAAGCCTGTAAGACTGGATGCCATCGTTGTATCTTCACAGCATGCACCGGAAGTTTCACAGGAACAGATTCATACAGATATCAAGAAGTATGTTATTGATGCCATTGTAGACAACAGTATGGTAGATGATGACACGAAAATTTATATCAATCCGACAGGACGTTTCGTAATCGGCGGACCAAACGGTGACAGCGGTCTGACAGGTCGTAAGATTATCGTTGATACTTACGGTGGTGTTGCAAGACACGGCGGCGGTGCATTTTCAGGTAAGGACTGCACAAAGGTAGACCGTTCCGCAGCATATGCCGCAAGATATGTAGCAAAGAACCTCGTTGCCGCAGGTATTGCAGACAGATGTGAAATCCAGTTATCTTATGCGATCGGTGTTGCACTGCCGACATCTATCCGCGTGGAAACATTCGGAACAGGGAAGTTAAGCGAAGATAAGATTGTAGAAATCATCCGTGAAAACTTCGATTTAAGACCGTCAGGTATTATCAAGATGCTTGATTTAAGAAGACCGATCTACAAGCAGACAGCAAGCTATGGACATTTCGGCCGCAACGACCTGAATCTGCCATGGGAAAAACTTGACCGTGTAGATGCATTAAAAATGTATTTGTAAAATATCCTGAAATCCAAGAATAAACAACGGGAAATTCTGGAAGAATAAAGAAAGCCAGAGGGAAGATATAAGCCGGCTATGGACAAACCATCCATTGTCGGCTTATACTGTTTTTAAATAAAGTCTGTTTTTTAAGAAAAAGTAAGCTGCCGCAGGGCAGGTGTGAAACTGTATTTACGGAGTACGCCTCGCCGTATCCTGTATAAATTTGATAGAAATGCATTTAAAAATGAAGAAATGAGGAATTGTATGATTGAAAATTATAGTATTACAGAGTGGATTGCGTTCTTTTTTATTTACAGCTTTTTAGGGTGGTGCATTGAATCCGCCATTGTATCCTTTAACAAGCGCAAACTGACAAACAGAGGCTTTTTAAAAGGTCCGATGCTGCCACTGTACGGTTCGGGAGCGGTAATCATGCTGTTATCAACACTTTGGGCAAAGGATAATTATGTTTTAGTATACATCTGTGGTACAATCGGTGCAACGGCGCTGGAATATGTCACAGGGGTACTGATGGAAATGATGTTTAACATGCGCTACTGGGATTACAGCAATAAAAAGTTTCAGATTCACGGCTATATCTGTCTGACCTCATCCTTATTCTGGGGCGTGCTGACGGTATTGCTGGTCTGTTTTGTGCATATTCCGGTTGCGGCACTGGTGGCTTCCGTTCCGGCAAATATATTAAGAGTTGGATTATTTTTTATCATTGCGGTGGCATCCGTGGATACGGTTAATGCGTTTAAAAAGGCGCTGGATTTCCAGAAGCTGCTCACGTATGAAACAAGAATTAAAAATGAACTGTCAGAACTGACAGAGCGTTTAAACGATGCAAAAGAAGTATTTACGGATAAGAATAATGAAAGAAGCCGTGAATTTTTCAGTATGCAGGAAGCGCGTGCGGAACGCTTAAGACTGGAACTGGATGCGGCAAAGGAAAAGGTCGGCAAATTCAAAAATTCCATGTTAAACAGTTTCCCGTCCGCAACGTCTAATAAGTTTGGCGAAGCATTAGATGAATTTAAAGAATATTTTAATAGGAAAAAATAGTGTGGGAGAGTACAAATGAATATATTAATTGTTTATTATCAGAGCTTTTTGATAAAAGACTTAGAGGAATGTCTGACAAGAATGGGACATTCCTATAAATGTATAGAAGCAAATGTTATCGTAGAACTATCAGATGAAGATTTTTGTGTTCTGCTTGATAGAGAGCTGGAAATTGAACATTATGACTGTGTGTTTACATTTAATTACAGCAGTATTATTTCAGACTGCATGGTGAAATATAATATACCATACATTTCCTTTGTATATGACAGTCCGATGTATCGTTTATTTACGAAGTCCATTTATAATAAATGTAATTATTGCTTTATATTTGATGAACAATTGTGTGAACAGCTGATAAATATGGGAGCTTCACATATTTACTATATGCCGCTGCCGGTCAATATGGTGAGGTTGGAGAGGATGAACGAAGTGTTTAAATATAGGGACAATAAAGATGTAAAAGAACTCATTCAGCTGCTTTCATCTCAGATATCTTTTTTGGGGAGCATGTATAATGAAAGAGAAAGTCAAATACAATATGAGAAATTGAACTTGACGTCGTATATGCGAGGATATTTAGAGGGAGTTATGGATGCACAGTTAAAAGTGTATGGATATAATTTTTTACAAGAATTAACCAAGGGAGGGATGTTTGATGAAGCGTATGATGACAATACAAATGTCACATATGGTGAAGTGTTTGCAAACGGTATTCTATGCAAAAAAATGGCAAATATAGAAAGAACGCAGATATTAAAAAGACTTTCTGAAATATATCAAGTAAAGATATATACTAAAAATCCGACACCTGAATTGCCGAACGTGATTAATATGGGGAGCGTTGATTATTATGATATGATGCCATACGTTTTTAAATGCTCCGATATTAATCTGAATATCACATTGCGAAGTATTAAAACAGGAATTCCACTGCGCGCAATGGATATTATGGGTGCAGGGGGATTTTTAATGTCGAATTATCAGGCGGATTTTTACAGGCATTTTGTACCGGGTGAGGATTTGGTGTTGTATGAATCTCATGATGACCTGATGGATAAGTGCAATTACTATCTGGTACATGATGCAGAACGAAGACAGATTGCAGCAAATGGTTATGGAAAAGTAAAAGAGTTTCATAATTTCGAAGTGCGGTTCAATGAAATTTTTGATATTGTATTTAATCAGAAAAAAGAGGTTTAAAGATTTTTTGAAAAAATTTTGATGAACCCCTTTTAAATTTTCAAAATGTTGTATATAATGGTATTCTACGATGTATGTTTAGACTGCGTTATACTGTCTAAATGTATATAGAAACAGAGAAAATAAGAAAAACGAACATAGATAGAATGAGGAACATCGGAAAGGGGATTCATATGTTATCAACCGATATCGGAGTAGATTTGGGTACAGCCAGTATTCTGGTTTATATAAAAGGGAAAGGCGTTGTTTTAAAAGAACCGTCAGTAGTAGCATTTGACAGAGATACCAACAAGATTAAGGCAATCGGTGAAGAAGCACGTCTGATGTTAGGAAGAACACCGGGTAATATTGTAGCGGTAAGACCGTTAAGACAGGGTGTTATTTCTGATTACAGAGTAACTGAAAAAATGTTAAAGTACTTCATCCAGAAGGCAATCGGCAAGAGAATGTTAAAGAAGCCAAGAATCAGTGTCTGTGTACCGTCAGGTGTTACAGAAGTAGAAAAGAAGGCGGTAGAAGATGCAACACTTCAGGCTGGTGCAAGAGAAGTAGCAATCATTGAAGAACCGATTGCAGCTGCTATCGGTGCAGGGATTGATATTTCAAGACCTTGCGGTAACATGATTGTTGATATCGGCGGTGGTACAACAGATATCGCGGTTATTTCTTTAGGCGGTACAGTAGTCAGCACCTCCATTAAGATTGCAGGTGATGATTTTGATGAAGCAATCGTCCGATATATGAGAAAGAAACACAATCTTCTGATTGGTGAAAGAACTGCGGAAGATATCAAGATAAAGGTCGGTTCAGCTTATCCGAGAACCGAGATTGCAACAATGAACGTAAGAGGACGAAACCTTGTAACGGGTCTTCCAAAGACCGTTGAGGTAACGTCAGAAGAAACACAGGAAGCATTAAAAGAAGCAACATCCCAGATTGTTGAAGCCGTACACAGTGTACTGGAAAAGACACCACCGGAATTAGCTTCCGATATCGCAGACAGAGGAATTGTCCTGACAGGCGGAGGAAGCCTGCTGCAGGGACTTGAAGAACTGATTGAATCAAAGACGGGAATCCATACAATGACAGCCGAAGACCCGATGACAGCAGTTGCAATCGGAACCGGTAAGTTTATTGAATTCCTTGCAGGATACAGAGATGATAAATAATTATCAGCAAAATAAGAAGTGAGCGGAGGAGGAAAGAAATGGTAAAGGGGCTTTACACAGGGTACACAGGAATGGTGAATTCCCAGAAAAGACTGGATGTGATTTCCAACAACCTTGCAAATGCAACAACGACAGGTTTTAAAGCAGAGGGCTGTACAACACAGGCATTTGATTCCATGTATGCCATCAAGATTAAAGATGCAACAGTCGGACATTTAAACCAGAATATCGGTTCAGTCAGTCTGGGTGCAAAGATTGGGGAAACATACAGAAACTGGGAGCAGGGTTCGTTACAGGCAACGAACAACACCTATGATTTTGCACTGGCAGGACAGGGCTTTTTCTCGGTAGAGTTCACCAATAAGAACGGTGTAACAAGCACAATGTATTCCAGAGATGGCGCATTTCAGATGAATTCAGAAGGCTATCTTGTGACAAAAGACGGCGATTATATTTTAGGTGAAGGCGGAAGAATCCAGCTTCCGACAGATTTGAATGAATTATCTGTTGATTCACAGGGAAATATTTTTGCAGACGGACAGTATGTAGATACATTTGCCTTGGTTGATTTTGAAGATTATAACTATCTGGAAGAATACGGTGAAAATCTGTACCGTGCGGTGGATGGTGCAACCGAACAGGATTGTACGGCAACCGTACAGCAGGGCTACTTAGAAGCTTCTAATATTAATGTCGTATCAGAAATGGTGGACATGATTGCGGTTGCAAGAGAGTATGAAAGCGGACAGAAAGTCATCCAGGCAATTGATGAAATGCTTGGCAAAATGGTGACAATGTCAGAATTATAATAAGGCCCGGGTTAAAAGACATTAATATTATGGTAGTAAGCTGCCGGTAAAATCACCGGTATTGATTACGGAATGGAGAAGAATATGGTAAGATCATTATGGACGGCAGCAGCAGGCATGACGTCACAGCAGACAAATGTAGATACGATTTCCAATAATCTTGCAAATGTAAATACAACAGGATACAAGATGGAAACAACACATTTTAAATCCCTTTTATATCAGCAGTTACAGGCAAAGACCACATCTGCAAACGGTGAAACAAAGCCGGTTAATGCACAGGTTGGTTTAGGTTCAAGAGTATCTGCTGTAACATCACAGTATGTACAGGGTTCTGTCAACAAAACAGATAGTGACACGGATTTTGCAATCGTAGGAAATGGCTTTTTCGGTGTAGTCGGTGAAGATGGACAGACTTATTACACAAGAAACGGAAACTTTGGATTCTCAATTGCAACAGAAGGCTATATGCTTTGTACATCAGAAGGTCTTCCGGTATTAAGCTCAGACGGTAATGAACTGGTGCTGGGACCGGAATATGACCCGACAAAGATTACAGTAGACGGCGACGGTAATTTATTATATCCAAGTGAAGAAAATAACAACAATCCGACGGCAATCGGTTTAAAGATTGGATTATTCCAGTTTGCCAATCCGGCAGGTCTTGATAAGACAGGAGATTCTCTTTTAATGGAAACGGAAGCATCCGGTATTGCATTAAATGAAGATATCGATGAGGTAGGCAAAAAGAGTACCTTAAAGCAGGGATATCTGGAAGCTTCTAATGTCAATGTAGCAACAGAAATGGTAAATCTGATTACAGCGCAGAGAGCCTATGAATTATGCTCAAAGGCAATTACCACATCCGATACGATGATGGAGCAGGCAAACAATCTGAAGCGATAAGTAAAAGCAGCGGTGCGGCAGTTTAATGCCGGGGAGGAAAGGTGTACATATGAGCGATACAATCAGCGGATTAAATTCGTCATATTTAAACGGTACCTATACCAATTCAACAACAAGTGCGCTTGAAAGCACATTAAATAATAAGGATTTATCTACGTCTTCCAGCGATGAACTCATGGAAGTCTGCAAGGATTTTGAAGAATATTTTGCAGAACAGATGGTAAAATCCATGCTTAAAATGGCAAAAGTAGACAGCAGTGATGATGATAACAGCTATGCTTCTATTTTTGGACTGTCTTCTGACAGCAGTGATTCCGGAATGAGTACCATGTCCAGCTATTTTGGTGACCAGATGGTGTCAAAGCTGTCTGAAGCACTGTGCAGTACAGAAAACGGCAGCGGACTGGGACTAGCACAGACCCTTTATAATCAGATGAAGAGGAATTACGGAATTGAGGAGTAATTTAGATTACGAAGCAGAATATATTGAAGGCTTTGTAGAAAATATCATATACCGCAATGAAGACAACGGCTATACCGTTTTCAACGTGGTTTATAAAGGTGAAGAGATTACCTGCGTTGGTGTATTCAGTTACATCAACGCAGGTGAATTTATTACTGCAAATGGAGGATTTGTCAAACATCCGTCCTATGATATGCAGTTTTCTATTAAATCTTATGAATTCAAAGCGCCGGACGACACCAAGTCGGTCAGACGTTATCTTGCATCCGGTGCTATCAAAGGCATTGGTGAAAAAATGGCTGAGAGGATTGTAAAAGAGTTCGGGGATGACACCTTCCGCATTATGGAAGAAGAACCGGAACGTCTTGCGGAGATTAAAGGCATCAGTCTTACAAAAGCGATGGATATCGCAGCTCAGCTTGTCGATAAACGCGACATGCGTAAAGCCATGATGTTTTTACAGGACTATGGCATCAGCATGGGAATTGCGGGTAAAATTTATTCCAGATACGGACAGGAAATATATACAATTATTAAGCAGAATCCTTACAGACTTGCAGACGATATTGACGGCATCGGATTTAAAACGGCCGATGAAATTGCGGCAAAGGCCGGCATTAAAGTAGATTCGGATTTCAGAATCCGCAGTGGGATTTTGTATGTGCTGACACAGGCGGCAGGACAGGGACACATCTATCTGCCGTGGACAGAATTAGAGCAGGGGGTCACAGCACTGTTGTTAATAGATATTCGTGATATGGAGCGCCATATCATGGATATGGCAATTGATAAAAAAATTGTTGTCCGTGAAAATGCGTCTGGCGAAAAGTGCATTTATGCTTCGATGTATTATTATATGGAGGCTTCTATTGCCAAGCATTTGATTGAACTGAATATCCCGTATTCGCAGGATGAAGCGGAAATCGGCCAGAGAATCGCGCAAATCGAAGAAAAAAACGACATAATTCTTGATGATATCCAGAAACAGGCGGTTCATAAGGCTGTTTTAAATGGATTGATGGTTATTACGGGCGGACCGGGAACGGGAAAGACAACAACTATTAATACCATTATTAAATATTTTGAAATGGAAGGTCTGGAAATCCGTCTGGCAGCGCCGACGGGCCGTGCGGCAAAGCGGATGGCAGAAACAAGCGGATATGAAGCGCAGACAATTCACAGACTGCTTGAAATCTGCGGCAGTGCATCCGATTCACAGAACACAGGCATGCATTTTGAAAGAAATGAAGACAATCCGCTGGAAACAGATGTCATTATTGTAGATGAAATGTCCATGGTGGACGTATCTATTATGAACTCACTGCTAAAGGCAATAGCTGTCGGAACACGTCTGATTCTTGTGGGCGATGTGGACCAGTTACCGAGTGTCGGACCGGGAAATGTGTTAAAGGATATTATCCATTCGGGCTGCTTTGAAGTCGTGAAGCTGGAAAAGATTTTCAGACAGGCGGCAGAGAGCGAAATCATCATGAACGCGCATAAGATTAATAAAGGCGAACCGGTAACACTTAATAAATACAGTAAAGACTTTTTATTTGTCAGACGGAACAGCCCCGATGCCATTATTGCGGCGATGTGTACACTGATTAAAGAAAAACTGCCGGATTATGTCCACGCGGACCGCAAAGACATCCAGATACTGACACCGACGAGAAAATCCGCAGTCGGCGCACAGCGGTTAAACCGGATTATGCAGCAGTACTTAAATCCGCCGTCCGCAGACAAAATGGAAAAAGAAGTCGGGGATACCATTTACCGCGTGGGCGATAAGGTCATGCAGATAAAAAACAACTACCAGCTGGAGTGGGAGCGTAAGAGCCGCTACGGCGTTACCTATGACCGCGGCAATGGCATTTTCAATGGGGACACCGGTGTGATAGAAGACATCAACTTCTTTTCGGAACAGATGCTGGTGCGGTTTGAAGACGACCGTTTTGTATACTATGATTTTACACAGTTGGATGAACTGGAGCTGGCATATGCGATTACAATTCACAAATCGCAGGGCAGTGAATATCCGGCGGTGCTGATTCCGATGTTTCCGGGACCGCGTATGCTGATGAACCGCAATCTCTTATATACGGCAGTGACAAGGGCGAGAACCTGTGTCTGCATGGTGGGACTGGAAGACTGCTTTCATGAAATGGCGGCAAATGAATCGGAGCAGAAACGATATTCTTCACTGGACCTGCGGATTCAGGAAATGGATAATCTTTAAATCAAAGATTCCTCAGAAATGAATTCAGTTTGTGCATCATTTAGAATTTGAACGTTTGTGAAATAGAGGGGAAAATGAAACGGGGAAAAAACAAGCGGAATAACACGCAGAACTTAAAAGAATATATACAGCAGCTTGCACAGACCGGCATCAAAGAACTGACGGATATAGTGTTTCCGCCGGCGTGTCCGGTCTGCGGCGGGGTTCTGGGGTTTGAAAAGGGCAGACGAAGACAAATTTGTCAGGATTGTGACAACAGACTTGAATATATCGGCGAACCGCGCTGCATGAAGTGCGGCAAACCGTTAAAAAAGACGGATACGCAGCAGTTTTGCTATGACTGTACGGTGAAACGCCATTTTTATGAACGCGGTGTGGCGGTCTTTGCCTATACGGACGGCATTAAACAGTCCATTTACCAATTCAAGTATCATGATAAAAGAGAATATGCGGCATTTTACGGCAGGCAGGCGGCGCAGCAGTGCGGTGCACTCATTGGAAAATGGGATATTGATCTTGTGCTTCCCGTACCGATGTATGCAGCCAAACAAAGAAAACGCGGATACAATCAGGCAGAACTGATTGCGCGCGAGCTTTCTAAAAATCTGAATCTGATCTGTGCTTCGGAAATCCTGGTCCGTACCAGAAAAACAACTCCAATGAAAGAATTAAATGATGAGGAAAGAAGAAAAAATGTAGAAAGGGCTTTCCTTGTAAAAGAAAATGTAGTAAAATATAAAAAAATTTTACTTGTTGATGATATTTATACAACAGGAGCAACGATAGACAGCTGCGCAAAAATTTTATATC
>ERZ1106929.365-NODE-365-length-52757-cov-6.727695_pt1 | contig 52757 bp, 54 predicted proteins | sample MGYA00403662_ERZ1106929 | MGnify/ENA primary metagenome ERZ1106929 (study PRJEB35170, sample SAMEA104062442) | human gut metagenome | biome: human gut; feature: human-associated habitat; material: faeces | place: Denmark | collected 2013-02-20 ... | reverse complement strand
TTATCGCTGAATCTACAGGTGATAACAAGTATTACGATGTGAATGCTAGCAGTACACGATCAGACCAAGAACGGTGCAGGAAATCACCTCACCAATTCCGACTGTCAGCATCATAAACGGAATTGGAAGTGTTACACCATAACCGTAACGCAGTACGAACGGAACGATGATGATATTCGAAATGATTGGTGGAAATGTTACGACAACTGGTTTCTGCTCACGCAGTTTCCATGTAAAAAATGCACCGATCAATGTTGCAATACTGCCAAATACAATATCCGGAAGGATCGCACCGCCCAGAATATTACCGATCAGACATCCGGCAAAGAGTCCCGGAATAGCAGCTGGTGTAAATATTGGTAAAATAGTGAGTGCCTCGGAGATACGAACCTGTACTTCTCCGAAAGAAAATGGTGCAAAAATGTAAGTCAACACCACGTAGATCGCAGCGATCATGGCTGCCTGGGTCATGAAACTAAGATTTTTGTTTTTCATTTTTCAATTCTCCTTTAGTTTTGTTTTACGTGTGGAAGGTCACGAACACACGATTCATTTTGCGCCGGGAATCGGCGAAACCCTTGTAAGACCTTGGTTTTTCGGGTTTTGTAACGGGTGATAGTATAGCATGGAGAAGAACAAAAATCAAGATTTGTCCAAAATTTGTCCAAAATGGGAAAAGAGATGGAAGCAAGTAGGGGGATTGCAGGATATTGGAAGGTAGGATATGATGTGGGTAGATTTAGGTATAGGAGGGAATTAGTAAAAAATGGATGAAGTAATAAAGAAATTTAATAATTTGGAAGATAAAATAAGAAGTGTTTTAGCCGAGCAATATCCAGATATATTTAAGAGCATACTAAAATTAAACGGAAAGACGGAGAAAATATATGATGCGATTGTTTCGGTGTCAAATGCAGCAAATGTGATAAAACTTAGTTGTGCTTTGAAATGTTTGGATGAGGACTTGAATGTTGAAAAAAGTATTAACGAGTTATATAACTATGTAAGTAATCCAGATAGAGCATTTTACGTTTCTACAAGTTTTAGAAAAATTATATTATCAAACTCGACAATAGCTGCATCCATCATAGGCGTGATGTTAGGGGAAATAAAAAATCAGAATCGAGAGTTTAATAGAACGGATATTATATTGTTGAACGCATTAGAAAATATTTCAGATTATGATATTCGGATTTTATACGAAATGATGGACAATAAATATACGAACGATGATATTGGTCGAGAATATATTGATGAAATGAAATTCCCGAAAGATAAAAAAGCAGATTTTTTGGAAATGTTGGAGTTTGGAGATAAATATCAAATCTTTGGTGTATTTACAGAGTCAATAGAGCAAGAGAAAATGTTTTTTGGTAAACAGTATTATAAAAAACCGGTGGCAGATAAATTAATGAATTATATAGAGCAAGTAAAGCAAATCTTAAAATATAATATTTAGCTGGCACTTTTCAGGGAGTTAATAAAATAAATTGAAACTATAAAAAAGTGATGATATAAAATACCACCAGTCATTTTGACTAGTGGTATTTTATATAGAACTATGTCCGATTTTTTTAAACCAGTCAAGAAGTATACTTTGATCTTGAGAATCAAGATCTAGTGTGTAATTACCAGATTCGATATATTCTTTTAGTAAATCTGCATCATCCGGAAGAAGAATTGGCCAATTTTCGTAGGAAGAAGAACTGTAATCCGAGAGGAAGGATTCAGCTAGGATTTTTTGAAAAAAACGTTTTTCTTTAAAATTGTATTTTTTTAATTTTGATTTATTTTCGGTAATACTGCCGCTTTTCCAAGTGGAATATACGTTATTCTTCAATGCAGAATTTTGAACATTTAATTTTTTTATTTCATTCCATTCTGCAATAAAATCAGTGATAGATTGATTTTTAAAAAATATGCAAGGTGATTGGAGTTCCAAGGGAATTCCAGTAAAAGAGTCAGGAACTTCAAATTCTCCATTTTCACATACTCCAAAAGATAAAGGAGCCAATTCATCAAGTTCAAATAGTTTGGTACATACATCGGCAAGTGTGATTTCAGCTTCTTCTGGTTGGATTTCTTCAGTTTTTATTCCAAGAATAAAGTCAGTTGAGACATGTAACGCCTGAGCAATAGCAACTAGTTGTTGAATAGTAAAGCAATCAGATGTTTCCGGGTTTAAGATTTTGGAAACACGTGATTGATTCATCCCGGCAATGTCAGCTAACTGGCTCTGTGTAATATCTTTATCTTTCATTAATCTACTAATAGTCTTTTTCATTATTCCAATATCATAATCAGATGTTAAAATATCATTATTTGTCATATTAATATACCTAAAAAATATAAAACAGAATTTTACAATATAATTATATAATATTTGATTATATAGTGCAACACATATTACCATAAACCTAGACGAACAGAAAAGAGAGGTGACAGGCATGTATAAAAGAACAACAATAAATGAAAGTGTACAACCTAGATTTCTTGATATCGAGGAGTTCATGACATATACAAGTCTTGGGCGTACCAGCGCAATGAGATTAGGTAAAGAAATTGGTTGTACTATGAGAGTAGGAAGGCGTGTATTATATGACACTCGAAAAGCAGATCAGTATTTTAATAATTTAACAGGAGTAAAATAATGCAGAAAGAAAACAGAAATAACCGAGTACATACAGGAGAGCAATCCGGCAAGACTGATTTCCTGATTGAAAGACTGCTGCCAGTTGGAAAAGAGAACGCAATCACAACACAAGATCTTGTAAAGCTGTCTGGGTGTGGATCAGCGAGAGAACTTCAGCAACGTATTGCCTATGAACGGGAACAGGGTGCAATTATTTGTTCCGGATCCGGCCGAGGCTATTGGAGACCGAAAGACAGGCAGGAGATACAGGAATTTGTACATACAATGAATGCCAGGGCATTAAATACCTTAAAGGCGGTCAAGAGTGCAAAGAGAGCTTTAAAAGTACCAGAGGGGCAGCAGTCAATGAACGGAGGAAACGAAGATGGCAAATAGAAGAATGTTCAGTTTGGATGTAGTGGACACAGATAGATTCCTTGATATGTCAGCCAGTGCACAAGCATTATATTTTCATTTGGGTATGAGGGCGGATGATGATGGATTTGTTTCATCACCGAGGAAAATTGCAAAAGCTTCAAATTGTGGACTTGATGATTTGACATTGCTTGCAGCAAAAGGATTTATTATACCGTTTGAAAGCGGTGTTGTAGTTGTGACGCATTGGAAGGAAAACAACTATATCAGGGCGGATAGATATAAGCCCACAAGATACACAAAAGAAGCGGAAATGCTGGAGAAAATAGGAGATGTATACCAATTGTCAACCACTGGTATACCAACTGACAACCAAATGGTTGACACATGGGATACACAGGATAGGTTAGGTAAGGATATATATAATACTTGTGCACCGCAAGACGGTGAACGTGTGCAATTTGATCAAAATGATGATGTACAATATACAGATCCTGAAAAGAAACAGAGTCAAATAGATGAGCGTAAAGAGAACTTTGAAAAGATATATGCAATCTATCCGAAGAAGAGAGGAAAGCAAAGAGCATTCGGGCTTTATTGTCAATGGTTAAAGGGGAGAGTGATTCAAGGTGAACGAATTAAGCTGACAAACAAGGAAATGTATGTTGCTGTTAGAAATTATGTCAGGCAGCAGGAGCAAGAACAACCGGATCAGAAATATTGGAAGAATTTTGACACACTTATGGGGGCAACTTTGCTTGACTATGTGGATAAAGGTGAAATAAATGAGTGAGATTGTTGAAAAGTCGGTAATAGGTGCAATCCTTATTGATCCAAAATGCGTATCAGAGATTTATGAACAGATACGACTGGAAATGTTTGGCAGTTCATTTTGTCGGAGTGTTTATGCAGAAATTTTAAAAGCCTATGATGCCGGTAAGCAGATCACATTGATTTCGATAGCTCAGAAACTTCAAGGAGAAAGCTTTTCACAAGAGCGTATTATGCAGGAACTGAAGGGGATCCTTCCGGATATACAGGCTTATAAAATAAAAAGCTATGCGGACGCTTTGGTGGCAGAATACAAAACCCGTAGATTAAAAGAAATGCTTTCAAAAATAATTCCTGCTGCCGGGATAGTGGATGAACAGATTAATACAATGCTGCAAGAGTTGGAAGCCATGAAGGAAAATGATACGGTCAAGATACATGCCCTGAGTGAAATCGTTGATAGCATAAGTGATGGTTATTTTAAAGAGCCAGATACAGAGCCATTATATACAGGCTTAGAAAAGCTTGATAATACACTTGGAGGCTTGGAAGGCGGGGATATGATTGTGATTGGTGCACGCCCGGCAGTAGGAAAATCAGCGTTCGTTACTCAGATAGCGATAAATCTTGCAGATCGAAAGAAGAAAATAGCTTTTTATAATCTGGAAATGTCGGACAAGCAGGTATATGAGAGACTTCTTTCAAGAAAAAGCAGAATTGGATTGAACCGGATTAGGAGAGCAAGGAGCTTCCTGGGAGATGAAAAAGATAGATTTGACAAAGCCAATCAAGAGTTAAAGAAATCAACGTTGTTTATCAGGAGCGGAGCGGTGACTGTATCACAGATCCGGAATGAGTGTAGACATTTAGACTTAGATTGCATTGTAATTGATTATATTCAGCTTCTTCGATCGGATATTCATTACCAGAGTAGAGCGAATGAAGTAGGAGCAATATCAAAAGCAATTAAAGCACTTGCGATGGAATTGAATATTCCAATTATTGCCCTTTCACAGTTGAATCGAGTAAGCGAGATGCGTCAAGATAAGGTGCCGACAATGGGCGAACTGAGAGAAGCAGGAGACATTGAGCAGGATGCAAGCATTATTTTGCTGATGTGGAACATTGTTGACGATAAGAAAGGCCTTAAGGTAGAGAAAAACCGTCAGGGTATATTGAGTACAGAGGTCTTAAGATTTGATGGTGATAATATGCAATTTATTGAGACTGATGAAAGTATAAAAGAAGCGGCCAAGGGATTCCGGAAAGCGGAAGAACCGACACCGTTTGATTAAGTGGTGGACAAATGGGAAAGAAAAATATTCAGAGCGGCACAGAAGAATTTGAACTGTTTCGGGATTATTGGAACTTATACAAAAATAATGCTCTGGTAGAGAATAACGCAGAGTATTTTGAAAAAGTAGTGCAGGACACGGAGAAATTTTATCAGAAATACAAGACACCATTTGCAAAAGAACTTGGAGTAGCATTCGTGAATGAGATGGAAAGGAAATATAAGCATGAATATAAGATGCAAGGTCAAGATACCGGAAGGTAATAATAAATTTATGCTGAATTTCAAAAAAGAGTGGGCTGAAATTATGATGGCAGCAGATGAAAATCATTGTGTGGAAGCAGTAGTGATGGAGATATCGAACAGATATGGGACTGTAAGATTTCATAACGGGCTACTTTTAAGTATTGAAGTAGAGTATATACGCTTACTTGAATAAAATTCGGAGGAGTGAAGCAATGGAGCAAATAACGAATGAACAGCTTGTGGCAAAAATTCAAGCCGGAGAAAACACTGCAGAGAATATGTTGCAGTTATGGCAGCAGACCAAAGCATATATTTACAAAGTGGCCAAGAGATACAGCGGATATGCTGAAATGGATGATCTGATGCAAGAGGGATACCTGGGACTTAATGCTGCAGTTGAACACTACAAGCCGGATCAGGGGACAAAGTTCATCATCTATCTGACCTTTTGGTTGAAAATGAGAATGCAGAGGTACATAGAAAATAATGGATCTGTGAGATTGCCGTCAGGAATATACCAGGCTGTTATGAGATACAAGAGATTTGTCCGGCAGTATGAACAGGAATGTGGCTGTGAGCCGTCTGAGTTGGCTTGTAGGGCTTTTCTTGGTGTAAGTGAAGAAGAACTCATGGATATACGAGAAAGCGCAAATAAAGCGAATGTGAGCAGTCTTGATTCTGTTGTCAGTCAGGATAATGATAAGATTGTCCTGCGAGATCTTATTGCGTCTGATCAGAATCTGGAAGAGGATGCAATTAAAAAGCGTGATCGGGAAATGATGCAGGAGGAACTGAACTATATCATTGATAATCTTCCGGATGAACAGAGGCGAGTGATCCAGGAGCATTATTTTGAACGGCGTACAATGAAGCAGATCGGAGAGCGAATGGGGTGTTCAGGAGCAAAGGCAGGCGATATTGAAAGAAAGGCTTTGAGAAAGCTCAGGTTGCCACATGTAAACCGGAAGTATAAAGAATATCATGAGCAGTGCCTGACACCGTACCCGATCATGCACATTGGAATTGATAGTTTTCAGCGGACCGGCTACAGCGAAGTTGAAAGGGCTGTCCTTGGGTGGTAGATTGATATATTTTAATGTGTAAATCAAATGAACCCCGGATGAACCCGAGAGATCCACGGCGGCAGCGTGAAAAGCTTGATGAAATTTAATGTCTGAATGAATATAGCGTATAGTGAAGCAAGAGCGAACCAAGAGAAATTACAAACGAACAAAGGCTGAACCACGGGGGAACTACGGGAGGTGATTGGAATGAAAGATAGGCAAAGAAGATTTGCGGACGAATATTTAATAGATCTGAATGCGGAAGCGGCAGCAGTACGGGCCGGGTATTCTCCGAGGTATGCAAGAGGAAATGCATATAAACTGGTTGCAAGAAGTGGCATCAAGGAATATATAGAAAAACGAATGGCTGAGAAAGAATCAGAGCTGATAGCTGATCAGAATGAGGTATTGAGATATTTGACTGCAGTAATGCGTGGAGAATCAACATCGGAAGAGATTATAGTCGAAGGTATTGGCGATGGTCGCAGTAAGGCAAGAAAGCTAGAGAAAACACCGTCTGAAAAGGATCGGTTGAAGGCAGCAGAGCTGATCGGAAAGAGATATGGTCTATTCACAGATAAGATTGAGACGGATGTTGATATGGACCTGAACATCACGATCGATTACGGTGATGAGTAGAAAGAGTGATCGGACTGCTGCCCCGGTGTCACTGTTATAACGAGATCCGGGAAGATTTTATATTATTCCGGGATTAATACGGGATATTCCAAGAAATATATTTTGAAATCAAAAAAGATGGTTGATTGCCTGCTGCCTGCATGATAATATACAGGCAGGGAAACCAAAGCCAGGCGGCTACCCTTCTTTACGGAGGGATAAAACGACCCTCCAGACGAAAGAAAGGAGGGCGATGCGATGGTTACATATTCTGATCTGATTCAGTTTTGTATATTCATTGTTGCCCTTGTAGGTCTTTGTTATGAGATTTTCAAGGACAAACGAAGATAGCCGCCACTACTGCGAATAGTGACGGCTATTGTATAATAGCTTAACATTATAATCGGGGTAGCCGCTTGCGGTTTCCCTCTTCGTATTTTCAATATAGCATATCCGGCAGCAGGATGCAAGGGTGACATCAGAAGTTATACCGCTCTTGCCGGATATAGGCCGCTCTGGCCCCGATCGGACCTGGTGAAACCGGATCAGGTTATTTATCCTTTTCGACACATCCATCTATATGAATGAATTTCCCACAAGAAGAACAACGAAAATTTAGTGATTTGCGTCCTATCTGAAGAGTCTGAACCTGGACATCAGGACTCCCACAAAAAGGACATGAGCCAGGATCACCAGAAGCATGATAAGAAATAATGTTATCCAGCCAGGGAAATTTGTTCTTGGTTTTAGTCATTGCTATCACATTCCGGTGTTTCAAAAAATTCTTTTTGTGAATCACGTGTAATAGCTTTTAAATCAGCATTTAATAAATCACAGATAGTACACATTTCTTGAAATGAAAAGCTATCACGGTATAGTTTGTTGCTCATAGATTGCGGTTTGATATTAAGCTTATCAGCTAATTCATTAACACTTATGTGTCTCTCGGCTAACAACTGTTTAATAATTTTGGTGCCTGCCATTCCCGTTCCTCCTTTTGTAATACTCATTATTGATTATGATACCATGAATGAAAAATCAAAGCAATATTGAGTATAAAATAATCTGTTTAGGGTATGTAACAATAAAAATATACTCAAAAACGAGTAAAAACATATTGACATTATACTCAAAAGTGAGTATAATATAATCAAGTTAAAGGAAAGCAAACGAACATCCCGAAAGGATGTGAAATCAAAGACCATATACCTGTGAGCGGCCCGGGTGCTTAGCAATAGTCAGGAAGATGACTTGATCGGAAGCTTCCCAAGACTTGAAAGAAAGGAGTACAGAGACTATGAAGTATGATCTGAAGAAAATCATGTTGAATGCCTGGAAGAATTACAGAAAACAGGATATCAGCTTTGCAGAGGCATTGCACAGAGCTTGGTTATCAGCCAAAGCAGAAGAGATCAATGCAGAGCGCATTGAGATGAGCAAAGAGGCAGCAGGAGTGACCGAGGAGACAAATACATGGGCCGGATGGAAAAAGCTCGGATATGAAGTAATACACGGCTCAAGAGCATTGTTTGGATGCTCGTTGATCTGGGGTTCTAAAGGTGATGGAGCAGTATATAACGCCCGGTTCTTTGGCAGATCACAGGTACAAGAAGCAGTATAAAGAAAAAGCCCTTATCAGTGCTGCAACACCGATAGGGGCGGTATATGACTGGATTCCAGCCAACAACTACAATTATCATAGCATGGAGTCCGGGGAAAGGACAAGAGAAAAATGGCCTACGAGGTAATTAATGAGAAACTGAAAGTAGAAGCGTGCAGAATTGGAGATCTGACAATGGATCAGGTAGAGAGCTTCTTAAAATTGTGGGGTGATGGAGAAAAGATTGAGACGTTGACATTATTTTCAAGACGGGACGGGACCATAGTCCTGAACAGGGATAATAAAAATTACCCATACTACAAGGATATTGTGGAGGCATATCTGGAATTTGATGAAGATACTAGGAAGAAAATGGAAGTGCCAGAAGGCGCAAGGGAGACGCTCAGAGTATTGGACAGAGCAATAGAACAGAGAAAACTGATAGAGGTACTTGATATGCTGAAATATAGTTACATTGGTGAGGTGCCCCGTGAGATTATACAGAGCATATTCCAGAAATATGATTCTGGGCTTATTGGTCTATGCCAGGTATTTATTTATGGTGTAATCGAGGGAAAGAGAGCAGAGAGAGCCAGGAGGAAAGCGCACAATGTATAGAATGGGTAATATGATAAATAAAGTAGCAGCAACAAAGCTGTTTGATGATAATTCTTGCCTGGTTGGTGATAGAGACGTGATTTTTGAAAGTGTCGCTAGAGAGTTGTTAGGTGGGGAATCAATAGAGTTTGCAAAAAGAATGTGTACAAAAATAGAAAGAAGATTCAACGGGTATGGGATTGGAGACTATACGGCTTGTTATTTGACACAAAAGGAGTTCTTTTTGGCGATAACTTATCTAAATGTGAAAAAACAAAGAGATTTGGGTAATCAGAAAAAAATGGACATTGATATGTAGAATCATGACCGAGAGAGACGGCTTTATGAATACTATACATACTTCCCTCACCGCAGGCCTCCGGCGATACAGGAGGCAGTTACCAACAAAACGACAAATAAAGGAGAAAAAGATATGAGATTTAGTCAGATATTTTTGAAAATGAAATACAGTGCAGTTGTCAAGATTTATAAGGTTGTAAGATGTGATGCGAACGATGACAGAACCGTTATTGATGCCGGATATATCGGAATGTATAACAGGTATGATAAAGTACCGAAAGAAGTGTGGTCGGCTCATGTTTACACGATTGGAGCTGAGGCCGAGGATGTACTTTCTGTAATGATCGAGGATGAAAAATAAAGAACAAGAATGCCTGCCTTTCCGGGGAAGGTGCTACCAACCCGGAACCGGACGGCGGGTGTATTTACATAACGAACGGATAAGGTGCAAAGGGTGCATACAAAACGACGAATGCAGAAACGTTCGGATAAGATGTGGATGTGCGACGTCGCACAAAATGAACTGATCGGAAAAATAAAACATCCAGACATTCAAGATATCCTAAAAAGCAACTGAAAGAAGGTGACATAACAAAAGCCCCAGGTGCGGCAACACCACGGGGCCAAACAGAAATAACCCAATACACACGATAAAGGGTCAACATGATTATAACTGTCATGTTGGCTTATTGCAATACTTGAACTTATGTTCAGAAAGGAGTAGAGCATGGCAGTTGATAAGAGAGGCAGAAAATTACCAAAGGGGATCAGACAGCGAGGAAATACATTTGAAGGGCGCTTTATGTACAGTGGAACAACTTACACGGTACAAGGTACGACAATAACTAAGGTTCAAAAAGATATGACTGAGCTTAAATATAAGTTGGAGCATGGAATATATGTGGTAAAGGATAAGATCACTCTGAATGAATGGTATAAAACATGGTTGGAAGAATATAAAAAGAACCGGGTGAAAATAGGAACCTATACGAGCTATGAAAAATATTATCAGAGTATTATAAAAAAGAGACTCGGCAGCAGGCTGATCTCAGAGATCCGGGGCGAGCATATTCAGAAATTATACAATGATCTGGTGAAAGAGGGATATGCATTATCAAGCATCAAAGTTGTATCGGCCGTTTTGAATGGGTGCCTGAAACAGGCCATGAAGAATGGGTTAATTGAACGCAATCCGGTAGGACTGGCGGAGCTGCCACGGCAAACAGGAAAGAAAAAGGAGCGGATAGCGCTGACGAAAGAACAGCAAGATCTGTTCATGGAATATGCAAAAGAAAGTTATTTATATCATTTCTTTGCAGTAATGCTTCAGACCGGAATGAGAAAAGGGGAGATGCAGGGACTTAAGTACTTTGACATTGATAAGAAACAGAATGTGATTCATGTTCAGCGCACATTGAAATACATAGAGGGACAAGGGTATATAGAAGATACACCGAAGACAAGAACCTCTACCAGGGATATTCCGTTGACTGCTGCCGTAGCAGAGCATATAGAGGCGCAGCGGAAGTATTGGAACTTCAAGGTTGTGAATATGAATCAATATTTATTCTGCAATGAAGAGGGCGGCCCGATCAGCAGGGAACGGATTCAGGCTGAAATAGATCGAACAGTAAAACGGATCCTGGAAGCTGGTCATGATTTTCCGAGAATCACAAGCCATGTATTCCGGCATACTTTTGCAACGCGTGCGATAGAAGCAGGAATGCCGCCGCAGGTATTGAAAACAATCCTGGGACATAGTTCGCTTGCTATGACGATGGATCTGTATAGTCATGTTCTGCCGGATACGAAAGCGGAAGAGATGCAGAAGATTGCTATCATGTTTTAACGGATAGTATTGGCTCAAGTAAGGTTTGACAATAGCAAATATATGGCGTATATTGTTAGAAAATAGATATTCGCCTTTGGAATCTTTGTGGCGGTTATATCTTCAATTACTGTGGAAGGAAAACAGGCTTTAGGTAATGTGGAACTGAAATGGAAACTGGAGGTGTTCAACATGATAAACTACATGACAATGATTTTACAGATGGACGGTGGCGCGCTTGGGATATGTCCGTGAATGATGATGAAAAAGGTTGATATAGGCGCCGATACTACTGGAAGGGCAACCCTTCCATATCCCATTTAGAGTTTCCTGCGTGGAAGCTCTTTTTTTTGTCCAAAATTTGTCCAAAATTGCATGAACGTGGATAAACTAAGATAAAAAGAAAAAGTCGGAAAACGCTGTGTTTTCCGACTTGGTAACTAAGGATAAATCTATATAAACTTATATTAATAGAAGTTTTGTTTTACGTGTGGAAGGTCACGAACACACGATTCATTTTACGCCGGGAATCGGCGAAACCCTTGTAAGACCTTGGTTTTTTCGGGTTTTGTAACGGGTGATAGTATAGCATGGGGAAGAGTAAAAATCAAGTGTGGGAATTTGCCGTTTGATTCATCATCGTGGCTTATCCCGGTCCATGATACTAAATTCAACAGCAACTTAATACAAATAAATATACTTCGGAATCCCATTCTCATACACCGTATTCATCTCTCCCTGAATCAACGGTGTCAGATATTCCACCATCTTTTCCGTTACATCATTTCCCGCATCATTAATATAATCAGCAGGCACACTCTTGATTGCATTCGCAATATCACATACCGGGAGTGCTTTAAATTCCGTAGCATAAGGCTTGTCAGAAGTACGGATCACAGCAGCCATCATACCGCCTGCACCCTCAAGTGCATACTGGCAGGCAGCCTTTCCGAGCATTCTGGATTCCTGAATGTCGGTTGCACTTGCAAGGTGTGCGGCGCAGCGCTGCATCAGGTTCAGCTCGATAGAACGTACCTTGCATCCGATCTCATTTCTTACAGCATCTTCCAGAACCTTTGCGGCACCGGCGATATAGCTGTGGCCGAAGGAATCGACAGCGGAGCTCTGTACTTCTTCGGAAATGTAGCGACCGTCTTTGCTCTTCACACCTTCGCTGACAGCGATGATCACGGCATCCTGTTCTTCCAGTTTTGCTTTCACATCTTTCAGGAATGTGTCAATGCTGAATGGTACTTCGCAGAGATAGATAAAGTCAGGTCCTTTCGCACCATTTGCACGGGCGAGGCAGGAAGCTGCAGTCAGCCATCCGGCGTCACGGCCCATCACTTCTACGATTGTTACGGCCTTGGTTGTGTATACGTGGCAGTCACGTTCCAGTTCGGCAAATGTGGTTCCGATATATTTTGCTGCAGATCCAAAACCTGGACAATGGTCCGTTCCGCAGAGGTCATTATCGATGGTTTTTGGTGCGCCGACCACGGTAATGTCTGTGATTCCTTTGTCGTTCAGATATTTGGAAAGCTTGTCTACTGTATCCATGGAATCATTTCCACCGATGTAGATGAAGCAGTCGATGCTGTATTTGCGCAGAACAGAGATGATTGTCTCGTATTCGTCTGCGCATACGGCAGGATCTTTTAATTTCACACGGCAGGAGCCGAGTGCAGAAGCAGGGGTTTGACAAAGAAGGTCCAGTTCTGATACATTTGTGATCTTGGTTTTAAGATCTATCAGGTTCTCATTTAATACTCCCTGGATTCCATTGACTGATCCATAGATTTTGTCTACGGATGGGCTGGAAAGAGCGTTCTCAATTACTCCGGCAAGAGTTGCGTTGATTGCAGAAGTTGGTCCGCCGGACTGTGCAACTAGTAAGTTCTTCATATGATGATCTCCTAACTTTTGATATTTCTTCCATCTGACTTATTAACTGAAAAATTCGGATAAGTAAGATAGTAAATTCAGTAAATATAGTATAACATAAATCTGGCTGATATGGTATAATAGGAATATATGTGAGTTTTTAAAAAGGAGAATAATTGGCATGGAATTGACAACAATTAGAGAATTATATAAAAACAGTGATTCTTACATGGATCAGAAAGTAACCATCGGTGGATGGGTAAGAAGTATCCGCGGATCCAAAGCATTTGGATTCATCGTGGTAAATGACGGAACATTCTTTGAGCCTTTACAGGTTGTATATCACGACAAGATGGACAACTTTGCAGAGATCTCCAAGTTAAATGTAGGTGCAGCAGTAATCGTTACAGGTACACTGGTAGCAACACCTCAGGCAAAGCAGCCATTCGAGATCCAGGCAGATACTGTAGAAGTAGAAGGAGCATCCGCACCGGATTACCCACTTCAGAAGAAACGTCACAGCTTTGAATATTTGAGAACAATTGCACATTTAAGACCTAGAACAAATACATTCCAGGCAGTATTCCGTGTACGTTCCCTGACAGCATATGCGATTCATAAGTTCTTCCAGGAGAGAGGTTTCGTATATGTGCATACACCACTGATCACAGGAAGTGACTGTGAGGGTGCAGGAGAGATGTTCCAGGTAACGACTATGGATCTGAATAACGTACCGAAGAATGAAGACGGAAGCGTAGATTATTCCAAAGATTTCTTCGGAAAAGAGACAAGCCTTACTGTAAGCGGACAGTTAAATGGTGAGACTTACGCACAGGCATTCCGCAATATTTATACATTCGGACCGACATTCCGTGCAGAGAACTCTAACACAACACGTCATGCGGCAGAGTTCTGGATGATCGAGCCTGAGATGGCATTTGCAGATCTGGATGACGATATGTTCGTTGCGGAAGCAATGTTAAAATACGTCATCAACTATGTGCTTGAGAATGCACCGGAAGAGATGAACTTCTTCAATTCATTCGTAGACAAGGGACTTCTGGAGAGACTGCACAACGTAGTATCTTCTGATTTCGCAAGAGTGACATATACAGAGGCTGTAGAACTTCTTGAGAAACACAATGATAAATTTGAATACAAAGTAACATGGGGAACAGACCTTCAGACAGAGCACGAAAGATACCTGACAGAAGAAGTCTTCAAACGTCCGGTATTCGTAACAGATTATCCGAAGGAGATCAAAGCATTCTACATGAAGCTGAACGACGATGGCAAGACCGTTGCGGCAGTAGACTGTCTGGTACCTGGAATCGGTGAGATCATCGGAGGAAGCCAGAGAGAGGATGACTACGATAAGCTGAAAGCAAGAATGGATGAACTGGGACTGAAAGAAGAAGACTACAAGTTCTACATGGATCTTCGTAAATATGGTTCTACAAGACATGCCGGATTCGGACTTGGATTCGAAAGATGCGTCATGTATCTGACAGGAATGGGCAATATCCGTGACGTAATTCCATTCCCAAGAACTGTCAACAACTGTGAACTGTAATAGAGGATCATGTGGATAACAACACGTGAAAAACGTATATAAAACGTATATGGGGACGGGGGATTTATAAAAATCCGCCGTCCCCATATAGAATGGAGGGCAGTATGAATATATTAGTAGTAGATGACGAAAAGGAAATCGCTGATGTAGTAGAGCTTTATCTCCAGAATGACCAATACAAAGTATTCAAATTTTACAACGGCCAGGATGCACTGGACTGTATTAACAGTACGAAGATCGATCTTGCGATCCTGGATATTATGCTTCCGGATATTGACGGATTCCAGATCCTCAAGCAGATCCGGCAGAAATATACATTTCCGGTGATCATGCTGACGGCGAAGACGGAATACATGGATAAGATCACCGGGCTTACGCTGGGAGCGGATGATTATATTCCGAAACCGTTCAATCCACTGGAGCTGGTGGCGAGAGTGAAAGCACAGCTTCGCCGGTGTACACAGTATAATGAAGGGACCAAAGAAGAAGGAGATGTCCTGGATTTCGGAGGGCTGTTTCTGAACCGGACTTCTCATGAGTGTGTATACAATGAAGTGCCGCTGACACTGACACCGATCGAATTCGACATCCTCTGGCTTCTGTGTGAGAACCGGGGAAAGGTCATAAGCTCAGAAGAATTGTTCGAGAAAGTATGGCATGAGAAATATTATAAGAACAGTAACAACACGGTGATGGTGCATATCCGTCATCTCCGCGAGAAGATGAGTGCACCGACAGGCAAGTCTGATTTTATCAAGACTGTGTGGGGAGTGGGCTATAAGGTTGAAGAATAATTATCGGAAATTAAAATTCAGTATCCTCTTGCAGACGGTGCTGGTCACAGCGCTTACCGTTCTGGTAGGGGGGGTACTGCTTAAATTTGTGATCGATGGAATTTATAATGACAGTTTTGCCAGAACTTTTGTAGATGTTCTGGTATTTCTGAATATAAATGAAAAGACGGCGGTCCATCTTTACTGGCAGCTGATCGGAGATAACAAGACATTTTTCATGATTGTTGGTTATCTGATCCTTTTTGCGCTGTTTTTTTATGTTGCGCTTTCTCAGATGACAAAATATCTGGATCAGATCGATCATGGAATTGAAAATATTATATCGGAATCTACAGATCCCATTCATCTGATCACAGAATTAAAACCAATAGAGATCCGTTTGAATGAGATTAAAGCAACATTAAAACGGCAGGAGCTGGAGGCATCGGAAGGCGAAAAGAAGAAAAACGACCTGGTGCTTTTTCTGGCGCATGATCTGAAGACGCCGCTGACTTCGATTGTGGCGTATCTTACGATGCTCGAAGATCATCCCGACATGCCGGAAGAAGAACGAAAAGCATATACTCACATCGCATTGGAAAAATCCATCCGATTAGGAGAGCTGATCAATGAATTTTTTGATATTACAAGATATAATCTTCAGAATATCGAACTGGAACCGGTAGAGATTGATCTTACGATGATGCTTGAACAGCTTGCAGATGAGCTGTACGGAGTCCTCCAGGAAAAGAAGCTGACCTGTGAAGTGGATGTAGAAGAAGATCTGATGATCTACGGAGATCCGGATAAGCTTGCAAGAGTATTCGATAATATCTTAAGAAATGCAATTGCTTACTGCTATGCAGATACGGAGATCCGGATTGAAGCGAAAATGAAGGATGGTGACATCGAGATCACATTTACCAATGCAGGTGATAAGATTCCGGGCGATATGCTTCAGACGATATTCGAGAAATTCTATCGCGTGGATGGTTCCAGATCGACAGGAACCGGCGGCGCAGGTCTGGGACTTGCAATCGCCAAACAGATCGTGGAGCTGCACGGAGGAAGAATCCTGGCAAAAAGTGATGACAACCGGACACAGTTTGTCGTAACACTGCCATCGAAAGAGAAGACAGAACAGAAAGAGGGAAGCGAGGATGAAGTTCATACACATCGCAGACTTGCATTTAGGGGCAAAGCCGGACGCGGGAAACGCGTACAGTCAAAATAGAGAACAGGAGCTCTGGGACAGCTTTCGTGATATCATAACAATCTGCAATCAGAAAAAGACAGATTTGTTGCTGATCGCGGGGGACCTGTTCCACAGGCAGCCACTTTTAAGAGAATTAAAAGAAATGAATTCCATACTGGAGATGCTGGAGCAGACAGAAGTTGTTATGATCGCCGGTAATCATGATTATATCAGGAAAAACTCTTATTACCGAACATTTACCTGGGCACCGCATGTGCACATGATCTGCTCGCAGGAAATGAGCTGTGTGGAACTTGACCGGATCCAGACGGCTGTCTATGGATGCAGTTATCATTCCAGAGAAATTCTGGAGCCGTTATATGATCATGCAGTTCCGGAAGGACGGCAGAAGTATGAGATTTTGCTTGCACACGGTGGGGATGAGAAACATATTCCGATCAAGAGTAATCAGATCATGACGCTTGGGTATGATTATGCTGCATTTGGACATATCCACAAGCCGCAGATGCTGGTGGAGAACCGGATGGCATATGCCGGATCGCTGGAGCCGACGGATGTAGGTGATACAGGAGCTCATGGTTATATCGAAGGAAAGATCACCGGAAATGGTTGTCAGATCCGTTTTGTGCCACATGCACTGCGTGAATACAGACACTGCGAGGTACAGGTGGATAAATCTGTGACCGGCCATGTACTGAGGCAAAAGATTGCAGATATGATCGAAGAGCAGGGAAAGCAGCACATGTATAAGATTACACTGACTGGTTATCGAGATCCGGATATCTGGTATGAGCTGGATCATATGGATCCATACGGTAATGTGGTGGAGATTACAGATCACACAAAGCCTGCATATGACTTTGAAAAATTAAAAAATGAAAATAAAGGAAACATTCTCGGACAATATATTGAAAGCCTGAGTGGCTATCCGGCCGACAGTCTGGAGTACCAGGCACTCTGTGAAGGAGTGCAGGCTTTGATGGAGACGAGAAGAGGATAGAACCGAAAGATGCAGATTAATGAATTATTGTTAAAAAACTTTGGAAAATTCCATGACCGGCAGATAGATCTGGATGAGGGGATCAACCTGATTCACGGGGAAAACGAATCAGGAAAGTCTACAATCCATACATTCATCAGGGGAATGCTTTTCGGAATAGAAAGAGGGAGAGGACGGGCCGCGCAAAATGATACTTTCAGTATATACGAACCGTGGGAAAATCCTAATTACTATTCTGGTATATTGAAGTTCAAAAGTGGAGAGAAACATTTCCGTATCGAAAGAAATTTTGATAAATATTCTAAAAAAGCGGAACTGATCTGTGAAGAGGACGGTGAAGTACTGTCTGTAGAAGACGGAGATCTTCAGATGCTGCTTGGGGAGATGGACGCAGAACGTTACGATAATACCGTTTCCATGAGCCAGAGGAATGCACAGATGGGGGAAAGTATTGTGGCAGAGCTGAAAAATTATGCGACAAACTATTACACCTCGGGAAACGGAGAAATCGACCTGGCCGGTGCATTGGAACAGTTAAGGGGCAGGAAGAAGATCCTGGAAAATGAGATCCGTATGGAAATGGCTCAAAAGCAGCAGAAACGTGAAAAACTTGAGCAGGAAGTATCTTTTGTCTGGCGTGATGTACATCATCTGGAAGAAGAACTGGAACGTGTAGAAGAAGAACTTGCGTATCGGCTGGAAAAGGAAGAAGAAAAGAAAAAAGAGCGCCAGAGGGAAGAAGAACATGGAAAAGGTGTCATGGATGAGATTCGTCCGGAAAAATGGAGGATTCATCCAATGGAGCTTCTGGTGTTTGCACTGGTTATTGTGATTGCAGTCATCTTGTTCTCGAAACCGTGGAATTATCTGATCGCTATTGTGTTATTCCTTGCGTTCGGCTTATATATATGGAACCGGATGAAAGTTGGAAAAAAACAGGTAAAAACAGAGCCAGAGATTATCCTTGAAGAGATCACGCAGGAAGAGGAGAAAGTTCCGATAGAGAAGTTACGCTGGGAGAAATCGCATATTACAGCGGAATTAAAAGAGAAGAGAATTCAGTATGACAACCTGGGAGAACAGCTCGCGGAACTGGATGAAGTTAATGAGCGTTCCAGGGAATATGAGATGAAACGCCAGGCGGTCCAGATGGCGGCAGATCATCTGGAACAGCTGTCAGAGGAGATGCGGGGATATCTAAAAAGAGATCTGAATGAGAAAGCGTCATCATTCATCTGTGAGATCACAGGTGGAAAATATAAAAAGCTTGTGACAGATGAAAAACTTCATGTATCGCTTATGACAGATGAAAAGAGAGTAGAGATTGAACAGGTAAGTCGTGGAACGGTAGAACAGGTCTATCTGGCACTCCGTATGGCAGTGGGAGAGCTTTTATGTGAGGAAGAGATGCCGGTGATACTGGATGATGCATTTGCATATTATGATGAGGAGAGAATGCTTCAGACACTCAGATGGTTGAAAGAACATAAGAAACAAGTGATCATATTTACCTGTCAGACGAGAGAAGAACAGGTGATGAAAGAAGCTGGACTTGTTTATCACAAGATAGAACTTTAAAAAAATGCTGTCGGGAAATTCCCGGCAGCATTTTTTAATCACGTGCATTCGTAAGGAGCTGCCCGTGGCAGGTCCTGTAGATACTATTAAATCTCTTCACCATTTTTATACTTATTGACAACATTCTGAATTCTTTCGATAGGATTCAGGATACTGCTGATAGAACCATCGTGGTTAAGAGTGTCGATCACGAGGGCAATATATTTGCTCATATCACAGTTAATATAATATGGACGTTCCAGAAGTTCAGGTGTCTGGTAGATCAGGTTGGTAGTCAGAACAGCGTCTAAGATACCTTCTTCATATGCCTGGTCGAATTTCTCCAGACCGTTTGTGAACAGACCGAATGTAGCAGCGCAGAAGATACGTTTTGCTTTGCGCTGTTTTAACTGGCGGGCGACGTCTAACATACTGTCACCGGAAGAAATCATGTCATCAAGGATGATCACATCTTTTCCTTCTACGGAAGATCCAAGGAACTCATGAGCAACGATCGGGTTACGGCCGTCTACCACACGTGAGAAGTCACGGCGTTTGTAGAACATACCCATATCAAGGTTCAGTACGTTGGCAAGATAAATTGCACGTCCTGTAGCACCTTCATCCGGGCTGATTGCCATCATGTGATCGCTGTCGATCTGAAGGTCTTTGAAGGTACGGAGAAGACCTTTGACGAACTGGTATGTCGGACGGATTGTTTCAAATCCGTTTAATGGAATCGCATTCTGTACACGAGGATCGTGAGCATCAAATGTGATGATATTGTCAACACCCATACGGACAAGCTCCTGAAGAGCGAGTGCGCAGTCCAGAGATTCACGACTGCTTCTCTTGTGCTGACGGCTTTCATATAAGAATGGCATAATGACGTTAATACGACGTCCTTTTCCACCTACTGCTGCAATAATACGTTTCAAGTTCTGATAATGATCGTCAGGGGACATATGGTTAATATTTCCTGTCAGGGAATATGTCAGGCTGTAGTTACATACATCGACCATAAGATAAAGATCTTTACCACGAACGGATTCATTAATAATACCTTTTGCTTCACCTGAACCAAAACGTGGAACTTTTGCATCGATTAAGTAAGTGTCTTTCTCATAGCCTATGAAAGCGACATCGTTCTTATGAATATGTCCATCTTCCTTTCTCCATTTTACGAGATAATCATTTACTTTTGCTCCCATCTCTGTACAACCGTCAAGAGCGATCAGTCCAAGTGCTCCTACCGGTATATTCTCAAGATTACGATCGTTACGGCGTAACATCATTAGTACCTCCCAGGTTTAATAATTTTTTTTGGATACGGATATCGTCACCGGTAATACGCAGAATTGTATAATTACTGCTGATTCGTGAGAATGTCCGTTCCGAGTAGATTGATTTTATATCCTCCAATGCAAGGTTGGTAGATATTATGGTTGATTTCTGCCTTAATATGCGTTCATTCAGACAAATGAACAACTGGGATACAGTAAATGAATTCGGCAGTTCTGTACCCAGATCATCAATGATCAGCAAGTCACAGTCATAGATGTGTTCAAATACATCAGAATCCTTGTCCTGTCTTTTACCAAATGTATTCTCTGCAAGGATATCAAAAAGTCCGGCTGCTGTAAAGTAAATAACGGAATAAGCGGAATCCATTAATTCTTTTGCGATGCAGTGAGAAAGAAAAGTCTTTCCGACACCGGTATCTCCATACAGTAGTATGTTATGAAATTCTTTAGAAAATGTATCTACGAAGTTGTGACAGACATTTAATGCAGTTTCCATTGATTCCAGAGAAGAACGTCCGGTAAGCGGATCGATATGATTCCTGGAATAATAGGACAGAGAACAGGTTGAAAAGTTCTCTTTGTCAAGGATATCTTTGAGATTAGATTGCGTATATAAATAATCCACAATCGCTTTTTTGAAACAGTGACATTTATGTGTGCCAATATAACCGGTATCTTTACAATCCGGACACTGATAGTGTAATTCAAGGTAATTGGCAGGAAGACCATGTGCTTTTAATAAAGCCGGCTTTCTGGCGGAGAGTTCTTTGAGCTCTGATTTTAAAGAAGAAAGAGCAGTCTGATCTCCGTCCAGAAGCAGTCTTGCCTTTTTAACACTTAAAGAGGAGATGGAATGATCCACTTCCTCTAATTCGGGAATGAGGGCGTATGCCTTCTCATAGCGTTTTCTGAGTTGAAACTCATTATCCAGTTGTTTTTGTTCATAAGTACGCATTAAATGATCGTACTGAGAATTGGAAAGTGCCATGTTATGGAAAACTCCTCTGCATTCGCATAATAGAATCTGATATGTATACTTTATTGCTGAACCAGACGACGTTCCAGATCATTCATGTCATAAGAACGTCCGTCGAAATTGTTGAACTTATTGTTCTGGTTAATTGCAGGCTTCTGTGCCTGTTGCTGTCTTTTGCGTTCCTTTGCGAGCTCTTTCGCACGTTCCTTCTCTTTGCGATAATCAGCATCTACCGCATCGATATCTTTTAACTGACGGACATTCTTGTCCTTCCAGCGCTTCAGAATGGAATCGGTATAGTCAAAACTTGGCTGATGAATGGCATTCATCGTACGGTCACATGCTTCAAGGATTACTTCCAGAGCAAAACCATATTCTTCTGACCATTTGCGGATATAGGCAATCTCAGAAGCGGCAGGACCGCGGCCCTTAATCCCATATGCATTCAGGACGCAATAACAGTTCTTATTATAAAGAAATGAACTTGTCTTGGCAAGATTCACAGTTGTTATGTTTTCTTCATGCCATGATAAGGCCACCTTATTAATATAATGCATATTCTTGTGACCATTTTCGACACAATATTCGATCAGATACTCAATAAGTTCAGCTGACATATTCAGTGTGTCATAAAAATAAGTAATCTGGTCAATATCAGTAGCGGAAAGTGTCTTGCCGAGATACTGTTCGGCAACAAAGAGTAATTCTTTGAATTCTGCACGTTCCTTACGGCTACGGTACTGCTGTATATTTGTTGTAGATGCCGGAACCGCAGAAACAGGGGCTTCGACAGAATCAACAGGGTAATCCATCTGATTTGTCATAGATGGAACGGACGCAGTCATATAGCCGGACTGTACATCGTGTAATTCGGAAGTTGGTACGGATGAACGGACCGTACTTTGCGGAGTCGGATCATCCGGAGTGTCATCCAGATAATCAAGGAGTCCTTCACTCTTCCAGTATCTTAATGCGCGGAGTACATCCTTCTCTGTGCACTCGAGCAGATCAGCCAGCTCGGAAACAGAAAGACATACGGAGGACTGATTCATATGACGGAGAAGCAGGAGATATACTTTGACATATTCTCCATTGGCTCTGACCATATACTGGTCGATAAATTCATTGTCCAGTACAGTCGCGTTCGTCTGTACATACTTCGTAAGTTTTAATTCCTTCATAATAATTCCCCGTCCTCCCCAGAACTTTTTGTATCTTTCGTTTCATCGTAGACACATTATAGCACCGGGAAGACGGGGAAAAAAGAAATTTTTGAGTCAAAATCCGACTTTTTTGTGGATAAAATTGTGTGGATAATGTGGATAACTAGTGTTTAAGCAGGTTTTCCCCAATGTTTACAACGTTTCCGGCTCCCATAGTTATCAACACATCTCCCTTCTGGCACTTGTCCAGACAGAAGTTTTCAATCTCTTCAAAGCTTGGGAAATAGTAAGCATCGCATCCTTTTTTCTTTAATTCTTCTGCGATCATCTCAGAAGACATGCCCAGAGTATCTGTCTCACGGGCAGCGTAGATGTCTGCGAGGATCACATGATCGGCATGTGTCAGGGCATCTACAAATTCAGGGAATAATGCTTTGGTACGTGTATAAGTATGTGGCTGGAAGATGCACCATATTTCTTTGTGCGGGTATTCCTTGGCCGCTGTTAAAGTTGCATTGATCTCTGTTGGGTGATGAGCATAATCATCAATGACAGTAACTCCATTAACTTCACCTTTATATTCGAAACGACGGTCTGTGCCGTGGAACGATTTCAGTCCTTCTTTGATCTTGGTAAATGGAACTCCGAGAAGGTCTGCAACGGCAATGGCTGATAATGCATTGGATACATTATGATCTCCATTCACCGATAATGAGATACGGTCGATAAATTCACCGGATTTTACCAGATCGAAAGAGGCCTCTCCCTTCTTATCATGAAGGATATTGGTTGCACTGTAGTCAAGAGAGCTGTCATTACCGTAACGGATCACGCGGCAGTCAAGGTCAGCAGTGATTTCTTCAAGATCAGGAATGTTGTCGTTGATAACAAGTGTTCCATCCTTTGGAAGTAATTTCGCAAAGCGGTGGAAAGAATTACGGATATCAGCCAGGTCTTTGAAGAAATCCAGATGATCTTCGTCAATATTCAGGATTACGCCGATCTTCGGGAAGAAATGCAGGAAACTGTTCGTATATTCACAGGCTTCTGTGACAAAATATTCAGAATTACCTACACGGATGTTACCGCCGATAGCCTTTAAGATGCCGCCGACAGAGATGGTAGGATCCAGTTCTCCGGCAAGTAAAATGTGTGACAGCATAGAAGTTGTCGTTGTCTTGCCGTGGGTACCGGAAATTGCGATCGGTACATCATAGTTGGTCATTAACTGTCCGAGCAGTTCTGCACGGGTCAGCATAGGAAGATTCTGTTTTACAGCTTCTGCGAATTCTTCGTTATCAGGATGAATTGCGGCAGTATATACAACAACATCGATGCCGGAAATAATATTAGAAGCTTTCTGTCCGTAGAATACTTTGGCCCCCAGCTTTTCCAGATGATCTGTGAGGGCGGATTCTTTATTATCAGATCCGGAAATAGTGAAACCTTCTTTTAAAAGTATCTCGGCAAGACCACTCATGCTGATACCGCCGATTCCGATAAAGTGTACGTGTACAGGTTTTTCAAAATTAATTTTATACATAATATACCATCCTTTTTTAATAATATAGGTAAAAAGATCATCATAAAAACTACATGTTCTTCATATTATTATAAACATATATCAAAAAAAATCCAAGTCGTAAGTTTTTGTAATAATTTAACAAAAAGTTTGCGAAAATCGGAAAAAAACTGTAAAAATTGTTAGCTACGTAAGAAGAAGTATGATATAATAGAAAAAGCAAGACTACTGAGAAGGGGTGATGACATGAGAAAGAAGGAAATGATAGCAATGCTGCTGGCAGGAGGACAGGGCAGCAGACTTGGAGTCCTCACAGCAAAAGTTGCAAAACCTGCCGTTGCATTTGGAGGTAAATATCGCATTATTGACTTTCCACTCAGCAACTGCATTAATTCAGGAATTGATACGGTGGGTGTATTGACCCAGTATCAGCCATTGAGATTGAATGCGCATATAGGAATCGGTATTCCCTGGGATCTTGACAGGAATTACGGAGGAGTAACGGTTCTTCCACCATATGAGAGAAGCGGAAGCAGTGAATGGTATTCCGGAACTGCGAACGCAATTTATCAGAATCTGGATTATATGGAGCAGTTTGATCCGGATTATGTACTGATCTTATCAGGGGATCACATTTATAAAATGGACTATGAAGTAATGCTGGATTATCATAAGGCGAATAACGCAGACGTGACGATTGCGGCAATGCCGGTGCCGATGGAAGAGGCAAGCCGTTTCGGTATTGTTATCGCAGATGAAGATGGAAGGATTCAGGAATTCCAGGAAAAACCTGCGGAACCAAAGAGTAATCTGGCATCTATGGGAATTTATATATTCTCATGGAAAGTCCTGAAGGAAGCGTTGGAGACATTGAAGGACGAGCCTGGTTGTGACTTCGGAAAGCATATCATTCCATATTGTCACAATAAAGGCGAGAGATTATTCGCATATGAATATAACGGTTACTGGAAAGATGTCGGAACACTGGGATCTTACTGGGAAGCCAATATGGAACTGATCGATATCATACCGGAGTTCAATTTATATGAAGAATTCTGGAAGATATATACCAACAGTGAGATTCTGCCGCCACAGTATATTTCGGCACAGTCAGTGATTGAGAGAAGTATTATCTGTAACGGTGCGGAAGTATATGGTGAAGTACATAACAGTATTATCGGATCCGGAGTTATTATAGGAGAAGGATCCGTGATCAGGGATTCTATTATCATGAAAGATACCAGGGTTGGTAAGAATTGTGTCATGGACAAGGCAATCATTGCAGAAAATTGCCTGGTTGGGGATAATACTACATTTGGCATCGGAAGTGATATACCGAACAAATTAAAACCGGCAATTTATTCATTTGGCCTGGTTGCCGTGGGTGAAAAATCTGTAATACCGGATGGGGTGCAGATTGGAAAGAACACTGCTATCAGTGGAGTAACATCCAAAGAAGATTACCCGAATGGAGTACTGGAAAGTGGAGAAACATTGATAAAGGCAGGTGAACGAGCATGAGAGCAGTAGGAATTATTTTAGCAGGTGGTAACAGCAATAAGATGCGTGAACTGACACATAAAAGAGCGGTGGCAGCAATGCCGATCGCCGGAAGTTACAGAGCGATTGACTTTGCACTCAGTAATATGTCAAACTCTCATATTCAGAAGGTGGCAGTTCTGACACAGTACAATGCCCGTTCGTTGAATGAACATCTGAATTCTTCAAAATGGTGGGATTTCGGAAGAAAGCAGGGGGGATTATATGTATTTACCCCGACGATCACCGCGGAGAACGGATACTGGTACCGCGGAACAGCAGACGCAATTTATCAGAATCTGGATTTCTTAAAGAGATGTCACGAACCTTATGTAATCATTACATCCGGTGATGCTGTATATAAGATGGATTATAACAAAGTACTGGAATATCACATTGCAAAGAAAGCGGATATTACAGTGGTATGCAAAGAACTTGGTCCGAACGAAGATGCAAGCCGTTTCGGAACGATCAAGATGAATGATTCGATGCGTATTGAAGAGTTCGAGGAAAAGCCGATGGTGGCACAGTCGCAGATTGTATCGACAGGTATCTATGTAATCAGAAGACGCCAGCTGATCGATCTGATCGAACATTGCGCAGAAGATGACAGACATGATTTTGTGACCGATATTCTTATCAGATATAAGAATCTGAAGAAAATCTACGGTTATAAAATAAAAGATTACTGGAGCAACATTTCAACAGTGGATGCATATTATCAGACGAATATGGATTTCCTGAAACCGGAAGTACGTGAGTATTTCTTCCGGACACAGCCGGGTATTTATTCCAAGGTCAGCGACTTGCCGCCGGCAAAATACAACCCGGGATCTATGGTTAAGAACAGCCTTGTGGCGAGTGGAAGTATCATTAATGGTACAGTTGAGAATTCGATTCTTTTCAAGAAGACATTCGTGGGGAACAACTGTGTCATTAAGAATTCCATTATTCTGAATGATGTCTATCTCGGAGACAATGCATATATTGAGAACTGTATTGTAGAAAGCAGGGATACGATCCGGGCAAACACACGCTATGTTGGTGAAAATGGTGTGAAGGTAGTCGTAGAAAAAAATGAGAGGTATGCACTTTAAGAAAAAGCAGTGCAAAGGCTAGAAGAAAGGGGCTAGAACAACATGCAGATTACAGATGTACGAGTACGTAAAGTAGCAAAGGAGGGCAAGCTGAAAGCTGTCGTTTCCATTACCATGGATGAGGAATTTGTGGTACATGATATTAAGGTGATTGAAGGAGAAAAAGGACTCTTTATCGCAATGCCAAGCAAGAAAGCATTGGATGGAGAGTATAGAGATATTGCGCATCCAATCAACTCAGGAACAAGAGAGCGCATTCAGAATATTATCCTTGAGAAATATGAAGAAGCTCTGACTGAGGATGCAGCAGAAGCATAGAGGGCATATGTATCGGCGAAAAAGAGGAGTGGGAATTTCCCGCTCCTCTTTTTAGGATAACTGAATTATGCCGGATCGGCCTCTAATTGAAAATGCATCGCCTTGTGTGTGACCGGATGTTTGAAATCGAGCTTATAAGCACACAATCGGATTGTTTGCCATCCTTTATTGCCGGTAAGCTCCGGGTTATATTTTGTATCTCCGACGATCGGGCATCCAATGGAGGCAAGCTGCACACGGATCTGGTGATGACGTCCGGTGTCCAGATGAATCTCAAGTTCGGTCTCGTGACATTCCTGACTTTGCGAAGACAGAGAGATATCAACAGAGGAAGAGCTGCCGGAAACAGTTGAAAACAATCGGCCATGGTCAGGAACCGTATCATAATGCAGCCGTGCAATCTTCGCTCCGTTTTCCTTTGCAGAACAGATTCGGGAAGTGTTCGTCCGGGCATCTTTGACCATATAATCCTCGAGTGTTCCTTCTTTCTCGGAAGGCGCATTGGTGACAAGCGCGCGGTAATATTTCCCGAAACCCTGATTCTGTAACTGCTTATTCAGATCTTTTGCAGCAGCCGGAGTCTTGGCAAAGACAAGGATTCCGGCAACGGGCTGGTCGAGTCTGTGGATGACGGCAAGGTAAGGCTCAGCAGAGCCTGGGGTTCTGGAACCAATGGATTTTGGTGCACCGGATTTTCCGGAAGTGCCGGAAGCTTTCGCCAGATGATTCTTGATCAGGCTGACCATGTCCGGGTAACGGATGCTTTTGCTCTGGGTTGCTATGCCATGTGGTTTGACACAGACGAGGATGTGTGGGTCTTCATATAATATATTTAAAGTAGCCATATACTTCTCCTTTGTTAAGACAAATGATATACTTATTAAATCATGGAGGGGAAAAAACTGCAAGCAGACATTGGCGGAAGCAGGGATAGAGATAATATCTTGACAAAACATATTTCATGGATTAAAATAATTGACAATTCAAAAAAAATTTTATGGCGATGAAGGGAATTAGTACATGAGAATCCAGCCGCAGAGAGGATATCATATGGTGTGAGATATCTGCTGTTCATCACATGGAACCGGTCCTGGAGCCACTGCATGAAAGTGCAGCGTGTCAGCCGGCGTTAACGGCCAATGAAGAGAGCTGCGAAAGGGTCGCAGTTAACTAGGGTGGTACCGCCGAGCTTTTCGGTCCCTTTTTCGGGGAGTCGAAAGGCCCGGCGTTTTTTGTGCGATGCATTTAAAAGAGACATTCGCATACAGAAGCAATTGTCAGGTTGTGGAACTCCCGGCAAAAAAATAACGTGGAATAAGGATTTCACCAAAATTGAAAAGGAGAAGAGAAACATGGCAAAGGAAAAATTAGTCAAAAACATTACATCCCGTGACGAAGATTTCGCACAGTGGTACACAGACGTTGTACGTGAAGCAAATCTTTGTGATTATTCAAGCGTAAAAGGATGCATGAACTACTTACCGAACGGTTATGCGATCTGGGAACTGATCCAGGCAGATCTGGACAGACGTTTCAAAGAAACAGGAGTTGAGAATGTATACCTGCCAGTACTGATTCCGGAGTCACTTCTGGAAAAAGAAGCTGATCACGTAGAAGGATTCGCACCAGAAGTTGCATGGGTAACACACGGTGGAATGGAAAGACTGCAGGAAAGATTATGTGTACGCCCTACATCAGAGACACTGTTCTGTGACCTCTGGGCTAAAACAGTAAAATCATACAGAGATCTTCCAAAGGTATGGAACCAGTGGAACTCCGTTCTCCGTTGGGAGAAGACAACAAGACCATTCCTTCGTTCAAGAGAATTCTTATGGCAGGAAGGTCACACACTTCATGCAACATATGAAGAAGCAGAAGAAAGAACAATCCAGATGTGGGAAGTTTATAAGGATTGCTATAAAGAGACAATGGCTATCCCATTCGTAGCAGGAAGAAAGGCAGAACACGAGAAATTCGCCGGAGCAGAAGACACATACACGATCGAAGCACTGATGCATGACGGAAAAGCACTTCAGTCTGCGACAAGCCATTTCTTCGGAAACGGATTCCCGGATGCATTCGGAATCAAATATGTAGATAAGAACAACGAACTGCACAGTGCGTATGAGACATCATGGGGATGGTCAACAAGAAGTATCGGAGCCCTGATCATGGTTCACGGTGACGATGACGGACTGGTACTGCCACCACACGTAGCACCGGTTGAATGTAGAATCATCCCAATCGCCCAGCACAAAGAAGGTGTACTTGACAGATCTTATGCACTGCTTGACGAACTGAAAAAAGCAGGATACAGAGTGAAGATCGATGACTCTGATAAGAGTACAGGATGGAAATTCTCTGAGCAGGAGATCCTTGGTATTCCAACACGTATCGAGATCGGACCAAAGGATATCGAGAAGAACCAGGTTGTTGTTGTACGTCGTGATAACCGTGAAAAGATCGTTGTATCTCTCGATGAGATCGCAGTAAAACTGCGCGAGATCTTAGAGCAGGAGCAGCAGGATATGTACAACAGAGCAGAAGAATTCCTGAACAGCCACATTGATACAGCTACTACAATGGATGAAATGGTTGAGAAGTTCAAAGCCAACCGTGGATTTGTAAAAGCATGCTGGTGTGGAGATCCGGAATGTGAGGGCGAAGTAAAATATCAGACAGGCGGAGCTGCAACAAGATGTCTGATCGAAGATGAAGAGTTTATTTCCGATAAATGTATCTATTGCGGAAAACCTGCGAAACACATGGCTTACTGGGGAAAATCATACTAAGAATAAAGCGATTATAAGTAATGGACGGTGGATTTTAGGAATCTACCGTCCATTTTTTATCAACAGTCACCGGCAAAAATATGGTATGATATAGAATGTTGATAACGTGGATAAACGGAGGAAATATTTGTGAATAACTTTAATATAAAATTACCGGATGATGTACAGTTTATCATTCATACCTTACAGTTGCATGGATTTGAAGCATACGCAGTCGGAGGATGTGTCAGAGATTCCATCCTTGGCAGAGAACCGGGCGACTGGGATATTACAACATCAGCAATGCCGGAAGAGACAAAGGCATTATTTGACAAAACATTTGATACGGGAATTGAGCATGGAACGATAACCGTACTTTTGAATCATGAAGGATACGAAGTTACGACGTACAGAATCGATGGAAAATACGAAGACAGCAGACATCCGAAAGAAGTCACATTTACAAGAAATCTGAAAGAAGACCTGCTCAGACGAGACTTTACGATCAATGCTATGGCATACAATGACAAGGATGGGATCGTAGATATCTTTGGAGGAATGCAGGATCTGGAAAAGCATATGATCCGCTGTGTGGGAAATGCCAGGGAACGTTTCTCGGAAGATGCGCTCCGGATTTTAAGAGGCGTCAGATTTGCGGCACAGCTTGGATTTGAGATTGATGAGGAGACGAAAGAAGGAATGAAGCTTCTTGCGCCGACACTGGAAAATATCAGTGCGGAGAGGATACAGGTAGAACTGGTGAAGATGCTGACATCTGACCGGCCGGAGCTTATAAGAACTGCTTATGAACTTGGGATTACGAAGGTATTTTTGCCGGAATTTGACCGTATGATGGAGACAAAGCAGGAAACACTGCATCATATGTACACAGTCGGGGAACATACCATTCATGCGATGATGAATGTCCGCAATGATAAGATCTTAAGATTAACAATGTTATTGCATGATACAGGCAAACCGGAATACAAGACGATGGATGAAGACGGTGTGGCGCATTTTAAAATGCATGCATTAGGAAGCGAGCGGATTGCCAAAGAAGTGCTTCGGAGATTAAAGTTCGATAATGATACGCTGCATAAGGTTACAAGACTTGTGCTGAATCATGATTACCGCATGCCGGCCGTGCCGAAAAATGTCAGAAGGGCAATGAATAAGATCGGCGAAGACATTTTCCCATACTATATGGAAGTAAGGAGAGCAGATGTTCTGGCACAAAGTGAGTACCAGAGAGCAGAAAAATTAAAAAACCTCGATGAAGTAGAACAGACATATGCAGAGATTATAGAAAAAGGCCAGTGTGTTTCATTAAAAGAATTAGCTGTGACAGGTAGAGATCTGATCCGGGCGGGAATGAAGCCGGGAAAAGAGATAGGGGAAAAGTTAAACGAATTATTGAACCTTGTGATCGAGAATCCGGAAATGAACACCAAAGAGATCCTGCTGAAATATAGTTTCCCGGATAAAGAAGTATAACAGCAGTGAATATTTTTTATATTTCCCACATACATTTAAAAAGAATATCAAGTGTAAAGCGCGGGGAATATAAATGCAGGAATTTGAACAAAAAATACTGGAACAATATGATATAGAAGTAAGCAGCACCCGCAAAGTCAGGGGTGCTGTTTTATGCGAAACAAATAAGGGATTATTCCTTTTAAAGGAGATTACAACATCTGAGAAGAGAATCCCTGCGTTATGTGAACTTTATACACGGCTTTATGAGCAGGGGTATCATAGGATCGATTATGTGGTTACGAACCGTAACGGCGAATATATATCTGCATTGGATAACGGAGACCGGTACATATTAAAGAAATGTTTTGCCGGACGTGAATGCGACATTAAGAAGACAAGGGAAATATTTGAAGCGGCGGGAAATCTGGCAAAACTACATATCATTATGCGTTATGAACTGGAACATGGGATACCGGAAGGAACCAAAACAGATGAAAAATACAGACGGCATAATCGTGAATTGAAAAAGGTCCGGCAGTTTACAAGAAAAGTTGTTCCCAAGGGTGAGTTTGAATTTGCCTTTTTGAAACAGTTTGATCAGATGTATCAATGGGCAGAGGCAGCAGTGGAAGAACTGGAGCGGTCGGATTATGAGAAACTGTATGCCGAAGAGATGAAGAAGTTCGGTATGATACATGGAGAGTATAATTATCATAATATCATTATGACAAAAGAAGGAATCGCCACAACCAATTTTGAAAAATTCCGCAGGGACATTCAGGTGGAAGATCTGTATTATTTCCTCAGGAAGGTTCTGGAAAAAAGTGGATGGAAGATCCGCCTGGGTGATGGCATGCTGAATGCCTATTCGGCAATACATCCGCTTACGGAGGGCGAAATGGAATATCTGAAGATCCGTCTGATCTATCCGGAAAAATTCTGGAAAACGGCCAATTCGTATTATTGTACAAATAAAGCATGGATATCGGTAAAAAACATAGAAAAGCTTCAGACTGCGATAAGGCAGACAGAAGAGAAAAAAATGTTTTTAAAAGAAGTATTTGGATTTGAACTTTAAAGGTATGGTAAAATAGCGAAAAAGCTTGAAAATACAGGGGAAACGGGGGATTTACCTTGACATTCACAGTGAAAACAGGTATAACAGTACATAAAGGCATGCCATATGACGGGTATGGACGTTGACTTTGTATAAAAAGAATTGAAATCGTGAATTCTAAATGTAAATAAGAGGAGGAACAATCCATGAATAAGACAGAACTGATCGCAGCAATTGCTGACCAGGCAGAATTATCAAAGAAAGACTCTGAAAAAGCTTTAAAAGCTTTTATCGATGTTGTTACAGAAGAATTAAAGAAAGAACATAAAGTACAGGTTGTTGGATTTGGTACTTTCGAAGTAAGCATGAGAGCTGAAAGAGAAGGAAGAAATCCTCAGACAGGCGAGACTATGAAGATTGCTGCATGTAAAGCACCAAAATTCAAAGCTGGTAAAGCATTAAAGGATGCTATCAACGAGTAGTCTGAATTGTAATATTTATAAATGTATTTTATGCCGGAGAGTATCTTGATGCCCTCCGGTTTTTTCAATCGTTATGCGTTCGAAAGAAGCTGCAACCTACAGGCACTGTAGATACCAAAGTATGTAGGAGAATAAAGATATGAGATTAGATAAATTTTTAAAAGTTTCCAGACTGATCAAACGCCGGACCGTAGCTAACGAAGCCTGCGATGCGGGTCGTGTACTGGTGAATGACAAGCCGGCCAAGGCATCGGTAAAGGTAAAACCGGGAGATATCATAGAAATCCAGTTTGGAACAAGAACCGTAAAAGTAGAAGTACTTGATATCAAGGATACGACAAAAAAAGAAGAGGCAGGAGACCTGTTCAAATATTTATAAAATAAATAAAGAGCCTGCGAAAAATCAGCAGATCAGCACAACCTTTCTTAAGTGATCATATGAAAAGTCATAATTTGTGATTTCCGTTCATATGATTAGTAAGAAAGGTTGTGATAGGTTTGGAGACCACAGCAGTACAAAAAAGCCATAAACTGGTATTAAATAACCGGAAAACCGGACTGGTGACCGGAGTGTTGGATGTCCTGTCTTTTAATCTGAATGAGATATTGTTGGAGACGGAGCAGGGAATGCTCATGGTAAAGGGCACGGATCTGCATGTAAACCGGGTGAATCTGGAAAAGGGAGAGATTGATCTGTCCGGCAACATTGAAAGTATCTCTTATTCGGATATACAGTCTCCCGGAAAACAGGCGGAAAGTCTGTTTGGAAAATTGTTTCGCTGAAAAAGCGGAGAGAAATCCGGTGAAATTTATGAAACGGGATGGAAATATGAGATGGGAATAACAAAAGAATTATTTATATTTCTTTCTGCAATATTGTCCGGAGCAATTGTACGTCTTGTATACCGCTGCATAAGCTGTCTGCGAAATGTGATACATCATACGCACTGGATCATTGAGCTGGAAGATCTGGCATACTGGGTCGGAACCGCAATTTTTTTGTTTGTGCAGATTTACTACACAAGTAGTGGTAGTGTAAGGTGGTATTTTGTACTAGGTATTGGGCTTGGAGCATCAGCTATGTCGGTTTTTCTAGTGGCTGTCAGGAAGTGGTATCGAAAAATTGTATGTCCGGGAAGCGGGTTTTTGGATGAAACACTTGAAAAAGGCCGGAAAAAAAGATAGAATAAAGGCAATTAACAGGTGAGTGGAATGACAGAGATGTCAAATAAGGGTGAGTAAAATAAGATGAAAGATGTAAAACAGAGAAACCGCAGAAGACGGCAGTGCAGGCGTTCTCAGGATCATAAGAGAAGTGTGCTGGCGATTAGTGCTGTTGTTCTTTTGCTGACAGTTATGGTGTCTGCGAACAGTATGACGTTAAAGGCGAAGAACAGAGAATATCAGGCGCAGGAGACAGAACTGAAAGAGCAGATCCAGGCAGAAAAAGACCGGTCAGAAGAGATCAAAGAATTAGATAAATATGTCGGAACAGACAAATACGTAGAAGACGTAGCGAAAGAAAAGCTGGGTCTGGTACATAATAATGAGATAATTTTCAAAGCAAAATAAGAGTACCCGGAACAAATGATAAGCTTCAGGAAGAGATTCCTGAAGCTTTTTTCTGTTTATCGGGGAAATAAAAAGAAAAGGTCGAAAGGGGAGCAATAAAGTGGCACGGATAAAAGAACAGGAAATATTTGTGAATCCATATGTGGTGCAGATGGACAAATTTGCGGAGTCTCTGCAGCATCTATCAAAAACATTTTTAAATATGGAACATTATAAAGGAACATTGTCCAAAGAAGAAATTGATGAAATGTTTGACAAAGTAACGGGGAATGTCTGTGCCGGTTGTGAGCGAAAAGAAGTGTGTCTCGGCGAGAGGCGGGAGAAAACATATCAGATGATGTATGAAATCATGTGTGCAGCAGAAGAGTATGGTGCAGAACTGAATATGGAATTGAAAAAAAGACTGAAAAGGCAATGCATGCTTGCGCCGCGTTTCCTAAGGGAAAGTCTGGAAGTGTTTGAAAATGCCAAACAGATATTGATGTGGAATCACAGGATGCTGCAGACAAGAGAAGGATATGCCACACAGCTTACAAGCTTTGCAAAGATGATACAGTATACAACCAGAGAACTGGATGCGGGGATCTTTCAGGATGAATATCTGGAAAAACGTATAAAAACAGCCTTAAAAAAAGAGAATGTAAAGATGTTATCGATTGTATTTTATATGACCCAGCAGGGAAAATATGAGGTACATCTGACGGTAAAAGCGGTTAAGGGACGGGTAATCCTTGCAAAAGATATCGCATTTCTGGTGGGAAAATGTATAGGAAGAACCATGATCCCAAGACAGGGAGAACGACTTGTGATAGGAGGGGAATATGGAACCATTGCATGTGTGGAAGGTGCGAAATTCCAGACGCTTCAGGGGATTGCCCGGATCGGAAAAGGACTGGAGCAGATATCGGGGGATACTTTTCTTATGAAAGATCTGCCGGGAGGCCGCAAAGGAATCGCGCTTTCTGATGGAATGGGATCGGGAGAAGAAGCATTCCGGGACAGTACGATGGTGGTAGAAATGTTAGAAGAACTGTTAGAGGCAGGATTCCCGGTAGAGACGGCGGTGCAGATGATGAATACGGCGCTGGTGATCGGAAGGGAAGAAGTGAAATTCTGCACACTGGATGTATGTCTGTTTGATCTGTATCGTGGAAGCTGTGAATTTGTAAAGGCGGGCGCGGCCGCAACATTTATCAAAAAGAAGGATAAAGTTGAAAAAATTGTATCAACAACACTTCCGATCGGGGTTATACAGAATATTGAGATTGACCGGGAAGTGTGTGATCTGGAATCCGGGGATTATGTGGTCATGGTGACGGACGGAGTTCTGGATGCACTTCCGGCAAAAGAACAGGAAGAACAGATGATAGATATTATTCAAAACACGAATATTGTAAATCCGACAGAGTTTGCAAGAAGCATTCTAAGTGAGGTGTTGAAATATTCGGGAGAAATGCCACTGGATGATATGACGATCCTTGTGATCGGCCTGTGGGGCGTGAGCTGACTTTCCGATAAGTTGACTTTCTATAAGAAATTATATATATTTATCATGATATCGAAACAAATAAAAGAGTTATATATTTCGAAAAAATATGAAAACAAATCAGATAAAAAGGAAGACCGGAATGTATGAACGGGTGAGGGCATATGTGAAAAAATACCATATGCTGCAGGAAAAAGATCATGTAATTGCAGGCGTATCGGGAGGTGCAGACTCCGTATGCCTTCTTTTCATGCTTGTAAAACTTCAAAAGGAAATGCGGTTTGGGTTGACGGTAGTGCATATTCATCACGGACTTCGCGGAGAAAGTGCGGATGCAGATGAGAATTACGTCAGAGCCCTTTGTGAGAAGCTGGATGTTGAACTTCTGGCTTTTCATGAAGATGTCGGAAGATATGCGAAAGAACAGAAGCTGACGCTCGAAGAGGCAGGAAGGAATGTCAGAAGACATATATTCGAAGAAGTCTGTCACAGGAAAAACGGAACGAGGATTGCGCTGGCGCATCATCAGAATGACAATGCGGAGACACTTCTGTGGAATTTAAGCCGTGGATGTGGTCTTAAAGGGATCGGCGGGATCAGTCCGGTTGACGGAAAGTATATCCGGCCGCTTCTGGGGGTAAGAAGACAGGAAATCGAAGAATATTTAAAAGAAAATAATATAGACTATTGTACCGATGAGACGAATCTGGAAGACCATTATACAAGGAATCGTCTTAGAAATCATGTGATCCCATACCTGGAACGAGAGATTAATCCAAGAGCTGTTTCACATATGGCGGATACGATGGAGCAAATGCGGACAGTGTGGGCATTTATGGAAGAGGAAGTGGAAAAATGCAGAAAATACTGCGTAAAACCCAAACAAGATAAAGCAGATGGAGTAGTGATCCTGGAAGAGGGTTTCCGAAGTGTAAATGAGACTGTCCGGACGTTTCTGATCCATGAACTGTTGTGCGAAACGGCAGGACGCAAAAAAGATATTGAACAGATCCACGTAAAACTGGTGGAAGAACTGATGGAACATCAGACCGGACGGAAGATTATGCTGCCTTATGAGATGACCGGGGAAAGGTGTTACGAAGGAATCTGGCTTCATAAAGTGAAGGATAAAGAAAAATCCGGAGAAAATTCTAAGCCGCCGGTACAGATGCGCATACTGGAACGAACACCACAAACCAGTGTATTTCCTAAAAAAACCTACACGAAATGGTTTGACTATGATATAATTAAGAGCACTGTAAAAATAAGACATAAGCAGCCTGGAGACTATATTACGATTGACAAAAACGGCAGTACACAGAGCCTGAAAAAGTATTTTGTCAATGTGAAAGTCCCGAGAGAAGACAGGGAGAAGATCTGGCTGGCAGCAGACGGCAGCCACATCCTGTGGATCATCGGATACAGACAGAACCAGGCATATCAGGTTACAGATAAAACCAGAAGAATTCTGGAAATAGAATTTAACGGAGGAGAAGAAGATGGCAGAGAGAGTAAAAGTATTAGTTCCTGAAGAGGATGTTGCAAAGAGAATCAAAGAGCTTGGCGAACAGATCAGCAAAGATTATGCCGGAAAGCAGGTACATCTGATCTGTGTATTGAAGGGTGGCGTATTCTTCATGTGCGAACTGGCGAAGAGAATCACCGTTCCGGTATCAATGGACTTTATGAGTGTCAGCAGCTACGGTGACGGAACGAAGTCAAGCGGTGTTGTTAAGATCGCAAAAGACTTAGATGAGACACTGGAAGGAAAAAATGTACTGATCGTGGAGGATATTATTGACTCCGGAAGAACATTATATTATCTGATGGACATCTTATCTAAGAGAAATCCAAAGAGCATGAAGCTCTGTACGCTTCTGGATAAACCGGAAAGAAGAGTAAAAGATGTAAAAGTAGATTATGTCGGATTCAATATCCCGGACGAATTCGTTGTGGGATATGGACTGGATTACGCCCAGAGATACAGAAATCTTCCATTCATCGGAGTGGTAGAGGGCGTGGAATAAGGCGCGGCATAAGAAAGGAGCCTGAAAATTGAATAATAAGAAAGCGAGAGGGCTGAATGGTGTTGTATTCCTCGTGTTTGTCGTATTTTTGTTCGCAGCACTGTGGTTTACCAATCAGTTCGATCAACGAGAGAAAGAAATTTCCTGGAAGAAATTCCAACAGCTGGTTCAGAACGACAAGATCGAGTCTGTAGAAGTGAATCAGAACAAGAGCGTTCCGACGGGGCGCGTGGAGATTACGCTGAAGGGAGATGACAGTTCCGATAATGTCAGATATCTGTATGTCTCCGATGTAAATGAGATCCAGGATTACCTGAAAGAGCAGAATGTGGATTATACCATGCCGGATATTCCACAGGACAGCTGGGCAGCAACTACATTTCTGCCGGTTATCCTTACACTGGTCGGAGTGTTCCTGATCTTTGGTCTGATGAACCGTCAGGGCGGCGGGGCCAATTCGAAAGCAATGAATTTCGGAAAGAGCCGTGCAAAACTGAGCACAGACCGTGACAAGAAAGTGACATTTGCCCAGGTGGCAGGTCTGGAAGAAGAAAAAGAGGAACTGGAGGAGATCGTTGATTTCCTGAAGTCTCCGAAGAAATATATCCAGGTGGGAGCAAGAATCCCGAAAGGCGTGTTGCTGGTAGGCCCTCCGGGAACCGGTAAGACGCTGCTTGCCAAAGCAGTTGCCGGAGAAGCAGGAGTTCCGTTCTTTACGATCTCCGGTTCAGACTTTGTGGAAATGTTCGTTGGTGTCGGAGCTTCCCGTGTCAGAGACTTGTTCGAGGAAGCGAAGAAGAATGCACCGTGTATCATTTTCATCGATGAGATCGATGCAGTTGCAAGACGCCGTGGAACCGGAATGGGCGGCGGACACGATGAGCGTGAGCAGACACTGAACCAGTTGCTGGTAGAGATGGACGGATTCGGCGTCAATGAAGGCATCATTGTGATGGCGGCTACAAACCGTGTGGATATTCTTGACCCTGCAATCTTACGTCCGGGACGATTCGACCGTAAGGTTATGGTCGGAAGACCGGATATTAAGGGCCGTGAAGAGATCCTCAAGGTACATGCGAAGGGGAAACCGTTAAGCGAAGAGATCAATCTGCAGCAGATCGCGCAGACAACGGCAGGATTTACCGGAGCTGATCTGGAAAATCTCTTGAACGAAGCAGCAATTCTGGCTGCAAAGGATAACAGAGTATTCTTAAAACAGGAAGACATAAAAAAGGCATTTGTCAAAGTCGGAATCGGTGCGGAGAAGAAGAGCCGCGTTATTTCCGAAAAAGAGAAGAGAATCACAGCATTCCACGAAGCAGGGCATGCGATCTTGTTCCATGTGCTTCCGGATGTGGGACCTGTATACAGTGTTTCAATCATCCCGACGGGAAGTGCGGGCGGATATACGATGCCGCTTCCGGAAAAGGATGAGATGTTTAATACAAAAGGAAAGATGCTTCAGGATATTACGGTAGCACTTGGCGGACGTGTAGCCGAAGAAGAAGTATTTGATGATATTACAACCGGTGCATCTCAGGATATCAAGCAGGCAACGGGCCTGGCCAAATCCATGGTTACGAAGTTCGGTATGTCAGAGGCAGTCGGACTTATTAACTATGATGATGACAACAATGAGGTGTTCATCGGACGTGATCTGGCGCACACAGCAAGAGGCTACGGAGAGGGCGTGGCGACTGTGATCGACCAGGAAGTAAAGAGAATTATTGATGAATGTTATGACAGAGCAAGACATATCATTAGAAAATATGATGATGTTCTGCATGCATGCGCAGATCTTCTGTTGGAAAAAGAAAAGATTTCCCGGGAAGAATTTGAAGCGCTGTTCCCGGAAGATGTATCAGAAGACTAGAAGAAAGCGTGCTCCTTTCCGAGAGCAAAAAATGAGAGAGGTGTTAGTTATATGAATAAGACGGCTTTATTTTGTGATGGAACAGAAGGATATGTGTATCCCCCTGAACCGAAAGAAAGCGAACTGGTGACATTCCGGTTCCGTACGGCGAAGGATGATGTAGACAGAGTAGGGCTTGTGACATCGGCTGACACATATGTAATGGAAAAAGAATGCACACAGGGAGAGTTTGATTATTATACGTTCGAGACACGTCTGGGGGAAGAGCCGTTCAGATATTGTTTCGAAGTGCAGTCTGGGACAGAAAAATATTATTATGGACGATGTGGAATCTCTCGCGAGATCCTGGAGTACTATAATTTTGTTGTAGTACCCGGATTTTCCACACCGGACTGGGCAAAGGGAGCGGTTATGTATCAGATATTTACAGACCGCTTTTATAACGGAGATAAGTCAAATGATGTAGAGACGAATGAGTATTACTACATTGGGGATTATTCGCAGAGAGTAACGAACTGGGACAAATATCCGGCGAACATGGGTGTAAGAGAGTTCTACGGAGGAGACTTGCAGGGAGTCATGGATAAGCTTGATTATCTGCAGGATCTGGGCGTAGAAGTCGTATATTTTAATCCGTTATTTGTGTCACCGTCCAACCACAAATACGATATCCAGGATTATGATTATATCGATCCGCATTATGGAAAGATCGTAGATGACGGAGGCGAGGTGCTTCCGAATGGTGTGACGGACAACAGTCAGGCAACGAAGTATAAAAAACGCACGACAGGTCTTAAGAACCTGGAAGCAAGTAATGAGTTGTTCATTAAACTGGTGGAGGAATTACATCGCCGTGGAATGAAAGTGATTCTGGACGGCGTGTTCAACCACTGTGGTTCATTCAATAAATGGATGGACCGTGAGAGAATTTACGAAGGTGAAGAGGATTATGAACCGGGTGCTTATGTATCGGCAGACAGTCCGTACAGAAGCTACTTCCGTTTCTTCAAAGAAGGACCGGAGAATTGGCCGTATAATGGCAATTACGATGGCTGGTGGGGACATGATACTCTGCCGAAACTGAATTACGAAGATTCTGTAAAACTGGAAAATTATATCTTATATATCGGACGGAAATGGGTATCGCCGCCGTATAATGTAGATGGATGGCGTCTGGATGTGGCAGCAGACCTGGGACGCAGCAATGAATACAATCACGAGTTCTGGCAGAAATTCCGAAGAGCCGTGAAAGATGCAAATCCGAATGCACTGATCCTTGCCGAACATTACGGCGATCCGAGTGACTGGCTTAAGGGGGATGAGTGGGATACCGTTATGAACTATGATGCGTTCATGGAGCCGGTTACATGGTTCCTGACCGGAATAGAAAAGCATAGTGATGAGGCGAGAGAAGAGCTCCTTGGTAACATCGATAACTTTATCGGTTCGATGGCACATCACATGTCGAACATGCTGACTCCGTCACTTCAGGTGGCGATGAATGAGCTTTCCAACCATGATCATTCCAGATTCTTAACGAGAACGAATCACATGGTTGGCCGTGTGGAACATCTGGGACCGGAAGCTGCGAACGAGTATGTGAATAAAGCGGTTATGCGTGAAGCGGTTGTTATGCAGATGACCTGGGTCGGAGCTCCGACGGTATATTATGGTGATGAGGCTGGTGTCTGTGGATTTACAGATCCGGATAACAGAAGAACCTATCCGTGGGGACATGAAGATCAGGAACTGATCGCATTCCACAAAGAAGCGATCCGCATCCACAAAGAGCATCCGGCACTTAAGACCGGTTCGTTGAAGATCCTTGGCGGAGAGGAAAATATCCTGTCTTATGCGAGATTTAAAGGGCATGACCGGATCATTGTTGTAATCAATAACCGCAGCGAACGTGCAGAAGTAAAAGTTCCTGTATGGGAAGCAGAGATTCCGATAAAATGCCGCATGAAACGTCTGCTATATTCTTACAAAGATGGATATACAACAGAGTACGAAGAGTATCTGGTAGAAGACGGAGAAGTGGTTGCGAACATGGGACCACATTCGGCACTTGTACTGGGAATGAGAAATGAAGAGGATCATGACTGGCTGTATATTTTGTAGAATGGGTATGGACCGGCTAATAGTGAATTTTGTAAAGAAGATACAAACAGACTAATAGTGAAATAAAGAAAATAAAAAGATTACCGGAAAATGTAGTGCGTTTTCCGGTAATCTTTTATTACGTTTTTATACAAACATAATAATGTGAGATCTGGTTTCGATAATGCAAAATTATATTATTTTGTAAGAACTTCTACACCATCTTCTTTAATAAGAACCATATATTCAATCTGAGCAGAAAGACCGTCGTCATCCGTATAAACGGTCCATCCGTTGTCTTCATCTACATAGAATTCCGGAGAACCCTGATTGATCATCGGCTCGATCGTGAACATCATACCAGGAACCAGAACCATCTCACTGCCCTTCGGAGTAACATAACTTACGAATGGCTCTTCGTGGAATTCCAGACCGATTCCATGGCCGCCGATCTCCTCTACGACAGAATATCCATTTTCCTGTGCATGTGAATTGATCGCATAAGCAATGTCTCCAAGATGTCCCCAAGGTTTTGCTGCTTTAAGTCCAAGCTCTACGCATTCTTTTGTAACACGGACAATACGTTCGGCTTCCGGTGATACGTCACCGATCGTGAACATACGGGATGCATCAGAGAAATATCCGTTTAAAATCGTAGACACATCTACGTTGATGATATCTCCATCGATTAGAATCTCATTTTCACTTGGGATACCGTGGCAGATGACGTTGTTGATGGAAGTACATACGCTCTTCGGGAATCCCTCATAATTCAGAGGCGCCGGGATTCCTCCGTGCTCTGTTGTGAAATCATATACAAGTTTGTCAATTTCGGCAGTGCTCATTCCTGCATGGATATGAGCTGCTACATGGTCGAGAACTGCGGTGTTCAGTTCTGCACTTTTTTTGATCATTTCAATCTGTTCCGGTGTCTTCAGTAATGAACGGTCAGGAACGATCTGGCCTTTGGACGCAAGTGTCCACAATTTTATATCTAACTTATCCACAATACTACCTGCTTTCTACACAAATTTTCCACATGTATTATAGCACGTTTTGGAAAAAGAGACAGGGGAATTTTTGTCAATAGGATTGCTGCAAATGAAAAATCCTTTGTCCCTTATTGTCTCCACCATAAAAATAAGTTATAATTTTACTGGTATTGTATACAGAATGTGGATAAACTATTATGGTTCATAGTAATGATAAAGTTATACACAGGCAACATAGAAAGGAGCAGACATATGTTAAGAATAGGAATGCTTACAAGCGGCGGCGACTGTCAGGCACTGAATGCAGCGATGAGAGGCGTCGTAAAGGGGCTTTTTTCAAAACGAGATGATGTAGAGATTTATGGATTTCAAGATGGATATAAAGGTTTGATCTATTCGAACTTTAAGATGCTTACGTCAAAAGACTTTTCGGGGATTCTGACACTTGGTGGAACGATTTTGGGAACATCCAGACAACCGTTCAAGTTAATGAGAGTACCGGATAAGGACGGAATTGACAAAGTAGAGGCAATGAAACACACTTACCACAAGCTGAATCTGGACTGCCTGGTAATCCTTGGGGGAAATGGAACACACAAATCAGCCAATATGCTGAGAGAAGAAGGACTTAATGTGGTAACACTTCCGAAGACGATTGATAACGATCTCTGGGGAACGGACATGACATTCGGATTCCAGAGTGCGGTAGACATTGCAACAGATACAATTGACAGGATCCATACAACAGCAACGTCTCACAGCCGTGTATTTATCGTGGAAGTAATGGGGCACAAAGTAGGATGGGTAACACTTCATGCAGGAATTGCCGGCGGTGCCGATATTATTCTGCTTCCGGAGATGCCATATGACATCAATTCAGTAGTTGAAGCAATTGAAAAGCGCGGCAAAGCAGGAAAGAGATTCACAATTATTGCTGTTGCAGAAGGTGCAATTTCAAAAGAAGATGCAGCGCTTTCAAAGAAGGAATTAAAAGAGAAAAAAGCAAAGAAGAAATACCCTTCTGTTGCATATGAACTTGCTGAGAAGATTCAGGAAAAAACAGATAAAGAAGTAAGAATTACTGTGCCTGGACATACACAGCGAGGCGGCTCTCCGTGTGCATATGACCGTGTGCTTGCAACAAGACTTGGTGCAGAAGCTGCGAGAGCAATTCTGGAAGGTGATTTTGGATGTATGGTAGGAACAAAGAATCAGGAGATTATCCGTGTACCATTGTCAGAAGTTGCCGGAAAATTAAAATATGTAGATCCAAAGGCATCGATCATTAAAGAAGCAAAAACCATCGGTATCAGCTTCGGTGATGAATAAGATACACAGGTTAAGCAGGATCTGCATTTAGACAAGGAGTGTAAAGAATGTCATATACGGCATTATACCGTAAATTCCGTCCGGATGAATTCGAAGATGTAAAAGGACAGGATGCGATCGTCCGGACGCTTAAGAACCAGATCAATGCAGACCGTATCGGACATGCATATCTGTTCTGCGGGACAAGAGGAACCGGTAAGACGACGGTTGCAAAAATATTTGCGAAAGCAGTCAACTGCGAACATCCGGTAGACGGAAGTCCGTGCGGGGAGTGCGCAATGTGCAAGTCGATCGCAGCGGGTACATCGATGAACGTGATCGAGATCGATGCGGCATCGAATAATGGTGTGGATAATATCCGAGAGATCCGTGAAGAAGTCACATACCGTCCGACAGAAGGAAAATATAAAGTATATATCATCGACGAGGTGCATATGCTGTCGATCGGTGCGTTCAATGCATTGTTAAAAACATTGGAAGAACCGCCGGAATATGTTATATTTATTCTTGCGACAACGGAGGCACACAAGATCCCGATTACGATCTTAAGCCGTTGTCAGCGATATGATTTTAAGAGAATTTCCATTGAAACGATCGCAGCAAGACTGCGGGAACTGATTGATAAAGAAGGATGGGACGTAGAAGATAAGGCGGTTCGTTATATTGCGAAGATGGCGGACGGTTCCATGCGAGATTCATTAAGTCTTCTGGATCAGTGTGCCGCGTTCTATATGAATGAGACACTGACATATGATCATGTACTGGAAGTGCTGGGAGCGGTGGATACGGAAGTGTTCAGCCGGCTTTTAAGACAGCTGCTTGCGATGGATGTGCATCAGGTGATCGAAACGGTCGATGAGCTGGTGATGCAGGGAAGAGAACTGTCCCAGCTTGCGGCAGATTTCACATGGTATCTGCGAAATCTCCTTCTGGTGAAGAGTTCGGATAATATGGAAGATGTACTGGATGTGTCGTCTGAAAATCTTGCACTTTTAAAAGAAGAAGCACAGATGATCGACAGCGATACGCTGATCCGTTACATCCGAATTTTCTCAGATCTGACGAATCAGTTAAAATATGCGACCCAGAAGAGGGTACTTCTGGAAGTGACACTGATCAAATTGTGCCGTCCGGCGATGGATCAGAACAAAGATGCATTACTGGACCGCATCCGTGCGATCGAGAAGCAGCTCGAAGAGGGGGCGTGGGAAGCACCGGTCAGAGAACGCATCGTATATGCATCGGATGCAAAAGAGGCGGGAGAACCGAAGCCAAAGCCGGAACTTCCGCAGGCATTGAACGAAGATGTGAAAGCGGTGGCAAAAGATTTCCGGATGATCATCAATGAGGCTTCCCCGATGCTCAGAACCTATCTGAAAAAGGCAAGACTGAGTGCAGGAGAAGGCAACAGGCTTCTGATCGTACTGCCGGATGAACTGAGCGCAAGTGCGGTGGCAACACCGGAACATAAAGAAGAGATCCAGTCACTGATCGAGCAGAAGATTGGCAAAAAAGTAGAGATAGACGTCCGCCAGATGGAGGCGGGACGCAGATTCGAAGATAATTTTGTGGATCTGGAGAATCTGATTAATATGGAAATTACTGTAGAAGACGAATAGGAGGATATTATCATGGCAAAAAGAGGTGGATTCCCAGGCGGCGGAATGCCGGGAAATATGGCAAATCTGATGAAACAGGCACAGAAGATGCAGCGTCAGATGGAAGAACAGGCAAAGGAAATGGAGACAAAAGAATTCAGTGCAACTGCAGGCGGCGGTGCTGTTGAAGTTACTGTTTCCGGAAGCAAGAAGATCTTAAAAGTAAAACTGGATGAAGAAGTTGTAGATCCGGATGATGTAGAGATGCTGGAAGATCTGCTTGTGGCAGCAGTCAACGAAGCATTGGAGAAAGTAGACGCAGAGACAACTTCTGCAATGTCTAAGTTCACCGGCGGCATGGGCGGCGGAATGCCGGGATTATTCTAGGAGAAATTTAAGGAGAAGGTTCCGGGAGAATTATTCTTACAGGGAGTTAAAAACTATGGATTATTACAGTAATCAGATGAGCAAACTGATCGAGGAACTGTCATGTCTTCCGGGAATCGGAGCAAAATCTGCGGCAAGACTTGCATTTCATCTGATCCATATGCCGGTTGATGATGTAAAGAGACTGGCTTCTACAATGGTGGAAGCCAGAGAGAACATAAAATATTGCAAAGAATGTTATACACTGACGGATCAGGAACTGTGTCCAATCTGCAGCAACAGTAATCGTGATCACCAGACGATCATGGTAGTGGAGAATACGAGAGACCTTGCGGCATACGAAAAGACCGGAAAATATAACGGTGTATACCACGTGCTTCACGGAGCAATCTCTCCGATGCTTGGTATCGGTCCGGAAGATATCAAACTGAAGGAACTGATCGAACGTCTGCAGGGAGATGTGAAAGAAGTGATTATTGCCACAAACTCAAGCCTGGAAGGTGAGACGACAGCAATGTATATCAGTAAGCTGATCAAACCGACGGGAATTAAGGTGAGCAGGATTGCAAGTGGTGTTCCGGTTGGAGGAGATCTGGAGTATATCGATGAAGTGACACTTCTACGGGCACTTGAAGGAAGGACAGAGCTGTAGCCCTGTCCCCTTTTTTACTTATCATGCGTTTGAAAAAGTAGCCAGTTGCCAAAGCAATCGTAATGAGTTGTCAGGTTCAGCAGAGTTTTGACGGTCAGCATTGGAGGTGAGATAAATGAAGAAAAAGGTTACATCAACGGATATTGCACATGCTGCCGGGGTATCACAGTCCACAGTTTCCATGATCCTGAACAAAAAGTACGATGTATCATTTGCAAAAGATACTGTGGAAAGAGTGGAAAATGCGGCAAAAGAACTGGGATATGTCCCGCCGAAGCGGAAAACGAGAAAAGGAACAAAACGGGAGAAGCTTCTTGTTGTATTCTGCCCAAACCTGACGAATCCGTATTATGTTATGCTGCTTCAGGGGATTGAGGCACATGCGAAAGAAAAAGGTTTCGGCCTTTTTGTATGCAATACGCAGAGAGATCTCAGGATGGAAGAGCGCTATCTGAAAATGATGTGGCAGTTAAGACCGCTTGGAATTATCTATACCTGTAATCCGAGCCATTGCTTTATGGAACTTGTGGGAGAAATTGCAGAACAGATACCGGTTGCGATCGTCAATAACCAGAATGAAAAGATGAATGTAGATGCGGTGGAACTTGACAATTCCAAGCTTGGAAGAGTCATGGCGAAACATCTGCTGGAACTGGGACACAGGAAAGTTGCATATATAGCACCGCCGCTTACGGCAAGGCAGAAGCAGCGTTCGAAGCGGGTAGAGGGCTTCCTGAAAGAATATGAGAAAGTCGGACTGCGTGACCAGGTGATCATAAAAGCGGCAAAAGAAGAAATCGATCTGGATGTGGCGCATATTGATTCGGAGTACAAGATCGGGTATGAGCTGACGAAAGAATTGTTGAAGGAAACGACGGATGTGACAGCAATCGTCGGACTGAATGATATGATCGCATTTGGAATCATGGATGCACTTCATGAAGCAAAGATAAAGGTGCCGACCGATGTGTCCGTGATGGGGTGTGACAACACCTTGTTTGCAAGAATGCATAACATGAATCTGACGACCATCGAACATTTTGTGACTTTCAAAGGAAGAGATGCATGTGATATAATAATGAAGAAGATAGCCACACATCATTCGACGAATACAGGTGCGGTTCCGATCAGTACATATCATGTGGAGTATGAGCCGCAATTAATCGTCCGGGGGACGACAACGTATGCGAAAAATGCCCGAAAAAAGAAAAATTAATTCTTTTGCAAAAATTATTATTAATAAATTCGAGATTTTACAAAACAAAAATGCATGTTAAATTTAAATAATCCCATAAAATGCGTGAAAATCGTTAATGAAATGAAAAAATTAAAAAAATATCGTTAACATTTCTACAAAAAAATATGCGAAATTCAATTAATAATTTTATAATATTAACAGAAAAAATTACTAATAAAAAATCAAAGCTATTGACCAGAGTTCCTTAAATAGAGTATAATTCAACCAAACGATAACAAGGGAATGGTGAACAGATTTCACCGGTTTTAAGGAGGAAGAATAACATGAAATTTTTCATTGACACAGCGAACGTAGAAGATATTAAGAAAGCAAATGACATGGGAGTTATCTGTGGAGTAACAACAAACCCATCTCTGATCGCAAAAGAAGGTAAAGTATTCGAAGAAGTTATTGCTGAGATCGCTTCTATCGTAGACGGACCAATCAGTGGAGAAGTAAAGGCAACAACAACAGATGCTGAAGGCATGATCGCTGAAGGAAGAGAGATCGCTAAGATCCATCCTAACATGGTAGTTAAGATCCCTATGACAGCAGAAGGATTAAAAGCAGTAAAAGTTCTTACAGCTGAAGGAATCAAGACAAACGTAACACTGATCTTCAATGCGAATCAGGCACTTCTTGCAGCAAGAGCCGGCGCTACATATGTATCACCATTCCTTGGACGTCTGGACGATATCTCTACAAGAGGAGTAGACTTAATCTCAGAGATCGCACAGATCTTCGAAGTTGCAGGAATCGATACAGAGATCATCGCAGCAAGCGTACGTAACCCAATCCACGTAACAGACTGTGCATTAGCAGGTGCTGATATCGCAACTGTACCTTACAAAGTAATCGAGCAGATGACACATCATCCATTAACAGATGCAGGAATCGAGAAATTCCAGGCTGATTACAAAGCAGTATTCGGAGAATAAGAATAAGTAAAGCTATCATATAAATGATTCAGGAGGAACAACATGAACAAATTAGAGCTTATGAAGACAGCCAACGAAGTCCGCAAGGGCATCGTTACTGCAGTTCACAGTGCAAAATCCGGACATCCGGGTGGATCACTGTCAGCAGCAGACATTTATACATATCTGTATTTTGAAGAGATGAATATTGATCCTAAGGATCCTAAGAAAGCAGACCGTGACCGTTTTGTATTATCAAAAGGACACACAGCACCAGGATATTATTCAACATTGGCACACAGAGGATTCTTCCCGGTTGAAGATCTGACAACTCTTCGTAAAGTTGGATCATACCTTCAGGGACATCCGGATATGAAACACATCCCAGGTGTTGATATGTCAAGTGGATCTCTTGGACAGGGCATCTCAGCTGCAGTAGGAATGGCTATTTCTGCTAAGCTTTCAAATGATGATTACAGAGTATACACACTTCTCGGAGACGGTGAGATCCAGGAAGGACAGGTATGGGAAGCTTCTATGTTAGCAGGACACAGAAAGTTGGACAACCTGGTAGTGATCGTTGACAATAACAACCTTCAGATCGATGGAAAGATTACAGACGTTAACTCTCCATATCCGATCGATAAGAAATTCGAGGCATTTAACTTCCATGTGATCAACGTTGCTGACGGTAATGACATGGATCAGTTAAGAGCTGCTTTTGAGGAAGCTAAGACTGTAAAAGGACAGCCGACTGCTATTATCGCCAAGACTGTAAAAGGCAAAGGCGTATCCTTCATGGAGAACCAGGCATCCTGGCATGGAACTGCTCCGAACGATGAGCAGTATGCAGTAGCAATGGCAGATTTGGAGAAAGTAGGTGAAGCATTATGTCAGAAGTAAAGAAGATCGCAACGAGAGAAAGCTACGGTAACGCTCTGGCAGAGCTTGGCGCACAGAATCCGAATATTGTCGTACTTGATGCAGACCTTGCAGGAGCTACTAAGACTGGTGTTTTCAAAAAAGCATTCCCGGAGCGTCACATTGACTGTGGTATCGCTGAAGGAAATATGATGGGAGTAGCAGCAGGACTTGCTACCTGCGGAAAGATCCCGTTCGCTTCTTCTTTTGCTATGTTCGCAGCAGGAAGAGCATTTGAGCAGGTTCGTAACTCTATCGGATATCCGCACCTGAATGTTAAGATCGGTGCTACTCATGCCGGTATCTCTGTAGGTGAGGATGGAGCTACTCATCAGTGTAACGAGGATATCGCTATTATGCGTACAATTCCAGGAATGACCATTATCTGCCCGGCAGATGATGTGGAAGCAAGAGCTGCTGTAAAAGCTGCTGCTGAGTATGTTGGACCGGTTTATATGAGATTTGGCCGTCTGGCAGTTCCGGTAATCAATGATGAAGCTAATTATAAATTTGAAATTGGTAAAGGAATTACCCTGAAAGAAGGTAAAGATGTAACCATCATCGCTACCGGACTTGAGGTAAATGAAAGCCTTGAGGCTGCTAAGCTTCTTGAGGCTGACGGTATCTCTGCTGAGGTGATCAATATCCATACCATCAAACCGCTTGACAAAGAGCTGGTAGTTGCATCTGCAAAGAAGACTGGCAAAGTTGTAACCGTAGAAGAGCATTCTGTTATCGGTGGACTTGGTGGAGCTGTTGCTGAGGCTCTTTCTGAGGAAGCTCCGACCAAGATGCTTCGTATCGGTATGATGGACAAGTTCGGACAGTCTGGTCCGGCAAAAGCTCTGATCGAGTACTATGGTCTGGATGGAAAGAGCATTTATGAGAAAGTAAAAGCATTTCTGTAAGCTGAAGTTCTGAATCGAAGATAAAAAAGATCCCGCAGGATTCACTGGAAAGTGAAGATCCTGCGGGATCTTTTTTGCTGTCGGGGAAATTACCGGAACATTATCTGCCCCAGAATTCTTTGATAAGATCCACACGGGAAGTCATGGCAGTCAGCAGTCCGTCCAGAACCGTAATAGCAGCCATGCATTCGACAACCACCACTGCGCGGGGCACGATAATGGGATCGTGGCGGCCGTGGATAGAGACTTCAATGTCTTCCCCGGATTTATTGACCGTATGCTGCAGAGTGCTGATGGATGGCGTCGGTTTGAAGGCTGCCCGAAAGATAATGTCGCTTCCGTCACTGATGCCGCCCAGGATACCACCGGCATGGTTGGTTTTCTTGCCGACAGATCCATCTTCCTTCATATAGAAGGCATCGTTGTTCTCACTGCCGCAGCTTCTGGCAGCTAGAAATCCATCACCGATCTCAAAGCCCTTGACTGCGCCGATGGAACAGATGGATTTTGCCAGGTTTGCGCTTAATTTATCAAAGCAGGGATCGCCCACACCTGCAGGGACGCCCTTGACCACACATTCCACCACACCGCCGCAGGAATCTTCTTTTGTACGGCAGGCATCCAGATAGGCCATCGCCTGTTCAGCTGCTTCTGCGTCGGGCATATTGACGGCATTGCGTTCCATCTCTGAGAGATCAAAGCGGCTCTCGTTGATCTGTACCGGTCCGATGGAGCGAGTATAAGCAGTGACAGTGATGCCAAGCTCCTGTAAAAGCTTTGCAGCGACTGCACCTGCGGCCACACGGCCAATGGTCTCACGCCCGGAAGAACGTCCGCCGCCGGTGTAATCACGAAATCCGTATTTGCAGTCGTAGGTATAGTCTGCATGTCCTGGACGATAGTAAGATGCAATCTCACTGTAATCTTTGGAACGCTGGGATGTATTTCGAACCATCAAAGAGATAGGCGTACCGGTAGTGCGTCCGTCAAAGACGCCAGACAGAATCTCAACGGTATCATCCTCCTTACGGGGAGTGGTGAAACGGGACTGTCCCGGTTTTCTGCGGTTTAAGTAGACCTGAATATCTTCTTCGGTGAGAGAAAGTCCGGCCGGACAGCCATCGATTACTACGCCGATGCCTTTGCCGTGGGATTCACCCCAGGTCGTGATAGAAAAAATATTGCCAAAAGTGGAACCTGCCATAGGTAAAATACTCCTGTTCTGTATATTTGGATTGACTAAATCCAAGTATATAGAATATACTTTCATCTGTAAAGACTAAATGGAGGATGAGGAACTTTGTATAAATTACTGAAAAAAGATGGAGATGCCAAACGAGGGGAATTTCATACCGTACATGGAGTGATCCAGACACCGGTATTCATGAATGTGGGAACGGCAGCAGCAATTAAGGGTGCAGTGTCTACGGAGGATCTGGAAGAGATCGGAACCCAGGTGGAACTGTCCAATACCTATCATCTGCATGTAAGACCTGGTGATGAAGTCGTTAAAAAGATGGGAGGACTTCATAAATTCATGTCATGGAACAAACCAATTCTGACCGATTCCGGTGGATTTCAGGTATTTTCCCTGGCAGGGCTTCGCAAGATCAAGGAAGAAGGAGTATGTTTCAACTCACATATCGATGGAAGAAAGATTTTCATGGGACCGGAAGAGAGTATGCAGATCCAGTCTAATCTGGCTTCTACCATTGCCATGGCATT
>ERZ1106929.355-NODE-355-length-53570-cov-19.560572_pt1 | contig 53570 bp, 60 predicted proteins | sample MGYA00403662_ERZ1106929 | MGnify/ENA primary metagenome ERZ1106929 (study PRJEB35170, sample SAMEA104062442) | human gut metagenome | biome: human gut; feature: human-associated habitat; material: faeces | place: Denmark | collected 2013-02-20 ... | reverse complement strand
ACGAAACATTTTTGCTTCATTCGGCTTGACAACAGGGGCTTTTGAAGAGCTTCCTTAGGTTCAGGGAATGGAGTGCGGAACCACTGCTGCCAGAAGCTTCCGCTCCCATCTCGCCCTTCGAGGTGCCGGCGGATCCACGAGGCTCGTCGGGCAAGCAGTTCGTTGGAGAGTCCATGACTTGAAAAATGCGGCATGCTGACAAGCAGACCTTCACACAGCCCGGGTTCATCGAATCCAAGTTCTCGAACGGAAATGTCCAGCTGATCCTCGGAAGCCTCAACCCAAGAAGAGGGCTTGGATCCGCAAAGAATGGTTTCGAACTTATCTCTCTGTCCGTTGGAGATGATGGCGATCGGGTGCTGTCTCAATACTTCCGTCAGATGCTTGTGCCAGGCGTCTCGTCGATCGCCCTCGATGCATTGCGGATAGGCTGGTGAGGCATCGTTTTGATCGATCCTGTATTGCCCCACCAACCCGAAGTCGATCCCTTTGTACATGACGCCCAACTGGTCCCAAATGCCTTGATTGGGACGTTGAACCGGATAGAGATTGCAGTCGCATCCGATGCCGTCGGCGCAGAAGAGGCGATGCACCGCAATGGCCCTCTTGAGGCCCGCATTGCTCGCATCAACATCCGTCTCGCCCAACAGATTGCGGACGAAGGCCGCCAGTTTTCTGGCGTAGGGATAGTTGAGCTCGGCAAAGCGTTCATCGTCGGGAAGAAATCCCAGATCGACCGCGCTGCAGACGTCGGTGTCGAGCATCGTATACTTTGAACCATCCTCACGGCATCGACAGCCGCCCGGTTCATAGCCGAAGAACCAAAGCGGAGAGTTCCAATTGCCGCCGCGGCTGCCGCACCGAACGTTTTTCGCAAGCTCACGGAGCGCATGCTGAAGCGTTTGCGCCGACTTTTCACATGGCATCGATCGTTCGGCTTCGTATCGGATCACGCTTTCCAGTCCCGCAGGAGGAAGACGGGAAACGTCTTTCCACTTGCGAATGACTTCCTCGGGCACGGGCTTTCCCGACTTCAACCAATCGGCAAGGAGCGCGGCCATCAGGTCTTCGAAAGCTCGGTAGACCTTGACAGGCGTCCCTTCAGCTTGAGCTCCGAAGGCTTCGGCGAGCTTTTTCCGGATGTCGGCTTCGAGCCCGGGCTGAAGCAGAACCGTTGCGGAAATGAAAGTTTGGGGAGTCTTGGCGTCAGGCATTATCGTGTTCTCCATGAATCGTTGCATTCACATGCATTCTGTTCGGTCCGCCGACCGAAAAGGATTTCCGTCAAAGCCTCCAATGCCTGCCAGTCGGCGTGCACGGCCAGTTCGCAGAGCTCGGGCGTAAGCATGTCCTTCGGCACGGAAGCGATCTCGAATCCACAATGTTGGCAGCTCAAACGGCATAATTCAGCTGTCTTAAGGCGATCGGGGACGTGCTCCAGCACGCCGCCCGTCCTGCTTATGATTGCAAGAATACAGAGGTGTTCGGAGCGCTCTTCTTCAGGCACCATGGCCAGCACATGGCCGGTTCGAGACACTGCTTGTTCGTGCATGACGGCGTCGCGCAGCGCTTCCGGTACGAACTGCAGGGATTCCGGCTGATTGAGCACGGCCGCCATGCAAAGGCCCTTTGTGCGAAGACGATGAGGCACATACCTCAGCACAAGCGATGCGCCGTTGCTGCGATACACGTGCCCTCTGGTGACCGCTTCCAAGCAAAGTTCGGCCGTACATAATTGATCGGGTACGCAGGCCAACATCTCCGGCATGGCCGATACGGCTTTGCAACACATTTCCTCATCGATGAACTCGGGCGGCACATGTCGAAGCGCTTCCGGCGCACCGTCGACGGCAGCCCGGCAAAGTTCGGCGTCGACGAGTTCCTGAGGAACGGCATAAAGTGCCCTGCCGTCCGCCTTACAGGCCATGAGCCAGTACGAACGCGTCCTCAGCGCCTCCGGCACCAGCATCACGTTGCAGAAACAAAACGGGATTCGCAAAGCCGTTTCGCACATGACTCGGTCACGATGCTTTTCCGGGACGGCCTCGAGAAGATGCCGGACCGAGTTCAGGTCTGCCGCACCGTGCGTCCCGTCGTCTTCCTCGTCAAGGTCCGCCGCCCTTTCCAATGCCTGGAGGCAGATATCGTAGGTCTTGAGTTGCGAAGGGACCCAGTGAAGTGCACAGGCATCATTTTGGAGTGCGGCGTCGCAAATCGCGGGACTTCTCAGTTCTTTTGGGACGAACTGCAGCGCGAGGCCGTTTTGGCCAACGGCCAACGCACAGAGATCCGTCGTTCGCAACGGTTCAGGCACGAATTCGAGCGCCATGCCGTCATCCTCAACGGCCGCTCGGCAAAGCGCTCTCGATCTCAGAGCCATCGGAACATGGGCGAGCGATGACGGGCGCTCTCTAACGGCAATCTTGCAAAGGTCGGCCGATTGGAGGGATTCGGGGATCCACCGGAGACCGCAGAAATGGACTGCCTTGACCATAGTCCACAGGTCGAAATACTCGGCCGGCACCTCACGCAGATCCCACGGCGAAAAGAGCGGCTTGCCGATGCGGCCGAGCACATGGCGGTACATCTCGGGAGTTCGAGCGGCGGGCAGCACCCGAGAGAGTGCCGCAGGATTCTGTCTTAATGCCGTCCAACAGATTTCTTCATAGGACGAACGGCAACGCTCAAGGGCAAATGCTGCTTTTGACTTTTGTTTTCTCATCGGGGACTCCTCATCAAAACGGTACGGGCTGTGTCAGCACATCAAGTTTCACTAGATTCGATTTGGAATCTGACACTGACGATCTCCTTTGCAAGAATGGATTTCTTGATAAGGTCATTGTCAATGCTCGTACGTCAGGTTGTGACGTAAGCGGGTGCCGCGATGTTGTTGTCGTAAGGTCATGAGGGGCAACCGCCCCTCTCCAGCAAGGGTTTGATTTTTTTGGGCTCTTCCGGCTTTTTTTGGGAAATGGGGGCTCCCGTGAAATCCTTGTCGGGATAGGAGCTGATGCCTGAAAAGGATACAGCGTACCCCCTTTCCAGTACGGACCGATTTTTTCGGACGTGGAAAGGGCAACCCTCACCGCATTGTCCGAAGAGCACCCGCTCGAATGTCTGCTGGAGAACCCGAGAGCCTTTGAGGATGCGGTCATCAGGTTTCGTTTGCATCCGCCGGAATCGACGGCAACGCCTTCGAGCTGCGCGATGCGATCGATCGCCTCAAGTTCGGATGCACGGCCGGGGCAATGCCTTTGGACGAAGCGCTGGTGCTCAATAATATCCATGAGGCCTTTGTTGAGGTCTGTCGCGGGAGGCACGCGAATCGCGTCCTCTTCGTTCCCTTTCTTCGCGACCTTCACGAATCGGTCACCCATGGGCTGCCGATCATCGTTCGAAAGGAACCCGAGTCCGTGACGGGCGGGAGCCGTGGTCCGCTTGACGTGCTGCTCGAGAAGGCGCAGGAAATCGAGAACGCCTTCGAACGAGCCGCATATGTCCACCTGAATCACGCCTGCCTCAAGCACTTTCCTGACGGCAACGGAGGGACTGCCCGCCTGATGCAGGCGGCCGTGCTCGCAGATGCCGGACTCGTGCCGCTTCTGCCGAGCGTCGAAGACGTCGTCCCATATCAGCAAGACATCCTCGCCTATTGCGAAACAGGCGACCCTTCGAGTCATGCGCAGCTCTTCCTCCGCGGTTACAGGCACACCATCGAATTTTTGAACGGCAGGACCGAAGCTCATCTGAAGGCCCTGGAGGAGGCCGAGAAGGCCATTGCCGCATGCCGAAGAAGAAGGCTAAATCAATAGTGTTCCCGCAAAGGTTCTTTATTGTTCGTAAACGAAAGGAAAGGCCGGCGGATCGTCTCCTGCCGGCCTCTTCGTCATGCGTTCAGGCTGAACGCGCTCAGGCGTCCTGTGCCTCGATGCGGATGCCGTGCTCGCGCAGGTCGCGGACCATGGAGGCGGGCAGGGGCTTCGTGGCGGAGAGCACGATGACGGGATTGACCCAGGAGAGGCTTTCAGGCACGTAGTCGTGCACGGCGAAGATTTCCGTCACGGCGGTGAAGTCGGCGGGGCTTCGCAGACGCAGGGTGACGGTACCGGAGACGGCTTCGCCCGCCTCCTGGCTCTGGGCCTCGAAGCGGCGGGCCGCGGCCATCATCGTGCGGTAGACGGGCAGGGCGACGCCCTCGACGTCGGACCCCGCCATCGAGCGCAGCTTGTAGAGAAGGGACGCCTCGCGCACGGCGTCGTAGACGGGAAGGCCCTGAAGGCGCTTTACCTCGGCGATGCGTCTGACGGCGCCAAGGCGCGTGCGAAGTGCGCCGACGATGGCTTCGTCGCTGCGGTCGATGTCGGCGCGAAGGCTTTCAAGCTCCGCGGGCTTCTTGGTCGTGCTGTCGGTCATGGATGCTCCGTCTGGTCTTTGTTCTGAAGGCATGGAGAAGGGGATGCCGGCCGGTCGGCCATGGCGTTGAGGCGGTCCCCGGCGGGCCGTATTTCACATCATGCCTGATTCCGCGCCTTGTTGGTGAAATCCCCTCCGGCCTGTTGATTCGATTCCGCCCTTGGAAAAGGGCCGGATGGCTGCACTCAATCGAAAAGGCCTGCGCGGATCTCGTGCCGTCGCAGGCCTCTGAAGGCTCGTCGAGCACCGCGCCGTGGGCCGCTCTCGACGAAGAGGAATCTGGCAGGGAGTTTTTGTGCCGCCCGTTCTCGGAACAGGTCGCGCCTCCCTTGAAACACATGGTGCCTCATCGCTCAACGCTTCGCAAGGGCTCGGGCACAGTCGTTTCAGGCTTTCTTGCCGTTCTTCGACGCCCATCAAGGCGCCTCGGGTGCTCTCCCTAGGCAATACCGCCCAATCGGCGGAAACGGTCGGGAACAGACTGTCTTTTGTCGACAAGATCCCCTCCCAGGCGCCCTCCATGCACGAGCCTGAAGACGCCGACGCGGAAGATGCGGATGATGACGATGAGGCCTGCAGTCGGAGGCGTCGGCACGGCGTTCCCGGACGCGCGGCTCAAAACAACCATCGGACTGAGTCGGTCAGGTCAAAAAGGCGAGGGTTAACCCGGTGGTCACGCCGAAGCTTTGATTGATATCATCATTACGCACCGCGCAAGGTCTCCGCGTTCAAGCGCCGCCTTGCCGGCCTGCGCGCCGCCCATTTTTGAGAAGCCCAATGACCCGGGCTTCAGGCAGCGCGCGCAACTCAAGAGGAGAAACACCATGAAACTCACCACGATCGCCGCGGCCGCCGCACTTGCCGTCGCCTCGATGTCCGCTTCCGCCGCCACCTACGTGCCCGGCACCTACACCTACAAGGTGAACGCGCACAATGCCGCCATGACGGTCGTCGTCACGGTTTCGAAGCACAAAATCGAGAAGATCGACTGGTCGAAGAACCTTGAGACGATCGGCGTCGGCCAGCTCGCCCTTGAAAAGGTGGGCGGCAGGATTCTCGAAAAGCAGAGTCTCGGCGTTGACGGCGTCACGGGCGCCACGATCAGCTCGATGGCGCTCAAGTACGCCGTGGGCGAATGCCTCAAGCAGGCCAAGGTTTCCGCCGAGGACCTCAAGGACCTGAAGAAGAATGTTGAAGAGTACAAGGCGCTCCCCAACACGATGAAGACGCAGGTCGTCATCATCGGCGGCGGCGGTTCCGGCCTTGCCGCTGCGGTCGCCGCCTCCCAGGCCGGCGCCGACGTGATCGTGCTCGAAAAGCTCGGCCTTCTCGGCGGCTCGACGAACGTCTCCGAAGGCGCGCTCAATGCGGCCGACCCGATCCGCCAGCCCAAGCTCGGCATCGAGGACTCCGTTGCGAAGCACATCGACCAGACGCTCAAGGGCGGCCACAACGTGGGCAACCCAGAGCTCGTCAAGCACCTCTGTGAAGGCGCCTATCCCGCCGTCGAATGGCTCGAATCGATCGGCGTGAAGTTCAAGGACGAGGTCGGGACGGCCACGGGCGCGCTCTGGCAGCGCTCCCACTATCCCGCCACTCCGTCGGGCAACTCCTACATCCGCGTCTTCGAGAAGTACATCGCCGAGCATCCCAACGTGCAGGTCATCACCGACATTGAAGCCAAAGACGTGCTCAAGGACGCCGACGGCCGAGTGACGGGCGTGCTTGCCAAGCACAACAAGACCGGCCGCTACACGCTCTTCAAGGCTGAAAAGGGCGTGATCATTGCAACCGGCGGCTTCGGCGCCAACGTGAAGCTCCGTCAGGAAGTCAACACGGGCGTCTTCAAAGACTACGACCTCGGCAAGAGCATCGGCTGCACGAACTTCCAGAAATCCGCCCAGGGTTCCGGCATCCTGATGGGCAAGGAAGTCGGCGCGAACGTGATCGGCATGGCCGACATTCAGGTCCATCCCTGCGGCACGCCGGGCACCGGCCTCATGGAAATGATCCGCACGTCGGGCCGCAACCGCGTCTTCATCAACACGGACGGCAACCGCTTCGTCAATGAAGGCGCAGCCCGCGACGTCCTCGCCAAGGCCATCTTCGCACAGAAGGACTCGACCTACTACGTGCTCGTCAACCATCTGCGCTATCCGAGCCTCACGTGGGTTGACCGCAACGGCGCCAAGGTGGGCGACATGATAGATCTCGGCCGCGTCGTCGCAGCCGACACGCTCGAGGAGCTTGCCGCCAAGCTCAAGATGCCGGTCGAAAACCTCAAGAGCTCGATCGACACCTACAACGCCGTCGTACGCGGTGAAAAGAAGGATCCGCTCGGCTTCGTCGCCAACAACAAGGCCGACAAGGTCATGACCGAAGGCCCCTGGTACGCCTGCCAGAAGGTCCCGACCGTCCACCACACGATGGGCGGCCTGCAGATCAACGCCGACGCACAGGTGCTTGACGTCAACGGCAAGGTGATTCCGGGCCTCTACGCCGCCGGTGAAACGACGGGCGGCATCCACGGCTCCAACCGCCTCGGCGGCAACGCCATCGCCGACTGCATGGTCTTCGGCCGAACCGCCGGTACGAACGCCGCTCAGGGCAAATAATCCGTGACGGCGCAGGCCTGAGCATGCCGGAAGGCTCTCCTTCGGGCTCCCGTCCATCCGGGCGCCCGTCTGAAGGAGGGCCTTTTTCGTTGTTGAGCATGACGACACGGCGCCACGACGGCCCATGGCCGCTCGTTGTTTCAGAGTTTTTCGGCGCTCGCCCGAATGTTGGCAATGCGCCTATTCTTGGCAGGGTGCGCCTGCCGCACGACGGGTGAATCGACCCGAGTCCCGGTGCGCACGCACTTTCACCAAGGAGAGAGACCATGAACACGAGGATTTCCGCACTTGCCTCCGCGCTTGTCATTGCGCTCGCCGCGCCCGCCATGTCCGCCGACGTGCCGCAGGGCACGATCAAGGGGAAGGCCTGGGTGCAGACCGACCGCACGATGGCCGAGGCCATGGCGCAGTCCTGGACGGTGCTGCCCGCATCCGTGACGGGCGACAAGACATACGAAGGCACCAACATCCGCGCGCCCGAAACGAAGGGAAAGGCGCCCGCCGTGATTTTCGTGCACGGCTCGGGCGGCATCAATCCGCAGATCAAGGCCTTCCAGAAGCGTCTCGCGGACGAGCTCGGCATCGCAAGCTTTACGGCCGACTCCTTCCAGCTTCCCGACCGCATGACCTACACCTCGCCCATCGACCCGATGGACTATGAGAAGATCCACGCGCTTCGCGCGAGCGAACTCACGGCGGCCGTCGAATTCCTGACGAAGCAGCCCTGGTTCAACGGCAGGTTCGTGATCGCAGGCACGAGCGAAGGCGCGGTCGCCGTGGCCCGCTACGTGCGCGCCGCAGCTGCTCCCACCGAAGCGGGCCGCATCATCTTCTCCTGGTCGTGCGAAAACAACTACCACGTCGTCCAGCACAAGACGAGGATTCCCGACAACATGCCTGTCCTCAACATCATGAGCTCGAAGGACAAGTACTTCTCGCAGGCCAATCCCTATCTCGGAAACCAAGAGGCCGTCGGCAACTGCAGCAAGGCACTCCAGGGCAATCCCAACGCCCGCATCGTCCTCATCAAGGACGCGCCGCACACGCTCATGAACGAGCCTGAGGCCCGCGAGGCCGAGGACAAGTTCCTCAAGGACGTCCTCCTCAAGTAGTCGACGCCCGGACTCCACCCAATCCGTCATGCGCGCGTAACTTCGTTAGCTTTATGCTAGGCTAAGAAGAGTCAAAACGCCTCAATCTCATACGACTTGTGAGTTTGTAGTGCTTCAAAGTGTGCTAAAGCACTGCATCCAACATCAACCCAACTGTATGAGAAGTGTATGTTCAACGTGAAGTCCATCCCAACCCTGCCGATCGGCATCCACTGCTATGAGAGGGGCGTCTATCTGCGCGTGACGACGCACAGCCGCTCCTGGCTGTACAAGTACCAGCTCAACGGTAAGCGCCGTGAACTCGGCCTCGGGTCCGCGACGCAGCCCCTGTCAGCCGTCCTTGCCAAGGTGGCGCCGCTCAAGGCGCTGGTGGCACAGGGCATCGACCCCAAGGATCAGATCGCCAAAGAGAAGGCGGAGAAGAAAGCCGCGGAAGTGAAGTCGTCCATGCCGACCTTCAGCGAGTATGTCGACCACGCCTTCGAGAAGATCCTGTACCTGCGCGGTTTCACCGGGGCGAAGACCGAGGCCGCGTGGCGGTGCGACATCGGCGTGCTCAAGGGGGCGTTCGGCAAGCAGCGCCTGGACGCGATCACCCGCGACGACGTTGCGGCCTTCCTTCGCCAATGGTGGACGACGAAGCCGCGCAGGGGTGAAGACCTGCGCATGCGCCTCTACGGCGTCCTCAACGTCGCGAAGGGTGAAGGACTCATCCAGTCAAACCCCGCCGAGTGGAAGGGATGCCTTGACGTTTCGCTCCCGCCGATGGGGCTCGTGCGCCGCTCCATCCCTGTTGAGCACCACGTCGCGATGACGCCGGAAGAGCTTCGAGAGGCGGTCGGAAAACTGTGGATGGAAGACAGGGTGAGCTCGCTCGCCGTGGTTTTCGGCGCGCTCACCGCAGGCCGTGCAAACGAATACATCAAAGGGAAGTGGGACGAGATCGACCTTGAGGAGAAGACTTTCTCCGTGCCGCAAGAACGCCGCAAGGACAAGAAGCCGTACCCCCACGTGGTGCCGCTCACGCGCCAGCTACTTCGCCTGATCGACCGGCTTGATACCAGTGGGGACTACCTTTTCCAGGGGCGTGGGCGATCGGCTATTAACCAAGGGACCGCGCTCTACGCGATTAAACACGCGAGTGGCCGAGACGACATGACGCTCCACGGTATGCGCTCCACCTTCTCCGACTGGTGCGCGAAGAACGAGAAGAACTTCCTCGTCTCAGAGAAGCAGTTGATGCACGCTGTGGGGAACAACGTCTTCCGCGCGTATCAGCGTGATGATCTGCTGGAGCAGAGGCGCAAGCTGATGCAAGAGTGGGCAGACTATCTCCTTCCGAACGTGTAAAAGAAAACCCCCAAGGAGTGTGCATCCCTGGGGGTAATCGTTCAACTGAAGTCCCACTTTTTTCGGAGTTGCTGATCGTGAAGTCAGCAGGCATAAGTTAGCACAAAGCGGCCTATTTTGTTAGGTGGACCACGGCGTCCTTGTCTATCGCAGTTCGCTCAGAAAGCTCGACACCTCTGCGAACCAGGTCTGCGCCTCGCTCGACAAGGTCTGTGCATCGGGCAAGCTGCTCTCGCTCAGAGCGGCAGGCAGCGGCGCGGGCTGCGGACATTCGACGGCGGGCGGCGTCGGCTTCGAGGCGCACCCGCTCAAGCTCGCCAGACAAATCATCGACGTGGCCAAGAGCGGCATCACGCAGCGCCCATGCTTCCGAGAGCTTCTGGATGGTTGATTGCTCCTTTGCACGATACTTCTCCTCCAGCGCTTGTGAGCGCGTGGCGTAATCTTCCTTCAGTGTGGCGATGTCTTCGCCGTAGAGCGCGGCCGCGAACTGGTAGCCGCCAAGGAAGGCGGCGGTGAGCGCGACGACCGCGATGATCTTGTCCTTCATTTCAGTGCTCCTATCACCATGAGCGCTACGCCAACCCATGACCAGTCGCCCGATGCGAAGATGAAAATCAAGAGCCCGACGAAGAAAATGTCTGCGGCAGACATCAGTCTTTTGCCTCGCGTTTGGGGTGTTCAAGTCTCATCTCCAGAACCTCGAGATAGTCCTCCATCAGCCCACGCTGGATGCGAAGCAAGGACTTCGTGCGCTGGTCTAGCTTCGGGTAGGTGAACCCGACCATGAAGGTGCATAGACGGTCGAGCCTGTCCTCAAGCTCGTTTCTTTCTCTGATCAGTCTTTCCTCCCAGTCCATTGTCACTCTCCCAGATAGAGCCTCGCTTCTGCCTGACGGCGACGCGTGAGCCCCGGCAGGACTTTACCGTTGGCCTTGTTCACGTCCAAAAACTGGCTGGCGGCTTCTTCCACGTCACCGGCATTCACGGCGCGCATGAGCTTCGGGCACTTGTAGACAACGCCGTCCACGCCGATGTTGTACGCAAGGCTCATGAGCGCTACGTACTGGCCTTCGGTAACTTTGACGTTCACCCACGGGGCGAGACCGGAGGCATAGCGCTTCAGGTCTTCGATGAGCATGGCGTAGGCTTCCTTGTACGTCACCACCCGGCCTTCCTTTACGTCGGGCCCCGTGTGACCGAAGCCGATCGTGAGCACGCCCGCGGGGCATAGGTACGCAGTCTCGCGGAAGCCTTCCCACTGTTCGATGAAGTCTGCGGCCAGTTTGACAGGCCAAGCGGTTAGGGCTTTCGTTTCACTCATGGGCTTTCTCCTGTATGCCAAGTTTCTTTTCAAAAAAGCTCTCAACGATTTGAAATGCTCTCGCCCCCATGTTCCCGCCAATGGCGGCGCATACCGCACTGATCTCCGTCGGCTGTGCAAGGCCCTCTGCCAGCATGTAGAGGACGCATCCCACGAAGATCGATGACAACATGTCCCCAATGAACTCGAAAAACTTGAACGTACGGCCTGACTTGATGAGGCAGTAATATCTGATAACGCCACCGCCCGCTCCGAAAAGAATCGGAAGCACTGCGCGAAGCGATGCCCACGAATTCGGATCTTTCTCTGGCATAGCTTTTTTGAAATGTTTCTGACGATATTGGATGTTCTTGTCGCGGTAGTTTCGTTTGTATCCGCTACATATTGGCTAAGTTCTGCGGTTAAGACGATGTATGCAAAGGACACGAACCGCCCACCAGAGGAGCGCGAACTGCTGATTGAACTGTCCCAAAACAGAAACATGCGCGCAGCCCTTGCCGCGTCCTTTGCCGCATATCTAATCGCAATGAAGTACATCTACATGGCGCTCTCCGCTATTGGCGTAGGGGGCGAATAATCCGCCCCCTGCCTAGTTAACGATCCATTGCTAGAACCGTGCGGATGTGCTTGATGCACTCCCACGCTTCACAAAGATCTTCCAGGTTCTGGGATGTCAGGCTGTAGTGACCGTCCCGAGCGTCGTCGAGGATCTTGTCGATCTTCTCCAGAAGCTCTTCCTCGGTGCGCTCACCCTGCATCTTTCGCATGTCCTTCAAGTCCATGACTTTCTCCTTAGTCGACCGCGTGTTTCTTCGCGATCTCAAGGAGCGCGTCGATGTCCGCCTTGTCGACCATGTAGCCGCTAAGCTCCACCTTTCCGCCGGCCTCTTCGAGCGCGGCGTAGGCGGCCGCGGATGCACGGTCAAGATCAACCTTCCCTTCGTCCACGATGCCGAGCATCTTGAGCGTCGGCAGGGACTGCTCGACACGCACCGCTACGGCGTCGCGGATGTAGGGGGAGACGAAGCCGATGCCAAACTTCAGGAGCCCGGTGGGTGCCTTCGGCATGACCACCGTGGTGATGAATTCGCTGGCAATCGTCGGTATCTGGGAGACTTCAACGTTCATGACGCGCTCCTACCGGTTACTGCTGCGCCGTCGTTCGGGCGGGATTGGAGACCGTCACCTGAGTCGCGCCTTCGGGAGACGTCCACTCGTTGTAACGGGGCATCGGCTGCGGGCAGATCGCGCCAAGCGGCACGACCTCCTTCGTGATGGCGTTGACACGAGCCTTGAGACAGCCGACCTCGGTGGCCAGATTGTTGAGGCCGCATGCACAGTCGGAGGCGACGCGGTCGATCTTCTGCGTGACGATCTGCTCTCGGAGGAGGGCCTTCTCGATCTCGCACTTCTGCTGTGCTTCGAGCACCGCCACGCGTTCGCGATTGGCCGCGGACTCCTGCGCAATCGGCGTGATGTAGGCGTACATCTCGTCTCGAAGCGTCTTGTTGTCGGCAAGCGTCTGCTTGTAGACCGCCGCATCTTGGTTGTCGCTGTAGCGCATGGCCGTCAGTTCCGCGATCTTCGCGTCCTTTTCAGCCAGAGCATTGAGCGCCATGCCAGCCTGAGCGTTCTGACAATTGCCGCTGCCAAACAGCCCGCCAAGAAGGCCGCAGCCGTTTCCATTAGCGTTGAGAAGCCCCAACGCGGTGCCGGCAATGCCGAGACCCAGGCCGCTACCCGCGACCCCTTTACTAGCGAATTCACCCATAGCAAATCCTCCATTCAAATTGCACGAAGCGTCGGCTCGAAATGCCTCTATTCCTCGCGCATTCTTAGTCTGGACTACGGATTCCCTCTCATGCACCCACTCGCCTTGCTTGTGCGACCTTGAACGCTCGCTCAAGGTACTCGTCCACGTCCGCTTTTCGCCATCGTTGGCGGCCGAGGATGAGGGCAGGAGCGGGAAAGCGTCCTTCACGCACAGCCTTCGTAAGGGTGTTGGGGGCGCACCCTACATAGGTACGCACCTGCTTTGCGGTCATCAGTTCTTGCGGTTTCATGCTTTTCTCCTTTCCATGAGCAGGTCGAGGACACTGCGCTTGGTTTTGATTCGTTCTTGTACGACCTCGTCCAAGGTGTCTTTTGCGATGATGTTGTAGACGAAGACGGGGCGCGGATGCCCCGCCTGCGCCTGTCGTGTCGGTCCGATGCGCTCGATGATCTGCTCGTGCTCCTCGAGGTTCCACCCGGTGGAGTAGAAGACGAGGATGTTCCCGCCGTCCTGCATGCTGAGGCCGTGGCCGCACGAGGCGGGGTGCGCAAGGAGCATCGGGATCTTGCCGGCATTCCAGTCGCGGATCGTCTGCGGGTTCTTGTCGAGCATGCGGGATCCCTTGAAGTAGGAGAGGATCCTGTCGCGCTCGTGCTTGAACTGGTACGCCACGAGGATCGGCATGCCGTTGGCTTCCTCCACGATGGAGGCGAGCGCACGGAGCTTGCTGTCGTGGACGTGGAAGTAAGGCTTCGTCGTCCCTCCGTCGACGCGTTCTACCGACTGTGCGGCCTTCGCCTCGGCAAGCCGCTCGAAGTCAGGCGTTACTTCCTCGCCTTCGTAGAGGTTGCCGGAGGCAAGCTGCAGACAGGCAGACGTCTTCGTGGCCGCGTTGGCCGTGTCGACGGCGTACTCGCCCAGCTCGACGTAGAGGTTCCGCTCGAGGCTTCGGTACGCCTTCATCACCTTCTCGTCGAGCGTTACCTCCACGGTCATGACGATGGGCTTCTGGATGCCGAACCAGTCCTCGGCGTTGAGCTTGAGCGCGATGTCCTGCGTCTTCTCAAGGATCGCTTTCTCGGCGAACCCGCGGGGCTCGTACTTCACCGCGAAGGCGTTGGCGCCCACGCGGATAGGCGTGAAGTAGACCTCTTGGTATCGGCGCATCGTCTTGCCAAGGCGCTCGCCTTTGTCCAAGAACCAGAACTGTCCCCAGAGATCGAGGAGCCCGTTCGAGGCGGGTGTCCCTGTGAGCTCTATGAAGAACTCGGAACGCCACGCCACGGAGCCAAGTGCCTTCGCACGGGACCCACCCGAGCGGGTGCGGAAGCTCTTCAGGCGCGTGGCCTCATCGGCGACGATGATGTCGAACGGCCAGTTGCCGTCGAGCTCCTCGACCAGCCAGGGGAGGGACTCGTAGTTGACGCAGTAGATGTCGGCCTTCGCATTGAGCGCTTTCTTCCTCTGCGCCTTCGAGCCGTAGAGGACGGAGACGCGCATGTGGGAGAAGTCCTCCCACTTGGCGACCTCATCCGGCCACGTCGATACGGCCACACGGAGCGGGGCGAGGATCAGCGCGGGGCCTACGCCTTCTACCGACTGGAGAAGGTTGATGGCGTAGAGCGTCGATGACGTCTTCCCCATGCCCATCGAGCACCAGCAGGCACATCGAGGATTGGACAATATGTGATTGACTATGCGCCCTTGATACGGGCGAGGCGTGAACTTCATGATTTCCCCTTGTCGTCGCACCAGGACAGAATCCACGCGATAAGCCCGGCGGCGAGGAGCGGGAGCAGCGTAACGAACATCCCGAAAAGGGCATCACACATACGGATCTTCCTCCAGCGCGTGCCAGGTGCGAAGCGAGAGCTCCGTGAGCACGCTGTCAATGTCCTCCTTGGACGCCACCCAGCAGGCGTGAAGCCCGCTGTCATTGAAGATGGCAAGCTCGCGCGTCTGCTCAGGGCGGGGCCGCTGCCCCGGCGCCTTCACTTCCACGAAGACAGCTGCGCCCGGCGCAAGGATCAGTCGGTCCGGCGCTCCGTGGCGCCCTTCGTAGGAGAGCTTGCGCACACGGAAGCCTTCCGCCTTCGCACGCTTGCACAGGTAGGTAACGAGTTTTCCTTCAGGCGTCATAGGTCCTTCCCGAGAAACTTGCCGGCTGCGTACCCAATGACAGGAGCGATGGCGATGACTACTCCCAACTGGGCGAGACGCACGAGCGTACTGTCGCCAAGCAGGTGTTCCAGCAGGGCAAGGAGGGCGCCTACCACGAACGCGCAGGCGGCGACCGCCAGAAGGAGTCGTAGCATTAACCAGTAGAACCCCCAGAAGTCCTTCATTTTTCAGCCTCTTTCATCATCTGGATGCGGATAGAGCGATAGTCCTTCAGCGCTCCAACGAAATAGGACAGGTCGCGGATAACCGAGTCGACCTCCTCCATGGTCGGAGGAGTTTGACCTTTCCAGCCCTCTTTTCCTGCAGTCGCGTACTTCTGGATGAAGTCCAAAGCGACGATTGCCATGCGTCTGTATTCTCTTTCAGGTCTCATTCCTCTTTCTCCTTTCTGATCCACCACGACGGAATGTCGAGATAGGCCCATGCGATGTCGTCGAAGTCCTCGACTTTGTACTCGTTTCGCTTCGTGACCCTGCAGCCTTTGACGGTCTTTACTTCGTAGAAGAACTCGATGCCCAGTCCGAAATAGCCTCTCGGAATGTAGACGGGCTTTCCGCCTTTCAAGGCAATGATGATGAGTTCTTTGCCTGTGTCCGGGTGCGTCGCTTCATCGTCTGCATCGAACCGCTGCCATTGGATGTTTCCGAATTCACTCATTCCTTGTCCTCCTCGTCTCTCAAAACTCCTACCCAACACTCCATCGGGAAGGCAACCCAACGCAGTTCTCCCTCAAAGTGGAGTTGCATAGCCCAAGACAAACCGTACTCTTTGGCTCCCGGCGTTTGGTGCGCCACAAGCCGCAGGTTTTTCTCGCCCTTGCGGATGTCCTCCGCGGAGATCCCCTGCTTGAGCAGGCTTTCATACGTTTCTTTGTTGAGTTTCCCTGATCCCTTTATCATTCCTCGTCCTCCGGGTCGCCCCACGGGCGGAAGCGGGCAACACTTTGGCTGTACGCCTCAGGCCAAGCCCCGCCATTGACATCGCACCATGAGCCTCCTTCGATAAAGAGCCGATACTTGGCGCAGGCCTTTCTTCCATCGCGGCACTCGACGCGCATCAAGACGCCTTCGGGCGGCTCGACTTCGGGAAAGTCGTTCCATCCGTGCGGGTCGTACTCTGCGACTTCTTCGATCTCGTCCGTTGCGAAGCAAAGCGTCATCCTCTGGATCTTGGTGTGGTGATGTCGTCTTCTATCCTCTATCATGCCCATGCAGCCGATGAGGATCATTCCGTCCATACGCTCACGGTCGTTTTGAAGCCGTCGGGAGAACTCCCCATCGGTAGCCTCGTCGAGCTTCTTCTGCAGCTCGCGGTCTTTGAGTCTGAATCTCACTTCTTCTGCTCCTCAATCAAATTCTTAACGTAGCCTCTGGCCAGCTCGACAAGTTCGCCCGGAAGCTCCTGCACCAGTTCGGAGTTGACGACTGCAGGCAGGACGTACATGGCCGCGAGCGTCGTGCTGCTGGGGACGAGGATCGTAATGGCGCCGCAAACCGCAGTGGCCGCAGCAACCTTCTTAAAGAACCCTTTCAGCTCCTTAAGCTTTTCAATGACCGTGACGTCTTTCATGGCTACGTCGAAGCAAAGACAGACATACAGGACCTGAAGGGCAACCACTGCGGCTCCGACAACAGTCAAAAGCTTGGCGGCATCCCTGACGTCTCCAAGTAACGTGATGAGGTAAATCGCCCATGGGGTGATCGTCATTCTTCGTCCTCCTTCTGCTCGACGAGTTGGTAAATGGCCATGCGCACTGCCGCTAAGCAGGAGACAACATCCGTCCTCAGGACTACAAAGCCGTTGGCAGCGGCACCGCAGATCCCGTTCTCGAACAGCCAACGGAGCGGACCGTTGTGCTTCTCCGCGATGAAGCGTGCGGCACAGGCCCCTCTGGCCGACAGAACAGCGGCCATGGAGCCGTTGTCGAGGAGGGCAAGCTGTCGATTGAGGTACCACTGGGCCTTCTTCAGGTCCTCGAGCTCGGGGCACCCCTCCTTATTGCCGGCTCGGCAGAGGTACTTGACGGCGTTGCCCAGGCAGAAGGGCAACTCTTGGCACACGTCGATGGGCTGAACGAGATAGCCCGCATCTTCGTAGTGCTTGGGGTGGTTGATGTTGTCGTTCACTTGATCTCTCCTTTGTTGAACGCGAGACGGCGCCAGTCGTAGACACTCGTCAGAAAGGTTTCGAGCTTGTGGATCTCAGTCAGCGGGATGCCCTTGACGCCATCCATGTCGATGACGACCTTGGGCATGCCCACCTTGGAGACGCCGACCACGCGGGCGGTAACACGCACAGAGCTGTCTTCGCCGTGGATGGCGCAGGTCGGCAAAGGGTATTGATGGGTGATGCAATTCATGGTTTGATAGGTGTGTAAAGTAAAGGAAGCTCTTCAAAAGCCCTCTTTAACTTTACGCCTCGAGAACTTTCATCTATTACACAGGCTAAATTACTGCACAAACGATTGTTCAGGGTACTTTTGAAGAGCTTCCTAAAAGGACAAAGGGTTTGGTTATCGGCACCACGACATCTTCGTCATGGCAGTGCCACTCCCAGCGGTTCATGGCTTCGTTTCGTTCAATCCAGCCTCGTCGGGTCTTCTTGTTGATGACCGCGAAGCCTCCTCGGCCCTGCACCTTGTCGAAGTCGTCATCGTTGACGGGGTCGACAAGGAAGCCGGAGCCTGTCGGGATGTCGAAGATGTGACCGGACGCCTCAAGCGCCCACATGGACTTCAGGAGCTCGGAGCGGTTGCACGAATCCTTCATCTGCTTCAGATACTCAAGCGCCAGGTCGACGGGCTCGAAGAGCGCATCCGGCAGCTCAGGGTCTTCCCGCTTCTTGAGCTGCGCCATGCAGTTGAGCGAGGCGAACGCGAGAAGAAAAGTGAGCCTCATCGTCGTCTTCTCCTCGAACCCCTGGCTCAGAACCCACGCGTGGCGAAGCGCGGACTGGACGTGCCATGCGTCCTCTTCGTTCCCCTCGCCACGGCGCAGAACATCGAGGTGGACGTACGGATGGATGTCCGACCTCGCGCGGTCCCCCTCCGTCAACTCCCCCAGCGTCAGGGAGTAAATGAAAGAAGGGGCGTGCGTGCGCTTCGGACGGTACTTCTTGTTTCGCTTTTTCATTTTTGAACCTTTAAGAAAGCTCTTCAAAAGTACCCTGAACAATCGTTTGCACAGCAATTTATCTTGTGTAATAGACAAGAGTTCTCAGGGCGCAAAATTAAAGAGGGCTTTTGAAGAGCTTCCTTAAAAGCCCCATTTGGAAGGCTTCGTAAACCGCCTCGGCGGCGTTGTGGACACCCAGCTTCTTAAAGAGCTTCTTCCTGTGCGCGACGACAGTCGCGAACGAAATGCCCAGGATTTCCGCAATCTGCGTTTGCTCGAGGCCCTTCGCTGTGAGCTGTAGGATTTCCAACTCGCGAGGCGTCAGGCGCAGGTCTTTCTCTTTTTCCATGGCCTAGTCCTTCCTGTATCTGTAGGCTTCGTAGCCCGCCGCTACGAGAGGAAGCCCGGGTGCCCAGTCGGGCAGCGTCGACATCAGGTGCTCCATCTTCTGGAAGGTGAACTCGTCGGTGTCGGGCGCTTCCGTGATCGCTTCGTCGTGGATGGTCAGCACGGTCTTGTAGCCCGCGGCATCCATGCGCAAAAGCCCTTCGGAGAGGAGATCGCAAGCGACTGCCTGGGTAATGTTTTCCACGTTTTTCGCGCCGTATGACTCGATCTTTTCCCACTTGCGCGAGAACTGATTAACGCCCATATAGGTGAACGAGTCCTTGCCGACCCCCGGATTCGTCTTCGGCGAGGGGTAGCAGAGCAGACGGCCGCTCGGCAGTCGGATGACGAGGAAGCTCTCAGTCCTGGTGAAGGCGACATAGCCGACGCGGACACTCTCTCGAGAGACGATGGCCTTCTGCACGGCCTGCCCGACGTTCGCCCAGAACTGGACGATCTTGGGGTTCGTCTTTCGCCACAGGCGCTTCAAGGTCTCGCAAGCGATGAAGGTCTCGCGCTCAAGCCCTCCCGTCATCTTCTTTTCTGCAAAGAACGAGTAGCTGTCGGCAGCATCGAGCCAGTTGGCGCGCGGTGCGCTCGACTTCACGTACTCGGCCATCTCGTTGAGGTCCATCCCATACCCAGATGCGAAACGGGCGAACGCCGCGGCTCCTCCGCCATACCCGAGCGCGAGCTCGAGCACCTTGCCGATCTGGCGCTGGGGCTTCGTCACGTCCTCAGGCTTCACGCCGAAGGCTCGGGCGTAGGCCAACTTGTACAAGTCGTGCCCGTGCCCCGCATCGAAGTCTCGGAAGGCTTGAAGCTTCCACTCCTCACCGGCAAGCCAAGCGAGCACACGCCCTTCTACGTTGGAGTAGTCGGCGACGATCAGTTTCTTGCCGGCAGGTGCGATGATCTCGCCGCGGAGAAGGTTGGGAAGAACCGCGCTCGGGTCTTCGTAGAAGCACTCGAACGTTCCGTCCTTGAGCACGGCTGCCGCGAAGTCGATCTCTCTCTGCGGCATCGTGGGACGGGCCAGATTTTGAGGTTGGAAACCACGGCCGCCCCATCGTCCGGTTCGCGCCGCGCCGCGGAACTGGAGCCCCCCACGGATGCGACCGTCCTTGTTGACGCGACGCAGAAGCGCCTTGAACTTTTGGATCGAGGTCTTCGTAGACATGAGGCGGAGCTTCAGAAGCTCACGAACAGGCTCGGGCACGGACGGATCGTCCACGCGCTTCTCGAGCTCGGCCTTCGTCATCGTGTCGATCTTCCAGCCGTACTCGCGAGCCATGTAGTCGATGAGCGCATCACGCTGCGTGGCGGCGCCGACTTCACCGTTCGTCTGCCGCTGGGTCTCCTCGGCCAGGAGCTTCTTGTTCCGCTCGGATAGTTCAACCGCGGCCTCGGCAAGGTCGACGTCAATCTGCATACCGCGTCGATTAATCTCGGCATCCAAGACTTGTAGCTTGTGTTCCCACTCTGTGCAGTTCCACTTAGGGAGCTTCTTGTAGAGCGAACGCTCAGCCTCTACGTCGAGGCGACAGTAGTTCACGAACTTGATCCAGTCCTCGGGCTTCGTGTAGCGGTCATGACGACGCACCCTGTAGCACTCCGGCTGCGGCTTGCAGAAGAGCTGGACGAGGCGCTTGCCGTCCTTGTCCTTCGCTTTGTCGGTCGGCATGCGGAGCACGTCGCACAGGTCGCCAAGAGCGCCGGGGAGCCCGTGCTGATAGGCGATGACCATGGTGTCCACGATCATCTCGAGTGGGATGTGGTAGCCGTGGGCGGCAAGCACAACCGTGTCGAACATCATGCCGTTGTGCCAGACGATCTTGCGCTCGCCCGCCTGCACTTCCTTGAGCGCCTTGGCAAGCGCTTCGGGCATCTCTTTGGTCTGCGGGTTCGTGCAGTCCCAGACGCGGGCGGGTTCGTTGTCGATGGCGTAGCCCCACAACAGAATCTCGCAGTCTTCCGCATAACGGAAGCTGCCGACTTGGGGGAGATTGAGCGGAGAGAAGGTCTCAAGGTCCGCGAAAAGGTATTTCATGGAAGACTCCATTTACAAGTCAAAGGACTCATCAGTTTGGTCGGGTCAAGGCGTACGAGCACCTTTTCACGGGAGTAGCCGTTGCGGATCGCCCAGCCGTAGAACTTCTCGAAGTCCTGCCATGCGGGGCAGCAAGCTGCGCGGTCCAGCGTCATCCAGTACACGAGGACTCGATCCTTCGTGAACCGGTCCATCGCATCCCGCCCATACCACTTTTTGAGAGACGGGTTCTCGGGCACGTATAGCGGGCCGTCTTGTTCAGCCTTGTCATGCCGGCGGACTGCCGCGGCCTTGATCGCTTCTTCGCGTCGGCGCTCCCCCTCCGCAACCGAGCAGCGCTCGCCACTGATCGTGAGGTTCCCGCTCTCGCGCAACGCGACGCCGTTCGCACGGGGGCGGCATCCGCAGTTGACGGCTTTGCTGTAGAGGCTGAGTTCTTTCACCTTGAAGGGCTTCCCACAGAAGGGGCAATGGGCGACGACAAGCCAGCGCTTCGCGGCCGAAGGCGTCGCGTACCAGCCGACGACATCTACGATCTCTTTGCCGGCAACGAGACGCCCTATGCGGCGTTGCCGCTCATCTTCTGTCGGCTTGTGAATTTGATCCATGTGAGACTCCTTTGAAAAACTGGGGAGCCCTTGAGGGAGGATGAGGGCTTGCCGTGCGGCAAGAGCTGCAGATGCTCATCCTTGTGTGATCGTGGCGCTAGAACTCCGGCATTACTGCCTGATGAATCACCCGACCCGCTACGGCTCTGCGTTCCGAGCGGTTTCCCCCGCGGCTCTGGATCAAGCCTCCTCCTCTGAGGAGAAGAGGGGGCTTTGTTCAAAGTCGCGTAAGCGCTTTACGGGATGTCGGTGAAGTCGGGATCGTCGTCCGCCTTCAGATCATCGAAGTCATCGTCCTTGGCGACGGAAGCGCCGCCGATCGGATCGCCGTCTTCAACAAACTGGATGCCACAGAGCGTGAAGGAGAAGCCAGGCTGGATGGGCGTGCCATTCTTCGCCTTTCCGCTGTAGCACCAGAGATCCACGACAACGTTGCAGACAGCGCCGCTGTAGATCTTTCCGTCCTCGGGGCGCAGTTCAACCGTGCGGTCACGACCGACGATGCGCGGGGCCTGCTGGTCGGGACGGCGCTTGGCACTCAGGAAGTAGAAGCCGCCCTCGTCGTTGTGACGGAGCCCCTTGTTGTTATCGATCTTCTCGACACGGGCATTAAAGGCTTTGGCGTCGCGACCCCAGAAGGCGTTAGCGGCCACTTCCTTCGCGGCGTTAATCATCTCCACGATCTTCATGTGCTCGGGGTTGTTCTCGTACAGGCGAACCTGTACGAAATATTCGTCCTTGCCAGAGAGATCGTTGTGCTTCGGTTCGAAGACTTCCGGGTAGGCGATGCGCACCTTGCGCAGCACGAGGTGGAGCTTCTTGCGCTCTTCAGCAGTAAGTTTTGCCATTTGTATTTCCTTCAAAAATGACAGGGTTTAATTGGCTTGTTCAGCCTTGGGGTCGAGATCGTCGAAGTCGTTCTCGAGTTGCGGCGTCAACGCGGGGCGCTCGTCCGTGCTGGGCACGATCAGAGGTTTGCCGTCGCTTCGGCCAATGAGGTTTGAGAGTCGAGCCCAGTACTTGGGCCCGATCTCGCCCGCCTTGTGGAGCTTCTCGGCTGTGGTCGGCGAGATCACCTTTCGGTCGTATGCCTGATTGACCTTGAGCGCCTTTCGCAGTTCAGCCTCGGCGGCTTCGGCATCCGTCCACTTGCGCGGACCGGGGCGGCCCGCGACGAGCTTGTAGCCTTCGGTCTCGCCATGGCTGTTGAGACGGTCGTACATGGCGCCCTCCACGGCGTCGCACCACATGCGAATCACCTTGAGCCAGCTGTATGCGGCCGCCAGGCGCTCGGGCGTGGTCGGCACGGGGATCGAGCTCGGGAGCGCGACGGTGACGGGCGCGGCTTGTTCAGCCTCGGTGCCGTCAGCGAGATCCTCGAAGTCCGCTTCGAGCGCCTCCACCGTGGACCGATGCAGGATCGGACAGATCGCCTTCGCCTTGCAGAAGCGGCAGATGTGATCGTTCGGGATCGCGAAGTCGCCTTCTGGCGTCATGCCGGAGCCCTCGAGCGGCAGGAAGGGGTAATCCTCCTTCAGGTCTTCGGGATGCGCCACCAGGTGGAGCGCACGATCGGCCGCGCGGCGGATATTCGTGAAGAACTTCCCCTCAAGTGCTGCACGGTCGACCGCCCACTCGCTGATGTTGTCCATGCGCGGCTGGACGATGTGGAGCACGACCTTTTCGATGCCGAACATCATGCCTTCGGGGTCTAGTTCAGCCATGGCGGAAAGGGCGTAGACGCCGAGCTGCGCGTTGTGCTTCGCCTCGACCTTGACGCCGGCGCCGTACTTGAAGTCGATGATGTGGAGCACACCGTCGCCGTCGATAATCACGCAGTCGGCAGTGCCGAAGGCGTCGGGCTCGCCCGTGATCGGCGTGACCGGCAGGCGGACCTCGACGGCGCGATAGAGAGCGCCCCCGGCCAGTTCAGCCACGTGGGACACATACTCGCGCACGTGGGGTTCCATGCCGTCGTGAGACAGCTTGATGGCCGCGCGCTCTGCGGCTTCGGCGCGGTTTAGGTCGCGACCCGCAAACTTCGCCCGCAACTCGAGCTCACACCAGCGGTGTGCCGCGGTGCCTTCTTCTGCGTAAGGGCTGGAGTCCTCCGGCGCGTCCTTGGAAAGAAGGACGGACGCCGGGCAGTAGCCAATACGCTCGCAGCTCGACGGGCTAATGAGAGCATGCTTAGCCATGGTCACGCCTCCGCCTTCGCTAGTTCAGCCTTGACGGCTGCAAGCGCCTCCGCGTAGCGAGCGCTGTCCAGCGTGCGGAAAGAGTTTGCGCCGATGGCCTCAAGTGCGGCGCGCATGACATCCTTGTCGTCGGAGCGGCCAACGACGAGCGCGTGAAGCGCGGCCATGAAACTAGCGGGGTCCTTCGGCGCGTTTTCGACCTCTGCCGCAAGCGCGGCGGCTTCGGGCGTCAGTTCAGCCTTAGGAGCTTCGGCGGGATTCTCCACGGGTTCCGGAGCGGCCGGGGCGGCAGTTTCGGCGCGGGCGGGGGTCGCGGGCGCGGGCGTCTCTTCGGGCGTGACGGTGGTCGGGGCCTCCGGTGCTGCCGTGTCTGCCGGCGCTGCCGTGTCTGCCGGCGCTGCCGTGTCGGCGTTGAGAGAGCGACCGGCGACGATGGCGCGGGCGATGGTGGCCAGGGTCTTGACCTCATCGGTCAGAGCTCGGATTTCAGCTTCAAGACTCACGATAGAGCCTCCCAAAAAATGAAAGTGAAGGGCGGGGCGGCGTATGCAGCCCCGGGTTACTGCGCAGAGAAAAGCCCGCGGCGCGGGGCTGTAGGCTTTTCTCTGCGGGCCGGCATGACACCGGCCGCGTAGGCGCTACCATCGATAGATGTCCGGTAGCTTTTCGGCTGTCGGTCTGCGCGCTACGCGGAAGTCCAGCAGCGGAAATCGCAGGCGGGCGCGGCGGGCGTCGGCCAGGGCCTCGCATACGGAGTAGTAAGCACGGGGCAGCACCTGCCAGCGGTCACCAGTCCGCGCGGCTTGACGCAGTGCGATTACGTAGATCATTCGCTACGCTCCTTGCGCGCGCGGGCGATGACGCACGCCTCGAGGTACGAAAAGCAGATCTCTGCGAAGTCCTCGCGGCCGGTCATGTCGTTGCGAATCGCGTCCATCGCTGCGGCCACGGTGGCCGCGCCGGTTAGCTCTTTCAAAATCGAACCGGAAAGTTTTTCGATTCGGCCGGCGGCGTCGACGCGGTAGAAATTCCTTGCTGTCATGACTCAATGCTCCAAATTTGGCCGCCTTTCGAGGCGGCCGGTGTTGACTGGTGAGGGCGGCGCGGCTTAAAAGATCGTTGCGTACACGTCCGCATACTCCGCAGACTCTGCGCGCATCGGCATGACCGCCGCGATGGCGTCAGACGAAAGCGCAGCGCACTGCGGCCCCAGCGCATCCGCCGCAAAAAATCGGACATGAGGCGCGACGCTGGAACGATCGTCCAGCAGCTCCGCGGCTTTGCAGATCGTCCCAAGTAGCTTCGGATTAACCGCAGCCGGGGGCGTGGCCTGCCGGACCGCGCCGGGGATCGGAAGCGCGCGGCGATAGTCGACATAGCTCGCGTCTACCATTTGGGCGAACGCCGAGACGATCTCGTTTTCACGGTCGCGCAGCACATCCTCAATCGCGACCCTGGCGTCAGTCAGGACAAGCGATAGACGTGCGTACCTGCTGCCGGAGTCGATGGCCAGAACGCCGGCGCGGCGGATGTCTGCGGCACGGAAAGCGGACAGCGCCGGCTTAAGCGAAGCCACGGAGAGCAGCACGGGGGCGGTCTTTCCGTAGAGCCGCGCCGGGGCCGTGGCTACAAACATCATGTTTTTGTCGGTAGCTACGATACGCACGCGGCCTGCGGCGGGGCGGGCTTGTGGGGGTTAGATGCGGTCAAACTCTTCGGCGGCTTCAATCCAGCGAATGAGCGGGCAGTCATTGCAAGACACCTCGAGGCGATCGCCGCCCCATGAGGCCGTCAAGGTCAGGCGCTCCCAGCGGGATTCGTAGCGAGCGCGAATCGTGGGGCCGCCCACGGTTAAATTGACATCGGCGATATAGCCGCCGCGGCCGGCGCGATAGATTTCCAGCGAGAGGGGTTCGAACGCGTCAGGCGCGCTTTCTTCGGCCTCATCGTCATCGGGGCATTCATCCTCGAGGCCTTCAGCGACGGGCGCCGAAAGGAAGTAGGCGGCATTGCTCACCAGACGGGCGAAACATTCCGGGTCCCGGACACTAAGATCGGCGGGATCGAAATCACAGGCCGTGCGAATGCCGGCGGCGGTCAGTGCGTCAAGGAGAAGGCAAGCGGGGCTAATAGTGGTGGTCATGATGAGTCCTAGCAAGTTAAGTAAGTGATTAGTCTTCGGCAGCGTCGAAAAGCGCGCCGGAGAGAGAAGCGAAAAGAGCAGAGAGAGCGCAGCCTGCAGCCAGCTTGACCACTGCGACGGTGTAGGCGCCGGCGGTCAGGTCGACCGATGAGGCCGCCGCGCCGGCGGCAAGCGCCGCAACTGCAAGGGCAGCGGCGCACATGGCCAGGCGGTTCACCAGAGCGCGGGGGGCTGTCATGCCTTGACCTCGCAGCCGTAGCGAGCAGCGAAAGCCGCGCGGCGTTCGATGCGCTTGGCGACCTTCTCGAGATCGCCGATGCGGTTAGCTTTCTGGCAGTCGGCCAGGCGGTCCCAGTCCGCCGGGAGCTCCACGGGGGCGCCGGCGCGGCGGGCGAAGTCGAGATAGAGGGCATCAGTGCGACGGCGGGCGGCGGCGCGGGCGGCGGCGCGCATGCGCTCGAATTCTTCATCACTGCGACGGTCGGCGGCTTCACGAAGGAGGGCCTCACGGATGAGCGCGATTGTGAGGAAAACGGCGATAACGGCGATTGCGACGAGGTAGTGAGCGATGATGGCGGGTGTCATGGTGTGGAGTCCTAGTTGTGTGTTCGTTAGTGTTGAATCGTGCTCGATTCGTTAAGTGCATATTACACCTAAACGAGCACGAACGAGCACAACAAAGATGAGCACACTTGACGTAGATCAAGCACGCGCAGGACGCAGGCACCACCGGCGGGCCCGCCGGCCGTATGCCGCGCGCTTTCCCCGGCCCCCTCAAGGCCACGGCGGGGCCTCCGCCTCTACTCACTTTTTTTGTGAGTTGGCACGCAACTCCGATTTTTCGTGAGTTAGCCGAAGAAAAAGGACGTACTAAGTATTTATCTACCCCCTCTCGTAACTTCTCTCATACGTGAAAATCAAGGGGGTACCCCCCTTAGATACGCCTATAGGGGGTTTATGTTTTTGGCCGAATTAGGTAGTTAAGCTGCGCGGCGTTTTTTTTTTTTTTAGGCAGCGCATCCCCCTGGCCGAAGGGTGGCGCCGGATTCGGTGCTACGGCACGCGGGAGCGGCGGACCGTGCGGCTTTGAGGCGTGCGGTGGGGTGGCGCCGTGGATTGGCGGTGCTCTGGCCTACCCGACGCGCCGCGCCGCGTTGCGGGTTTTTGGTGCGGGCGCGCGGGCCGTCCGCCGCCAGGGATGACGGCCGGCGGCAGCGGTGCCCCCGTGGCGGTGTGGGCATTTCTGTATGAGCATTCGCCACATTTCGCAAAAGAGTCTCTAAGTCAAGCGTCTGGCGCCGCCCGTTCGACGGTTGCGGCTTTCGTCGGGCGATTGCGGCTAGACTCCGGCCGCAGGAGGAAAGCACATGACAAAGACGATTGCCGTCAGCGCCGCCGGTCGCCCGGTCGGCGAGGACTCTGCGCGGTGCCGGTGGCCTGACGCCGTGGTAGAAGAAATTCGCCAGCGCGTGGCCGCCGGAGAGACCGTCACCGCGGCCGCCGCCCGCTTCGGCGTGCCTTTCAACACCGCGAAGGACTTCGTACGATGCCACCGCCGCGCCGTGCTGCCCGCCGCATGGGTGACGGTCCGCGCGGGGCGTCGGGTGTCGGTCGGCTGAGGCGCTCGCCGGGGACGGGTGGGGGCCCAATTTCGCCGCTCGTCCGCGGGGGACCTCGCCCGACCGGCACATCCAAGAAAATTTCATTTTCGAACTTCCCTTTTTTCCGAGTTCCCGCGCCCCACCGTCCAAAAAAATTTTTTTTTAGGAAATTTCCACAATGGCTCAAACCGCCGCAAACAAGATCAAATCGATTCAGATCCTCGAGAAGCCTTCTAGCAGGGCCGCTACGGCGTCGACACCCTCGGACGAGCAACCACAAGGGGAAGGTTTGTTCGGCGCCTCAGCGTGCTCAAAAACGCACATTCCTGCCTCGTCTGAAGCCGTGGTAAGGATCGTGCATGAAGGGGCACCCAAGACGGTGTCCGACATGGACCCGTCGAAGCGACGTGCGCACTACAAGCCCGTGACGCCGGACGAGGACTGGCGTCCGGAGTGGGGGCCGAGGAAGCGTCGTCCTGGGCTGACGAAGGAGGACAGGGCGCTGATGCGTCGGGTGGCGACGGAGGCGATGGTGGGGCTGCCCGAGGTGCCGGAGTATCTGCCGACGGATGCGGAGACGGGCCGGGTGGTGAAGTCGCCGGAGCTCTTGGACGCGCTCTGTGCCTACTTGGCGCAGGGCGGGATGATGCTGACTTTTGCGAAGCGTGTGGGCCTTGGCCGCAGCGCGCTGTCGCAATGGTGCTCGAAGGATCCGAAGTGGAAGGCGGCTGTTGCGAAGGCTCGGGAGCAGGGCGTTGACGCGCTAGCCGAGGAGGCGTTGGCGATGGCGACGGATCCGCTGATGGTGGAGGACGTGTACGAGCGGTATGACAACGACGGGAATCTGCTCAGTTGTGACGTGAAGACGGGGGACGCGGTTTATGCGAGGAAGCTGGCGGTGTCGACGCGCCTGGATTTGCTGAAGAAATGGGCGCCGGAGAAGTACGGCGACAAGGTGGAGGCGAAGACCGACAGCTCTCTTGCCTCCCGCATCCTTGCCGCCAGACAGCGCGTGGCGGGGAAATCGTAGGTTAGAAAAACGGGCGATAAAGGCCGACACATACCGCCAAAACTTTTTTAATTTTTACGTTTGGAATGTTGAATTCCGAGTTGTTGTCGAAAGATAAAAACATTTCGGAAATATCTCTCTTAAATCTTCCAATAATCGCGGAATTATTTTCCGTTTCCGCTAGAACGATTTGCCCGGACTTTATGCGGGGCCACTCTTTGCAGAAGTAGAGAGCGTCTCCGTCCTGTACGGCAGGCGCCATGGCGGCGGTCTCCGCGACGATTGCGAAGTCCGGCGTGGGCACGTTTGTGGTGTAGAGCATTTCGGGCGGGAGCGCGATGAATTCGCAACTGGAGAATCCTGGCGCGCAGAAGTAATCAGCGGTCTGGGAGAGTGCCAGGATTGGAATTTCCCGCATGGGGGGCTCGGCATGCGCCCCATGAAAGATGTTTCCTTGGCCTCTCAGCTCTTGAAGATGTTTTTCGTAGGCCATTTCCGCTCGGTAATCGTCGTCTCTAGCATCGGTTGCGGAGGCCACCCACAAAACTTTAGGGTCAACGGCCAGCGCGGCGGCCAGTTTCGCGATTGTGGCGGGGTGCGGGGTCGACTCTCCTGATTTCAGCCGCTGGATAGTTGCGGTAGCGACGCCCGAGAGCTTTGACAATTTACGTACGGAGAGCCCGTTCTCGACCATGAGCTCGTGTAGTGTGCTCAAAAAGGTGGTATTGGTTGACATAGTGTACTCGCTGTGCTTATTATTCATGTCGCCATACTTGTATTCTATATTTTTGGAGCACTCATGTCGAGTAATGATTACATCTCCCCAAAGACGGCCTTGGCCTATCTTGTCCGTTCCGGCCTTAGCAAGAGAGCAGTCGCAAAGTACTGCGATATAACTCCAATGACGCTGTACAGGATTCAGAACGCCCCGGATGGCTTTGCTTTTCGCGAAAGCACGGTGAAGAAAATGCACGATGCGTATACGCGTAGAGAGCAGGAAATGGCGTCAGACGCCCGTGTTCGCAAGGAGCTCGGGTTATGACCTCGTTCATCCGTGAGAAAGGGCCGAGGCTCGTCGAGACCGGCTACCCCGTGGTTCCGCTGTCGAAAGGCAAGAAGCATCCGACCACGCCCAACTGGCAGAACTCTCCGCTCACCGCCCAGGCTTGCCGACAGCGGCCGGGGGGTGAGGGCGTCGGCGTGCTGTGCGGGTACGGCGACACGCCGGTCTGCGCCATCGACGTTGACTTTCGCGGAACCGATGCGGAGGCGAAGGCGCTTTTTGACGCCCTCTGCAAGGCTTACCCTGCGTGCGCGATGGCCGTTTATCGTGTCGGTCGCGCCCCGAAGTTTGCGCTCCTCTTCAGGGCTGAAGGGCGCTGGATGAAGCAGACGGCTCTCGAGTACGTCAAGAACGGTGACGAGTCCACGAAGTCACAGCTGGAGGTTCTGGGCAAGGGGCAGCAGATTGTTCTGTACCACATCCACCCGGAAACGGGGCTCCCCTACAGCTACCCGGATGCTTTTTTCTCAGGGGAGCCTGTTGACGTTCCGGCTGCCGAGCTCCCTTTGATGACGTATGAGGGCGTTCAGACGCTCTGCGACGCATTCGAAAAGTTCGTTGAGAGCAACGGGTGGGCGCCGGTCAAGGGTAGTGAGCGCACGATTGCCGTCGATGCTGACGAAGCCTTGGCGGAAGAGCTCGTACCGAAGCGCCCGATCGGGCTCACGATCGACCAGATTCGCAAGCTGATGGCGCCGAGAGCGGAGTCGTGGGGCTCCTACACCCCGTGGTACCAGGACGGCATGCGCATTCACCACGAGACGTCTGGGTCGCCTGAGGGGCTTGCCCTCTGGGATGAGCTTAGTCAGCAGGCCGCCAAGTATGACGGTTTCGCTGAAGTGGAGAAGAAGTGGGCTACGTTCAATAACCGTGGCCTGCGTTCGCTCACGATGTGGCCGATCGCTCGGGAAGCGCGAATGGTCATCGCGAGAGCGGAGGCTTTTACGGAAGACGGGCTTCTGTGCCGTGTGCTTCGCGACTGGGGCGATCACCTCCGCTATGCGCCACAGGCAAAACGCTGGTACTACTTTGAGCCCGCTACGAGGCAATGGGACCGCCTCGGGCCGGAGGCTTCGATCTGCACAAGGATTCGTGACGAGATCTTCAATTCGCTTTTGACAGAGGAGATCAAGGCAGCGAGGGATGCTGGGGATGAAGCCCGAGAAAAGGCGGCGGCCAAGTTCCAGCTGCGCTGTCTCGACGGCGAGAGCGCCATGCTGGACAAGCTCCTGAAGAACCTGACCCGCACGCGTGAGCTCTACGTCGATGAGAACGACATGGACGCGATGGAGGAGTTCATCGCGGTCGAGAACGGACTCGTGAACCTGAAGACGAGGGATCTGGTGCCGAACGCACCAGATGCCCTGATGGTGAAGTACTGCAATGTGCGGTACGACCCGAGTGCGGACTGCCCCACCTGGCGCAAGTGCGTTTCCACATGGTTCGGAAGCGAAGAAGTGGCGTGGTACATGCAGAAGGTGCTTGGCAAGATGCTGGCAGGCCGACCGGATGAGGAAGCATTTTACCTGCTCATTGGTGACGGAGCCAACGGGAAGTCGAGTTTTCTTGAGACGATCAGCGAAGTGATGGGCGGCTACTCGAAGGCGTTGAGCGATGAGACCGTCATCGGCCGCAAAGGCACGCCGGCAAGTGGGCATCGTGCGGACATTGTGCGTCTGCAGGGCGCCAGGTTCGTGTACTGCTCCGAGACCGGGAGCGGGGAGTCTTTCCGCGCAGCGGACTTGAAGCGCATTTCCGGTGGGGACAAGATCTCCGCACGAGGTGCGTATGCCGCCGAGGTGAAGGAGTTTCCCGCCAGATTCACGCTTTTCATTGCCACCAACTTTGCGCCGAACATGCAGGGGGCGGACAACGCCATGCGCCGCCGCATTCGTCTGATCGACTTCCCGCACGACTTCGAGAACGATCCCAAGTACCGCGCCATGCGCATCAAGGGGCTGTCGCAGGTGCTTAAGGCGGAGCGCTCGGGCATTTTCAATTGGCTTCTAGAGGGACGAGACGGAGAGCTGAAGGAGGGACTTGTGGTGCCGAAGTCGGTGCAGGACGCGTCGAACGCCTATGTCGACTCGCACGATCTGGTCACCCAGTGGTTTGATGAGCGGTGCGAGATCGGGCGCCCGGAGAAGGAGAACGATCCGTCGACGAAAGAGTTGTTCGAGAGCTATTGCCAATGGCTTGAGAGCATGAACGAGTCGACGTTCGATGCGCGGCCTAGGCTTTTGACCGAGCGGCTGAAGAAACTGCTTGCGAGGAGGGGGGCGCCGTTTCGGTTTCGTCAAGGGAACGACGGGAAACGTTTTGTCGGCATTCGGCTGAAGAGCGCCGTCGACCTGGACCAGCCCGCTCAAGACGACTTCGAAGACATTCCCTAACCAACCGACCCTCGGCTTCCTTTCCGAAGTCGGGGTCTTTTTCCAAGAGGACATTTTTCTATGAATGAACTGTCAGACGACATTGCCGAAGAGCTGGCGCGAGGGTACGACGACCCTCTGCGCTTCGTGCTTTGGGCGTTCCCGTGGGGCGAGTCGCCCGAGCTGTCGATCGTACCGCTTCCCGAGCCTTGGGCTTCGAAGTACCCAGGGAGCAAGTTCGGGCCGGACAAGTGGGCCTGCGAGGTCTTGGACGAGATCGGGCAGCAGGTGCGCGCAAACGGCTTCGACGGGATCCATGCCGTCAAGCCCATCCGCCTTGCGGTTGCGTCAGGGCACGGCATCGGAAAAAGTTTCTTGACGGCCTGCCTCGTGATTTGGATCCTCGCCACTCGTCCGAACTGCAAGGGCGTGGTGACTGCGAATACGGCGTCGCAGTTGAAGACGAAGACATTCGCGGAAATCTCGAAATGGTTAAAGCGCTCGATCATCTCCGACATGTTCGAGATCAAGGCGGAGTCCATCGAGGCGAAGGAGGCACCGGAGGCTTGGCGCGTTGACGCGCAGACGTGTAAGGAAGAAAACTCCGAATCGTTTGCAGGCCAGCATGCGGCGTCCTCTACTTCCTTCTACATTTTCGACGAGGCCTCGGCAGTCCCGGACGTGATCTGGGAAGTGGCGGAAGGTGGTCTGACCGACGGTGAGCCGATGATGTTCGTGTTCGGCAATCCGACGCGAAACACGGGGCGTTTCCGCGAATGCTTCGGGAAGCGCAAGAACGTCTGGAGCACTCGTCAGATTGACAGCCGAAGTGTGTTCATCACGAACAAGGAGCAGATGGAGGAGTGGCGCAAGGAGTATGGCGAGGACTCGGACTTCTTCAAGGTGCGTGTGAAGGGTGAGTTCCCGAGTCAGTCCGACAAGCAGTTCATCCCGTCGGGCCTTGTGATGGAAGCGGCGAGGCGAGACATGCCGCACAACGGGGCGACGTGCGCGATCATCGGCGTGGACGTGGCGCGCTTCGGTGATGACGACAGCGTGATCTACACGCGTATCGGCAGGGGTTGGCTCCCGATCAAGCGCTTCAAGGGGCTCTCCACAACGCAACTCGTGGCCAAGGTGAAGCGGCACTTCGACGAAGTGAGGGCGCTCGGGTTCCCGAGAGACCGCATCTACATCAACGTGGACGAGGGCGGTGTTGGCGGTGGCCCGAAGGACCAGCTTCGCGACGACGGGTATCCCGTGCGCGGCATCCAGTTCGGTGCGGGTGCGGACGATCCGAAGACGTACGCCCGTCTCCGTGAGGAGATGTGGGGGAGGATGAAGCTCTGGCTGATGGACGGCGGGACGATCCCGAACGATCAGGGCCTGATCGACGACTTGACGGCGCCCGAGTACGACATCCTGCCGGGCGGGCAGATCAAGCTCGAGTCGAAGAAGGACATGAAGAAGCGCGGCATGCCGTCGCCAGACAGTGCAGACGCGCTTGCGCTGACCTTCGCGTACAAGATCGAGGAGTACATCCCGCTCGCGGAGCTCGAGTACCGCAACCGCAGATCGGGGAGGCGGGACTACGACCCGTTCGCATGCTTGAAGTAATTTTGCGCAGCAATTAATTGCGCGCTTGACTTGCCCGCTTAATGGGTGCATGAGACTAAGCTCGCGTGGTTTGATTGACCCTAGAAAAACGAAAGCCGCCAGAAGGTGAAGATTCTGACGGCTTTCTAGGATTCTCATAAGGAACGGGCTTATGAATGTCTTAGGGTTGATTTTACCTGACGAATTGGTGTTGAGCATAGCAATGATGGCTTTTTCTGACCTACCTGCGCACGTGCAGGTTCTGTTGGCACTTGTGGGCGTTTTACTCGCCACATGGGTTGCCGCGCGCGTCATAGACCTTTACGACTATCTGCGCTGTGGTTCTGCGAAGCGTCAGGAAATTCGGAACAGCCGCCGCTGGTTCAAGCAGTGGAGGGGGCAATGATTACGTATCAGGAGCTGTCGTTCGGTGAACTTTACGATCTGGACGGTTGGACGGACTGGGTGACGGAGTACATCAACGAGACGGCCAACCCTGCCATTGGCGCGGCCGAGGCGCAGGTGTCCCGCTATGCCGCGCTCGACAAGGACGGTCAGCTTCGCTGTGTGGCCGTGCTTGACGACGGGCGCCTTGTTGGCGCGGTCGCGCTTCTCGTCACGCAGTCCCAGCACTACCCGTTTCCTCTCGTCGGCGTCGACGCCTTCTACCTCCGCAAGGCATGGCGCCGTGGGCGTACGGGGCTTGATCTTCTCGGGTGCGCCAAGGCGGTTGCGGCCAAGGAAGGCGCTCCTGGCTTCACCTTCATGGCCCCTCCGGGCACGAAGTTTGACAAGCTGTGCGATCGCCTCGGCATGACGCACACGCACAACTGCTACTGGTGCCAGTGCGATGAATGATCTTGCGACACGAGCCGCGGCTGTGGAAGCCCTCGGGCAGGCGCTTGAGGCGGAGTTCCCGCCGATCCACATCGAGACGGAGCACCACCTTCATGCGGGTATGTATTCCCGCACGGTCTACGTTCCGAAAGGCGCGGCGGTCGTGGGGCTCACAGTCAAGGTACCGACGCAGTTGATCTGCTGCGGGCACTTCAGAATCACGGATGGGGGCGTCACGAAGGAGCTTCGCGGCGTCCATATCCTCGACGGCATGGCGGGGCGAAGAGCCGCTGTCTATGCCCTTGAAAACTCGTCCTTCACCATGTGCTTCGCGACGGATGCGAAGACTGTGGAGGAGGCCGAAACCGAATTTACTGATGAGCCCGATCGGCTCTTAACTCGAAAGGAGAATCTCTTATGTCAGGAGTAGCAGTTGCCGTTGGCGTAACCGCGGCGTCCATCGGCGCCTCCATGTACAGCGCCAACAAGCAGGACAAGGCGCAGCGCCGCGCCGCCGATCAGCAGGCCAAGGCGGCCGCCGAGGCGAAGAAGCAGCAGGAGATGGAGTTCAACAAGGCCAATCAGAATGAGGTCGATGTCAGCGGTATCATGAGTCAGAATCAAGGCGGCGGAAGCGCCACGATGATTACGGGTCCGGGCGGCGTCGGCAAGAATGATCTTCTGCTTGGCGGCGGCTCCTCTCTTCTGGGAGGCTAATCATGGCGGACAGTCTTCGCAAACAGTGCGGCAAGCGCTGGGAGGCGCTGAAGTCTGAGCGCTCCTCTTGGATGCCGCACTGGCAGGAAATCTCGGAAGTGCTTCTGCCTCGCGCGGGGCGTTTCCTCGTCTCCGACAACAACAAGGGGGACAAGCGCCACCGCGCCATCCTGGACAACTCAGGCACGCGAGCGCTTCGCACCTTGTCGGGCGGCATGATGGCGGGCATGACGAGCCCGGCTCGCCCGTGGTTCCGTCTCACGACGAAGAACCCTCAGCTCGACGAGAACTACGAAGTCAAGAAGTGGATGACTCAGGTGACGACCCTCATGCAGATGGTCTTCAACCAGTCGAATGTCTACCGCGCCTTGCAGATGGCGTACGAGGAGCTCGGTGCTTTCGGCACGACGTCTGTGATCGTGCTCGACGACTACGACTCCATCATCCATTGCATGCCGCTCACCATCGGCGAGTTCGCGCTTGCGACGGATTCCCGAGGCGACGTCAACACGTGCTACCGAGAGTTTCGCATGACGGTCTCCGCGCTCGTCGGGGAGTTCGGCTACGACAAGGTGTCGCCCAACGTCAGGCGGCTCTATGACCGCGGGAACTACGATGAATGGATCGAGGTGGTCAACGCCATTGAGCCCCGCAATTTCCGCGATCCCGAGAAGCGCGACGCGAAGAACATGCCGTTCCGGTCGGTCTATTTCGAGAAGAACGGCAAGGGCGACTCGATCCTTCGTGAGTCGGGCTTCCGACAATTTCCTGTTCTCGCAGCTCGTTGGAATGTGACGGGCGGCGACATCTACGGGACGGGGCCGGGCATGGAAGCGCTCGGCGACCTTCGCCAGCTTCAACAGCAACAGCTTCACAAGTCCAAGGCCATTGCTCAGCAGGCCGATCCCGCGGTCATCATGTCGGCCGACATGCGCAATCAGGAAGCGAACCTGGTTCCGGGCGGGATCGTTTGGGCGGACAACGTAGCGCAGGTGCAGGGGGTGCGATCTGCCTATGAAGTCAATCTGCGTCTGGACGCGCTCCTGATGGACATTCAGGACGTGCGTCGGCGTATTGATGAAGCGTTCTACAAAGACATCTTCTTGATGATTACGGGCATGCCCACGACTGCCCGCGCGACTGCGACTGAGATTGCCGAGCGCCACGAAGAGAAGATGTTGATGCTTGGCCCCGTCCTCGAGCGTCTCAACGCGGAGATGAACGACCGACTGATCGCCATGACGTTCGACCGCATGGTGCAGGTTGGCATGCTTCCGCCGGTCCCGCAGGAGCTTCAAGGCATCGACTTGAACGTCGAGTTCGTCTCGATCCTTGCGCAGGCCCAGAGGGCCGTGGCAACCAACGCGGTCGACCGCTTCACGCAGAACCTCGGCATGCTCGTGGCGATCAAGCCCGATCTCGCCGACAAGTTCGATGCGGACTACTGGGCGGATTACTACTCGGACGTGCTGGGGCTTGATCCCCAGTTGATCGTGCCAGGCAAGCAGGTGGCGCTCATCCGCCAGCAGAGAGCCGAGCAGCAGGCGAAGATGATGCAGATGGAGCAGGCCAAGGAGATGGCCTCTGTCGCGAAGGATCTCGGAGCGGCTCAGGCCGCCGTCCCTGCGTCTCCAATGTCTCCGCTTCAGGGAACGCTTCAGTCGGCGAGTCCTGAGCAGATCATGGGGCAGTTTGCGGGCTATTGATCCAATGGGTGCATGAGAGCAAAACAGCGTGTCAAAGTAGCTTCAACCCATAAAGCGAAAGCCGCTCGGGGTGCGATCCGAACGGCTTTCTAAGACTCTCAACGTCTGGCGATGAGGACCTATGAAGATCTATGGACAAGTATACCTCGTTTGAGAAGCGGTTAGAAGAGATAAGAGCAATGGTTGAAGAACACGACAGGCAGATGATTCGGGAAGACGAACGTCGCCGAATAGAGAGGGAACGCAAAACTTGGTGGTGGGACGCCTTCAAGAGCGTTGCGGTTCCTATTCTTGTCGGCGTTATCTCTTCGCTAGTTTCGCTCAAGGTAGCGGGTGTTTTATGACTGAGCCTAAACCCCCATACGAAGCCTCGGACGACTTCCCGTCCGACTTCAAATGGCTGATGTGTGACGTGCGCGGGCGTCGGTTGATGTACTGGCTTCTTACGAAGTCGGGTGTCTTTCGCACGACTTTTGAAGAGACGCCCATGCGAGCGGGCTATATGCCCATCGCGATGGCGCATGCCGAAGGGCGCAAGGACATCGGCTATCGCCTGATGGCGCAGATTGATCGGGTTTGCCCCGACCAGTATTCCAAGATGATGAAGGAGAACAAGAATGGCTGAAGACGGCACTACCGTTGATCCTGTTAAATCGACTGAGCCGGCCGATCCCGCAACGCCCGCAGGTGGCGAAGGAAACCCTACCGATCCGGCACCGGCGGCTACCGCTCAGGCGACGGACGCTACCGAACCGACGGCGGACATGCCGTCCCTGCTGGGCGAAGGGGATCAGAACGACGGCGATCAGAAGCCCGCGCAGGCAGCGCCCGAGGCGTATGAACCGTTCGACGTCGAGGGGCAGCAGTTCACAGAAGCTCAGCTCGAAGGCTTTGCCGCTACGGCGAAGGAGCTCGGGCTCTCGCAGGAAAATGCCCAGAAGATGCTTGCCGCCATGGTTCCCACGGCGCGCCAGTATCTGGTGGATGACTTGAAGGCGAAGTCGCGCGAGTGGGCTTCGCTTTCTGAGAAGGACCCTGAAATCGGCGGCGCCAATTTCAAGGCTAATGTCGGCGTTGCGAACAGCGCACTCAAGCAGTTTGCGACTCCCGAATTTACGGCGCTTTTGAGAGGATCCGGCCTTGGGGCGCACCCCGAGGTGGTCCGTGTGTTTTATCGCATCGGCAAGGCCATGCAGCAGGATCACGGTGTGACGGGAAGCGCTTCCGCCCCGGCGGGCGCTCGACGCCGCTACCCGAAGTCCAACATGGTGGTTGATGAATAAGGAGATAAGGAATGGCTACGACTACTAAGCCGAATCGCAATCCGACGCTCGCCGACATGATGGATCGTCTGGATCCGAATGGCGAGCTCGCTGACATCGTTGAAGTACTCAACGAAACCAATGAAATGATGGACGACATCACGTGGGTGGAGGCGAACAACAAGCTCTCCCACCGCACGACCGTCCGCACGGGTCTTCCGACCGTCACGTGGCGCAAGCTCAACTATGGTGTGAAGCAGTCCAAGTCCACGGTCGCCCAGATCACGGACACCTGCGGCATGCTTGAGGCTTTCGCCGCGGTCGATAAGAAGCTCGCCGAAATCAACGGCATGAAGGAATCTTGGCGCGCTTCCGAAGAACGCCCGTTCATCGAGGCCATGTCCCAGATGCTTCAGCGCGCTCTCATCTACGGCGACTCCTCGAAGGACCCCGAGCAGATCATGGGCCTTGCACCGCGCTTCGACACGAAGGATCCGAAGAAGGCTCCGTGTGCTGTCAACGTCATCGACGCCGGCGGCACGGGCACCGACCTCACCTCCATCTGGCTCGTCGGTTGGGGCCCGAACACGGTCCACGGCCTTTACCCCGAAAACTCCAAGGCGGGTCTCTCCAAGGAAGACATCGGCGAAGAAGCCGCGCTTGATCCGGATGGCGGCGAGTACCGCGTCCTCAAGACGCACTTCTGTTGGGACGTTGGTCTCTCTGTTCGCGACTGGCGCTATGTGGTCCGTATCGCCAACATCAAGGAAAACCTCCTGAAGCCGATTCCGCCCGATGAAAACAGCGCCACCGGCCACAACCTCTACGAGCTCCTCGTCAAGGCGGTCGCCAAGGTTCCGAGCCTCTCGGGCGCCCGCTTTGCCTTCTATACGAACCGTACGATCGAAACGTACCTGCGCCTGCAGCAGGCCAACTCCCGCAACGTCCAGCTGAATCTGGCCGATGTCGGTGGCCGCCGCGTGCTGAGCTTCGACGGCATCCCGTTCCGTCGCGTCGACGTGCTCGAGTTCAAGGAAGCTCAGGTCAAGTAAGGAGAAGACAATGATTGTTGACTATCTGATGATGTTCACGAAGGATGAGGGCCAGAAGCTTACCGCCGCGGCCGTCTCCGACTTCCGTCTTGACTTCGGTCAGCCCAAGCCGACCACGGGCTACGCCTATGGCGACCTTGTGGCCGTCTTCACGGTGAAGGCCGACGTGACGGGCAACCTCACGATCTCGCTGCAGGACTCCGACACGGAGACGAGCGGCTTTGCCGACGTGACCACGGCGGTGACGCTTGCCGCCCCGAAGGCGGGCACCCAGATTGTGATCCCGATCCCGTACCATCACAAGCGCTACATGCAGGCGAATTTTGCCGGCACTGTTTCGGTGGGCACGGTTCACGGCTTCATCACGTCGGGCTTCCAGGACAACGCGGGCTTTGAACAGGCCCCGTCCATCAAGACGGCTTGATCCTCCGTGAAGAGGTGATGACAAAGGGGCGCTTCGGCGCCTCTTTTTGTAGGAGGTTCTCATGGCAAGTGCTGTAGAGATTTGTAATTTGGCGTTGTCTTTCCTGGGTGACACCGGGAGCATTGCATCGATTGACCCGCCTGAAAGCCCGGCCCAGGCGAAGATGTGCGCGATCTACTACCCGATCGCGAAGTCGGCGATGCTCGAGATGCACGACTGGTCGTTCGCGACGAAGCGCCAGCTCCTCGCCAAGTTGAGCTCGGAGGAGACGGCGGGGTGGAGAGGCGTCTACGAGGTGCCGTCCGACTGCATGCGCGTCATCCGCGTCCGCCCGCACTCGAAGCAGGAGATGCCGAGCCGGTGGACGGATAACCCGGTGTGGTTCATGGAGCCCAACGACGCGAACTTCGAAGTGATGGGCGGGAAGCTCTACACGAACGCGGAAAACCCCGTGGCGACCTACGTGACGTCGGAGGTCTCGGAGGGCTACTTCTCGCCAACCTTTGTGACGGCGTTCGCGTACTACCTCGCGATGGAGATTGCGGGCTCTCGTGTCAAGGGAGAGGAAGGGCAGAAGCTGTCGAATCTGCTTTCGAAGCAGTTCCAAGTGGCGCTCTCGACGGCGAAGACGCGTGACGCGAATCAGCAGCGCAAGCAGGTCTGCTTCACGCCCTCGTGGATCGTAAGGAGGTAGGCATGGGTATCCGCAAAGTTCAAATGTCTTTTTCGGCGGGCGAGCTCTCCCCCGCCATGTACGGGCGATTTGACGATCAGAAGTACCAGCAGGGTTTGGCGAAGTGCCGCAACTTCCTCGTGCTTCCGCAGGGCCCCGCGACGGTTCGACCGGGTACGGCGTACGTGAACACGACGAAGTATCCGACGAAGAAGTGCCGCCTCATCCCGTTCACGTTCTCGTCCGATCAGACGCTTGCCATCGAGCTTGGCGACAAGTACGCGCGCTTTCATACGTCGGGCAAAACCCTCCTGGGCGAAGACGGGCAGCCCTATGAGATCGAGACGCCGTACAGCTCGGACGACGTGTTTGACATCCACTATGTCCAGTCGATGGACATCATGACGCTCGTGCATCCGAACTACCCGCCGAAGGAGTTGCGCCGCTATGGTGCGACCGACTGGCGTCTCGTCGACGTTCAGTTCGGCGCACCGCTACCTGCCCCAGGAGCGCCAAGTGTTGAGTACAAAGTGGTGGAGAGTAGCGGTCAGACGATCACGGAAGGTGAGAAGACACGCTACACGTTGAAGTACCGTGTGACGGCAGTAAAGGAGACTGAGACGGGAAGCGAGCAGGAGAGCCCTGCAAGTCCCGTTGGCGAGACGAAGGGGAACCTGTACCTCAACAACGCCACCTGTACGATTACGTGGGGCACTGTGGCAGACGCGGAGCGATATCGCGTCTACAAGAATTTCAAGGGCTTGTACTGCTTTATCGGCGAGACGACCGAAACGTCGTTCATCGACGACAACTACTCGCCTGACGAGGGCATCACGCCGCCTATCTACGACGACCCTTTCTTTATGAGCAAGGGCATTACGTCTGTCACGGTCAACAACGGCGGTAGCGGTTATGTCTACGACCGCAGAGGCATCACCGCGGACAATTGGCGCATTCTCTCATCGCCGAGCAAAGGGGAGATCGCCGGCACCCGCCGCGTGGCGGACTCCGGTAGCGAAAAGAGTCCTTTTTCCGTACGAGTATACGACGAGAACGGTGAGGGCACAGGGGCAACTGTGGAGTTGGTCACCTCTCGCCGTGTTTGGAAAGAGCAAATTGACGGCAGCGGTGACAACGGCCCTTCCTACGACGACATGGTCACGACCACCGTCACCGGCATCAAGGTCACAAACGTAGGCCAAGGTTACTCTCTCCCGCGTGTTGAAATTACGTGGACGGACCATACATGGGTTGGCCCGTGGACTGACTATTTCGGCCGACGTGCTACGGTTGCCCTCGATGTCGAGCAGTCGTCTCTTCGTATCGACGTCAAGGACTCGACAGGTTGGGGCGCGGAGCTCGTGCCGGTTGTGAAGGACGGGCGCATCGAGAAGGTAGCCGTGCGGTCCGGCGGGCAAAGCTACACGTCTCCGAAGTTGACGGTTGTTTCTACGGTGGGCAGTGGCGCTTCGCTCACCGCCAACGTAGGTAAGGCGGGCGACTACCCCGGCGCGGTCTGCTACTACGAACAGCGCCGATGCTTCGCGGGAACGCCGACGCGTCCTCAGATGGTGTGGATGACGCGCTCCGGTACCGAGTCAGACATGAGTCACACGCTCCCCTCGCAGGACGACAACCGCTTGCGTTTCGCCATCGCGGCGCAGGAGGCGTCGCGCATCCTGCATCTGACGCCGCTCCAGCAGATGCTTGCGATGACGAATACGACGGAGTATCGAGTCTACTCGGGCGGCTCCGCCCCGATGGCGCCTGATGCGATTCGATCGGAAGTGCAGGCGCAGATAGGCGCGTCGAACGTCATGCCTGTGGTGGTCAACTCCACGGTCGTTTACGCTGCCGCCCGTGGCGGGCACGTGCGTGAGCTCGGGTACAACTGGCAGTCGTCGGGTTTCACTACAGGCGATTTGTCGATCCGATCCGCGCACTTCTTCGAAGACTCGCAGATCGTCGACATGGCGTTGGCGAAGTCGCCGGATCCGATCGTGTGGGCGGCGATGGCCGACGGCGGCCTCCTGGGATTTACCTACTTGCCTGAACAGGCGATTGGCGGCTGGCACAAGCACACGACGGTGAACGGCGCGGTCGAGTCTGTGACGGTCGTGCCTGAGGGGGATGAGGACATCGTTTATCTCATCATCCGTCGAACAGTCAAGGGAGAGGTTGTCCGCTACGTCGAGCGCATGCACGAGCGTAAGTTCTCGGCGTTGGAAGACGCATGGTGCGTGGACTGCGGCGGGGAGTACATCGGAGACCGGACGACTGAGGTGAAGGGGCTCACTTGGCTCGAAGGCGAGACGGTCAACATCCTTGCCGACGGTTGTGTGCTCCCTCAGCGCGTAGTGGAGGACGGGAAAGTCACGCTCACCCAATCGGCGCGTCACGTCATCGTGGGCCTGCCGATCACGGCCGACCTGCAGACGCTCCCGGTGGCGGTACAGCTGGCGGACGGCTCGGTTGGGATGGGGCACATGAAGAACGTGAACGATGTGTTCATGCGTGTGCACAAGTCTTCCGGTGTCTTTGTTGGCCCTGACTTTGACAATCTTGTCGAGTACAAGCAGAGAACCGATGAGCCGTACGGGTCCCCGCCGGCATTGATGGACAAGGAAATCTCCGTCGCCACAATCTCGCAGTGGAACGACTCAGGGCAGATCTGCGTTCGTCAGAAAGATCCTCTGCCGCTCACGATCGTTAGTCTCTGTTGGGATTTGGCGAAGTAATGGGTGCATGAGGTCCCTTCAACCCGATAACCTAGCCCTCAACTATGAGGGCTTTTTTCTTATGGCGCTTACACTTCAAGGGGTCACATATGACCTCGACAACCTTTTGGGCGGCGTTAACTTTGGAACGGATCCACTCACGTTCCAAGGGGCCGCCGGCACGCAGAACGTATTGACCGCTCCGGATACAGCTTCGTCGGCGGGCTCGGGTAATCCGGCGCTCGGCGGTGCGTCGATCGGGCTTGCCATCGGGCAGGCGATCGGGGGTATGTACTCCGCATGGAAGGGCGGCAAGACGCTCGACTACGTGATGAACAAGCAGGCCGAGATCTCCGAGCAGAACCGTCAGATGGCGCAGCTCTCCGCCGAGTCTGCGATGCGTCAAGGCGAAGCCGCCGTCGCACAGCTTACCTACCGCGCGGGCCAGATCAAAGCCAAACAGCGCACGGCGTTTGCATCGAGCGGCGTGGTGTTGGGCGAAGGCTCGACTGCAGAGGTCACTGCGTCCACCGACATCATGAAGGAGATGGACAAGAAGACCGCCGAGATGAACGCGCTCTCCGCCGCCTGGGGCTTCAAGCAGCAGGCCCTTCAGGCGAGCGCGCAGGGCGGCATCTACTCCGGCATGGCTGGCTACGCCAAGTCGGCGAAGCAGTCCGAGGGTTTCTCAAGTCTTCTTGACGGCGGCATGACGGCGGCCGACCGTTGGTATCGATACTTTGGAGCATCCTAATGGCACAAGTTCCCAACTACGGCGGGCCACAGGTCATGCCGAGCATCCTCGGCTATCGACCGATGTCAACCGAGATTCCGAAAGTTCCCGAGATGGACGTGCAGAAGCCGTTGGCGAAGGCGTCCGCCAAGCTCGACGACTGGTACTCGAAGTTCCTCGCGGAACAGGATGACGCCCGCGTGACGGAGGCGCTCACGGAGCTTCGTCGCAAGGCGATCGACATGGAGTCGGGCGAAGGCGGTTGGGCGAGCCAACTGGGCGCCAACGCGCTTGAGCCGGACCTCGACGGAAAAGGCCTTGTCGAGCGAATGGACTCGGGGCTTCAGGACTACGGCCAAGAGCTCGCCTCCGGGCTCACCGCGCGTCAGCAGAAGATGTTCGGCGAGAAGGCAAAGGCGATCTACACCGCGTCCTACTCCGGCGTCTCTCAGCACGTCTATCAGCAGGCGATTGCCCAGAAGAAGGCGGCGCACGAAGGCGCGATTGCGCAGGCCGTGGAGTCGGGCGCAGCGTATGCCGGCAAGCCTGACATGCTTGCGCAGAGTGCTCATGCGATCCATGAGTCCGCGGATAAGCTCGCCGAGTTCATGGGCTGGACGGCCGAGAACAAGGCGCTCTACATCAAGAAGAACATGTCGTCCATGTACATGAACGGCATCGACGCACTCCTGGCAGGCGCCGATCGAAACCCCACCGTGGCATACCAGGCGCTCGGGCTTCTTCGCGCGCACTCGAAGGAGATGCTTGGCTCCGACGTTGCGCGTGCTCGTCAGCGCATCAACCCGATCGTGCAGGCGCACGAGGATCGCTTGAAGATCGAGCGATATGCCGCGGGCTTGGGTAGCGCTGGAGAAGTACTCCGAGGAGGTCTTAGCGAAGCTGTGCAGCGAGGTGTCGTGACGCAGGATTTCGTGAAGACTGCCAGGGGGTACGATGCACTTACAGCCATTACGTCCGACGGCGGGCACCAGTCTGTCACCACGAAGGAAGGCGCTCCCGCCGAGTGGAAGCACGGCGCGTCTCAACTCACCGTTGAGCAGGGCATGGAGGCGGCCAAGGCGGCCAATCAGCCCTGGGATCCTGAAGCGTTCAAGACCGATCGCAACTACAACGACATGCTGGGTGTAGCCCGCTACAACGATATGCTCACCGAGTTCGCCGACGAGCACATGGCGATGGCGGGGTACATCACCTCCAAGGAGACCGTGCGCGAGGCTGAGAAGCAGGCGCAGGAAAAGGGCGGCGTGTGGACGGACTATCTGCCCGAGAAGGCGCAGTCGATGCTCAAGAGCGCTGTGGCGAACATGCGACGTGAGAAGGAGATTGTCGACGAGGCGACGGGTTCCCGCGTCTCCGCGTTCTCGCCGCAGTATGCGGCCGCGGTGAAGACTTGGCCGACGCCTGACCAGATCCGAGAAGACCTTCGTCGGACGGACCCGCGTGCCGCCGCGGATCCGCTCTACTGTGACGAGCTCGTGACGAAGGCGTGGGCGCTTGTCAACCAGAAGAAGCAGTCGTACGTGCAGGAGCAGAACAACGTCAAGGCGCAGATCTCGAACGTCCTTTTTAAGACGCATGGCGATCTGTCGCAGGTCCCGCAGGATCTACTGGCGCGGCTTGACGTGAACGAGGCCGCCGAGGTGCAGAAGCTAGCCGCGCATTACCAGAGCGATACGTTCGCTTCCGATCCGCGCGCGCTTGGCAAGCTGAGCGACGACCGATTCCTCGTGTCCATGTCTGAGAACGAGCTGACGCTCTATCTGAACCAGCTCAACGGCAAGGATCGACATCGCATGCTGACGCGGTACTTCAGCCTCAAGCAGGGCGCGACCTACGAGGCCGACGATGAAGCGGCACGCAAGCGCCTTGCGGCGATTGGCGTGACGTTGGATCCGTATGCCATCAGTAGCGAGACGATCGAGCGCGCGCTAAAGCGGAACCCCGAGTACGTGAAGTTGAGGGAACAGTCGCCTGAGATTGCCGCGCTTTACATGGCGCAGATGCAGGAGGTCTTGTCTCTGGACGGGCAAGAGCTCGGCAAGAAGCTCAACGAGGTCGAAGTGAACCAGCGTATCTACGCGAAGATGCGAGAGATTACGCCTATCTCCGAGCTGCTCGGCTCGTCCAACAAGGTGGCGAGCATGCTTACCGTGGACGATCTTCCGAACAAGGGTATGACGGACGCCTACAAGGTCGTTGAGAAAACTGCGCAGAACTGGCTCAAACAGATCGGCCAGGATCGCAAACCGACGAAGGCGGAGATTCAGTACGTCCTCACCAAGGTCATGCTCGGCGACCAGCGGCTCCGCGTGATGATCCCGCCGAACGTCAGCTTCGACGAGCCGTTGATGAAGAAGATCGACACCGCGTGGAGAGAGAAGCACGGCAACAGCCCGATGCCGCAGGCGACGCGCCTGCGCTACTACCTCATGGCGCGAGCAGGGGGTGAACTTGGCGAAGGCGATGCGGGCCCCTCTTGGTACGACAAGCAGCAGATTGAGATCGGAGATTACTGATGGACTACATTAAACACATGCTTGCGCAGGACGGCGCGGCGCAGGCTCAGGCCGACTACACGCAGGCGCTGATGGATCCTGAGACGCCGGAGCAGGCGGCTGTGCGTCTTCGCAAGGCACGCGTCTTCGACATGACGCCCGAAGAGACTCCGACGCTTACGCCTGAAGAAGAGGCGGTGGCGAAGGCACAGGCGATTAATTGGGCGACGATGTACACCGAAGCGCCGACCCTCATGGAGAAGCTCTCCGAGCCCGCCTTCGCCAATCTCGTGAAGGACGATATCTCCGCCATGGGTATCCGCGAGAGGCTGATCTGGGCGATGGCCCCCGACACGGGCGAGAAGGACTCGATCTGGGGGACGGTGCGCAACTCGGTTACTCGCGGCAGTTTCTCCGGAGAGGCGACCGCGTTCTTCGGCTCAGTCGCCGACAAGGAGGCGTACGCAAAGGAGCTCTACCGCATCCAAGAGATCGAAGAGGAGATCGCGCAAGGAAAGGATGTGGCGTACCGCTTCGCCACCGCTGAAGACGAGACGGGGCAGGTCGGTCTCGCCGCCTTCCTTTCTGGTAAAGACGGCATGAAGGCTCGGCTCACGGAAGCGATCGATCAGGCGTCCGAGCGAACGTCTCGCCTCACCCGCTATGCCTCTTTCTTCCCTGGCGCCAAGGCGACGCAGGAGATGATGGCGCAGGACTCCTTCTCGGGGGCGATGAGCGCCTTTGCGAAGGACCCGCTCATGATCCTCGCCGACTTGGGCGCTAGCTCGCTCGCGCAGAACGCCCCCTCGCTCCTTGCGCTTCCTGTGCTCGGCCTCGCCGGCACGGGGGCACAGATAGCAGGCACGTTCGGACTCTCCTACTCCATGGACAAAAACGCGAGCGTACTCGAGAACTTGGCGGATGCAGGCATCGACCTCACCGATCCGAAGTCGATTGCCTCGGCCTATCTTGATCCCGCGAAGCGAGACATGCTGACGGATGCCGTCAAGCGCGCAGAGAAGCACGCTGCGGCGACGGCGCTCTTCGATGCCGCATCGATCGGATTGGCAGGCGTCTCCATGGTGCCGAAGTCTGCCACGCGTCAGATGCTCGACTCGGCGTACAAGCGCGAGTTCGCCAACATGGCCCTGCAGATGCCCGTGCAGGGCGCGATGGGCGGCATGGGCGAAGCCGCGGGCCAGTTCCTTTCCGACGGCGAGATCTCGTCGTGGGCGGATGTCGTGGCGGAAGTGGTGGGCGAACAGTTCACCGCGCCGGTCGAAGTCTTCACCACGGGTATGAAGGCGCGCGCCGCGATTGCCCGCGAGGAAGAGCGTGCTCGCCGAAACGCCGAGGCCATGAAGGAGCTGAGCGAAACGCAGTCGGCTGTCGACGAGCTCGATCCCGAGACTGCCGCCGCTTACGAGCAGGAAGTGGCGCGACGAGCGGGTGTTGAGGCGATCGAGTTCGATGCGAACTCCTTCCACCAGCGGGGGCTCGACAAGAAGTTCTCGAGTGTTCCTGAGGTGGCGCAGCAGATGTCGGAGGCGCTCGCCACGGGCGGGACGATCAAGGTGCCGATCGGCAAGGTGAAGGCGATGGCGCAGGAGGACGAGTCCGTCCTCGAGCTCATGTCGGTCGGCGGCTCCCTCTCCATTGAGGAGGTGAAGGACGTTAAGGGCGCCGTCGAGCTGCAGGCGACGCAGGCGGCGGGCAAAGCGTTCCGAGACGAGCTCTCCGAGGTGGGGCGTATCGTCGGCAACGGCATCCGTGCGCTCAAGGTGCCGAAGGAGGAGGCGCGCAACCTGCAGGCGCTCATCCAGACGCAGGTGGCGAACATCGCACGTCAGGTGAATATGTCTCCTAAGGCGCTGTGGGAAAAGTACGGCGGCAAGTTCGTCATGGGCAACGGAGAGAACGGTGTCAACGGCGAATACTTTCCGTCGCTTCGCACCGTCGCCCGTTGGAATGGCGCCGATCGCTCCACGCTTCTCCACGAGACGGGGCATCTTTTCCTCGACATGCGCACGCAGATCGCGGCGGACGTCATGCAGAACAAGGACATGCCCGACGACATGAAGGCGTATGTGCAGTCCGTGAACGACACGCTCGCCTGGCTTGGCGTCAAGGACGTGCAGACGTGGAAGGCGATGAAGCCTGAAGACCAGCGCGCCGCGCACGAGAAGTTCGCCCGCACTTTCGAAGCGTACATGCTCGACGGTGAAGCGCCTTCCCAGAAGCTCACGCTCGCCTTCCGAGAGTACGGCCGCTGGCTTCAGGACATCTACACCGTGGCGGAGAACGTCCCCGGGGCCGCGCTCAATGACGACGTGAAGGCGATGTTCGACGCCATGTTCGTCGCCAAGGAGGACGTGATGGAGTCGATGGCGAGACAGGCGGCGCAGCCCCTCTTTACGGCGCAGGACGAGTCCGGTCTTTCGACGGAGGAGTGGATCGCCTATCAGGAGGCGCAGCAGGCAGTCGGCGCGCAGGCCGAGGCCGAGCTCACCGCGCGCAACATCCGCCTGCAGAAGGTTGTCAAGAACATGCGCAACAAGCTCGTGCGCGAACTGAAGAAGGAGCGCAAGGGGCGCATCGCAGAGATTCGGTCGCAGGTCGAGGCGGAGTTCAAGAAGACGCGCGTCTACCACGCTTGGGACTCTCTGGTGAACGGCAACGAGAAGGACGGTAAAAAGATCCGATGGAAGCTCGCCTTCGAAGACCTGAGACAGGTCGGCTATACGCCGCGTCAGATCAAGAAGCTCCATGAAGCCCGCATCGCTTCGCCCCAGTCTTTCCGTCAGCCCGAGAAACTCGAGGACATTGCGCAGGCGTTCGGCTACCCCAACTCGAACGAAATGGTAGATGACCTTCTTGCCAATCTTGATCCTGAAGCATCGATCGACGCCATGACGGTCGAGCGCCTGGTGGAGGAATCCCCTGAGCTCGCCGACGAGTCGACCATGCGCGACATGGCCGACGCCGCTACTTTCAACGACGCGAAGATCAAGGTGGTTTCCACGGAGCTCGCCGCGATGGAGAAAGCGCTCAACGGGCAGGCGCGTACCGAAAGCAAGGCGATCGATGCGTTCGCCTATTCGGTTGTGCAGGATATGAAGATCGCCGGCCTCAAGCCCGCTTCGTTCGCCCGTGCGGCCAGCCGTGCCGCCCGAAACGCGCGCAAGGCGTGGGCGAAGGGCGCCGTGGCGGAGGCCGTGGCGTTCAAGCGTCAGGAGCTCTACCAGACGGCGTTGGCCAAGCATGCCCGACAGTCGCTTATGCGCATCTCGAAGTCTGTGCGCGGCTTCAAGAAGTACAAGGTCGCGACGCATCGCGCCATGGATACGCGCGTTCTCGAAGTGCTCCAGCGCGCGCTCGTGAACATGGGCTTCGTGGACGCGAAGGATGTGCACGTCAACGATCCGGACGCCTCCTTCTATGACAAGGTGAAGGAGCTCGAGAACGAGCTCGAGCATGGGATCGAAATCACGAGCAACATGACGCGGGCTATCGCGGACCGCGACACCTCTGCGCTTGAGACTATTGGCGGCATGAACAGCTTCATCGATGCGATCCAGTTGCTGGAGGCTCAGGCTCGTCGAGAGAAGCATATCTCCACCGTCATGGGAAACGAGCTTCTCGAGGACACACTGGAGCGCGCTGCCAAAGTGGTGCAGGAGACCGCTGTCGCGCACGGCCGCGACGCGAAGAAGTGGCACGAACAGCTCGGCATGCCGAAGCGCTTCGCCGAGATGATCGAACGCTTCGGCCTCGTGCATGCGAGAGCGGCTGGCATCGTGGCGACGCTCGAAGGCGGATGGGAAGGACTCCTCGCCAAGCTCTTCATCTATCCCGCCGACAAGTGCGTTACGAAGGAAGAAGAGCTCAAGGCCAAGTACGCCATGAAGCTCGACAAGATCCTCAGGCCTTTGAAGGAGTCTTTGACCGACCTGAAGGCCAAGACGAGCAAAACCTTCAACCACGCGTTCACCACGCAGGAGGTGTTCGTTCTTCTCCTCAACTACGGCAATGAAGGCAATCGTCAGCGAGCGCTTTCCGCGATGACGTACCACACTGGTTACAAGTTCTTCGAGGGATTGGACAGGAGCGATCCGGCATACGAGGCGAAGGTTGCCGAAGCACAGGCAAGAGCCGATCAGCTCATGGCGGCGTTCTTCGCGGAGTACCTGACGGAAGAGCACTACAAGGCGGCGGAGGCCGTCTGGGCGCTTTTCGACGACATCAAGGAGTCGTCCGGCAAGACGTACAGGCGCATCGTCGGGCGCGAGCCCGATTGGGTCGAGGCGTCGGCGGTACGAGTGCTCACGCCTGACGGGCCCCGAGCTCTGACGGGCGGCTACTATCCGATCTCGTATGACCGTGAGGCCAGCCTCCATGGGAAGGAGGTGGGCGAGATCCAGAGCGTGGAAGACCTGAAGCCCCTGATGGGCGCAGGCGGTGTCGCCGACGGATGGTCGAAGTCGCGTGCCAAGCACTTCGACAAGCCGCTCGTCATGACCAGCCGCGCCATGTTCGAAGGGCTCGACGAGCAGATCCACTACATCGCGTGGGCGGAGTTCGTCAACAGCACTCGCAAGCTTCTGAAGAAGGAAGGTGCGTTCGCTCAGGCGGTTCACCAGCACTACGGTGCCCGCTACTTCAAGGCGCTTGAGGACTGGATGAAGGACTGTCGCAACGGTAATCACGGGCAGACTTCTCCGCCGGACTTGATCCCGAACGAGCTGCGCCGCGGTGTCTCTCTTGCCGGTGTCGGCTTGAACTTCGGTACGGCAGCGCTCCAGCTCGTAGGCTTCACGCAGTCCGTAGCCTACCTCGGCCCCAAGTGGGCGGGCAGAGGTGTGAGCGAATTCATCCGTCTTGGCATTACGGGCGGCGCGTACAAGGCCGTGGCAGGGAAGTCCACCATGATGCGCAACCGCATGCGCACCCAGTTCCGAGAACTCACCGAAGTACAGGCGAAGCTCAATGGCGGGCAGGGCGAGCTGAAGGACAGGATGATGCGTCTTGCGTACATGCCGCTCTCCGTCATGCAGATGGCGGTCGACCTCCCCACTTGGCTTGGCGCGTATGAGAAGGCCTTGGCGGAGGGGAACAGCGAGGAGATGTCTGTCATGAGCGCGGACCGTGCGGTAAAGAACTCGCAGGGGTCGGGCAGCCTGGCAGACTTGTCGGCCATTGAGCGAGGAAGCGCTTGGTCGAAGCTCTTTACGGTCTTCTACACCTTCTTCAACACGGCGCTAAACCTTGCCGCCGTGAGCTTCAAGACGGAGAAGGGGTTCAAGCGCGCGGGCACTCTCCTGATGGTGCTCGTCATGCAGCCAGTCATCGAAGGGTTCCTGCGAAGCGCCATCGGTAGCGCACTCGGGGAGGATGATGACGATTGGCTTGAGAAGGCCGTCAAGGCGTCCGGCTCGAGCGTGGTCTCCTTCAATCTCGGTCTTCTCGTGGGCGTTCGCGAACTGGCCTATCTCACCACCGACTATGGCTACCGCGGCCCGTCGGGTCTTCGCAAGATTACCGACTTCGGGCGAGCCTACAACGCGACGGTGCACGCCATCGAGAACGGCGAGGTCTCCGAGGCAGACGTGAAGGCGTGGGTGAGCTTCGGCGGAACCATGGTGCCGTACCCGGTCACGCCGATCAACCGTGCGATCTCCGGCGCCAACGCGCTCTATGAGGACAAGACGGACAATCTGCTCACGCTCATCACAGGGTACTCCGACAAGAAGTAATGGGTGCATGAGAGCAAAGGCGTGTGACAAAGTGCAGGCATTGCGAGGATTTTTGCCATGTCTGTACAAAACATTACACGCCGAGCAGGGCCATACGTGGGCACCGGGCTCGTCTCCGCGTATACCTTCGCGTTCAAGGTCTTCCGATCAGAAGACGTGAAGGTGGTGCGGTCTGCGTCCTCCGATGCGAACGCGCAGGATGAGACGCTCACGTTGGGCACCGATTACACCGTTAAGCTCAACGCCGATCAGAACGAGAAGGCAGGCGGCACCGTCACGCTTGTCTCCCCGTTGGCGGAGGGCTTGCGTCTGTCCATCTTGTCGGCGATTACGCCGGACCAGCAGATGGTGCTCACCAACCATGACGGTATGCTCCCGACGACGCTCAACGACTCCGCCGATAAAGCGATCGCGCTCATCCAGGAGTTGCAAGAACTCCTGGGTCGTGGGATTACGGTTCCTGCTACTTCTGCGATGTCTCCGGCTGAGCTACTCAACGAGCTCGTATCTGCGGCTAAGGACGCTCGTCTTTCTGCAGAAGAAGCTCAACGGTTTGCGGAAATCTGCGAAGAGATAAAGCAGAACATTTTCATCTACTCGTGGGACATTCCGCATGTGGTCGACACGCTCGACGACGTGGAGAAGTATCCGTTTGACGGGTTCTTTGCCGTCGGCGGCTACGGCGATCCAGGGCACCACGGGCAGGACATCAGCAATCGCGTGGTGAAGGCTTCGGGCAGTACCGAACTGAGGACGCTGGGTGAACGGTTCTCGGATGTTGTCAATGTTCGTGACTTCGGTGCAAAGGGCGACGGAAGGGTCGCGTATTCAGGCACTCTTAAGTTCTATGCTGGCACGACAGATGATGCAGACGCACTTCAAGCGGCAATCGATGCGTGTGAACGCAGAGGCGGTGGAACGGTACTTATCCCTCGCGGCATCTATATGTGCAGTCATACGCTCCGGTTGCCGTCAAGCATAGTTTTGGCGGGTTCTGGCGCACAAGCCACAATCATAGCTAAGAAAGTACCAAATTATCTAGATCTTAATGCATACGAAAGGCATGTCGATTTCGATTTGCTTACGATAGAAGGCGTTGATTCTACTTTTGCTGGCCATATACATCACGTAGATATCAGAGATTTAACACTAAGTTCTAATCTCTTAGACGGCCCGTCGCAGGTTATGGGAAAGCGACAGATTAATGAAAGCACAGATCCTATCGCGTCAATTTTATCGACAGATAAAGTGTCTTATCTGCTTTGCACTAACGTCGTGTTCTATGGCCGAGGGCGTCATCTTTATAGCGCAGAGACGTGGGATAGCAAGTTCATAGCTTGCGACTTTCAGGCTTCGGGGTGCATTCCAGAGAAGTACCCAACGTATTCTGAAGAAATCAAAGAATATGCGTCTGCAAGCTTTGATTCACCAGCAATCGATTTGCAATTTTTTGCACCGCGGCCGGGAGCAACTGGAACGAGTAATTGCAATAACTTGTACTTCACGAATTGCCGAGTTGAGTCATACGTCAATACTGCTTTTAAATCAAATAAAAACAAAGAAGGCAACGGGGGTAATAACAGTATTTTCCTTGTGGGCTGTAAGTTTGAATCCCACGGTAATATTTATCACAACGTCATTCATAACGACAGCGCTTCTAATTTCAGGATGGTGTCTTGTCTCGTAGGGCAAGATACAAGAAATCGTGCATACACGGTCTTTCTTAAAAATACTGTTGGTGCATACATTGATTGTTATCTATCAATTACAAAGGCTGAAGATCGTGTTAGAGATACTGAATCAATATACTGTGAAAGCGTTTCTGGTTCGATTTTCAATCTTACTTGCAACCCATCTATAAAAGTTGGTGGTGGTTGTACTAACGCAAGTATCTTCAAACAAAGCGATATAAAAAGCTTATGTCGCATGAATAAGATTAATGTCGCTCCTGGTAGTGACGGTTATAAGATCTTCTCAGGCAACACTGGCGGTACAGAATATTTATACGACACACAAGAGCTTCGATTGCATTCGAAAGGGCCACAAAACGGCATTACTCTAAAGACAGATCAAGCTGCACTTGAGTGGCATTTTGGGCAAATTGAATCGTTGGGCTCTGGTGTTACTAAAGCGAAATTTGTCGCGAGTAACGAAACAGACTCATACACACCGTTGGCGCTATACATCAACGCGGTTTGCCCGGGTAACGATGCAAATGAGAATTCTTAAAACACGTGAACAGCAATTCTCATGTACGTGAACAGTTTTCTC
>ERZ1106929.352-NODE-352-length-54403-cov-8.819110_pt1 | contig 54403 bp, 33 predicted proteins | sample MGYA00403662_ERZ1106929 | MGnify/ENA primary metagenome ERZ1106929 (study PRJEB35170, sample SAMEA104062442) | human gut metagenome | biome: human gut; feature: human-associated habitat; material: faeces | place: Denmark | collected 2013-02-20 ... | reverse complement strand
GGACAAGGGCCTCCAGCCGGAACTGAGCCGGGTGGAGTATCTGCGGCTGCTGCAGGCTGCCAGGATACTGGAAAAGGAGCGGACCTACCTGCTGGTGAAAATATTCGCCCTGGCGGGCATCCGGGTGGGGGAGCTGCCTCAGGTGACCGTTGAGCGGGTGCGGGCCGGGCGCCTGCCGGTCCGTACCGGCGGGGAGCGGCGGTACGTCCCGTTGCCCGCCTGTCTGCAGGGGGAGCTGCTGGACTACGCCCGGCGGCAGGGCCTGACGGCGGGGCCGGTGTTCTGCACCCGGAACGGGAAAGGCATGAGCCGGACCCAGGTGACGGAGGAGATCCAGACCCTGTGTCATGACGCCCGGGTAGAGGAGGAAAAGGGAACGCCCCGGTGCCTGCGGAAGCTGTATCTGGCTACCCGGGCGGAGGTGGAGCGCGGCGTGCGCCTGTTGGCGGAGCAGTCCTACGAGCGGATGCTGGACACGGAGCAGCTGGCCGCCGGGTGGGCGGAGGGAACCGGTCATTCCATCCATAAGGATGTTTACATATAAGATCACTGAAATATAAAAGGAGGAGAAGTGATGAAGAAACGGATCTTGTCAGCATTTCTGGTCCTCTGTATGATGCTGACAATGGTTCCCACTGCTGCCTTGGCGGCAGAAGACCCTGGCGGCGGCAACGGGAGCGACCGGGTCCACACAGAGAGCAACGACGGTGTCGTGGTGGACAAGACGGTCAACTATGATGAGGACGGAAATTATTCCCTGACCCTGGAGGCCTATGTCACCAACGAGGTGACCAAGGGAAGCAAGACCACACCGCTGGATATTGTGCTGGTGCTGGACTTGTCTGGGTCGATGGATCAGAACATCACCTCGTATACATACGAGGCGACATCTAAGCGGAACTGGTCCTATAACGATATAGACCGCCAGTCACAGTACTATTATTTTGACGGGACATCTTACTATGCAGTCCAGCGGGAGAGAAGCGACCGGTATTGGGATTGGGACGAATTTGAACTTGTCCAGGATTATTCGCTCTACTACGTGGACGATAGTGGTAGCCGTCATTACCTTGGTAATGAGACCCGGAGCCAGAATGCCGCAATTCTTGAAGACACTGTCCTCTACATACGCAGAAGCGGCGGCTCAATTTCCAAGATTGCGGCCATGAAGAATGCTGTGGGCAATTTTATCGACCAGGTGACCGCAAATGCCACAGGGGACCCGGCTACCAATGAAGACGATGTGACCCACCGGATCGGTATTGTCAAGTTTTCGGGCAATGAGAGCGATCAGATAGGAAACGATACTTATAGGTCTGACGGGAATACCTATAATTACTCCCAGGTTGTGCAGGATCTGACTTCGGTGACAGGCAATGTCCAAAGTCTGAAAAATACGGTCAATGAGCTGGCTGCTGCCGGTTCCACGCGGACGGACTTTGGCCTGAACCAGGCGCAGCGGGTATTGGACGGCGACCGGCAGCATGGACTGGGTGGTGCCCGTGAGGAAGCCAAGCAGGTCGTGGTGGTCTTTACTGACGGTGAGCCCAGCACGTTTAGCAATTGGAGTGGTGGTGTAGCGGCCAATGCCGTTAATCTGGCCAAAGACCTGAAAGACGATAAGGTGACGGTATACACCATCGGCATGTTTGAGGATGCGGACCCCAGCGATACGGACGGCCGCTTCAACAAGTACATGAACGGTGTGTCCTCCAACTATCCGAATGCCGAAGTTACAAACTGGAGGGGGGACCGCACTCAAGACTGGGATGACTGCAAACTGGGCACCCGCGTGACGGAAGGCAACTACTACTTCGCGGCGGACGATGCCGAGGAGCTGGAAAACGCTTTCAGCACCATCGCCGATAACGTGAGCACCTCCAAGGTGGCGGCCGGCGCGAACACGGTGCTGTCCGACACGCTGTCGGAGTTCTTCACCTTCCCGGAGGGGCTGACAGGCAGTTCTGGCGGGGTGACGGTCCAGTATGCGGAGGTCAAGGGCCAGGACGCGGACGGCAGCTATACGTGGTATGAGCCAGAGAGGCTTACAGGCGTTACCCCTGTGGTAAATGCCGACAGCAAGACCATCACTGTGGAGGGCTTTGACTATACAGACCATGCGGTGACGAAGACTACTGAGAACGGCAACGTCACTTGGTCCGGCGGCAAGCTGGTCCTGACGTTCCCTATCCAGCCCGATGTGAGCGGCAGCTGGAGCGCCGCCGAGACCTATGTGACAAATGACACGGACGAACACAAGGCCGGTCTGAGCGGCTACATGGTGGATGAGAAGCCGAATCAGTCTCTGGAGCTGACGGAGTCCCCCGAAGCGCCGGTGGAGACGTATCAGGTGTTGTATGATGCCAACGCCGATGATGCCGGAGGTACGGTCACGGACCCCAAGTACTACATCACCGGCGGCGAGGCCATGGTGCTCCAAAACATGTTCACCCGGCCGGGGTATGAGTTTACCGGGTGGAACACCGAGAAGAACAGCACCGGAACGCCTTATGCGGCGGGGAGTGCCATCACTATCGAAAACACCGATGTGACCCTGCACGCCCAGTGGAAGTCCTCCACGGCCAGCTATCGGGTAGAGTACTATCAGCAGAATTTGGAAGATGATAACTACTCGATCGTTGCAGATGATACATTGACACCCTCTGGTACTGTCGGAGATATTGCCACTGCTGAAATCAAGGAATACGAAGGCTTCACTTATAATGAAAGCCGTTCGAATTCCTCCGATATCATCGCCGAGGACGGCACGCTGGTGCTGAAGCTGTACTACGACCGGAACGAGTACACGGTGACGTATGAGTATGAAGGTACAGTCCCTGCGGGTGCGCCGGAAGTGCCGGGTGAACAGACCTACAAGTACGGTGAGACTGTGGAACTGGCAAAGATGCCGGATGTCACAGATTACCGCTTCAGCGGCTGGTATTCTGAAGATGTTGCGCTGAGTGGAGGTTCATTTACAATGCCCGATCATGCTGTTGTGATCAAGGGCAGCTTCTCTCAGCTCAACAGCTATACGGTGACTTACGACTTGAATGGCGGCACAACAACAAGTTCCCAGACCGTATTTCCCGGGCTGGCTTACGGCGATAAGACACCGAGAATTGAGGATCCGACTAAAAAACCCAGCGAACTTTATTCGTATGAGTTTACCGGATGGTCTCCTGAAATAGCGGATACTGTAACCGGGGACATTACGTATAGAGCGGAGTATACGCGCACAGAACGGGAATTTACCGTAACCTATTATCTGGACGGGACTCTCTACGCTGAACCAGAGTCCTACACCTACGGGGAAACCGTTGTAATCAAGAAGCAGGCAGAAGACGCTACTGAATGGACTACAAATGACCTTCAGGAAAGCGACATTATTGAAGGCCTGTTCTACATGCCTGAGCACAACGTTGTCTTCACCGCAACCACCGACGGCACGGTGACGCCCGACGAGTGCACATACACTGTCGTGTACCATTATGTGGACCGAGATGGGAATGAAGAAACAGAGACCACACCCGAGAATGAATCGTCCACGACAGGCACGCCGGTCAGCGGGTTGTATGACACTGACCGTACGTCTTATAACGGTAGCACCTACATCTTTGACCGGGCGGAACTGAACAATGTCGAGATCATAGGCGGTGAGACTCTCCAAGCAGGCCATAACTCCATCGACGTCTACTATGACATCGACGAGCTGGGTCCCGACGACGAACCCGACGGGACCCCCGACAAGGACCAGATTGTCTTCACCTATGTCAGTGCCGATCACGCTATGGGCTTTGTGAGCCTGGAGAAAGAAGTCGTCACCAGAGACCGGACCGGCATGGCCTCTCCGACGGGAGCTGTGGCGACAGCAGAAGAGGGCTGTGAGTTCGTGGAGTGGACCGATGACTACTATCATAGAACTGACACGAACGCGGGAATGAAGTACCTGGCAGGCTTGCCCTACGACGAGGACACCATCTTCACAGCGAAGTTCCAGAAAGCTGGAGAGGAGCCGGGGAATACCATCTCGGTGATTTTCCTTGCGGAAAACGGCACGTTCAGCAATGGGCAGACCACCTACACGGTAATCGTGGAGGTTAATGCAGATGGCAAGTATCGCCTGGCCGAAGGCGATATCTTGGAGGCAACACCTGATACAGGCTATGGGGATCCCAGCTGGACCTGCAACTATGAGGACTGTGATGCTCCGAAGATCGGAGACCCGGTAGAGGATTGGGATCTCTTTGTTGTGACCTTCCACCCCGCAGGGGTCGTGCCGACCCAGGTCACGGTTACCTATGCGTGGGCCGGCGATCACCCGGAGGGCGTGGAACTGCCTGAAACGGAAACACTGGCTGCCGGCAGCGATTACACCATTCAGCCGCCCAGTGAATTGCAGGTTTCAGACGAGCAGGGGACCTGGTATTTTATCGGCTGGTATGACAAAGTCGGTGTCCCTTACGGCGGAACGATTTCTGCCATCGATGCCGACACCACTTTGTACGGGCGCTGGGATTTCCAGGCGACTCCCGAAGAGCCCGAGCCCGATCCCGGAGACGGCCGTTTTATGGTGATCAAAGAGCCGGATCAGACCTCTGTCACCGTGGGCGATCCCATCACTTGGACCATCACCATTGCCAGCATGACGGATGAGACGTTGACCCTGGATGTGACTGACAAGTTGGAAGGTGTGACGCTGACAGATGAGGAGGGCAATACGGTCACCAATCCGGTTATTGTCGAAGGCTGGACCTATGCAACGCTGTACGCCAGCTATCAGACCTCACTGGACGATGTGAACCAGAAGATCGTGAACACCGTGGTAGTCACGGACACGGTACATCCGGAGGATCCCCCGGTGGAGGTCCCGGCGGACCCCGTGGAGGTGAAGCCCTATGCCATCACCATCACGCCGGCGGACATTGTGATCTACACCGGCGGAACCGGATACAGCGGTGTGCTGGACGATGCGGGCGATTTTGTCGGCAGCACGGAACAGGGTCTGCCGGAGCCGGGTTATCACATCGATCTGCCCGACTCTGTGGAAGCGTGGCTCACCAGCCATGGCGTGGACCTGACGCAGGCTGCAAACCTGGCGGACTACCTGAGCTTCTACTATTATGACCAGGAGACTGGTGCGGCGATCCGCCGCTGGGATCTGATGGACCAGGGCGTCTACTCGAGAGATGCAACCGGCAACGTGAGCCGCTATGTATATAGCCTGAGCCCGAACCAAATCGAGGGTGAAAATGAAGGCGTCAAGGTCCGGCTCCAGTTCACAGATGACGGCAACATCATCACTACCGACAACATCCGAATGGAAGAGGGCGTTGTTTCTGCCAACTATGAGATGACCATCTACGACGGCGGTCTGAACCAGAGTGAGATTCAGGCGGTGTTCTCCGCCGGCGGTGATACGCTCGTCTGCAGCGTCGATATCGGTACCGGCCATCTCTTGGTCAAGAGCGTCACAGACGAGGGCACTTCCACCAACGAGATCGTGACCAGCGCCGACACTGTGGACGCGAACCAGATCACTGCCGTTGACAACGGCAATGTGACCTATTATGTCAATGACAGTGAGGTCCAGGTGGATCCCGGCCGCGTGCAGCTGCTAGTGGACAGCGTCTCCAACAGCGACGCGTTCGATGCCGCCATGGGCGCTGACGCCCTTGCAAAAGTCGCGGCCACGGACAACACGCTATCCGCCCCCCAGTACGAGATGGCCTATCTGGACCTGGTGGACACCCAGAACGGCAACACCGTGGTAACCCTGGGCAACCAGCAGGCGCTGACCATCTACTGGCCCATGCCCGCCGACGCCGACGAGGACGGCGCGTTCTACCTGGTACACTATACCGGCATGGACCGTGAGAGCGCCAGCGACACAGGCGACTTGGCTGGTACCGCGCATACCGTGGAAAAGATCCAAGCTACCCGCGACGGCGACCATCTGGTCTTCACTGCCGGCAGCTTCTCTCCCTTCGTGCTGGTGTACGAGAAGGAGAGCAGCGGGGGCGGCGGCAGCACCGGAGGCGGCGGTGGAGGCGGCAGCCGGCCCACCCTGAACACGGAGGACCATTACTCCTATATCATCGGCTACTCCGACGGCACGCTGCAGCCCTACGGCACCATCACCCGGGGCGAAGTGGCCACCATCTTCTTCCGCCTGCTGACGGACGACACCCGGGAGGAGTACTGGAGCCAGGTCAACGACTACACGGACTGCAGCTCCGACCTGTGGTGCAACAACGCCATCTCCACCCTGACCAACATGGGCATCATCGACGGGTTCTCGGACGGGACCTTCCGGCCCTATGCCAAGATCACCCGCGCCCAATTTGCCAAGATCGCGGTGGGCTTTTTCGAGACCACCCGGGAGGACTACCAGGGATACTTCACCGATGTGGATATTAACGCCTGGTACACCGAGTACGTAGAGGCGGCAGCCCGCGTGGGCCTGATCGAGGGCTTTAATGACGGGACCTTCCGCCCCAACACCAACATCACCCGGGCACAGGCCTGCGTGATCGTGAACCGCGCCCTGGGCCGCAGCCCGGATGAGGATCGGCTGCTGGACGAGGACGAGATGATCACCTGGCCCGACAACAATCCGGAGGACTGGTTCTATGCCGACATGCAGGAGGCGACCAACAGCCACGACTACACCTGGGTGACCGTCAGCGGTGACAAGGTCGAGAAGTGGACGGAGAAGCTGGAACAGCGCGACTGGGCGGCTCTGGAGCACGCCTGGTCTACGGCTCACTCTGCCCCCGGCGGCGAGGTGACCAAGTAAGCGCGTACTCTGGCAGAATTTGATTCCCCAAAGGCCGTGGGAGAGGCATTTGCCTCTCCCACGGCCTTTTGACGGCCTCCGATGGCGCATCGGGACTCTTCGTGGCCAGCGGTCGCGCCGGCGACATTCCGGAGGCGTGATTCTCCGGAGGTGGAAGAGGAAAAGCGGCCGCCAAAACTTTTTTGCCCTTTGGGGCGTCTTATAAGACAGCCGGAGTCCCACAGAGGATGACGCCGGCAAACATCTTGAGGAAAGGATCATAAACGATGCAGAAGAAGCTCATTTTCTTGGCATTAACAGGGCTCCTGTGCCTGTCCCTCGCAGGCTGCGGCCAGAGCGGCAGTACCTCGCCGGAGGGGGGCAGCTCTCCGCAGGCGGAGCAGCCCGCGGAGGAGACCGCTGGAGAAGATGGGGGCCGGACCCCTGAGGAGGACGGTGCGGATAGGGAAGCGCCCCAGTATACAGATAATTTTTCCATAGATACGGAGGCTGTTACAGCATTTGCAGAGCAGATCCAGGCCGCAGTGGCGGAAAAGGATCTGGAGGCGCTGGCGGACCTGGCGTCGTATCCGCTGTACATCGGCTTTTCCGATGGAGGGGAATCTGTGGAGTCCCGGGAGGACCTGATCGCACTGGAAGCGGACCGGATCTTCTCAGAAGAGCTGGTCTCTGAGATCGCCGGGGCGGACCCCGGGGGGCTGGCCCCCAGCAAGGCAGGATTTGCCCTGTCCGCCAGCGGCAGGCCCAATGTGGTGTTCAGTGTTGTCGATGGCAGACTGGCCATTGTGGGAATAAATTACTGACCTGCTCTTCCGCAGGGGGCAAAAGGCAGCTGGCGGCGGGGGAGGCGTCGCTGCCGGAAAAGCTGGAGCTGCTGGGCAGGACCATCCGGTATCCGGAGCTGGACGCCTATTCCGCCACCCAACTGCTGGAACAGACGGAGGAGCATAGCAAGGCCCAGGCGGAGGCGGCGTGGTGTATATCCAGGCCGACGGCAGTCTGGCCGCCGGTATGCTGTATTTGCGGGGCGGCCCGGAGCACCGGGATGACCATTGGATGATGGTGGACAAGGGCACGGGGCTGCCGGTGTGGATCGACTCCACACTCCGCTCGGCAAGGGATTCCCTGGGCACGGCGGAAGCGCTTGGACAGGCCTTCCGCAGAGGTCTCAGGCTGGAGATCTGACAGTACGGCCCGGCCCCGGATGGAAGGTGGAGGGCCGCAGCGGGCGCGTCAGTGTGGAGCTGATGGGATTTGTGTGGGACCTCTCCGGGGAGGAACCGGCCTCCCGTGCCGCAGAAGGGAAATGATGCAACAATGATGCCTTTTTGCGGCTGCTTTGCCGGAAACAGGGCTTATGGTATCGGTATCAAAAGGGAACAGGCGCCCGGACGGGTGCTGCGGATGAATATGGAATGGAGGAATTCATCATGGAAAAGAATCGGATGCAGATTTCCACGCTCCTCACACTGCTGCTCTGTATGCTGCTTCTCACTGCCTGCGGCGCGTCTACCACGGAGAGTGAGGGGACGGATCCGGAGACTCCGCCGCAGGAATCGGCGGCTGCGCCGGAGACGGAAGAACCGTCTGCCCAGCAGGAGGACGTCACGCTGGAGGAGCTCCTGGGAGAGGACTATGTGAATTACCTGACGGAGACGATCACGATGCAGATGGCCAACCGCATGGAGAAGGACCCGGAGGTCCGCTACTTCCCGATTGAGGACAACGCGCCGTTGAGCGACTATGTGACCATCGGCGGGACCACGAAGTTCGAGGTGGACGAGGAGGGAAATCCGGTGATTTACTTCCCGGCCGGAACCGTGACGGATGAGGCAAATGGCGAGCAGAGCTTTCGGATCCCGAAGCTGTATCAATAACCGGAGAAACTGAAAACAGGCCGTCGGCTGCAGCCGACGGCCTGTTTCATTATTTCTGGGCAGAAAAGGACTGCCGTCCTGAAAGGGGGTTCTGCATTGCCGCCATCAGAGCAGGAATACTTTTGCAGACTCCAGCCAGAGTGGGCACAAGATCAAAAGGCGCCGGTTTACACTCCGGCGCACCCTGGTGGCAGGCGCCAACATCGCCGGCTTCAAGCGGGTGGCTGAGGCCATGATGGAGCAGGGCGTATTCTGAGGCAAAGCATCCCACGGCTCTTCAGCCGCATAGCAAGGCGGAGCGTGAATAATGGCGGACATGAGCAGATGGCTGATGTGAGAGATGGCATACCATCAGATATGTACCAGAAATGGGAACGGGCATCCGATAAGAGCACTCTGGTGAAGACCCGGGCGAAAGGCCCTGAAAAAGCCGGGCAGAGCTGCTGCGGACAGACAACATGGTTCTGACAGACCCACCTCAAGCAGAGATAGTAAAGAAGCACAAAAGCCAGCACCGGGCAAGATATTTCCTGTCCGGTGCTGGCTTTTGCTGTACGGATCACGCTGTAAGCTGGAGGAGCTGCTTCTATGCACCCATCTGAGCGTTTCTTGTTCTAAGGAATTCTATGTTTCGGCATTCTGTGTAAGGAAGCGTTTGTAAAGAGCGGCTGGCCGATGGGATATACTTCCGGACTGATGATCTCCGGGGGGCATAACACCGGAGAATGGCTCCCGGTCTTATCTTGACAGGCCAACGGCCATAGACTTTGCAGCCGGCCTGTGAACTTCATGCAGCGGTGTTGCGGGGAAGGCGATGCGTCTATCAATTCCTCCATATTGGAGGGAGAGGAGCTCATTCGTCACCGCTCTCCTTCATTTGCAGCAATTTGATTAGATCGCTGGTCATTCGGTCAACCAGAAGCAGCTGGGCAGGGGAGAGCCCGGAGAGTTTTTCCATAACGGAGGCTGCCAGCAGATTGGAGTCCGGAAGGAGGGCCCTGCCCCGCAGGATCCACTCTGTGGAGGTTCCGAGAACTTCACAAAGATGAATCACAGTTTCCAGAGAGGGGCCGGCCAACCCCCGCTCGATTGTGGAGATGAACTGCGTGGAACGGTCAATCCGCTCTGCCAGTTCCTCCTGCGTCAGCCCAGCTTGCTCCCGGGACTGCTGGATCCGTCTTCCGATTGCGATGTTCAGCGGCTTCTTTCCCTGCATGATGATATACTCCTCAATATAATATCATCAGTTTACGCATAATAATGCTTGACTTAAACGAAATGTTATGCTTATAATTCTAAGTGTAATATACTTAGTTTTTGCGGAAGCGGTGAAGGATGATAAAAGGTAGCTGCCCTTTTCCAGCCATTGGCTGGGAGAGGGCAGCGTTTGCGTTATCCGGAAATCCAAATCATTCTTCTGATTTGTTACATAAGGATAACCTTTTGCCGCCGCCCGCCAAGAGAGGCATTATGCGAAACGAGTTCCGCCAGCCGGATGAACAGAATATGCGCCAGCTCCTGCACCAGCATCCGGAGGACCTGCCGGGGCTCATCCTCCGCCTGGCCTGGCTTCAGGGGCTCAGCCGGGAGGAGATCGTCGCCCTGAAATGGGCCCAAGTGGATTTCCAGGAGAGGAGTCTGTTTCTGGAGGACCGGACGGTCCCGCTGGAGGAAGAGACTGCCGGATGCCTCGCTGCCCGCTTCGAAAATGGCGGCGCGGTGTCTCCTTATGTGGTGATCTCCGATAAGTTCCGGGAACCTCTGCGGCCGGAGTCCGTCTCCCGCATTGCCAGAAATGCCCTGACTGCGGGAGGCCTGCCTCAGCTCCAATTGAAAGATCTGCGGCGGGACTACTTTTTCCGCCAGCTGGAGCAGCACGACTGGCCCTATGCCGTCCGGGTCAGCGGTCTGTCGGTCTCCACCTTCCAAGCCTGCTTTGCCGGGGACACCCCGCACAAAAAGCGTTCAACACAGGCAGGGCAGCAATTCGATGAATTCCGTCTGTGGCAGGTCCTTCAAAAGGAGGACAGCTCCGCCGCGGGCATTGCTCTGTGGATGAGCTGGCAAATGGGCGTGCAGGGCAAGGAGCTGGTGAATCTCACCTGGGACCAGGTGGATTTAGAGCGGGGGCTGCTGCATCTGCCGGAGCGGGACATGCTGCTGACCAATGCCGTGCGGCGGCTGCTGGAAAAAGTGCAGAAGGTCCGCTCCCCTGGGGAGGATCCCCATGTGCTGCTCTCCCCCCAGTCCCGGCGGCCTATGGATTTGGCCCGGCTGTCCAAGGTGGTGCAGACGGCGCTGATCCGGGGAGGTCTGGAAAATATCACGCTCCGGGACATCCGGGCGGCAGGCGGACAGCGGGAGGACGACCAGACCCTGCTGGAGTGGACCCGGGCCCATGGCAGCATCACCCGGCGGGATGTGATGGCGCTGCTGAATCTGTCGGACACTGCGGCATATCTCCGCCTTCGCCGGCTGGTTGGCCGGCGGGAGCTGGAGCAGGTGGGCAAGAAATACTATCTCCCCGGAACAGTGGTGCCGGAGGAAAAGCAGTGGGAGGTGATCTCAGCCTATCTGCAGGAGGCGGGGTTTGCCTACTGCCAGGATGTAGCGGAGCTCCTGCACGTCGGAAAGCGCAAGACGGCAGGTATCCTGCGGCGGATGGTGAGGGACGGCCAGCTGCTGCAGTTTGAAAAGCGGTATTATCTGGCGAAGCAGCCTGGGCAGAAGCAGATTCAATGAGGGGCGGCGAAGGGCTTCGCCGCCTCTTTTATTCTCCGCGCCAAGGTTACAAAATATAACAAATTCAAAACGTATTGCGTCCATAAGTTTTCGTTTGGATTAAAAACGGGCTGAAACTGTGGACTTTTTAGAGAAGTTTGGGTAGAGTTGCCTCAGCGGGGACGCCGGGGCGGATGCGACTCTTCGGCGAATGCGCCGGCAGGGCTAGCGCCGGCGGAGGCATCGAATGGGCCCGGAGGCCGCGGCGGACCACCGCAAATTTCAAAAGGAGGAGAAATCCCAATGAAGAAGTTCCTTTCTCTGGTGCTTGCTCTGGTGATGACCATGTCTCTGGTCACCGTCAGCGCCGGCGCCAAGGACTTCGGTGACAGCGCCGACCTCAGCGGCGAAGCCTATGCGGAAGCTGTCAACGTGATGTCCGAAATGGGAATCATCGACGGCTATGCCGGCGGTGCTTTCCAGCCCCAGGGAACCCTGACCCGTGGCGCTGCCGCCAAGATCATCGCCTGCATGATGCTTGGCAAGACCACGGCTGAGGCCCTGGGCACCCAGGCCGCGCCCTTTAAGGACGTGCCCGTGGGTTCCACCTTTGCCGGCTACATCGCCTACTGCGTGGAGTCCGGCCTGATCGATGGCTACGCCGATGGCACCTTCCGGCCCTCTGCGCAGCTGACCGGCTTTGCCTTCCTGAAAATGCTGCTGACCGCTCTGGGTTATGACAGCGCCATCGAGGGCTTCACCGGCACCAACTGGACCGTCAATGTGGCCTCCCGCGCCATCGAGGCCGGTCTGACTAAGGGCAATGAGAACTTTGTTGGCACCCGTGCCGCCACCCGTGAGGAGGCCTGCCTGTATGCCGTCAACGCTCTGAAAGCCACCCTGGTGGAGTATGAAAACAAGGGAACCGACGTCACCGTCAACGGCGCCACTGTTGCTATCGGCGCTTCCAAGCCCACCTACGTGACCAGCAACATCCACGACGCTGCCACTTCTATCAACGACGCCACCGACAACGTGAAGAACGGCTGGACGGTTGAGTTCGCTGAGAAGTATCAGCCCGACCTGGCTCTGAAGGACACCACCGACGACTTCGGCCGTCCGGCCCACACCTGGACCTGGAAGAAGGCCGAGATCGGCACCTATGTGGACTTCGACAAGATGGTGGCCGAGTACACCACCAAGGTCACCGGCGAGGACCTGTACAACCTGCTGGGCAAGACCGCCATTGATGACAACACCCTGTTCGTGTATGTGGACGGCGAGGATGAGAATCTGGGTGATGCCGCCTTCGGCAAGGCCGACATGGTGAAGAAGAACGACGAGACTATCGGCCGGACCGGCAACGGCGTGCTGACCCAGGTGTTCCTGGACACCCAGGACGACGAGATCACCGTGGCCATCATCAACACCTATCTGGCCAAGGCCGCCGAGGACTACGACGAGAAGAACGACGACGTGGACCTGGATGTCTACTATGTGGACAACAACGGCACCAGCCGCAAGCCCGTCTACATGAAGTCCGCTGACGAGGATAAGCCCCAGAAGCAGACCATCTCTGTGGACGGCGAGGACTTCGCCATCGAGGAAGTGGCTGAGAACGACCTGTTCCTGGTGACCATCGCCCAGGGCGTGATCCAGACCATGGACGCTCCCGAGGTCCTGTCCGACACCAGCATCTCCAACTTCCGCCTGGAGAAGTATGTTACCGCCGGCGGTACCCAGTATGACTACGCCGACACCGTCATGTATGACGAGGAAGTGCTGGATCAGTATGACGACGCCAATATGAAGGACGTCACCTACAATGTGATCCTGGACGCCTACGGCTACATGATCGGCATTGAGCAGAACGAGGATCCCGACCAGTACGTGTTCCTGACCGGCATCGACGGCAAGAACAGCAACCTGTCTGTGCGGAACGCTGACGCCAACGTCATCTTCATGGACGGCAACATGGATACCGTCACCGTGAACATGACCAAGAGCGACATCGACACCACTGGCAAGAACCTGTCTCAGCTGAACACCTGGTGCACCTACACGGTCAACAACGACAACGTGTACACCCTGAAGGAAGTGGCCGTGTCCACCTCCAAGAACGTCATCGACGATGACACCGATGTGGCCCAGTATGCCCAGAATGTGGGCAGCAATGGCGCTACCATCGATAAGAAGCACGTGTCCCTGAAGGCCGCCAACAACAGCAGCTACGTCTACGGCAACGACGACTCCGTCTACCTGAACGTGGAACTGAAGAACGTTGAGGTCGAGGATACCACTGGCGGCGATCAGCGCCAGATCGTGGACGACGTGGAGTCCGTCACCACCGGCGTGAAGAACGTCAACCTGGTGATGGAGGACCTCAAGAAGGATGGCGACTACATCGCTCCTGCCGCCGAGATCTACACCCTTTACAATGATGACGGCTATGTGATCGCCGCTGTCACCATCGGCGAGAACGAGGGCACCTCCTCCAACTACGTCTATGTCACCAGCAGCAACGTGAACCGCGAGGCTTACGACGATGAGACCGAGTGGACCTGGACCCGCGAGGTGGTCGTTAACGGCGAGCTCGTGGAGATCTCCGAGGTCGGCGACTCCCTGGAGTGGATCGGCAACGCCTCCAAGAACCAGGGTGAGATGGCTCAGGGCGAGTGGTTCGAGGTCAAGTATGACGCTGACGGCAATGTCCGTAAGGTCGAGGCCATCGACTTCTCCAAGGCTGCTGACAAGTTCGTCGATGAGGTCGAGGACGTGGAGGACGCCGTGGAGGACTTCGACACCGTCCTGCTGTCCGACACCAACACTGTTGAGAAGCTGACCTTCAAGAACGGCACCCTGTACACCGACCGGAACGCCACCAAGGGCTTCTCCGTGTCTCCCGAGGTGAAGGTGGTTCTGTCCCTGGCCGACAAGAAGGGCAACGAGTTTGATGATGTGGATGACTCCTACACCGGCTACAACGGCCTGGAGAAGGCTCTGCGCGACATGAATGCCCAGGGCACCTTCGGCACCGGCGTGGTCGAGGTGAGCGCGATCCTGGATAACGGCGTGGCCACCAGCATCGTGATCAACGACAAAGCCAAGGCTGGCTCTGATGTGAGCAATCCCACGGTTCCCGAGGGTGAGTTCCTGCCCGCTTCCTGGAATCCGACTACGAAGGGGATCGAGCTGCGCTACTATGAGAAGTCCATGAGCGACAGCGAGATCAAGGCCGCCATCGAGGACCTGCTGGGCGCTCCCGTGGATCGCCTGAACAAGTTCATGGGCTATGTCACCCTGGAGAACGGCGACATGTACCGCGTGAACTTCACTCAGATCGAGGTCGTGGCCATCAGCATTGACGGCGAGGTTGTCAGCTATCCCGACAAGGGTGATGCCGCCAATCTGACCAACATTCCCGCTGGCAACTACTTCGACATCAATGAGAATCCCGATGGCTTCATTGGAGGCAGCAACAGAGGTCTGCTGACCGTTCCCAGCACCGGCAAGGTGACTGTGAGCAACACCAACAAGGACCGTGAGTTTGTCACCGCCTACGAGCTGGATATTGACAGCACGATCACCTCCGATGTGTCCGCCGAGGTCAACGGCAAGACCGTTTCCGACGGCGACTACATTGCCGACGGTGAGGTTGTGGAGCTGACCTTCACCACCGCTGGCGACTACACCGTGAACGGTGAGCTGGTCCGCGCGGCTGCCAACGACACCTATGAGATCGAGGCGACCGAGGCCATCATGGTGAGGAGTGTTTCCAACTACATGACTGAGGAAGATATCGCGGACATTGTGGATGCCTATAATCCTGGTACTCCCACTGGTGCGACCATCACTCGGAGCGGCGACACTCTGAACATTGTTCTCAACAATACCGTATCTGATTGGACCGATGTAAGCGGCACTGGCTTGTTTGTTCTGGCAGAAGATCTGCTGGAGGATAACTCCATCCTGATTACTTTCCCGGATGGATCTGCCGAGCGGATTGATAAGGGTACTAATGCAGCTGCGGCAGCTGCTCAGCTGACTCCGAAGCTGGGTAATGTGAGCGATCTGACGCCTACTCCCATCGTGATTACTGTCACGGTTGAGAACGCTGGCAGTGGCGCTTCTGTGGAGTATACTGTAAATCTCAGCCAGGCTGACTAAGCAGTATAGCTTCAAAAGTTTCTCAAGCAAAGCGGAGCCCCCCGGATTTCCGGGGGGCTTCCCTTTTATTCGTCCACTTCCAGAATCGTCACCAGACTGTAGGTCTGCCCGCTGGTGTTGCAGATGTAAATGGCGTTGGGGTAGTCTGGCGTGGCGGTAAATTTGACGCTGTTTTTGACCCATTTGACGGGCACAATTTCTCCTCTGCATCGACCTGCTGTATGCTGCGGACTCTTTCGGCACCCATGCAGGGAGGAATCTGCGCCATACAGGAGGATATCCTGCGGGGACGGAACGTGGAGCACGAGGGGAGGCCCTTTTCCAGCACGGAGAATCTGGAAGCCACGATGCGGAAGGGGGCGTGGTTCAACCTGTTCTGTCTGGACATCTGTATGGCTGGCAAGAGCGGCATGGAGTTTGCCTGGGAGCTGCGGTCCTGGGACGAGAGGGCGGGAGTCTTTTTTATCACCACCGCAGCAACGCATATTTGAAGGCGGGCTATCAGGCCACCCCATTCAATATCTCTTTAAACCAGTGCGGCGGGAGGAGCTGGCCGAGGCCCCGGAGGCGGATCTGCGCCAGCGGCAAGTACCCCGGACATTGACGCTGCGCGGCAGCGGCCGTGCTCTGCGGAATGGAATTGATGGCGGAATGGCCCGTGTAAACTTGAGGGGCCAGCCAGGCCAGCCGTTCCCCATCTCCTCCCGCTGGCGCCGCTGCCCCCGGCCTACGCCGCGGTGGGGGCTGATTGATGCGCAACCGCATGCTGGAGTTCCATGGACTGGTGGACAGCCGGGGCAATCTCATCACAGATAAGAAGATCACCGTGGATGGGGGAACTACACTCCGGAGGAGCTGAAACTGGTCCTGGACATCGAAAAATACTTGGCCCATGTCCAGGCTGCCTACTTTACAGAGCGGGACATCGCAGAGAAACAGCGGGACAGCTTTTATAATCCGGCCGACCCCTGGGACAATGGTGACATCTCCTTCACCGGCGGCATCCAGCGGCTGATGGTGAACGCCCTGACGGACGAGGGGCCTTCCGGCATCGACTACAGGGAGCGCGGGCCGATGTGGAGGTGGAGCAGACCGGAGCGAAAAGCAAAGCTCTCCATATCCATCAATCACCATCACACTGAACCGGCACAGAACGCGGACGTGGGATGTATGCCAGGGCTGCTCCTCCCGGCCGTGCCGGCATTGCCCTGGTGGCTCTCAACGGTGGCCAGAATGTGGAAAACGCGAATGGCCTTACCGTGGCGCGCCTTCCCGACGCAGAGAGCACCGCCCTCCGGTTTAACTTTGCTGTGGGACAGGCTCCCTTCCTGGTGATCCCACAGAGCGGTCGGACCATCACGCTCCGTCAGGGCGGCGCTGTGGCGGTGAACTGGTCCAACAACCGGCGCCAGAAGAACGAGGGCACTGCGCCAAAGTACGCGGGCTTCAGGCCCCCACATCCCATGTGGCGGTATTGTATCCGGATCTCACTGGCGGAGGGATAAAAATGTGGATCTGCTCCCATGGGACCGGACACACTGACCACCACCAGGGAGAACCAGACCTTTTCCTCTGTCACTCCGCCCTGGGAGATGGTGCGGGCGCCCATCTATGAGAGCGGCGCCTGCAGCTTCCGGGTGGCAGGTGTACGCAGTGTGCTGGGAGCAGTATTACGGCAGCTGCAATCCGCCCTGCTGGTTTTTGGGAAGGTGGTTCTGGGAACGATTTCTCACCCGCTTGGGGAAAAGAAAAGCGTCCGGCTTGCCGCAAGGCAGCTAAACGCTTTTCGGCGGGTATCTGAAATGGGGATAAAACCCATGAATAGCGCTGCATGGCGGGCCGGGGCACCGCCAACGGGCATGTGCCGACACCGGCGGGCAACTGCCGCGCCATGCAAAATTCTGCGGATGCCTTTCGTCCTGCAGCAAAAAATGCTGGATGGAGGAAAAAGGAGGTCTTTGTGCCACAAGTCTGCCGCCGGTTTTCCATGGAAGTCAGTTGATGGTTCGCAGGCGCTGGAGAAATTCCTGGTTTTCCGTCTTTTCGCAGATCGCGTCAATGTTGGAGGAGATGACCCAAACCGCCATCCCGCGTTCTGCGCAGGCAACCAGCAGGTCGATAATCAGTTCATGATGCGCCGTCTCCTGCCCGGAAAAGGGAAAAAAGCAGACCAGCAGCTGCGGATTCAGCAGATACCATTTGAAATAGGAGAACCGGAGGCGCGCCGGTAAGGACCAAGTGCGCAGAGGCCGCAGCAGATCCTCTCGGGGAAACCATCTGGAGGCCTCCTCCAAAATATTCTCCGCGACCCGCCGGCGAACCAGACGGTATCCGGCCTTGGGAAGCAGGCAGGTCGTCAGGTTGTCCAGCGCGGTGAGGTTGTCAAACAATACACCGCCGGGACGGTCCGGCCGTTCGGTCTGAATCCCGATCTCCGTGCCGATCTGCTTTGTCATCTCTTCATGTGTCTGTGCCTGCCCGTTCAGCCACAGCATCCCACTCAGCCAGTTCCTGCCGCCCAGAAAGCACTCCCGGAGTCTGGCGGCAGCCGTGTAGTTCTCGTCCCGGAAGTAGGCGATCTCTCCGCTGTGAATCTGGCAGGTCAGCGGCGCCATTCCCGGAAAAGTGAGACCCTCCAGCCGCAGCACCTGCTTGTCTTCCCAGCGGCACTCTGTATGCTCCGCTCCGCGGTCCCGCGGCTTCCAGCCCAGAACTGCATAGAGCTGCTCCCCGTACTCCTCCGGGTAAAGCCGATAGCAGGTCCTGCGGTCCCGGATGACGTCGATCCGGTCACAGTAGCGGTACATGAATGTCTCGTCCAGATCCAGCAGGAATACCGCCGTCCCTTGGCGCAGCAGCAGCTGTACGCACTCCATCAGTTTTTCCACATCCCGCCGCCGCAGGATTTCTGTGATCCGGTCCAGGACCAGCAACTCTCCCCGCCAGAACCACACCCGAAATACACAGAGGCGGTAATAATCCAGCAGGGAGAGGTCGGCAAGCCGGCTCTCCAGCGGCACACGCAGTTCCATCCGCTGCCGGATCTCCTGGCTCTCCGGACTGTGCAGTCGCCGGACCGCGCCCCATCTCTGCGGCCAGCCGGCCGGACGGTCCAGCGCCAGCAGGAAGTCCCGCACCGTCAGCTCCTGCGAATGGAACCGGTGCCAGTTCACGATCCTGGCGTTTTGCAGGATCCAGCGTTCCAGTTCCAGCGGGCCCACCCGACGGCCGCAGGAAAAGGCCCGTCCCCGCTCCAGGTGTGTGCCGCCCTTGAACAGGTCCAGATATGCGGTGCCGGAGGTAAAATGGTCGTCCACATAGACCCCGATGCACTCCCCCCGGGAAATGGAGATTTCAAAACGGTAAAATTCGTCCTCCCTGCGGAAGCAGCCGTTCTCCACCCGGATCAATTCCTCTCTCACGGTTCTACGCCTCCCGGAAACGCAGCGGCAGCGTCACGCAGCACTCCGTGCCAACGCCCGCGGCGCTGAACAAATGCAGGCCGTAGTCCTCTCCGAACATGAGCCGGATGCGGCTGTTGACATTCCGCAGGGCGATTCCTCCGCACGGCTGGGTCATATCCGCGCCCCCAACTCCGCCGAACTGCGCGTTGAGCCGCTCCACCTGTTCGTCCGGCATCCCTACGCCGTCGTCCCGCACCCGCAGGAAAAATGTCCGGTCGCTGTTTTCCACGATGATGCGGACCGTGCCGTGGCCCAGTTTGCCCTCCAGCCCATGTGATACTGCGTTCTCCACCAGCGGCTGTAGGATGAGCTTCGGCATCCGCACTTCCAAAAGCCGCTCGTTCTCCAGCTCCAGTTCCAGAGAGATTTTGTCACCGAATCGGCAGCGCTGGATGGTAAAGTAGTTTTCCGCATTGTCCAGCTCATCTGAAAAGGTCACATACTCCTGGACATTGGAGATGGTGTATCGGAAAAAGGTCGCCAGAGCCTCCGTGGTCTCGGCAATATCCGGACAGTTCGCCAGCAGGGCGTCTGTGCGGATGGCCTCCAGGGCGTTATAGAGGAAGTGGGGGTTGATCTGGTTTTGCAGCGCCAGATATTCCGCCTGTTTCTGCCGCAGTCTGGTGATCTCCTCTCCGTGAAGCCGCTCTTCCACATCTGTGAAAAATGCGCTCAGATCCAAATCCCGGTGCCAGTCCATCTGCAAAACGGCCTCCAGGTCCCGCTCCCGCCGGTAGCGCCGCAGCGCCCGCCGCAGTTTCCAGTCCGTCCACGGCCACATGGTATCACCTACTTATAAAGTTTCTTATAATCTGACGGGCTCACACCGGTAAGCTTTTTGAACAATCTGGAAAAGTATTTGAGATCCCGGTACCCCACCTGCTCTGCCACATCCTGCACAGACAGCTCCTCACCGCACAGCAGCTCCTTAGCTTTGCTGATGCGCAGCTCCGTCAGATAGTCCATGAAGTTCTGCCCGGTCTCTTTTTTGAACAGTGTGGAAAAATAGGTGGCGTTGAAGCCCACGGCGGTGCTGACATCCTCCAGCCGCAGGGCCTCCTGATAGTGCTGCTGGATATAGTGCTTTGCCTCTGTGATCGGCCGCATCTCCCGCAGGGCTTTCGCCTCCTTCAGCCGCTGGATCTCGGCCTGGATGCCCTGCCGCAGCAGCCGGTATACCGCCGCCATGTCCGTGCAGTGCCAGAACCGCTTATCCATCTCCTCCTCCAGGGGCGCTTCCGTCTCACCGCTTTGGCGCATTCCGTAGAGGCATGCCTCCAGAACCTGGCGGAACCAGTCCTCTACCATCTGCCCGTTCAGGTCCGGCAGCGCCTCCACCGTCCGGCAGCTCTCCTCCAGCTCCTGCACAAAGCGCACCTCATCCAGGCACTCGGCCGCCACCTGAAAGCTCTTTTTCCGGGACGCGTCCATCTGATACCGCCGGGCCAGATCCGGCATCTCCAGCGCGGCATCCCGCCAGGACTGCGGCCGGCACAGCCGATCCCTGCACAGCCAGAGCGCCTCCCGCATGGATTCCCCCGCCTGCTCCAGAGAGTCCCTCCGGCTGCCCAGGCAGACGGTGGCCTGGACATTCCAGAACAAGTCCCGCTGATTTTCGATCTCCTTGCGGATTTTGGTGAAGCACTGCGTCACTTCCACCGCATGATAGGCCCGCAGGTACAGCAACACTGCGATCCCGGCATGGCCCAGCGAGGCCGCGAACTCCTCCGTCAGCAGGCCGCTCTCCCGCCGCACGATTTCCAGCGCATGGCGCAGCAGGATCCGATAGCCGTCCTGATAGGATTCCGCATCGGGCACATCCACCCGGATCACTGCGGCGGCGTAAGTGCCGCTCCCAAAGTGAAATCCATACTCCCCGTTGGCCTGCCCGGCGCTCAAAAAGGAGGTGCCACGCTCCGCCGTTCCCAGCAGGGCGTCCAGCAGCAGCTCCTGCTGGTGTTCTCCGCTCCTTTTCAGCTGGAATTCCAGCGCGGCTTCCTGCCCCATCTTCTCCTTGAGGCGCAGCAAAATGCCGGTGAGCTCCTCCTGCTTGAGGGGCTTGAGCAGATAGTCCTCCACGCCGTATTTCAGCGCGTTCTGGGCATATTCAAATTTCCGGTATCCGCTGATGACGATGAAATGCAGCTTGGGCTGGAGGGCCTTGGCCCTCTGGATCAGTTCGATGCCGTCGCAGCCGGGCATCCGGACGTCCGTGATCAGCAGATGCGGCTGCTTTTCCCGCACCAGCTCCAATGCACGCAGTCCATCGTTGGCGGTGCCTGCGATCTCGTAGCCAAGCGCCTCCCAGTCGATCAGCTTCTGCATCAGCAGGATCACCTTGTTTTCGTCATCGGCCAAAACGACCCGCAGCATCCGCAGCACCTCCCACGCAGATTCTGATAAGGAAAGGGAAAACGAACCCGTTTTCCCTTTCCCTGTCATTATACGCTATTTCTCGGTATTTGCCAAGAATTTTTGGAGAATCAGCGGATCAATTTGTCGCTTTTGGCAGCTTACTCGTAATCCGCCACGTTGGAGGAGTCAATCCACACGCTGTCCGCGATGATGAGATTGTTCTCCAGCGTGCCGCCGTCCAGCAGGGTGACAGCAGCTTCCACGCCGCTGGAAGCCATCAGACCGCCGTCCTGCGCCACGGTGCCGGTGATGCGGCCGTCCTTGATGGCCTCATAGCCGTCGGGGGTGCCGTCCAGGCCGGTGATAACGATGCCGCTGTTGGCACCGGCGGCGTTGCCCGCGCCCACGGCCATGCCGTCGTTCTGGCAGACGATGGCGTCCAGATCATAGGCAGACAGCCAGCTCTCCACGGTGGACTGGGCCTTGGCGGTGTCCCATGCGCAGTCCGCGGGAGCAATCACTTCCGTCATGTCCGGATAGTTGGCCAGAATATTGCGATAGCCCTCCAGGCGTGCGGTCGTGTCGGTGGTGGAGGAGGGGCCGGTCAGGATGGCGATGTTGCCCTTGCCGCCCAGCAGATCCGCTACATGCTGCATCTCATTCTCGCCGGCCTTGACGTTGTCACCGCAGGACACGGCAGAGATGCCGGCGGACTCCCAGTCGGTGCAGGCGGATACGATGTTTATCATGATGACGCCGGCGTCGGCAGCGGCCTTAGCGGCGTCGCGCAGGCCATCGGGATCCACGGGCTCGAACAGGATGGCGTCATAGCCCTCGGACACGCACTGCTCGATCTGGCTGATCTGCTTGGCAGCGTCCTGATCGGCGCTCAGAATGTTCAACTCTACACCCAGCTCATCGGCCTTCGCCTGTGCGCCCTCGGTGACGCCGATCTGGAACGCGTTGGTCTGGTGCTGCTGGATGAGGGCAATCTTATAGGCGCCGTCTCCGCTCTCGGCGGACGCATCCCCACCAGTGCTCTCCTCGGTGGTCTCGGTGCCGCTGCTGCAGCCGGTGAGGGCGGCCAGCGCCATGGCGCCGGTCAGCAGCAGAGCCAGAAACTTCTTCTTTTTCATGTTCTTTCCTCCTTGAAATGTTTGGTTCATTTCGATATATATCAAGAGCAGGACGGGGAACGCCCCTCTCTCAATACCGTTCAGCGTTTCTTGCTCTTGCCCTTCACGTCGATCAGCACAGCCAGTACGATGATGGCGCCCTTGACGATCTTCTGCCAGTGGGAAGACACGCCCATGATGTCCAGACCGTTGGCAATGACCGTGATCAGCAGACAGCCAATCACCACGCCCCAAGGCTTGCCCACGCCGCCGGTCATAGAGACGCCGCCCACCACGCAGGCCGTGATGGCATCCATCTCATAGCTCTCAGCCGCTGTGGGCTGGGCAATGGTAACACGGGAGGTCATTAAAAAGCCGCTCAGACCTGCCAGAAGCCCCGCGATGGCAAAGGTGGAGATGCGGATCTTGGTGGTGTTGATGCCGGAGACCTGCGCTGCCAGCAGATTTCCGCCGCAGGCATATACCCGGCGGCCGTAGACTGTCTTCGACAGCACGAAGGAGCAGAGCAGAATGGTAATCACCAGAAAGACCGCCAGCATGGGAATGCCGAAGATCGAAGACGCCGCCACAGCCTTGTACGATTCGCTGATTCCGATGATGGGTTTGCCGTCGGAGATCAGGAGGGCAAGACCACGGACTGCCGTCATGGTTCCCAGTGTCATGATGAACGGAGGCAGGTTGCCCACGGCAACGCCCACGCCGTTGACAACGCCCACGGCCAGGCCGCCCAGCATGGCTACGATCAGCGGCACGAAGATCGGATACTGTCCCTGGCCCAGCATGGCGGCCAGGATGCCGGTGAACGCGACCGTTGAGCCCACTGACATATCAAAGCCGCCCGCGATGATGACGAACATCATGCCGAATGCCAGAATGCCGTTGATAGAGGCCTGCTTCAGAATATTGACCAGGTTGGCAGGCTGGATGAAGCTGGGCTTCAGGCAGGTCAGCACCACCACCAGCGCAATAAAAATCACGAAGATGAAGTATTCGCTGATCAGCGATTTTGCACGACTCTTTTCTTTCATAGTTCTTCCTCCCTTTACACCTTGATGGCAGAGGCCAGCGTCATGATCCGCTCCTGGGAGAATTCCTCCCGGCTGACCTCTCCGGAATAGTTGCCCTCGCACATGACCATGATCCGATCACAAATACCCATCAGTTCCGGGATCTCCGAAGAGATCATGATGACCGCCTTGCCCTGGCGCACCAGATTGCCCAGCAGCAGGTAGATATCCCGCTTGGCACCCACGTCGATGCCGCGGGTGGGCTCGTCCAGAATGATGATGTCCGGATCGTTCAAAAGCCACTTTGCAATGACGATTTTCTGCTGATTGCCGCCGGAGAGGTTTCCCACGATCTGGTCTGCGGAAGGAGTCTTGATGTTGAGCTTTTCGATATACTCCTCAGACGCGCGGCGGGCTTTTCCCTTGTTGTAGAGTCCGTGGGTCAGGAGCTTTTTGATGGCCACCATGGCAATGTTGTCGTTGACCGTGCCGCTGAGATTCAGTCCCGTGACCTTTCGGTCCTCGGTGATAAGCGCAACACCCTGTTTGATGATGTCCTCCGGAGAGGAGATCTTCACCCGCTTGCCGTGGACAAAAATCTCTCCCTGTGAAAGGGCGTGCATGCCAAAGATGCCTTCCACCAGCTCGCTGCGCCCAGCGCCCACCAGCCCGCCGATTCCCAGAATTTCACCGCGGCGGACGGACAGGCTCACGCCCTTGACCTTGTTGTCGGCCCGGACGATGTTTTTTGCCTCAAAGACGACCTCGCCGATGTCCGCCTCCAGCTTTGGATACACATCCGTGATCTCCCGTCCCACCATCATTTTAATGAGCTGGCCTTCGTCCAGCTCCGTTGTGGTGCCTGTCCCGATGTACTGTCCATCCCGGTAGACGCTGACCCGGTCGCAGATGGAAAAGATCTCCGCCATGCGATGGGAGATGTAGATGATGGCAACGCCCTTCTCCTTCAGGCGGCGGATATGTCCAAACAGCAGCTCCACTTCCCGGTCGGTGATGGCGGCAGTGGGCTCATCCATGATGATAACCTTGGCGTTGACGGAGATCGCCTTGATGATCTCGATGAGCTGGCACTGGGCAACTGTCAGGTTCCGCAGCGTCTCCTTGGGCGAGACGTGCAGACCGCACTCCTCAATCAGCTTCTGAGCCTGTTCAATCTCGGCCTTTTTGTCCACCAGACCGTTCTTGCGCAGTTCCCGTCCTACGAAGATGTTTTCGTATACGGTCATATCCAAGATGGGATTGAGCTCCTGGTGGATCATGGCCACGCCCATGTCCATGGCTTCCTTGGGGTTGGAAACCATATAGGGCTTGCCATCAAACAGGATCTCACCACCGGCATCCCTGGTGTAAATCCCCATCAGGATTTTCATCAGGGTCGATTTACCGGCTCCGTTTTCTCCCATCAACGCATGGACCTCTCCCGGCCGTACCTGCAGCTGGACATGGTCCAGCGCCTTGACGCCTGGGAAGGTTTTGCTGATATCCTTCATTTCCAAGATATACTCCATGCAGTTCTCCCCCCTCACATATACCTCTTTGTGATTATTTTATCGAACACCCGGCATTTTTGGAACGCCTGTTTTTCACATGACAGGGGAGGATTTTTGGCTTTTTTTCAAAAACGTCATTTTGTGTAAATGTGTAAGTGCTTTTTTGTTATATGTTTACAAAAACCTTCTGCATCTGCAGAGCAGGCGGCACTTATGCACGGTCAGACATTTTCGCTGAACGTCTGGAAGTCCCTGTGACATATAAAAATAGCCACACCTAAGGGTGTGGCTATTTTAGTGTGGCTATTTTATATCAGGCGCTGAGAAAAGGTACATATCTCAAAGTCCTGCGGCATGGGGGTGTAGACAATGTGCGTGCTTTTTTAAAAGGCTGACACGCTGACAACGGAATCTGGTATATGAGGCATTGCATCCTTGATACCGGTACGGCAAAGCTCCAATAAAAATTTTTTGTTTTTATTTAGAAAGAACCTTATACAAAAGGCCAATAGTCTCTCATACATCCATCTGGCTTCACTTTTCTCCTGCAGGCTATGAAATCCAGAAAGCGCAGGATTGCTGGAGACTGACGGACGCAGGCCGGCGGCCCCGTGCGTGAAAAAGGGGCCTGCGCTCATACCTGTTCCCGCTCTGTTGTGTGCTGTTGTGTCGGGAAGGTGCTGGCTCGGTATTCCGCCTGCCTCGTGACTTCTGCCTGTGACGTTTCTGTTCTGTGTCCGCCTGAAAGCGGAACGGCACATGTCAGGCTGAAACTATGCCGCATCGATCAAAGAAAGGTGCTCCTCAGCACAAAAAACCATGTGTACAGTGAGAGGATTGTAAAAGCACCAGGGATAGATCCTTTGCGGGATACCGTTTCGGCCTTCCGTCCAAAAGCTGCCCGACTGTTTGGAGCCGGGGACCCGGATATCCAGACAGCTTTTAAAATGCTCCTAAATGGGTTCATGATTATCCCCGGGCTGGGCTGAACACATGAAACGGGACTGGTTTGCCGCATGTTTTGCGCGGGAAAATCAGATTGTTCCCCGCCTCACACTGCCAAAAGGCAATGAAAATCAAATATAATTTGTCATAAATCTGTCATCAGAGAGGCACAAATCCCTTAGAAAACAGACGTTTTTCATGACATCTTATTGGAAAGGAGGGGAAATTCCGTAACAGAGAAGGAACGGCTCCAGCTTCGTCTGCAGCCGAAAACCCGGGAGAAAATCGAGCGCTGGCAGAGCGATGCCAGCTGCTGCAGCATGAGCAAGTCCGTGGAAAAGGCGGCGAACTTCTACACGGCCTACTTGACATCAGACGATAGTAGCGTGCTGCTCTCACCAGCGATCCAGTCAGCCATCGACGGTCAGCTGCAGGTGCTCAAAAAGCAGATCAGCTACAAGAGGTATATTGTGACGGAGATCATTCCGAATGACCGTCGGCCTACCCGCAAGCAGGACCAGCTTATCACAAAGCCGACGAAAGACTTCATGGATGTGAAAGAGCTGCTGGAGTATGAGGACTATGTGCAGAAGCCAACAAAAGCTCATGCGTCGTCACTCATCACCCTGATACTGGAGGAATACTGGAAACAGGTGCAGCAAACGGACGGCTATCTGAAGTACATCGCAATGCAGCCTCGCGCGGAGCGTCTCGGCTATAACAACGCACAGGCATGGCGGACTTTGCTCCGTGCTCACCACAATGACATCGCAGCGGCTATGCACTTTCACGTGAGCTATATCTTCCAGCACAATGCGGCTGCCGTGACTGCACAGCCGAGGCTGCACATCGACTGCAAGCGGATGCAAGAGCTCCAGAAGCTGCGGATTGCTCTTGGCCATCAGCCAGACAATCATGAAGAAGAACAAACCCGGTCCCGGGGTGGCATGACCATGAAGGGGTGGTAAGGTTCTGCACTGCATAAAACTCAGATGCGAATTCTGAAAAGTATTCCTACTTTGAATAATTACAGATTCTTTCGTGATACTCCGTCTTTTTATTGCTGATTTAAAATTGCTCATGTTGCGGCGCGAAACTGTATAACTTTTCCAATCGGGAACCTGTATGTAGGAGGACTTGGTGCTTGCTTCATACAGGAGGCCTATTTACGACCGAAGAAAACTACAATTACCGAACCAGTCAGACGCTGCTTCACAATCAGTTTCCCGGTAACGGAAAGTCGAAAATCCCCATCATTCCAAAGTTCCAAGAAAAGCCCGGAGACTTTGACGATCTTTTGTTGATAGGCTTCGACAAGACCCATTTTGAGGATCAGAATCATCTTGACCGGACCATCTCAGATAAAAGTGACTTGTCTGCTGCTTGTAAAGCACCGGTATTACCGGATTTCACAGGCCGTTTCATGACACGCGGACGATCGGAGTATCTTTCGGGGTACTCCGATTTTTATTGTTAATTGGAAAGCGGAGCCGATTGCTCTGGCCATCGGCGTGGATGCCAAGACCCTATCCGGCATCCTGGGCCACACCAAGGCCAGCTTCCCCCTGGACACCTACGCCCACGTCACCGACGATATACAGCGGCAGACGGCCCAGGTGATGGACACCTTCATGACCGAGATCTTCGGAAAGGGGCTGATACCATGGCAAAGCGGCGAAAGCCCGGCAGCGGCAATCAGATCGGCGATCACCTCTGGGAAGGGCGGTATTCACCCGGAGGGCCGGACGGCAAGCAGAGCTCCCGGAATGTCTACGGCCATATCCCGGAAGAGTGCGAGGAGAAGCTGAGAGTTCTGATTGCCGCCATGAAAGCGAAAAAAGAAACTCCCGCGGATGCGGGAGTTTTCCTGTCTGTGGTATTTCTGTAGTCAATCAAAGAACACCAAAAAAATTGGGGCACTGCAAATACGCAAAAAGCAAAGAAAAGAACCTGATTTCTCGTGAAATCAGGTTCTTTTTGGCAAAGACTACTGGACTCGAATCAGCGAGCTTCTGCGTGTGAAGATATGTTAGGCGCAGAAAGAACGGGCTATCCCGTCCTTTCCGCACCCTTTGACTCAAAATCATTTTCTGTCTGCTCCATTGGTTCCACCGCCTGCTGCCTGCTCCGATTCTAATCTGGGTCAGGGTTTGGGGTAGGGCGGCAGGTTCGCTCTTTTTCCAAGGGGGCTGACAGAGGCCATTGGATAATGTTTAATGGAAATCGTAAAATTGTGAATGAAAAGCAGGTTGCGGGAAATGGGGCAAAATGCTAAATTGATGTTAGATTTTGAGGGAGGAAGTTTCAAAATGCTGGATTGCCTTTTTATCGGTTCCGCGACGAAAGACACGCTCCTGATGGTAGAGGCACCGCCGGCCTCTGACCAGCGCATCGCGGCTTCAGCAGTGGTCCATGCCTGCGGCGGGGTGGCCTCTGTGGCGGCTTCCGCGTTTCAGAAACTGGGAGGCAGCGCGGGACTGATCACGGTGGTGGGAGATCCTTCGGATGTCACGGACTTTATCGCCTCCAATATCGCGGAAAGACAGCTTCCCTATGTGGATCTGATCCGGGTACCGGGGACGGATTCTCCTTTCAGTACGATCCAAGTGGAAGCAAGTGGAAAGCGCTGCATCACCCATTTCGGCGGGTGTATCCGGCAACTAACATTGGATATGCTGGACAAAAACGTCCTGGCTGACGCGAAGATGATCCACTTGGGCGGTCTGGAGGAGCATTTCTGTGGCGAGCTGGCCGCTTACTGCAAGCGGAATACCGGCGCCCTGGTTTCTGTGGACGGCGGCAACCTCTCCCGAGAGGCCACGGATCGAATGCTGCCCTATGTGGATGTGTTTATCCCGGATGACAAGACGGTGGCCAAGGTCCTAGGCTGTTCCCCGGAGGATGCCTGCCTCTATTATGCGGAGAGGGGCGTCCGCATCAGCTGCGTCACCATGGGCGACAAGGGTTCGGTGGCCTATGTAGGCGGCACGTTCCACTACGCGGAGCCTGTGCGGGTATCCGTCGTGGATACCACCGGTGCGGGCGACAATTTTCATGGCGCGTTTCTGTACTGCCTGGCGCAGAGATGGGACCTGGACCATACACTGCGGTTCTGCAACGCCTTTTCTGGGCTGACCTGTCAGGGCCTGGGCGGACTGGCGGCGGAGCCGACACTGGAAGAGACCTTACGAAAGATGGAGGAGTGAGCATATGTCTTTGGCAACACTGAAGGAAGTCCTGGAGATCGCCGAGCGGACCAACACCGCCATTCCGGGCTTCAACATCGACAACATCGAAATTCCGGAGGCGATCATGGAGGCCGCCGAGGTTGAGAACTGCCCGGTCATCCTGACCATCGGCCAGGGGGCCATCAACGCCGGTGGCCTGCGGCATTTGCCGGATGTGGTGCGGCGGATCGCGGAGAGCAGCAGCGTGCCGGTGGTCATGCATCTGGACCATAGCGAAAGCTACGAACAGGTCATCGCCTGCCTGCGGGCTGGATTTACCTCTGTCATGTACGACGGTTCCCACTTTCCCTTTGAGGAAAATGTCCGGGAGAGCCAGGCGGTGGTACGTGCCGCTCACGCCGTGGGCGTGTCTGTGGAATGCGAGCTGGGCGCCATCTCCGGTGTGGAGGACGGGATTTCCCACAGCAACACAAATCTGGTGGACCTAGATGAGGTGAAGCGCTTTATTGCGGTGGTAGATTGCGATGCACTGGCTGTCGGCATCGGCAACGCCCACGGCATCTACAAGGGAACGCCCAATTTGGACTTCGGCCGGCTGGAGGCCTGCCGGAAGCTGGGGGCGCCGCCCCTGGTGCTCCATGGAGGCTCCGGTATTCCGGAGGAGATGATCAAAAAGGCCATCTCCCTGGGCATCCGTAAGATTAACGTAGCTACCGAGGTGCGGCTGGCTTTTATGGAGGGCCTAGAATCTGCTGTGGGCAGCCGGGATATTTACAAAATGTACCAAGCGGCCAAGGCCGGGACCATCGCACTGGCCCGCACGAAGATCAGGATGTTTCAGAATAAGGAGTGAGCGATATGGAGTACATGAAGGCAATCGCGGTTATGGGACCCAATGACATCCGGGTGGTGGATGACGTTCCCAAGCCGGTTCTGGGCGATTACGAGGCGCTGGTGAAGGTCCACGCTTGCGGATTCTGCAACGGCACCGATATGCAGATTATCACCGGAACCGGCGGCGACCTGGGCAACAGCGTCAGCATCTATCCCACAGTGCTGGGCCACGAGGGTGCCGGCGAGGTGGTGGCCGTGGGCAAAAAGGTCCGCCACATCCACGTGGGAGAGCGGTGGCTCCATCCCAATCTCTACCCGGATGTTGGCAACGGATACACCAAGACCCACGGCAGCATGGCGGAGTACGGCATGGTCAGCGACAACCAGGCCATGCTGGAGGACGGTTTTGCGGAGAAGGACTTCCCCTGGGTCAAGCAGCATAAATTCCCTAATACCATGAGCTATATTGACGCGGGCGTGCTGCTGTCCCTGGCAGAGAGCCACTCTGCCGCCAAGAACTTCGGCGTGACCGAGGGAACAGAGATCCTGATCTATGGCTCCGGCCCTATGGGCATGGCGCTATCCCTGTTCTGTGGCCTGCGGGGCGGCCATGTCACGCAGATCGACAGGATCCAAGAGCGGCTGGAGATGTCCAAGCGTATTGCAAAAACGGAGCACACCATCAACTCCTCCGCGGAGGATGTGGACGCGGTGCTGAACGGCAAGAAGTTTGATGTGGCCATTGACATCGTGGGCTTTACCGACATCATCTACGAGGCCAGTCGCCATGTGAAGCCCGGCGGAAAAGTGGGATCCATGGGCGTTCTACGGAGCAACGACCTGGTGGTGGATACCAGCCGCCTGCAAAATAACACTTCGCTGCATATGCTGAACTTTCCCTACGGGGAGTATGCGATCCTGGACGAGACCATCGCCCTGATCGAAGCCGGGAAGGTGAATCCAAAGGATTTCTATTCCCATGTTCTTCCCTATGAGAAGATCGAAGAGGCCGTCCAACTGACACTCAGCAAGCAGGCGCTGAAAGTCATTTTGGATTTCGACGCCTGAACATGGCTTCCAAGTGCCGCTCTTTTCGGGCGGCACCTTTTTTGTGTATGGCGTTCTGTGTGATCCGCCAAAGATACCCCGCCCGTTTTGGACAAGCTGCGTCTACTTTTTACCGAAATTCTTCAAATTTTTACAATCATATAAAAGTGAATCCAAATGATAAAATTGTTGATTTTCAGGGGGAAATGGGTATGTTAAACTGGCCGCAGTAAAGAACACTGGCACATACAGACGAACAAAGGAGGAGATTCCATTGCGCAATTGGGAACTGTTGGCTCAGTTGATTGGCGGCGCAAAAGTCGTTGACCTGTCACCAACGATCGAACACAATATGCCCAAGTGGCCTACGCATCCGCAGATCATTGTTGACCCCACGATCACCCATGCCCACGACGGATATTATTGCCAGACACTGGTTATGGGCGAACACACCGGGGCCCATGTGGATTGCCCCGCACATATTCTGCCGGAAATGCAGGATAAGACCGTGGATACATACGAGCCGAATATGATTATGGGGCCAGCCGTCAAGTATGATATGTACCGTTTGAACGCACAGCCTGGCGACCGCATTACAAAAGAACAGATTTTGGAGCTGGAAGACCAGATGGACGACCGGGCAAGACCGGGTGACATTGTCCTCCTAGATTTTGGCTATCAGCAGTATTGGAAATTGGACAATACGTGGAAGTATTACGCGCTGAATGAGCCGGGTCTTTCCCAAGAAGCATGCGCGCTGTTTGCCGAGCGGCAGATCCGTGCGATCGGTTCGGATACCATTGCCTGTGATACCCCGGTGAAAGATGGCTATGAGTATTTTTCCTATGGCCATCATGATAGCTTCCTGCCAAACGAAATCTTTATTATGGAAATGCTGATGAATCTGGAGAAGCTGCCCAGACGCTGCTATTTTATGGCGATCCCTCTGAAGATCAAGAACGGATCGGGCTCTCCCATTCGCCCTTTCGCAATTCTTGAATAAGTAAATTCACATCAGAAAATATACGGATAAGGAGAACAACTATGAAACTGAAAAAGCTATTCTCTGTGGCTCTGAGCGTCCTTTTAATCGTGGCCTTAGCCGGTTGCGGCGGAACCAAGGATGAGATAGCCTCTACTTCTGATAAAACCACTGAGACCGGCGCTTCCGAGCTGCTGAGCCTGTATGATTCCATCAGTACCGAGACAAAATATGTGGCTATGTCCGACCTCCCTGAGATCGCCGCGAAGGAATCATACACCATCGGGGTCGCAATGACCGATGTTTCTACCGGCTGGTTCAAGGCCCTGTATGACCATGTTAACGAGAAACTGACGGAGGCCGGCGTGACAGTCAATCTGGTTCAGTGCAACGATGACGCCGCCATGCAGGTCGATCAGATCAATACCTTTATCGCCCAGGGCGTTGATGCCATTATCATCAATCCCGCCAACCCCCAGGAGACTGTGACTTCCGCCCTTGACGACTGCGCTGCGAGCGGTATTCCCGTTGTTGCCGTGGACACCCCCCCTGAGACCGGCTCCGCTTACATGACCGCCTGTGTGACAGATGCCTATTCTCTGGGCAAGATGGTGGGCATGGAACTGGCCACCCGCCTGCTGGAGATGTATCCAGATATGGAGAGCATCCCCTACGGAATGATCGGCGGCACAGACGGAAACTCGATTGCCGCTGCCAGAAACCAGGGAGCCCGTGACGGTATTGCCGAAGTCGATCAGGAGGGCAGGATAGAGGAGCGCACCTTCCTGTACGCTGGCGCCTATTCCGAGGAATCCGGTCTGACGACCGCTCAGAATATGCTGGCTGCCAATCCTGACCTGAAGTGCATTGTCGGTACCTGCGACGCCCATATCGTCGGCGCCACCTCCGCCGCTGAGCAGCTTGGCCTGGATGAAAACCTGATCATGGGCGCCGTTGACGGCTCTAAGTCTGCATATGAAATCATGCTAGATGACGGCCCCATCGTGGCGCTGGGCCTGAACTCTCCCTACGAAGTCGGTGAAGCTGCCGTGCGTGTGATTTTAGGGTATCTGAATGACGGTACGATCCCTGACTCCAAGACTTTGCAACTGGAGCCCACCTTAGTCACTCCCGAAAACGTTCAGGATTATTACGATCCCAACTCCGCGTTCTGATTTTGCAACCGGAAGGATCAGGGATGGCGGAAACCTTTTCCCGCCATCCCTGATCCTGGGAATTAGGGGGACGTCATGTCGAATATTATTGAGATGAAAAGCATCTGCAAATCATTCGGCGCGGTCAAAGCGCTGAAAAACATTGATTTTGCAGTGCGGGCCGGTGAAACGATGGCACTTGTCGGCGAAAACGGCGCCGGAAAAAGCACATTGATGAAAGTGCTCACAGGCGTTTATACGAAAGACACTGGAACGATCCTGATCGGCGGCGAGGAGATTCGGAAGAACAACCCTGTGGTCGCTAAGAACCTCGGCATTGCCCAGGTATATCAGCAGTTTGAAATGATGGATGAACTGTCCGTTACAGAGAACATCTGCCTTGGCGATAAGGGCTTTTCCAAGCACGGACTTGTACAGTTCAAAACCATGATGCGGCAGACCCAGGAACTGCTGGATCATTACCATATCCCCATTGATGCCAATGCAAAGGTCGGAACGTTGAGCGCTGCGATGAAGCAATTTATCTCCATCGCCCGTGTATTATACCGGAAACCCCGGGTAATCGTGTTTGATGAGCCAACAGCAGTTCTCTCCGACAGTGAAGTACATATCCTGATGGACATCATTGACTCTCTGAAACAGGAAAAGGTGACCATCATTTATATCTCCCACCGCATGGATGAGATTTTCCAGCTCAGTGACCGGATTACTATCATGCGGGATGGTGCGGTCATTACCGTGCTGGAGAACAAGAACCTGACCAAGGATAACCTGATCTCGCATATGCTGGGAAAGACTTTGGGCGCCATGTATGTTACACGAGGGAAGATCCGCAGTGAACGGTATGTGCTTGAGGTCGTGGGCCTGACAAACGATGCTATTAAAGATGTATCTTTCAAACTCCGCGAGGGCGAAATTCTGGGTATCGCCGGCCTTGTGAACAGTGGCCGGACGGAAACGGCCAGAGCCATCATGGGCGCTGACAAACTCAAAAGCGGTACGATCAAAATTAATGGGACCCCTGTCAAAATTAAAAATCCTACGGATGCGGTCCGCCATGGATTATTCCTTGCGCCGGAGGACCGGAAAAAGCAGGCCATGGTGCTCTGCCGGCCGATCCGTGAAAATATCTCGCTTTCCAAGCTTTCCTCGGTGACTAACAGACTTGGTATTTTGAATTCCAAAAAGGAAGCTGAGACGATAGACAATCTGGTACGTGCGCTGAAAGTGAAAATGGACACGATTGAAAGCCCCGTCCAGGACCTTAGCGGTGGCAACCAGCAGAAAATCGTCATAGCAAAAGCAATTACCGCCCGGCCGAATATTCTGATATTCGACGAACCCACACAGGGCATCGACGTGGGCGCACGAGCTGAAATCTATGGTTTACTTGAAAAGCTGCGGGCAGACGGGAAATCGATCATCCTGATTTCCTCGGAAACGGAAGAGATCCAAGGCACCTGCGACCGGACGATCGTGATGCGGAGCGGCCATGTGACTGGAGAACTGAACGCGGAAGAGATGAAGGATACGAAGCTCATGCTGCAGTATATGTACAAGGACGTTTAAGGAGAAGAGACCATGGAAAACAAAACATTAAATGCTTCAGGCGGCATTAGGAGCCACCTGAAAGGATATTTGAAGGAGCAAGCTATTCCCATTGGCGTACTGCTGTGCATGATTGTGATCGGTTCTCTTCTGACACCGATGTTCCTGACTTCTCTGAACCTGCAGAACCTCTTTATCCAGCAGTCCTCCAATATGGTAGCGGCACTTGGCATGTTTGTGGCGATCCTGTCCGGCGGTATTGACCTGAGCATTGGCTCCGTCATGGCTGTATCCAGTGTGTTCTGCGCGTCGCTTCTGGTGATGACAAACAATATTCCGGTAGCGGTCCTCGGGGCTCTGGTGATCTGCGCCGTTCTCGGAACGGTCAATGGCCTGATTGTCGCGAAGCTTCGTGTGGCGCCGTTTATCGTGACTTTGGGCATGATGGAGTTCGCACGCGGCATTGCCTACTGGTATACCAATTCTGCTCCGGTATCGTGGAAAAACGCGGAATGCGCCGGTGTCTTTTCCTTTATCGGCAAAGGCCGTCTTTTCGGCGCCATCCCGACCCTCAGCGTCATCATGATGGTCTGCATCGTCATTGTCTGGTTCATTGTAAAAAAGACTTCCCTCGGCAGGATCATCTATGCCATCGGCGGAAATGAAGAGGCTGTCAAGCTTTCCGGCATCAATGTGTCCAAATGGAAGATTGCTCCCTATATTTTCTGTGCGGTCTGTGCTGGTATCGCCGGAATTCTCTTGACAGCCCGGCTGGGCGTCGGCGCACCGACCAACGGTGAAGACCTGGCAAATGACTGCATTGCCGCCGTCGTTGTCGGCGGAACCAGTTTTACCGGCGGTAAGGGAAACATCAGCGGAGTGATTATTGGCGTGTTCATCTTGGGTATCATCAACAACCTGCTGGATTTGATGAATGTGTCCTCTTACCCGCAGATGATGCTGAAAGGCGCCATTATCGTTGCTGCGGTTGTATTCTCCACCATTAAAGACAAGAAATCCTAAGACCATCCCATTTTCTTCTTTTCTCTGCACGGAGCCGACTCTTTTTTGAGTCGGCTTTGTGCGTAGGCAAACAGAGACAACCACATTTTCGGCGGAAAACAAGTGCACACAACTTCCTTTTCAAAAAGAACCCATGTTGATATAATGATATAAAATACAAAATACCACGGTGAAAGGAGAGCGGAATATGAGGATCCGGCAGTTTTTCAGCGAGTCACTCCACCATCGGCTCGTCTTGTACTTCATGCTGCTGATGATGATTCCCATCAGCGTTGCCGGAACGCTGATTTACCATGCGTCTGATGTCCGAATATCTGACGGCGCTTTGACACTGGCGGAAGAAGTCATCGAAAAGACAGGCGAAAACATGGAAGAAGTGCTGCTGGATATGCAGTCGGCGGCCAAGCAGGTGGCCGAGGATCATACCATTCAGAGTCTCCTCGCCCAGCTACAGGTTCCTGAGATATCGGAGGAGTCTGTGATTTCTGCTCTAGATGCGCGGCTGAAACAGATCGCCAGCATGTATGCTGGCCTGGACGGCGTATATATCTGTCTGGACGATTTCACTGTGGCGAAATCGCGCTATTATACAGCAAGAGACGAGCATGACACGCTTTTATTGACCGGAGACCAGTATATGGTGATCCGGAACCACGAGGATATCCAATGGATCGTTTCCGACGAAGGTTCTCTGGTCGCCGACAACATGGGAAACGCCATTTTGGGTGCGGCCAGACTGCTGCCGCTGAGCGTCACAGGCCAGCCCTGCGGGATTGTGGTGGTGGAGGTGCGGCAATCGTATTTGAAGAAAATCCTTGATAAAAAGCTGGGAGAAAGCGGAACAGTTTTCCTGATGTCCCAACGCCCGGACATTGCCCTGCAAACAGCAGCCGCGTCCGATGAAATGGTGGCAGATGCTGCGGAACAGGTAAAGCAGGCGGATAGAAAAATCACCTCTATTTCTTCCCATGACAGGGTCATCTTCTGCGAGCCGCTTTCCTTGTCTGAATGGCTTGTGGTGGGCGTTGTCATGAAGCAGAGCCTCCGCAGTGACAGCCAGGAGATCCTGATACTCTTTATTGTGACCGTGCTGTTGACACTTTTACTGACGATTCTTGTTTCAGGAGGCTTGGCTGATTATGAGCTGCGCCAGATCCGCCGGATTCAAACGTACATCAAGGATATGGAGAACGGAGAATTTGGCAAACCGCTTCCCCCTATGCGGCCTGATGAGATCGGCAGCCTGGCGGCAAACACACAGGAAATGAGCGGCAAGATCGGTGAATTGCTGGAGACCGTAAAAACCGAGCAGGAGCGGATGCGCACGGCGGAATTCAAGGCCCTCCAGGCCCAGATCAATCCCCATTTTTTATATAACTCTCTGGATTCCATTAACTGGCTGGTGCGCAAAGGAGATATGGAGAAGGCAACGGATACGATCTCGGCGCTGACCGCGTTTTTCCGCATCGGTCTTTCCAAGGGAAGAGACATGATCACGGTCCGGGAGGAAGTGGAGCATGTCCGCAGCTATCTCGTGATCCAGAAAATGCGCTATGAGAACCAGTTTGAGTATGCCTTCTATGTGGACCCGGAGACAGAGGACTACTTCGTCCCGAAGCTAATGCTGCAGCCGCTGGTGGAGAATGCGCTGTATCATGGCATCAAGCTGTGCGACCGCAAATGTATGCTGATGATCCAAGTACTCTCCTACGGCGACAGAATCGAGATGGAGGTGCTGGACAATGGCGCCGGCATGGACGCGGAGACACTGGCGTGTGTCCGGGAGGCCATGGAGCACAGGGGAGAGAACCGGACTAACAGCTACGGTGTCGTGAATGTCAACGACCGCATCCAGATCCTGGCAGGTCGGGAGTACGGCCTGAGCTTTACCAGTGAAAAAGGTGTGGGCACATCCGCGCGGATCGTGCTTCCAAAGACGCTGAAAGGAGCGTAAACGTGTATACTGTATATTTGGCGGATGACGAACAACTGATCCGGGAGGGCCTGGCGGAGACCATTCCCTGGGAATCTCTTAGAATGCGTTTGGTCGGGACCGCAGAAGATGGCAGACATGCGCTGAGAGGAATACGGGAGCACAAACCGGATATCGTTCTAACGGATATCCGGATGCCATATCTGGATGGCCTGGAGCTGATCGGCAAGATCCGGGAGGTCCACCCCTCCTGCCGCGTGGTGATCATCTCCGGCCACGGGGAGTTTACATACGCGCAGTCGGCCATCCAGCTTGGTGTTTCAGACTTTATCCTAAAACCCGTCGACGTTACAAGCCTGTGCCGGACGCTGGGGAAGTTGACGAGGGAACTGGATAGCGAGCGGCATCAGAAAAATGAAGTAGAAGAGATGCGCGTGCAGCTCCAGCGGGCGGATGAGTTCCGACTTCAGCGTCAGCTGAGGCGCTATATGATGGGCCGCACGCCCCGCCAGCAGTTTCTGGAGCAGATGCCGGAGCGGCTCCTCCGGGCACGAGCCGTAGTCCTGGTACTGCTGCAGATCGACAACTTTGACAATCTGACCGCCGCCATGGACGAGGAGACCATTTTCAGCATGACCCAGAAACTGGAGCAATCCATTGTCAATGCCGGCGAGAACACCAGTATGATCTCTATTGAGGAAACCAGCGGGCGGTACCTGCTGCTCTTCATCGGAACCTGGAAAGAGGAACTGAGCTTTGAGGTCCGCTCCTATATCCGCCGACTCCGGCTGGTGGAGCCGGATACGGAATTCACAACGGCGACGTCGCCGGTCTACGACCATATCGACCACTGTCAGGAGGCGTATGAGTTTGTGCGCCGGGGCTGTGAATATGCGTTCCAGCTGAGTAGCAACCGGGATGTGCAACCGGAGGAGGTAAAGAGCGGAGGCATGAATCCTCTGCCAGACATTCCCAATGTGGGCCGTGTGATCCGTTCCATCTCCACCTTCAACAAAAAGACCATCCGCGAGGATTTTGAACTGCTGGCTGAGGACATCCGGCAGACCGGGCATAACTCCTATCTTTATACCCACATGCTGGTCAGCGTAGTTTATGGCGAGATCGTCAAACTCCTGGTGGATATCAACTGCCCGATCGAGGCGATTCTGGATGACCCGCTGGAGGATTACCGCAAGATCCTGACGCGGACGACGCTGGACGATATGCTGCAGGAATTGTACCGCTTTGTCGCCCAAATCTGTGATTTCCTGGATAAAAATATTAATGCCAACCAGAGCGTGGCTGAGAGGGCCAAAACATATATTGAAGCGCATTACGCGGATTCGGGGCTGACACTGGATCAGGTGGCGGGGGAAATGGGCATCACGCCTAATTATTTCAGCGCGCTGTTTAAGCAGAGCACCGGCAGTTCTTTTATCAACTATCTGACCAATGTGCGTATTTCTCATGCGAAAGAATTTTTGAAAAGCGGGAACTACAAGACCTACGAGGTCTCTATGCGTTGCGGCTATGAGAACCCTACTTATTTTTCCACCATCTTCAAACGTAGAACAGGCGTTTCCCCGTCGGAATACCGTGATGAATGAGAAAGATACCACGATATATCCATGGACAAATCCGGTTGGGCCATCCCGTCCGGGTTTGTCCGCAAAGAAATGGAATCATAATAGAGCCCTAAATCAAAATTTGCGATGCAGTAAACAAAGAGCTATAAAAATATTTTTTGAATTATTTTTGCCTGTTTATGGTCGTTTCCTATACGATTGATTTGCTTTCTGTCACTCTTGAGCAATAGGGTTTCCATATGTTCCAAGCGTGTCTGTGGTATTTCCTGTGGTCAGAAAGCGGTTGCACCCCAACGAATGTGTCAACTATATTCGCTGTTGTACAACTCAGGAATTGCGCCACATAAAACAAAAGTAAACCACAATGTTCTTCCAGCAAGGTATGAAAAGGAGGACCTTCAAATCCCTTTGTGCATCGAAGAGAAGATTAAACCATGCGCCCTGAAGTTCCGCATAATGTGAGTGAAGAGGATGTTCCTGTTCGACTGGCCATTGGGGAAAATATGTGGTACAATTACGCTGAAAATCTCCTTGTTACGGAGGTGAAATCATGTACCGCATCGCCGTATGTGAAGATGACCCGCGCACAGCGGAACAAAATAAAACAGCCGCCTGCCATGTGCTGGATGGAAAAGGCCGTGTTCGGCGGCAGGACTACGACATTGAGGTGTTCCACTCTGCCGCTCCGCTCATGGAACGGCTGGCAGAGGACCCGGACGTCTACCAGCTCCTGATGCTGGACATCCAGTTGGATGGGGATAACGGCGTAGAGCTGGCCCACTTTCTGCGGGAGCACCAGGTCAATGCCTCCATCATCTATATCACGGACCACCCCGGATTCGCGCTGGACAGCTTTCCCACCTATCCTCTGGAATACCTGCTCAAGCCGGTGGACGAGGCGCGGCTGGCCGCCGCTCTGGACTGGGACTGGCAGCAAAAGCACATCCGTCCCAAGCGCCCGGTCATGCAGATCGGCAGCCGGGTAGTTCCTCTGGATGAAATGATCTACCTGGAGACTTCCGGGCGGAAAACCGCCATCCATACCCAAAAGGATCGGATCGAATACGCCGTTCCTCTCTCCAAATTGAAAGAGGAATTCCAGAAGCAGGGCTTCTGCCTGAGCCATTTCAGCTATCTGGTGAATCTTTCCCATGTAGCGCGGGTGGAGCGGGATACACTCACCCTGGACACAGGCGAGTCCATCCCGGTCAGCCGCCGGTACTACCAGGACTTTATGGCCCGCTATGTGGAATCTCTGAAATAAGAACTCCGCCGTTCCCCGGAACTGGGACGGCGGAGTTCTTTTATGCTCTTTTATGAGAGAGCAGCAGGGCGGTGCTGGCGGAAAAGGCGTCCCCGTCGGCCTTCAGGACCAGCTCGCTGTGGTACTTCCGGGCGGTGGCACGGGCAGACTTGAGGCCCATGCCGTGGAGCGTGCCGGGCTTGGTGGAGCGGAACAGCCGCTCCTCCGGGTCGAAGTCCACCGGGGCGAAGTAGGCGTTCTCCACCCCCACATACAGGTATTCGCCCCGGATGTGCATGGTCACCCGGAGCCACTTGTCCGCCCCCTCGGGGGCTTTTTCGTTGGCCTCCAGCGCGTTTTCCAGCAGGTTCATCAGCAGAGGGCACAGGTCGCTGTTGGGTATGGGCAGTTCAGGCGGCAGCTCCACCCGTACCTCGGCGCGGACGCCCATCTCCGCTCCCCGGGCCAGCATGGCCGTCAGGACGGCGTCTACCGCCGGGTGGACGGTGTAACCGCCGGTGCGGTTCAGCTCCGGCCGCTGGGACAGCGCCTCCAGGTACTTCCGGACCTCCTCTGTGTTCCCCTCCCGGCACAGGCCCTGGAGGGCGGTAATGTGGTGGCGCAGATCATGCCGGAGGGAAGCGACCTCCTCGCTGTGCCGCCGCAGGTTTTCGTAGTTCTCCTGTGCCAGCTCTCCCCGCTGGAGGAGCAGACGTTCCTCGGTTCGGCGCCGGGCCTCACTTCTGAAGAGGTCGATCAAAGCGGCCAGAACGCCTGCGGCCACGGCCAGCGTGGAACACTGCCACAGAAGGAAGCGGGGCAGGCCGTTTTGGAAGCCCGTCCAGAGCCGGATCAGCAATTCCCGCCCCCATTGGGGATCGGCCAGCGCATGGGCACCGCAAGCCGCAGCCCCCAGTCCCAGCGCCGCCAGGAACAGCGGCGCGAACAGGCGGTAGAAGCGGTTCCCCCGCTTCATCCAGACCACGGCCAGCACAGCGGCGGCCAGCAGTCCCAGCAGTCCCGCGTACTCCGACACAGTCGTCAGCGGAGACGCTGCAACGGAGCGCCCCAGCAGGGCGGTCAGGCCGTGGAGCGCCGCCGCGCACCACAGCACCCAGCGCAGCCGTCCGCCGCCCCGCTCTCCCAGAAAGACCAGCAGCGCGGTCAGGCACAGGGCCCGGCTCAGGGCATTCAGGTCCACTTGGGAGTATGGGAGGTAATGGCCGAAAAAGCTGACGCCGCCCAGCGGGGCCAGCATCAGGGAAAAGACAGCCAGCGCGGCAAGAGCCAGTCCGGCGTCCCACCGCCCCCAGAAGCCCTGCCACAAAAAAGCGGCGGAGAGCAGAAGGCCCAGGACAAAGCAGAGCGCGGCGGGAATGGCCGCCTGGAAGCTCTCGGCGATAATGCCGCTCTCATAGGCGTAGCCGCAGCTCAACGTTACGCCGCAGAGGTAGACGGTGGACTCCGCCTCCGGAATCTGCTTTTCCCCCAGGCCGGTGGACTGGGCGATGGTCAGGGTCTTGCCCACATGATCCATAGGCAGCGAGATCGCCACCGGCTCCGTCCGGTCCCAGCCCAGCATGGGCAGCGTCAGCTCCCCAATGCCGCCGGGCTGCTCCGGGCAGTCGGTGTAGAGCCGTTCCCCGTCCAAAAATACCGCAACACTGCGGTTGGCTGTGTCCAGATACAGCACGGGGCTTTCCACCGCTTCGGTCAGGACACGGGAGAAGTAGACGGTCTGGCCCGGAACGGTCAGGCCGGTGAAGCCGCCCATACCGTCCGGCGTCAGGGGGACGATATCCTCACCCTCCTGGGTGCAGACCGTCCAGCCCTTCTGGTCGTAGACCCATCCCTCCGGCATGGCCTCGCTCGTCCACCCCAGGGAGAGATCGTAGGTCTGCTCTGTCATGGGCTGCGTATAGAACAGCAGCGCGGCGGCGAAAAAGCCGCACAAAAGCAGGGCGGCCGCCGCTGCTGTCCCCCTCAAAAGCCATTGCTTCATTCGGATAAACCTCCGGTCAAAAGTCCTTTCTCTTTAAGAGTAGCGGGGAAATTTACTCCCGTCAAGGGCCTGCGCTTACCAAGTATGTAGGATTTGCGACCATGTTTGCGCATTCTATTGAAAAGGCAAAAAATTTCATTATAGTGATAGGCGTAAGAGGCTGTACGCCGTGCCGGACGGGGGAGAGAACGCCCTTTCAGCCGCGGGACGCACAGAGAAGAATTGCAGGGGGGTACCCCCCTGCATGAGATGGTTCACCATCTCATGCATCCCCTTATTGACGGAAGGAGGAGTCTTTTTGTTGGAGCAGACGGCCCTGCGGATCGGACTGCTGGCGTCCCCTCCTGCGGCGGAGCAGATGGAGGCCCTGCTGGACGGGCTGCTGACGCCGGACGAGAGCATGATCCGGGGACCGGACGGCATGGAGCCGTTGTCCTGGCGGAGAGAGGCGGAGCCGGACGTGCTGTTTCTGGAGGCCGCCCACGGCGGGATGGAGCTGGCCGACGAACTTCAGACGGAGGCCGATCCCCTGCCGGTTGTCCTTTTGGCGGATAACTATGAGCAGGTATTGGACGGCTACCGCCTGTCCGTGAAGCGGTGCCTGATGATGCCGCCGGAGCGGGAGAGGTTGGAGGAAATCCTGCGGTTTTGCCGCGGCGCTTACGGCAGGAAGTCTTTTCGGGTGCCGCTGCCCAGTGGGGAAACGTGCGTGCTCCAATTGGGCGAGATCCTCTGGTTCCGGGGATGCGGGCACAAAATCCTCATTTACACGGAGGGGAGGGCCGGGCCGCTGGAGCTTTGGGGCGCTGTTCCGCAGCTGGAGCGCATCCTGCCCGGCAGCTTTGTCCGCTGCCACCACAGCACCACGGTCAATACGGACAAGATCCGCACCTTGGAGCGCACCGCCGCGGTGCTGACAGACGGAAGCCGGGTCCCGGTATCCCGGCGGAAGCACGAGCTGGTGCGGAGCCGGTACATGGCATCAACACGCCTGTGTATGCAATAGAAGGGAGAGTTTTATGAGAAAAAGATGGAAACGCTGGCTGGCGGGAGTTATGACAGCCGTCATGCTCATGGGCACCCTGCCCACGGCGGCCTATGCGGCCCTGTGGGACAACACGCCCGACCAGAATAAGGAGATCCTGCGGGAGCTGACCGCGTTCTGGGGGGATGAAAAGACCGCCAAGGAGGCCATGGAGCTGCTGCGGCAGTACGGCCTCATCGACGAGGACGGCAACGTACTCACCGACTGGAGCGGCGAGATCACCATTCAGGAGGAGAGCCGCCCCCTGACCATCGCGGAAGCGCGGGCGCTGTCCGGCGGCGATGTGACGGTGAACAGCCGCCCCTGCGCCGTAAACGAGCTGAAAGCGGCGCTGGACAGCCTGGAAACGCTGGGCCTGCTGACGGACAATGTTCCTGCGGAAGACTGGCAGCTCCAGGTGGACGGGCAGAGCGCGGCCCCGGCGGCGCTGGAGGCGGCCCTGGCCGCCGGCCAGGAGCCGGACACCGAGCCGGAACAGACGCCGGAACCGGAGGAAGAGGACAGCGGCCTGCTCAACACGCTTAGCAATGCCATGGATCTGGACGATCCCGCCGCCCCGGTGGTGACGGTGCTGGGGCAGACGGTGGACAGCGGCGAGGTGCTGGAGGCCGTCGCCTTTCTGGACCAGTACGGCCTGCTGACCGATACCGGCTGCGCCGCCGACTGGGAGCTGACCCTGCCCGGCGGGGAGCGCAAAACCGACCTGACCGAGCTGCTCTCCATGCTGGAGAAGGGGGACTACGACCCCGACATGGTCATCCGGGTGGACGGCACCCCCGTCACCATGGCCGACTTCAAGACCATGATGGAGATTCAGAGGGAAGTGGAGCGTATCCGCTCCACCTACTTCCCCGAGGGAGGCGTGGAGTGGACCGAGGAGGAGCTGGGGAGCCTGTACGACCTGTACCAGCAGCTCCAGGCCAACGGCATCCAGCTCTATAATACCCGTGGAGCCGACAATCTGGTGTTCCCCTCCGGGGCGGACCAGAGCCAGCGGGTGAGCGTGCCCAGCTCTGTCACAGTGCAGAACGGCGGGACCGCAACCCTGACCGTCTCCCTGGCCCACGCGGCCAAGGAGCCTGTCACCCTGAACTGGCGCATCGCGGAGGGCAGCGCAGCCGGGACCATCGGAGGCCAGACCAGCGGCACCCTGACCTTTGCCGAGGGCGAGACCAGCCATACCCTGACCATTGCCAGCAACAGTGACGAGCGGTGGAACGGGAACCGGGCCTTTGTGGTGGAGTTTTCTGTTGCGAATGGCGCGCTGTTTGACAACGAAGCGGCCAGTGCCTATGTTCCCGTCTTTGTGAAACAGGAATATCAATACGAGGCGCTGAATGTAAGCCAATTGACCGGCGACGGCATGGACTTTGACTTTGTATATACAAAATATGATCCGAAGGTCGGCCCAGCCCAGCAGGATGCAGTCAGCGGTCAGATCAAAGAAATCCAAAACTTCGGAATTGAAACCACATCAGAATCTTCTCAACCATCAAAAGAAAATGAACTGGCCCGTGCTGCGTGGACACAAGATGAGTATCGGCCAGATAAAGAGACCAACATAGTTGAGTATTTTGTCAATGAAAGTGAAGCAGACTACTATTCAGTAGTATATTCTCTGCTTCTCAGAAGCGGCTGGTATTCCGAACCAGGGTTTACTCCAGAAAATCAAAATAGAATTGAAGGGTCGATTACGTATATAGGAAGCCCCACTTATGGTAGCGACTATTCCATAACCTTTGATTATATTTATGAGGATGCGGTACGTCCTCTGGCGGAAGACGGAATTGCAGATACAATACGGTTTCGTTCTGGAGCTATCGGTAATACCTTTAACGCAGAATTTAAACTCAATGGGACACAAGTGACTTCAAATGATAGCTATGAGATCCCAATGTCCGTTCCCACTGGCAGGAAAGGCGCCCTGCATTTTGAGTGGACTGGTCTTGTTGCGGGGGGTGTAACGATTGCATTTAGGGTTGATGATCCCTATTTTCTGGACAACGCAAAGCCCCAGGTGGTCGCAGTCACCGCCCCGGCGGGCAGCTACCGCTACGGACAGGTGGTGCCCATCACAGTGGAATTCTCCGAGCCGGTGTACGGAAACGACTTGACATTGACCGCGAACAACGAGACCCTGTCCGCCGTGGATACGGGCAACGGCTCCTTCGGCTACCGCCAGACCTTCCTCTATGAGGTGCCCAAAAGCGGCAGCCGGCAGATGGCAGTGACAAAAATCTCCGGCGGTGTGGACCTCTGCGGCAAAAATATGGAGGTTTATACACGTGACCCCGATCAGGCCAACAGCCTGATTACTGACGTGACGCTGGATGTGCCCGAGCTGCTCACCGCCGTGAACACCCCCACGCCCTCCGCCAGCGTGGTGGACCTGAAATACTCCAAGAATGACGCTACCGGCGAGGAAAAGACCACCGCCGTGGTGGAGATCATCCTGAACCTGCCCAAGGAGCAGGACCTGCGGGACCTGATCATCGGCAGCTACCCCCTGGACAACGGATCCTTTGCCAACTCCAAGCTGGCCGCCACCATGGACAACGGCCAGACCCTCCTTCCGCTGGTCTATGACAATGGAGACGCACCGACAAAAATGACCGCCACCGTGGAGATCGACGTGCGGGAGCTTCTGGGGCTGGGCACGGAGGAGAAGGCCAAGACCTTCACCGTGGAGTTCTACCTGACGGACGAGGTGCGGGATGACCAGGGCGCGGTGACGGGCGTCACGGCCCGGGAGCTGCTCTTTGGCCGGTACGCGGCTTTCTCGGTGAACAAGCCCGTGCCCCTCACCGGAGATGACCTGACGGTCAGCACGCCGGAGGGCTGGCTGGACACCATCTACGTCAACGACCCGCCGGAGGACGCCAAGCTGACCCTGGGCAAGACGGTAAACAGCGATGGCTGCACCTGGAGCCAGATCCGGTGGGTATCCAGCAATGACGCCGTTGCCACCATTGACCCGGTCACCGGCGTGATCCACCCCCTTGCCAATGGAACGGTGGAATTCTGGCTGGAGGCCGTCAACGGCGGCCTGGAGGAGTACCAGGGATCGGAGTACCAGTCCGAACATATCAAGCTCATCATCCAGGAGGGCGCGAATCCCTACCTCCGCATCCCGGAGCAGGAGATCACCCTCCGCGCCGGAGACCCGCTGACCCTGCGCTGGGCCTCCAACCTGGCCCAGAAGAACAGCGAGTACGGCGCGGATGCGGAGAGCAGAAAGACCACCTTTACCATCAAGGTCTATCAGGGCGAGGACATAGAGAGCCAGCCGGTAAAGACCTATACCGTCACCTATGACCCCGCCACTCCCGACGACACCATCACCATGGGCGACGGTACCACCCTCCCCATGTGGACCAAGGACGAGAGCGACGCGCTCACCCCCAACCAGTCCTTTGTCATCCCCGAACTGACTGACACCGGAGTGGGCTACACCATCACCATCACCGCCCAGGCGGGGGAGAACGTACCCAGCGTGGATCAGGGGAAAAACCCGGACGGTCTCTTTACCGCCCAGACCCGCGTGACCGTGACTGCCCGGCCCGTGTCCGTGTCCCTCACCCGGCCCGACACCCTTTTCAAGGTCAACGAGGGCAGCTTGACCATCCCCTACACCCTCACGGACTTTGACGCTGTGGGCGGCGGCGCGGACTTCAAGCTGGTGGTCACCGACAACTCCACCGGCGAGAAGGTGCTGGAGACCACCGACTATACGGAAAACGGCGGCACCACCGAGGGAGGCCAGTTCACCATCGACCTCTCCGACGCGGAAATCAATGACGGCTTCCGCACTATCTACGACGTGACCCTCCAGGCCAAGAACACCACCGCCGGGCAGGACTGGAGCCGGGACAGCTTTACCCTCTACATCTACGACAAGAACGCCCTGGACATCTTGGTCCAGCCGGTGGAGCGAGGCGGCGTCACCACCGTGGGCGTGAACGGCGACAGCGTCACCATGTCCAATGAGGACTGGATCGCCTCGCTGTCTCAGGACGAGATCCTGGCCCTGAACCGGGACATCGACCTCCAGACCGCCATCTCCATCAACTACGGCGACCACGCCTGGGGCGAGGCCAGCGACCGCATCCGCTGGGCGGTGGAGAACAGCGAGACTGCCGCCGTCAACTATCCCCAGGGGGCCTATTACGAGAACATCGAGGGCCTGCCCTACTCCTCCTACGCCCCGGCCACCCAGTTCCTGCTCTCGGGTAAGAACAGCGGCAAGACCGTGGTGGAGGCCATCCACGACCTGGCGGGGGACTCCCTCAGCTCCAGCGTGGAGGTCACGGTGGAGACGCTGAAGGATAAGCTCTACCTGTTCCAGTTCTACCCTGCCGCACCGGGCCTGACCATGACCTACACCAACGGCGCGGGAGAGGAAAAGAACGCCACCAGCGACAGCCAGGGCCGGTTTGCCATCTATGAGGCCAGCGGCATTGCCTCGGATGTGTACGTTCAGGGCACAGTGGACGGTGAGCTGTATCTGGGCACCGTGTACCAGGATACACTGGTCAGCCAGGAGAAGGACGCGGTGAGCCTGGAGCTCTACCCCCTCAACTCCCTGGAGCTGCGCAAGGCAGCCACCCTGCCCCTCTACCTGAAAACGCCGGAGGGCAAGGACTACGATGGAGAGGCCACCGTCCGGGTGGGCGTCTACCGCAATGGCGTCTACTGCCCGGATGCGAAGTATGCGCTGAAGTCCGGGGAGGAGGCTACCATTCCCGGAACCGAGGATAAGAAGGTCACATTCCAGGGCGGCAAGGCCACCTTCTACTTCGACGTGACCCAGTTCAACACCAACAACGGGGCCGATCCCATCACCGCCGCGGACGACATCGAGTTCGTGGTGGAGATCCGCACCCCCGTCATCCGGAAGGGCGCCGACACGCCCGCGGGACAGGAGAAGAAAAACGGCCTCCCCCTGCAATACTACCCCGTCCTGTTCTCCGCCATGGGCACCACCAACGAGGAGGACGCCATCAAGCTGGGCGAACGGATCGTCAATCTGGAGCAGGCCCCCAACAAGACGGTGCCCTATAGGAACGCAGATAGCAAGGAAACCATCGAGGTGCTGGATGAGTCCCCCTTCATCGCCCGGTCCATCCTCTATTTCACCGGCCAGGAGAGCGGCCTGTCCGCCGATGTGCGGGGCAAAAAGGGCAAGATCGGCCCCAGTGCCGACTACCCGAATCAGCTGCTTTCCACCTGTGTCTTCTGGTGGGGCGACAGCGGCGAGGCGGCCGACCCCAACGGCGCCCGCCATCCATCCTACCGGGATGACCGGGGCAACGAGCTGACCGGGCAGGTTCTGGATAACAACCGCTACCCCTTCACCTCCATCCCGGTCTCCAAGGTCACCGTCCCCATGAACAAAACCCAGCTGGACCACCTGGGCCTGGATGACCTCCAGGGCCGCGGCATCAAGCTGCGCTATGTGGACCACAACAATACCACCATGAAGGAAGAGACCATGCCCTGGTCCTTCATGAACGCGCTCAATCTGGAAAAGGCCACCGATTCGGACAGCCTGGAACAGCTGCTGGACAACATGGCCCAGATCACACAAAGCGCGGGCAGTGATGGCATTGAAGGTTCCGTCAATGACTTTGTTGCCTTGGGCATCACCCTGGCTACGAAGAGCGGCATCGACCTGCCCATCCTGAAGATGCAGCTGGCCCCCACCGGGGACCCCACCGTGTTCCGTGGGCTGGTGTATATCGGCCTGAACAACATCGAGAACGACAATGTCACCGGCATTGCGGCGGATACCAGCCGCGGGTATGACGTGGACTATTTCCCCGGCTTCGAGCAGATCAAGGGCCTGTACAATCAGGGCACAGAGTATGGCAAGACCATGGGCAACCAGCTCAAATCCGCGGGCAACACTCTGAAAAACAACATCAATCAGGGCAGCGGCACCAGCAAGACCAAGGACGGAAAGATATTCTACGCCCTGAACGGCGGCTTTGAGACAGAGGTCTATTACGACTTCACCGACCAGGAGTGGAAGATGGTGGTCGTCAACGGCAACTTTGAGGCCGGCGGCGGCTACGGCATGGAGTGGACCTGGAATACCCAGGTGGGCCCCGTTCCCGTGCTGGCGCAGCTGGAGCTGGGCGCGTCGGCTGTGGTGCATTTTGACGCCGCGGTCAACCGACAGGTCATGGACAACGACTACCTGACCCAGCTGAGCATCTACGCATACCTCCAGGCCTTCGGCGGCATCGGCTTCGACTACGCCGTGGTCGCCCTCAAGCTGGGCCTGTTCGGGCAGATCGGCCTGGACGCGCAGCTCAAGTGGCTCAACGCCATCGGGCAGGACGCGCAGTTCGGCTATGACGTCGGCCTGGAGGGCACGATCGGCATGAAGTTCCAGGTGGAGGTGCTTTTCATCTCCTATGAGAAGATCCTCTGGTCCCAGCCTATCGCCAACTATAACTGGCAGAGCAGCAACTGGGAAGATATCGACGCTTACTGGGATGAGGCCGGCAAGGGCAACTCGGGCGCGGGTATCATCACGCCGGACAATGCTCAGGTCAGCCGCCTGATGACGGCGGGCGACACGGGCGTCTATGCGGCGGATCTGGAGCCCAAGCTGCTGGACCGCGACTACCTCAGCCAGTACGAACGCACCTACGACAGCTCCGGCCCGGAGGGCGGCTTCAACCTGTTCAATGCCATCGGCGATCTCTTCACCGGCGGCGAGGAGGACAGCGCCATCGGCACCGCGGTCATCGACAACTCCTATCCCCAGGCGGCCCCCGTCCTCTCCGACGACGGCGCATGGCTGTTCTATCTGGACGACATGGGCGACGGCAGCGACGCCACCAAGGTCCGTGTCAATGCGGCCCCCCGAAGCGGAGAGGGCTACCAGGCTCAGGGCGCGCAGGCTCTGAGCGACGAGGGCTACGGCGACAGCGGCCTACGGGCCGCCGGTTCCGGCGACAGCGCCGTAGCCGTGTGGAGCCGGGTCACCGAGCGCCCCGCCACCACCGAGGCAGGCAGCTCCATCACCGCCGACGTGCAGGCGGGCATGATGAACAGCTCCGAGATCATGGTGGCCGTCCGCGATGAAGACGGATGGAACGTGAGCTGTCTCACCGGCATCAAGCAGGAAGACGGCAGCGTGACCTCCGACGGCCTGGCCGACCTGTCCCCCGTGGTGGCTGCCAACGGCAAGCGCATCCTGGTGGCCTGGCGGCAGGTGGCGTCTTCTGAGGCCAAAGAGATCACCACCTTTGACGCCAAGGACTATATCATGTACGCCGTGTCCGAGGACCAGGGCAAAACCTGGACCGAGCCCCAACCCGTCTACAACGGCACCTCTGGCGCGGTCAAGGGCATCGAGGCCGCCATGCTGGACTCCGGCGAGGCGGCGGTGGTGTTCACCCTCCAGACCGGCGAGCACGATACCCGTTCCGGCGCGTACAAGCAGGAGGTGGCCTATGCCATCATTGACGAGGCCAATCAGGAAGACGCTGAGCTGCTGGCCGACGGAACAGCGGCGGAGTATCAAGTCAAGAGATATGTCCAGATGACCGACGACGACGCCATGGACGAGAATCCCCAGATCGCCGCCGTACAGCTGCGTGACCGCGATGAGACCGAATCCTTTGTCATCGGCTGGAGCAGCACCAGCGGCACCGGCGCGGAGCAGGAAAACGACATCAAGCTGGCCGCCGTGGATGCCAATGGCAACCGGGTCACCGGCTTTGTGGACTCCCTCTCCAGCCTGATCGCCAACACCGGCGTCCGGGTCAACGCGGACTTCCGCTTCTCCCGCAATGCCGATACTCTGGACGACCTCTCCATCCTCTGGAAGGAGAGCGCCGTGAGCGGGGAGGAGATAACGAAGGAGACAACGGCAGAGAACAGCGCACCGGCCAACTACGACTACCTCAGCGGCCTGCGCTTCCGGACGGACAACGGCAATATCTCCGTTACCGCCGCCCAGCGCATCGCCCAGATGGGGAAGTGGACGGTCATTGACAACTTTGACGCCTATGTGAATGACGACGGCAAACTGCTCTCCGTCCTCCAGGGCACTTACTACGATTATGACACTCTGAAAGAAATCACAGTCACGGAGGGGACGAATCCTTACACCGTGTATCTGCCCCAGGAAAAGACCAGCATCTATCTGGGCTCCGGCACCTACACCGATACCCTGCGGGTGGACTCCGTGCTCCCCGACTACCAGAACATCAAGAAGGGAATGTCCATCCCCGTTCAGATCAGCGTCACCAACCTGGGCACCCAGCCCATGAGCAGTGTCACTGTGAAAATCGGCAAGGACAGCGAGACCTTCACCGCCGGTACGGACGGCTTTGTGGCTGTCGCCCCCGGCGAGACCCGTGCGCTGACCGTGTTCTACACAGTCACTGATACCAACGGGCAGATTGACAATCCCACATATACCATCACCAGCACCTTCCAGAGCGGCGGCAGCTCCGAGGCGAAGGGCGCCCTGACCCTCAATATCCCAGACCTGGGCATTGCCGGAAGCGAGACCCTGCTGCAAGCCCAGGACGGCCGGCGCGTCCTCCAGTTCACTCTGTATAACAACAGCGACGCGGAACTGGCTGACTCTGACCGCACCGTCAAGTTCAACCTGTACAGCGACCCCGAGTGTACCCAGCCCATCCCCGCCCAGTATTTCCAGGAGATCGTTACCCTTGCTGACGGCGCTGATGCGCTGAAGACCATCAGCGGCGAGGACCTTGTCAAGATCGACGAGGGCTACTACACGGTGCAGTACCGCTTTGACCTGGCTGAGTACATCCAGCAGGTGGAAGACAACGAAACACCCTATGCGGATGAAAACGGCGAAGTCCGGGACGGCGGCATCACCCTCTACGCCAAGGCATGGGTGGAGGTAACGGACGAGAACGGCACAGGCGAGATGCTGGAGTGCATCGACACCAACAACATCGTTCCCATCCATCTGGAGAGCCTGCTCAAGCAGGCCGACGGCGAGCACGTGACCATCAGCCAGGGACTGGCGAAGAACGGAAGTGGCACCACAGTCGATGTGACCCTGAACAACAACTCCATTGTGAACAGTGAGACCGGAAACGTGGTGGTCTGGCTGTACGATGAGAATGGCAATGTGGTGGACGTCCAGCAGAGCTACACCACGGCGGCTGACCTGATCACCCTGGCGCCGGAAGAGCGCAAGATGATGACCTTCACCTTTGATAAGCCCGGTGTCCGCGCCGAGGTTTCCTATGGCGATCTGGTGCTGGAGGGCGACAACCCGACCCTCACAGCCCTGTCGTTCAGCGGTCTGGCCACCTTGCCCGACTTCATAGAGCAGGAGGACGGAAACTATGCGGCCTCGGTGAAGGTATCTCAGGTATCCTCCACAACAGTTAGAGCGACGGCCAAAAGTACAAATGCCAGGATCACCATCAATGGTCAGCCCTTGTCTCTGGAAGGCATGACGCTCGACCTGAGCCGCGGCGAAAACGTGCTGACGGTGGAGGTCGTTTCCGGCAGTGAAAAGCTGACCTATACGCTGACTGTTCAGAACGACTGGCCCTCCAGCGGAAGCAGTGGAAGTTCCAGTGTCAGCCACGCCATCGACGTGCCGGAGGATACGGAGCACGGCACGGTCACGGTCAGCCCGGAAAAGGCCAAGAGCGGCCAGACTGTGACCATCACCGCCAAGCCCGACGAGGGCTACCAGGTGGGCAAGGTCACGGTCACCAAATCCAACGGCGATACTGTGAAGGTCACGGACAAGGGCAACGGAGTCTACACCTTCACCATGCCGGGCAGCAAGGTGAGCGTGGATGTGACCTTTGCGCCGGAAGGACAGTGGACCAACCCGTTCGTGGATGTGGCGGAGGACGCTTGGTACTATGACGCGGTGAAGTATGTCAACGAGAACGGCCTCATGGCCGGCACCAGCGCCAATACCTTTGCGCCAGACCGGACCACCACCCGCGGCATGATCGTCACCATCCTGTACCGCTTGGAGGGTTCCCCCGACATTGAAAACGAGATCTGGGGCTATCCCTTTAAGGACGTGGACGCCAACGCCTACTATGCCACGGCAGTCTATTGGGCCCGGATGAACGGCATTGTGGCCGGGTACAGCGACGAGCTGTTTGGCCCTGACGATATCATCACCCGGGAGCAGATGGCGACCATCCTGTACCGCTACGCCCAGTACAAGGGCTACGACACCACGGCTAAGGCGGATCTGAGCAGGTACACCGATGCCGCGCAGGTCGGCTCCTATGCGGTGGACGCCATCCGCTGGGCCAACGCCGAGGGACTGGTCAACGGCACCAGCGCCACCACGCTGACCCCCAAGGGCAGCGCGACCCGGGCGCAGGTGGCGGTGATCCTGACCCGCTTCTGTCAAAAGAGCGCAAAGTGATCTGCGCAGGAATTGCGCCGCATAAACAATGAAAAGTCCGTCTGGAAAGGCTGCACCTTTCCAGACGGACTTTTTCCTTCTGTGGCTTGAGGTCTAAAATTCCGCAAACCGTCTGCGCACCTCATCGTCGGTCAGCTCACCCCGCCCCGCCTGCTCCAATACTTCCACAGCACGAGCCACAGCAATGTTCCACTCGTCCACGCTGATCTTCCCCCGGTTCTTTCTCTGCTTCAGCCGGTTGTAGACCCGGTCATACTCCATCTGGGCTGGAGACCGATCTGACCTGCCGCGCGCCTCTTTGCGGTGTGCTCCCACCTTGCGGCAGGTGCGCTCTGTTTCACCGGGGGCGATACCGTTGCAGTAGCAGGTGTTGTACCCCCGGGTCAGCAGAAAGTACCGTCCACAGT